>Ga0137436_1000183_pt1 | contig 20399 bp, 13 predicted proteins | sample EasRivERMGT119_2_FD_102328 | JGI IMG/M metagenome (GOLD analysis project Ga0137436, IMG submission 102328) | Soil microbial communities from meander-bound floodplain in the East River, Colorado, USA - East River MetaG ERMGT119_2 | ecosystem: Environmental > Terrestrial > Soil > Floodplain ...
GCTGACCCGTTGCACGGTCGGCCATCCACCCGATCACGTCGTAGCGCCGATCCTGGTCGCCGACGATCAGAGAAGCAGCCCGCCCTGCAGCGTAGGGCGCGACAGGCTCGAAGTCCGCAGTGATGGTCGCCTCCGAGACGTCCATGCCGGTCAGGGTCTCCTGCGGAATCTGGACGTACTCGACCCGGAGGATCGATCCATCCGAAGGCGGCTCCGGAAATAGCGGCTCGTTCTGGGCTGCAGCGAATGCGACCACGGGAGCAAGGACGACGAGGATCGGAAGCGGCCAGGGCGAGGGACGACGCGGATACATGGCATCTCCTCGGAGGCGGATGTCGGTGGGACCTCGGCAATGAACCGAAGGCAACTCCACCACGATGTGCGCTGGGACGAAGGCCCCGTGCTGCCCCGAAAGGTTACCGGCGCGCAACCATCAACGCGCGGCCCAGATCCTCGGGGCGCTGTGCGTCGCGGCCACGTACGAGATGCCCCCGGCGGACCTCAGAAGCGCGGCTCGTCACTAGGGCTGGATCGCCTGCATCCTCGCTCCGCCCCGGACCAGGAACTCGCGCTCTTCAACTCCGTCGTACGGCCGGTACGCGATGGGCTCCCAAAGACCCTGGGAATCGAGGCGAGTCCAGGCAAGCTCTCCTGAATGCCCGCTCGTCTCCGCATCGATCCAGTCGACCCAGAGTTTCCCAGCGTGGGAGTGAACTTGCGGCCGGACGTCGCCGAGGTAGTTCGTCATGGCGACTACCTCTGTGATGAACGAACCGGCCTCGTATCGGGCGATCACGACCTGTCGCGGGCTGTTGCCGTACCCGAACTCATGAACCTCGTAGACCACTCGGAGCACACCGCCGAAAAACGCGCCCGCCGGACGACAGGTCACCTGCCCTGGTGGGGACACCGGGATGGGGGTGGACCAGTTAGCCATGCCGGCGGGCGCGCTTGTGTAGAAGACTCGTGGAGTCGGGGCGTCCACCCAGTAGAACAGATGAACTGTGCCATCGGCTCCGACGACAAGCTGTGGATCGAGCTCGTTGACGGCTGCCTGCCCAACGACGACCGCGGGGGTCGTCCACCCGGCGCCGTCGAAACGGCTAATCACGATATCGAAGCCACTTGCGGAGTTTCGGGACCAGGCTGCTGCGACCAACCCCGTGGGTGGATGGAAGGCCAACGAAGGAGCTCCGTCTCCGTTGATTTCTCCCTGAGGATTCAGGACGAATCGACTGGCCGAGGGGCTTGAAGGGCTGTTCCAGACGCCAGGAACAGGCTCCGGACCGTCAACGATTTGCGAGAATTGGTAGACCTGAAGGGCGGGTGCAGGGGCAGGTCCGGTCAGGGCGACGCCGACCTCGCCATGCGCAAGGGACGCGGAGACCAACCCCACGCAAAGGGTGGCAACGATTCGGCTGATGCCATTCTTAGGCATGCTCGTCATGATCCCCTCGCGCGAGGAATTCGCGGAACTGTTCTGATTCCGGGAGCTGCGACTCAATCCGCCCGAGAAGTGCTCGCAAGGATCGCTCGAACGTCTTCGCGCCAGGCGAATCGTCGCGGCCGCGAGCGATCTTCCAGAGGTAGAAGCTGTTGCGGAACACGACCTGGAGGATCTCGAGCTGCCGGGCGATCACATTCGAGCGATTGGCATGCGCCTCGGCAGCACGGAAATCGCCGCGCCGGTACTCCAGCAAGCAAAGATGACTGAGCCCGATGCTCCGAAGCTTCTGGAACCCCTGCTGCTCGGCGACGACGAGCTCGGCTTGAATCGCGGTGCTCGCGTCACCATATCGCTCGGTTTCGATGAGGGCCTGCGAGAGCATGAGTCCGGCTCGGCATGACTCGAGGTGATTCGGAATCCCGTCGTACAGCAGCTTCGCTCGCGTCAGCTCCGTGATCGCTCGGACGCTGTCGCCGGAAAGATAGTAGGTATTGCCGCGGATAGCGCTTAGATCTGCAGCCGTTCTTGGGGGCGTCTCCGGGCTGTCTAAATCGGCCGCAACTTGTTCGAGCGCCATCAGCGCCACGGCATAGCGGCCGAGGGCCATGCAGCACATCGCAAAGAGCTCCGTGGCTTGTAACCGCTGCGTGTGCGACAGCGACTGAATCGAGAGCAGGTTCTCGCAGAGCGTCTTGGCGAATTCGTAGCGGCCGGTCTGGAACAAGCAGTTTGCGATCTCGATCCGCACATCGTGTTCCCGCGGCGTGCCGGAGGATTCTCCCCGATCTCCGATCGCGAGCAGTCGGGCCAGCGCTTCTTCGTGCCGGCCGGCCTTACGCAGTTCGACGGTTCCACGGAGTACGACCTCATCCGACTCCCCACCCAAATCCACCGGCGCCATCCCCCGCCGCAGGTCGAGCTCATACCGCTCGGCGAGCGACGCGATGGGCATGCCGTAGATGTGGCTGAGCGCCATGAGGCGCGGGAAGGACGGGAGCGCGAGACCGTTCTCGATGCGGGAGAGGTGCGACTTGGTCACCTTCTCGGGGAAGCCCGCCGAGAGCTCCTCGACGGCGTCGAGGGAGAGGCGGCGTCCCTCGCGCACCTTTTTCAGGTAGCTGCCGAAGGCGGCGTTGCCCTGGGCCGTTTCGCTGCGTTCCACCTTGTCTCCCCCCGAGACGGAACCCACCGAAGTCACGTTGCTATTGATACACGGCGGGTTTTGCCTGCCGGCAACCGGGAAAATCAAACTGGGTTGCACGCATGCAACCCCCGACCTCCGCGTCCACCCCGGCGTCGATCCCGAACCTTACGCGGAGGTTGGAGCTTGGGAAGATCGGGCCGCGAAGAACCGGGTTACGGGTGCGCAACCGCCGCGTCGCCTTCAGTGGGAAGGGTTGGCCGGCTGGAGCCGTTGCGCCTTCGGCGCGCCCTTGCCGGCCTTCGTCGGCGCGGGCTGCAGCTCACCTGGGCCGGAGACGCACCTGCAGTCATTCACGGACTGGTTGCAGATGCCGTAGAGGCACCACCCGTCGCAGTAGTCCCGCGAGAGTGGGTCGCAGGCCCCGCTGGGGTCCTCGCAAGCGCAGTCGGGCGGGGTTCCGCAATAACTGCAACGCCTCGAGTCGCACGTCGAAAGGTGGCTGAGGCCGCAGGGGTAGGCGGGTTCCGTCAGGGCCTCCAAGGAACCGGTTCTCCCCACCAGCAAGTAGCCGCCCCCATCCGTTCCGAGGGCGATCTTCGCGAACCCCATGGGGGACGAGCCGGGCAGCTTTCGGTCGATGCGAACCGGGACGCCGGAGGCGTCGTACCCCTGGATCCAGCTGATCGCAATCTCGCCGTCCGCCGTCGCCTGCAAGCCGAAGTCCTTCGCTTGATAGACCTGGCTCCCCATGCGTACCAGCACGCCGGAAAGATCCTCCCGCGACGCGACCACGCGGGCCTTCGGAACCGGCAGACTCCACGTCTCCGCGGCCGATGCCGTTGCTTGCACGACGGCCACGCTTCCCAGCAACGCCATCACGACGATTCGCATGCTCACCTCCTCGAACGGGCACGTTACCGGCGCGGCCGGGAGGTCGGGGCGGCTCGACGGCGCGACTGGGTTTCAAGCTGGAAACGGGAGGAGATACCCAGCTTGGGCTCCCGTCACCGTTCTTGTACATTGCGCTGCGTATCCACCGAGGAGGGCCTCATGCCCGCGATCGAGAGCACCCCGGAGTTCGTCGCCCAGGCCTACAAGAAGATGGACGAGCGGCTGGCGGTCGTCCGGTCCCGGCTCAACCGCCCGCTGACCCTCGCCGAGAAGCTCCTGTTCGGTCACCTGGCCGACCCCGCCGCCGCCGAGCTCGAGCCGGGCAACAGCTACCTCCAGCTCCGCCCCGACCGGGTCGCGATGCAAGACGCCACCGCGCAGATGGCGCTGCTCCAGTTCGCGCAGGCGGATATCCCCCAGGTGGCGGTCCCCACGACCGTGCACTGCGACCACCTGATCCAGGCGCGCGAAGGGGCGCAGAAGGACACGCTGCGGGCCCTCGACGACAACCGCGAGGTCTACGAGTTCCTGCGCACCGCGTCCAACCGGTACGGCATCGGGTTTTGGAAGCCGGGGGCCGGGATCATCCACCAGGTCGTGCTCGAGAACTACGCGTTCCCCGGCGGGATGATGATCGGCACCGACTCGCACACCCCCAACGCCGGGGGTCTCGCCATGTTCGCGTCGGGGGTCGGCGGCGCCGACGCGGTGGACGTCATGGCCGGCCTTCCGTGGGAGGTCAAGTACCCCACCCTCGTCGGCGTCCACCTCACCGGCAAGCTCTCGGGTTGGACCGCGCCGAAGGACGTCATCCTCCGCGTGTGCGGGATCCTCACCGTCACCGGGGGCACCAACGCGGTCATCGAGTACTTCGGCCCCGGGGTCGAGTCGATCTCCTGCACGGGGAAGGGCACGATCACGAACATGGGCGCCGAGCTGGGCGCCACGACGTCGGTCTTCCCGTTCGACCTCGCGATGGACCGCTACCTCCGCGCCACCGAGCGCGCGGCGCTCGCCGAGCTGGCCGCGAAGTACCGGCACCTCGTGACCGCCGACGCCGAGGTCGCGCGGAACCCCGAGAAGTACTTCGCGCGCGTCGTCGAGATCGACCTCTCGAAGCTGGAGCCGCACCTCGTCGGCCCGCACACCCCCGACCTGGCGCGACCCGTGTCCGCGATGGCCGAGGCGGTCGCGCGGGAGGGATACCCCGACACGATCTCGGTCGCGCTCATCGGCTCGTGCACGAACTCGTCGTACGAGGACATCGCGCGCGTCACCGACGTCGTGCGTCAGGCCAAGGCGCACGGGGTCAAGGCCGTCACGCCGTTTCTGGTCACGCCCGGCTCGGAGCAGATCCACCTCACGATCGTCCGCGACGGCCAGATGGGGGAGATCCAGTCGATCGGGGGCGAGGTCCTCGCGAACGCCTGCGGCCCTTGCATCGGCCAGTGGAAAAGGGACGAGCTGAAGCCCGGCACGAAGAACACGATCGTGACCTCGTACAACCGCAACTTCCCGGCGAGGAACGACGGCAACCGCGAGACGATGGCGTTCATCGGCAGCCCCGAGATCGTCGCGGCGTACGCGCTGGCGGGCCGGCTGTCGTGGGACCCCACGAAGGACGCGCTGGAAGGCGCGGACGGCAAGACGTTCCGGCTTCAGGCGCCTGCGGCAGCGCCGGATCTTCCCGCGGGCGGGTTCGTCAAGGACACCGAAGGCTACCTCGCGCCCGCCGCCGACGGCTCGAAGGTGCAGGTCCACGTCGCGCCCGACTCCAAGCGCCTGCAGCTCCTGACCCCGTTCGCACCGTGGGACGGTAGGGACTTCGAGAAGCTCCCGCTGCTCCTGAAGGCCAAGGGGAAGTGCACGACCGACCACATCTCCCCCGCCGGGCCGTGGCTCAGGTTCCGCGGCCACCTCGACAACATCTCGGACAACATGTTCACCGGCGCGATCAACGCGTTCACCGGCGAGGCGGGAACCACGAAGAACCTTCTCACCGGAGCCGCGGGCCAGCCGGTGCCGCGCGTGGCGCGCGACTACAAGGCTCAGGAGCTGCGCTGGGTCGTCGTCGGGGACGAGAACTACGGCGAGGGGTCATCGCGCGAGCACGCCGCGATGTCGCCGCGCTTCCTCGGGGCAGCCGCGGTTCTCGTGCGCTCGTTCGCGCGCATCCACGAGTCCAACCTGAAGAAGCAGGGCATCCTCCCGCTGACGTTCGCGGAAGCCGCCGACTACGACAAGGTGCGCGAGGACGACCGCGTGTCGATCCTGGGGTTGGCGCATCTTGGACCGGGGCACGAGGTCGCGGCGCTGCTCCACCACGCCGACGGCACCATGGACGGGCTGAGCCTGCGGCACACGTTGAACGCGGAGCAGATCGCGTGGTTCAGGGCGGGGTCGGCGTTGAACGTGATCAAGAGACAGGCATCGTCCGCCTAGCTGCTAAATCGGGTTTGCTGTCTGCGCGCCCGCTCGGCTCCTTGAGCGTGCGAAAAACCAGACTAACCACGCCAGCAGCACGGCTCCCAGACTGACAATCAGTCCGCGGTACCGTGCAGTAATTACCGCTTCGGCAATGAAAAACAGCAGCACGGTGAACGTTGGCACCAGCGCGAGCGGGAGCGGGATTTGCGACGAGTCTCCCTCACGTCTTCGCCACACCTGGAAAGTCAACAGGGCTCCGAGGATTGCATAGAGCACGAAGGAACGATCGATCGATCCACCAGATACCGCTAGCAGCATCAGCAAGAAGAAGCCCATCATCCAGCGGTGCTTCACTTGGATACTTGGCAAGGGTTTCATGTTAGTCCTTTCCATCAGCTGGCGGCCGAGCGTTGTCCCTCTGTGAAGCGGCCTCCCCTGTCAAGCAATGAATCCCGAGACACCTCCTTTCGAGTTCTTGTCTTTCCCTCGTCGATCCTCTCTTCGGTCCTCAGGCCTTTCGCGGGAGATCGATGTCTTCGCTCAGCGAGGTTCCTCATCCTTCTGTTCGCGCTCTACGTGGGCGACGCCGTGGTCGCCGGCGCATAGGGGGGATCCGGTGGGTGGGTGGCGCCATCTTTTCAACGGCCGTTCCAGGCGGCCAGGGGCAACGTCGCGCTCACCGCACCCGTGCTTGCGAACCAGCTGAGACCACATCGTGTTCCCCGCTCTGCCAAAGGACGCACGCCACGCGACCTACGCCGTAGCGCTCAGGCGATCGGTCGCGGGCGCAAATCGATTGCCGTCAAACTCCGTCCCGTCGCGCATCATCGCGTAGAGGATTCCCGCCAACCTCCGCGCCAGAGCGACCACCGCAATGCGCCTTCCACGCCGCGCGGCGATTTGCTGGGCCCAGGCTTGCAGCGGCTGGGCCTTCACGCTCTTCGCCCGTACGAGGAGACTCCAGGCCGCCTCCACCAACAACCATCTCGTCCGGGTGTTGCCGGACTTGGTGATCCGGCCCTTGCTCTGCTTTTCTCCTGAGCTCTTTTCGCGGGGAACGAGCCCGAGGTACGCCGAGACCTGATGCGCTCCGCGAAAGCGTTGCGCCGTGTCCAGCGTCGCCACGAAGCTGATCGCCGTTACAGGACCGACACCCGGAGCCGTGCACAGCGTGCGCACCTCCGCGTCCTCCTTTGCGAAATCCCCCACCTGCCGATCCAACCGAGTAATCTGCTTTCCAAGGGGCCCCATCACCGCCAGCAACGGTTTGATCTCTCGTCGAAGATGATCCAGCAGATCGACTTCTGCCAAACGCTCGAGGAACAACTCTGGGCTTCCGCTCCGTATGCGCAGTCCATCCCGGCGAAGCAAGGCCCGGATCAGAGAGATGTACCGCGCCCGGGTCCGCACCAAGGCCTCGCGTACGGAGAGCTGCCCGCGAAGATGGCGTCGCTCGTCGGAGGTCCGATGCGCCGGTCGATATGTCCCGTTGCGGCACGACTCCGCCAACGCTCGTGCATCCCGCCGATCCGTCTTGATCCGACGCGTGCGTTGGCCGTACATCGGGGCGTAGTTGGGATCGGCCACGATCACTTCGTGTCCGAGCGTTTCCAGGCAACGCGCGACCCACTCGCTCTCCGTCGACGATTCGATCAGGACCCGTGATCCAGGATACGAACGAAGCACCGCGTTGAACCGCTCCCGCTCCGTGGTGATCCGTTTTTCGATCATCTCTCCGTCCGATGTGATGATGCAGATCTGGCTTTGATTCTTGTGAACGTCGATGCCAACATGCTCCACGGCTGGCCTCCTCTCCGCGGCGTCGACCGCGTGATGGTGATGTCGGGCCTAGTGTGGGCCCGAGAGCGGGGCCAGCCGCTTCATCCCATCTTTTCAGTCTCTCTAGCCCTGGCAGCAAATATGCGCGAGATCGCAATGCCCTGGAACGACTCTTCCGGAAATGGGGCAAATGCTGACGCAAGTCCCGATATTGGGCGAGTAGCCGCACTGACCGCCTGGGGGTATTGGATCAAATTCGCGCCGGCAATCTCGCTTGCACTGTCGGACTTGCAAGTAGACGGCACCGCCGCAGGCGACTAGTGCAGGCCCAGTAGCCGAGCAAGGGCCGGCGATCGCGACCGCCATTAGCCAGCCCACATCCTCGCAACAATCTTCGCAATCGTCTTCGTTGGGGGAGTCCTCCGGGCAATCGATGCCCGCGGGGAAGGTGTCGCATTCGACGATCGCCGCCGGAACAGAGTCAAGCATCCTTCGCCGCCGCCGCGGGGACGACGCTCGCGACAACCCTGCTTTCGCTCCAGGGTCTTCGCCGCTCCCGTGAGATGGCGCAGCTCGAGGCCCGCCAGCAGCAGCTTCAGGTGGCGGCATCGACCGCCGAGGCCCAGGTCGCAGCGTCCGAAGAGAAGCTGCGCGAGGCGGCGACGCTCGATGACCTGACCGGGACCCTCAACCGGCGCGCGTTCCTCACCCGGCTCGACGAGGTGATGCATCGCGACGCGCGGCTCAAGAAACCGATGGCGTTCGTGCTCATCGACATCGACGGGTTCCGGAGGATCAACGCCGAGGCGGGACGGGTCATCGGCGATCGCGCGCTTCGCACGGTCGCCCGGGCGGTCCAGGCGTCCACGCGCGGCACGGACTACGTCGGGCGCATCGGCGGGGACGAGCTCGCGATCGTGCTCGGCGAGTGCTTCGATCCGCGGCCGGCCGTCGATCGCGTCTTCGTCGCGCTCCACGGGGAAACGAACGGGGGGAGACGCGCCCCTGCCCATCGGCGTCAGCGCGGGGATCGTCGCGCTCGAGGATCCGCGCTTAGGGGTCGATCCCGTCGAGCTGTTCCGCCTCGCCGAAGACGCTCTGGCCTCGGCGCGAAGCTCCGGCGGCGGGCGGTGCGCGAGGCGCGAGTATCTCGCGAACGCCGCGCGCTGATTCGCGGTCAGTCCGTTCGCCAGGACGCGCCGACGCGTCGCGCCCAGGCCTTCCACGGCGATCTCGCGGGGGGCGCGGTCCGCTCGTGAGCCGAAGCCCCGTGCCCGTCCCCACGGAAGAGATCGGCGAGATCGTCGTCCCCGTCGACGACGACGAATACCCTGCGCGCGCCCATGCGGCGACCCCTTTCGGATTCCCTCAGGATCGCGAGCATCACTTCGAGGCGGGCCTCGCGCAGCAGCGAGCCGCGATCGGGCTCGGACAAGTCCCGATCATGTTGGACGACCGCGAGAACCTCGAATCGCGACGGGTCCACGAACGTTCCCCGGACGAGCACGTCGTATCCGGGCCGGGCCGCATGGAAGCGCATGTGCCGACCTCCTGCCCGACATCAACGAGAATCGTGCCAACGAGGGAATGGCGGAATTCACATCCGCGGACGCGGCAGCATGTACGAATTCCCCGGTCGTAGCTACTCGACCATCTCGAAGATGCCGGCGCCGAGCGCGGGGAAGAAGCGCCAGCGGCGTAACGCCGAAACCGTCCCCGGTGTAGCATGCCGCTCATGCTGACAACCGGGTTTCTGGTCTCCCTGCTGCTTGCCTCGTACGCTCCCGCCACGGGCACCAAGCTCGTGGATTCGTGGAAATCACCGGACGTTCAGAAGTTCGGGTTCAAGAAGATCCTCGTCGTCGCGGTCACCAAGGAGCCCTCGATGAGGAAGGATGCCGAGGAGCGCCTGCGCGAGATCATCGGGCGCGATCGCACGGTGTCGTCGATCGAGCTCTTCCCCTCCGTCGATCCGCCTCCCGAAAAAGAGCAAGCGAAGGCCAAGATCGCGGAGGCCGGATGCGACGGCGTGGTGCTCATGCGCGCGGTGAGCACGTCGTCGAAGACCAGCGTGATCCCGGGGAGCATCGAGTACGATCAGGCCTACGACGCCTTCTGGGGGTACTGGGGGCAGGTCTACACGACGCGATGGGCGGCGGGCTACGAGGAGCACGACACGGCGATCCGCATCGAGACCCTCGTCTACGACATCCCCAAGGACAAGCTCGTGTGGTCGGGCGTCAGCAACACGAAGAATCCGGGCTCCGTCCGCAACCTCGTGCTCGGCGTCGCCGATGCGGTCGGCAAGCAGATGAAGAAGGAAAAGCTCATCGCAAAATGACGCGGATCGCGTTGCGGCCGGTCGCCTTCATGTCGCGCGCGACCAAGAACCGCGTGTGATGCGGGTCCGGCGCCAGCTGGCCGATACGCGGGTCGATGAGGAACATCTCGCGAGGGGGCGCGGGGTTCGGCGCGTCCGCCAGGGGCTTGAGCTCGACGGACCAGAGGCGCACTCCGATGTCGTCCCGCGCGACGAAGAGCAGCTCGCGGCCGTCATCCCTCCAGTGCGGTGCTTCCGCGTTCTTCCCGGAGACGAGCCACTTGCGGTCGAGGGCGGGGAAGGGCCGGATGAAGATCTGCGCCGAGCCGCCCTCCTCCGAGACATAGGCGAGCCACCGGCCATCGGGCGAGAGCTTGGCTCCGCTCTGCGCGAACGAGTCGGACAGGATCGCCCGCGCTTTCTTCGTCGCGACCTCGAGGAGCCAAACGGCCGAAGACTGCGCCGAGGCCTGGCGAGGGTGCGCGTCGAAGAAGATGAAGCGGCCGTCGTGCGACCAGTCCGTGACGATCGTGTCGTGCTGCTTCGCCTCGTGGATGATCTCCCAGGGCTTCGTGCCGCTCGCATCCTGAACGTAGATGTCCTCGTTCCCGGTCTCCCGCGAGGAGAACGCCAGCGTCCTCCCGTCGGGGGACCACGCGGGTGAATACGAGTCGTTCGAGCTGTGGGTGAGAGGGACGAGCGTCGCGCGGCCGGCGTCCCCGATCCAGATCTGCTGCCCGGCAGTCCCCTCGGACCGCGCGGTCGCGAACCGCTCTCCGTCCGGCGCCACGCCGAGCTGAGAGAACTGGCCGGATTGATTGAGGGCGAGGGACGTCTTCCCGGCACGGTCCATCCAAAGCAGCTCGGTGTCCGGCTCGCCGGTCCCGACGGCGTAGGCGAGGTCACCGCGCCCGGACGCCGAAGCCGCGAGCGTTCCCGAGCTGGGCGCGAAGGTGACATCCGAATCGATCGCCTCCGCTTCCTCTCCGATCTTCAGCGCGTCTAGGTCGAACGGGAGCGACAGCAGCCGGCCACGCCGGTGGATCAGGATGCGGTTGGGCGGGCCGAAGACCGCTGCCGAGGCATCCCCGAGGAGCTTTCGGTTCTCGAAGCTTTTCTCCGTCGATCCGAGGTAGATCCCACCGTGGGTCTTGAGGACATCCGTGTTGTTGCTCCAGAGGGTGTAGAGGAAGTGCTTCCCGTCGGGGAGCCACTGCGGGAACCGGTGCGACGCGTCGGCGAGCTTCGTGTCGAGGACGGTCACCGTGACGGCGTCCCCGCCGGCCGCCGGCACGCACAGAATCGGGCTGTTCGTGTTCGGCGCGAAGAGGATCTTCCCGTTCGGGTGCCACGACCCGCCCCGCGCCCAAGCCGACTTTTCCGTGACGACCTGGGTGGCGTCGCTCTCGACGTCGATCCGCCGCAGCGCACCCGACGTGAAGTACGCGACGGACCGCGAGTCCGGGGACCAAAACGGGAAGATCGCCCCGTCCGTCTCCGGCAGCGGCTTCTCGTCGAACGCGTCGAGGCGGCGTAGCCAGAGCTGAATCCCATTGGTCATGGTGCGCTTGCCGTAGACGAACATGCGTCCGTCCGGAGAGATCACCGGAGGGGCCAGGCCGACGCCGCTGTCGGTCACGAACGGGTACTCGATTCGGACGGATCGCTCCGGGGCCTTCGCGACCGACGCCCCCCGAGTCCAGACCGTGACGACGAGCGCCGCTCCGAGCGCGACCGCGGCGATCCAAGGAAGGCGCTCGCGCCAGGGCGAGCGCGCGGGCGCCGCGACCACCGCCGGCGCGGGCTCCGACCCATCCAGCTCGAACAGCGCGTCCCCCGCCGAGCGTAGCCGCGCCTTCGGGTCCTTCGCGAGGCACCGGCGCAGCAGCGTCTTCACTCCCGGCGGCGTGTCGGCCGGCAGAGAGCTCCAGTCGGGGTCGGACTTGAGCACCGAGGCCAGGGTGTCGCTGACCGTCTCGCCGTCGAACGGGCGCTTGCCGGTCAGCATCTCGTAGAGGAGGACGCCGAACGCCCACGTGTCGGCGCGCTTGTCCACGCTCCGCCCGCGCGCCTGCTCGGGGCTCATGTACGCGGCCGTGCCCAGGATCACGCCCGCGACCGTGCCGAGCGAGGTGATCGTCGGCGACATGCCGGTGTCCGAGCGCCCGGTGCTCCCGCTGCCCGCGGGGTCGAGCGCCTTCGCGAGACCGAAGTCGAGGACCTTGACGCGGCCGTCGGGCGTCAGCTTCACGTTCGCGGGCTTGAGGTCGCGGTGGATGATCCCCTGCTCGTGCGCCGCCTCGAGCGCCTCCGCGACGTGCCGCGCAATCTCGAGCGCGTCGGGTACGGGAAGACGCCCGCGCGCGATCCGCGCCGAGAGGTCCTCCCCCGGCACGAGCTCCATCGCAAGGAAGCGCACGCCGCCGGCCTCGTGAAACCCGTAGACGGTCGCGATGCTCGGGTGGTTGAGCGCCGCGAGCACCTTCGCCTCGCGCTCGAACCGGGCCAACCGCTCGGGGTCCGCGGCGAACGCGTCGGGAAGGATCTTGATCGCGACCTCGCGGCCGAGCGTCGTGTCGGTCGCGCGCCACACCTGTCCCATCCCGCCCTCGCCGATCTTTTCGACGAGCCGGTAGTGGAAGAGCGTCGAGCCGGGTGCGACGGCCATCCGGTCTACTCGCGCGCCAGCGTCGCGGGCCAGTTGAGGACGACCGAGAACGTCGCGCCGCTGGACTCGCGCGAGGCGTTGACGAGAAACCGCTGCCCGTCCGGCGTCACCGCCCATCGCGCTCCGGGCGCGGTCGACGTGGCGCGGCTCACCGCTCGCTTGAAGAGAACCGTTCCCACGCCGGGCTCGAAGCGCCCGGCGGTCTCGACGGGGACCGAGACAAAGTCATCGCCGGGGGTCCTGAGCAACAGCTCCTTACCGTCCGCGCGCCACAAGACGCTCTCCCCCCCTTCGTTCGAGATCTGCCATTTCCCGCCGCCGGGCGGGATGGTCTGGACGTACACCTCGCGGCGGCCGCTCTCGTTCGACGAATAAGCGAGGTAGCGGCCGTCGGGGGAGAACACCCCGCCGACCTGCGCCACGTCGGCGACCAAGAAATCGACGAGCCGATTGTCTCCCTGAGTCGAGAAGAGCTTGAGCTGGAAACGCCGGGTCGCGGGAAGGCAATTCAACGCGATCCATTTCCCGTCGCGGGACCAGCTCGAAGGACCGAGAGGCCCTTTCTCGTCGGAATAAACCAATCGCTCGGCGCCCGTGCCGCCCGCATCTTTCTCGTAGAGGCTGAGGCCTGTCTTCGCGTCCCCCGCGTAGGCGACGCGGGTGCCATCGGGAGACCAAACCGGCCAGAGCTCGTTGCCGCTGCCGAAGGTGAGACGCGACGCGACGTTGCGCTTGAGCTCGCGGACCCAGAGGTTCTCGGTGGCGTTGCGCGTCTCCGCGAGGCCGTAGACCAGCCGGGTCCCGTCCGGAGAAAGCGCCACGTCGCGGTACGGCGCGGGCTCCCCCACCCTTCCCAGCTCGCGACCGGCGCGGTCGAGCCAGACCAGGTCGCTGTCGCCGCCCCCGGAACCCGCGAGGAAGACGAGCGTGCCGGTCGAGGAGGCCGAGAAGCTCGCCGCCCCGTTCGCGTCCCACACGATGTGCTCGGCGAGGGGCACGGGATCTCCGCGGAGCGCGAGAGCGTCCGCGTCGAACTTCTGCGCGACGAGGGTCCCGTCGAGGACGTACAGAAGATGGCCGCTCGTGTACTCCACCCGCGAGTTCGTCGCCGTGAGCGCCTTCGAGCCCGGCTCTCCGAGCGCCGCCACCTTGATCATCGCCTTCTTGTCGGGGGTGCTGGGCATGCCGAGGAACAGGAAGTGCTTCCCATCGGGGAGCATGAAGGGCCATGCGTGCCCCGCCTCCCCCTGCGACGCGTCGGGTGTGGTCGCCTGCGTGGCCTTCCCCCCGCCGGCATCCACCCGGTGGATCGGATCGACGGCTCGACCGTCGAACAAGATGGTGCCGCCCGGTCCCCAGTTGCCGTCGGCGCCGGACTCCCCTTCCGAGATCAGCTGCGCGGGTCCGCCCGTGGCGGCGATCTTCTTGAGCTGGTTGCCGGAGAAGAATGCGATGTAGCGGCTGTCGGGCGACCACCAAGGCCGCGCCGCACTCTCGGTCCCCGGCAGCTCCTGCGCCTCGAAGCTGTCGAGCCGGCGCACCCAGATCGAAGGGGGGCCGCTCGGCCCCCTCGCCTGGAACGCGATCATCGTCCCGTCGGGCGACACGCGCGGCCAGGTCATGCCGCTCGTCCCCTCCGGAGCCCCGATGTGGAACCGGACGACCGACCCGTCGCGCGGCTTAGCGGGCCCCTTGAGGATCCCGACGATCGCAATCGCGGTGACCGCGACGAGCACAGCGGCTCCGGCCCAGAGCAGCGGCTTCATCCTCGAGGACCGAGGTGCCTCGGCAACCGGTGCTCCCGCCGCGGGGGCCGCGAGCTCGTCCATCGGTGAGTCGAGCGCGATGCGCGCCTCACCGATGTCCCGCAGGCGCTTTCTGGCGTCGCGCTCGAGACAGCGTCTCAGGAGGCGCACGAGCCCCGCGGGCACCGACGCGGGCAGCTCGCCCCACTCGATCGGCGCCCGGAGAACCGCCGCGAGCGTGTCGGAGGCGGTCTCCTCCTCGAAGAGGCGCCGGCCGGTCAGCATCTCCCAGAGCACGGCGCCGAACGCCCAGATGTCGGAGCGCCGGTCCACGTTCGTTCCACGTGCCTGCTCCGGGCTCATGTAGGCCGCGGTCCCGAGGATCATCCCCGCAACGGTCCCCACGCTGGTGAGCGTCGGGATCACGGTCGGGGTCGAGGTCGGCCCCGACGTGGTCGGGTCGCCGGAGATCGCCTTGGCGAGCCCGAAGTCGAGAACCTTGACGCCGCCGTCCCCGGTCAGCTTGACGTTCGCCGGCTTGAGGTCGCGGTGGACGATCCCGCGCTCGTGGGCGTACTCGATGCCGTCCACGATCTTCCGGGCGACCGCGATCGCCTCGTCGACCGTCATCGCGCCCCGCCTCACGCGCTCCTCGAGCGTCTCGCCCGGCACCAGCTCCATGACCAGGAAGCGGATGCCGGACGCCTCGTGGAATCCGTGCACAGTCGCGACGTTGGGATGGTTGAGCGAGGCGAGCACCTTCGCCTCGCGCTCGAACCGCGCGAGCCGCTCGGGGTCGGACGCGAGCGCCTCCGGCAGGATCTTGATCGCGACCTCGCGCTCGAGCGTCGTGTCGACGGCGCTCCACACCTCGCCCATCCCGCCCGCGCCGATCTTGTCGAGGAGCCGGTAGTGGAGGAGCGTCTGGCCCGTGGTCGCGGTCACTCAGGAGCCGGCATTCTCGGGATTATAGGTGTAAACGAGCGCGGTCAAGCCGGGGAGCGTCAGCGCGAGCGACTGTGGGAAGCCGTGCATCGCCACCTGTTCCGTCCGCAGCTCGGCCGCCACCATCTCACGCGCGCCGTCGTACCGGTCCGAGCCCGAATCGAGGAGCAGCCGGTAGGTGCCTCGAGCCGGGGCGCCGATCCGGTAGAGGTCGTGCGCTATGGGCGTGAGGTTCAGCACGACCACGACGTGCCGCTCGCCGTCCCGTCTCTGGTAGGCGAGCACCGAGTTCTTGCGGTCCTGGCAATCGATCCAGGAGAAGCCCTCGATCTCGTGATCGCGGCGCCACAGGCTGGAATGATCGCGGTAGATGCGGCCGAGGTCCTCCAGCAGGCGCAAGACGCCGCGGTGCCCGGGCTCATCGGCGAGATGCCAATCCAAGCTCCTCGATTCGCTCCACTCGCTCCAGGGTGCCAGCTCCGACCCCATGAAGAGGAGCTTTCCTCCCGGCCGGCTCCACATGTAGGTCAGGAGCAAGCGGAGGTTCGCGAGCTTCGCCGCGACGTCGCCCGGCATCTTGTTCAGCAGCGAGCCCTTCATGTGCACGACCTCGTCGTGCGAGAGCGCGTTCACGAAGCGCTCGCTGTGCTCGTAGACCATCGCGAAGGTGATCTTGTCGTGGACGTGGAAGCGGCCGATCGGGTCGGTTCCGAAGTACTCGAGCGTGTCGTGCATCCACCCCATGTTCCACTTGTAGGTGAAGCCCAGGCCCCCTTCGCCGGCCGGATGCGTGACGCGCGGCCACGACGTGGACTCCTCCGCGATCGTCAGCGCCCCTTTCGCCTCCTCGGCGAGCACGGCGTGGAGGCGGCGGAAGAACTCGATCGCGTCGAGGTTCTCGCGGCCGCCGTACCTGTTCGGGATCCACGCCCCCTCCTCGCGGCTGTAATCGAGGTAGAGCATCGAGGCCACCGCGTCGACGCGGAGGCCGTCCACGTGCAGCTCGTTCAGCCAGTAGAGGGCGTTGGCGATGAGGAGCCCCGACACCTCCGGCCTTCCGAGGTTGAAGATCAGCGTCCCCCAATCGGGGTGCTCACCCAAGCGGGGGTCGTCGTGCTCGTACAGCGCGGTCCCGTCGAAGCGCCGCAGCGCGAAGTCGTCGCGCGGGAAGTGCGCGGGCACCCAGTCCACGATGACGCCGATCCCGTGGCGGTGGCAGTGATCGACGAAGAAGCGGAAGTCGTCGGGCGTGCCGTAGCGGGAGGTGGGCGCAAAGTACCCGGAGACCTGGTAGCCCCACGAGCCGTCGAAGGGATGCTCCGCGACCGGCATGAGCTCGACGTGGGTGAAGCCGAAGCGCCGGACGTGATCGACGAGCTTCGGCGCTAGCTCGCGGTAGGTCAGCGGGCGATTCCCCTCCTCGACCACGCGTGCCCACGACCCGAGGTGGACCTCGTAGGCGGCGAACGGGGCGTTCCCCGGAACGCTCTCGCGCCGCGCGCTCATCCACGTGGCGTCGCCCCAGGCGTACGTGCTCGCGTCCACGCGCGACGCGGTTTTGGGCGGTAGCTCCATCGCGCGCGCCATCGGGTCGGTCTTGAGCCGGATCCATCCGTCGTGCGTCTTGATCTCGAACTTGTACACGGCGCCTTCCGGGACGCCGGGGACGAACAGCTCGAAGACGCCCGAGGCGCCCACGCGGCGCATCGGGAGCAGCCGGCCGTCCCAGCCGTTGAAGTCGCCGACGATCGCCACGCGCCGCGCGTTCGGCGCCCAGACCGAAAACGACGTCCCGGCGACGCCGTCGATCGTGCGGGCGTGCGCGCCCAGCACCTCCCACAGCTTGCGATGCGTTCCCTCGTGGAAGAGGTGGAGGTCGACGTCTCCGACGGTGGGCAGGAATCGGTAGGGGTCGTCGCGCTCGAACGTCGTGCCGTCGAAGCGGAACCTCAGCCGGTACGGCGTGCGCGGATCCCGGCCGGGGACCCTCACCTCGAACAGTCCCGGGGCGATCCGCGTCATGGCGCGGCTCCTCGCGCCCTCGACGAGCTCGCAGCCGGTCGCGTCGGGGTGGTAGGCGCGCACCGCCTCGCCATGGGGACCCAGAACGCGGTGCGGCTCGTCGTGCTCGCCCGCGAGGAGTCGTGTCTGGTCGCTCAGGGCCCGGGGTCCTTGACGCAGCGGAAGCCCAGGTGGTTGCTTCCCGTGTTCACCTCGCCCTTGCCGCGCGTGCCGATCATGTAGCGGGTGCAGTACTGGTCCGTGCACAGGAACGACCCGCCCCGGTGCACGCGCTTGGGCTCCGCCGGCTCGGCGGGATCGAGGCTCGAGGCGGGGCCGCGGGGATTCCTCGCGACCGCAGTACCGAGGGCGGCGTAGGCGTCGGCCCGGTACCAATCGCTGGTCCACTCCCACACGTTGCCGGCGACGTCGTACAGACCGTAGCCGTTCGGCGGGTACTGCCGGACGGGGGCGATCCCGACGAAACCGTCCTCGGCCGTGTCCTTTCCCTGCACGGGGAACTCTCCCTGGTAGATGTTCGCCATCCACTTGCCGCCCGGCTTCAGCTCGTCCCCCCATGCGTACGGCTTCCCCGAGAGCCCACCCCTCGCCGCGAACTCCCATTCCGCCTCGGTCGGAACGCGCTTCCGCGCCCAAGCGGCGTACGCCTCGGCATCCGGGTAGGCGACGTGGACGACGGGGAAGGAGCCCCGCCCCGCGATCGACGTGCCGGGGCCCTCCGGATGCTTCCAGCTGGCCCCGCGCACGTAGGTCCACCACTGGTAATGGTCGTCGAGCGCCACCGAGCTCGACGGCGGCGCGAAGACGACCGAGCCCGCGGCGAGGTTCTCCGGGGGCGCGTTCGGAAACTCCTCGCGCGTCGGCGCGCGCTCGGCGATCGTCACGTATCCGGTCGCCTTCACGAACCGCGTGAACTCGTCGTTGGTCACCTCGTTCGCGTCCATCCAGAACCCGTCCACGTAGACGCGGTGGATCGGCCGGCCGTCCTCCATCGGATCGTGCCCCCCCTGCGGGAGGAACCGCGGATCGGTGGTCCCCATCGAGAACTCGCCTCCCTGGATCCAGACCATGCCGGGGGGCGGACTCGCCGGAGGCGTGCCGGCATTCGCGACGGTCGCGCGGAATTCGGACGCCGGGGCGGGGGTCGCCGCCGGAGCCGTCGTCGGCGCAGCGCCGCATCCCGCAAGACCGGCGGCCAGGAGCAAGGCCGAGACGCTTCTCATGACCGGCCATTATCTGGAATAATCGCGCGCTTGTCCCAACCCTTGCGCGGAGATCCCGACATGAGACGTCTCGGTCCGCTCGTCCTGGTCCTCCTTGCGTCCGCCGCGGCAGCGTCGGCCGCGCCCACGAAGCTCCTGCGCTTTCCCGACGTGCACGGCGGCCAGGTCGCCTTCTGCTACGCCGGCGACATCTGGAAAGCGCCGGTTGCGGGAGGGCAGGCGGTGCGGTTGACCGCGCACCCCGGGGTCGAGGTGTTCCCGCGCTTTTCCCCCGACGGGAAATGGATCGCGTTCACCGGCCAGTACGACGGCGACGAGCAGGTCTACGTCATGCCCGCGGACGGCGGGGAGCCGACGAAGCTCACCTTCTACCCCGCCGAAGGCCCGCTGCCGCCGCGCTGGGGGTACGACAACATCGTCTACGGCTGGACGCCCGACGGCGCGTCGATACTGTTCCGGTCGCTGCGTTACGGGTACGCCGAGCACCCCGGCCAGCTCTACACGGTCAAGCGCGAGGGCGGGCCCGCAATTCCCCTCCCCATGCCGCGCGCGGGTGCCGGCGATTTCGCCCCCGACGGCCAGCGCATGGTCTACGCCCCGCTCTGGCGGGACTTCCGGACCTGGAAGCGCTACGAGGGAGGCTGGGCGCAAGACCTGTACATCTACGACCTGAAGTCGGGCGCCACGAAGATCGTCGCGCCGACCAAGCGCACCGAGCGCGACCCGATGTGGATCGGCGACGCGGTGTTCTTCGTGTCGGACCGCACGGGTACGCTCAACGTCTTCAAGTACGACGTGAAGAGCGAGGCGGTGACGCAGGTCACCCAGAGCGACACCTGGGACGTCCGCTGGGCCTCCTCCGACGACAAGGGAACGATCGTCTTCGAGGCCGGGGGCGAGATCCACGTCCTCGACGCGGCGTCGGGGAAGGACACGAAGATCGACATCACGGTCCCGGACGACGGCCTGTGGGACCGTCCCTCGCGCGTCTCCGCTTCCGGCAACGTCGAGGACTTCGACCTGGCGCCGAAGGGTGAGCGCGCGTTGTTCACCGCCCGGGGCGACATCTTCACCGCCCCGATCGAGAACGGCCCGACCCGCAACCTCACGAAGACCTCGGGCGCGCACGACCGTGGCGCCGCCTGGTCCCCCGACGGCAAGACGATCGCGTTCATCTCCGACGCGACCGGCGAGGAGGAGATCTACGTCGTGCCCCAGGACGGCTCGGCCAAGGCGAAGGCCCTGACCAAGGGGAGCACGATGCGGCTCTACCGGCCGGCGTGGTCGAACGACGGCAAGCGGATCGCGTACGGGGACAAGGAAGGCCGCCTGTGGGTCGTCCCCGCCGACGGGGGCACGCCGGTCGAGGTGGCCGACGAGAAGAACTTCCGGGTCACGGACTACGTCTGGTCGCCGTGCGGCCAGTGGCTCGCGTACTCGCTCTCGACGCCGACGACCAACCGCGCGCTGTGGATCTGGGGCGTCGCCGACGGCAAGGCGCGCCAGGTGACCGAGGGATTCTTCGGCGAGCACGACCCCTCGTGGGACCCGGAGGGGAAGTACCTCTGGTACCTCTCGGAGCGGGAGTTCCAGCCGCAGTTCTCGCAGAGCGAGTGGAACTTCGCGACCAACCGCATGACGTCGATCTATGCGCTGGCCCTGCGCAAGGACGTCGCCGACCCGTTCGCCCCGCAGTCGGACGAGGTCAAGCTCGACGACGACAAGGACAAGAAGGACGACAAGAAGGACGACAAGAAGGACGACAAGAAGGACGACAAGAAGGACGAC
>Ga0137436_1000185_pt1 | contig 20256 bp, 19 predicted proteins | sample EasRivERMGT119_2_FD_102328 | JGI IMG/M metagenome (GOLD analysis project Ga0137436, IMG submission 102328) | Soil microbial communities from meander-bound floodplain in the East River, Colorado, USA - East River MetaG ERMGT119_2 | ecosystem: Environmental > Terrestrial > Soil > Floodplain ...
GTGATCGTGGGCTCGCTCGACGAGATCGCGGAGCACAAGGGGATCTTCTGGGACTGGCATCAAACGCACTCCTACGGCTCGGCCGTCATGTGCTGGGATGCTGGCGAGCATTCGGAGGTCTGGCGGTGGGCGCACGAATTGGAGATGAACTCGGACGGCATCACGGCGAGATGGCGTAACGAGAACTACTACGGCGATCAGGACTACATCACGGCGGCGGCGAAGGTAGCGGATAGCCTTTGGCCGATCTTCCCGCCCGAGTGGTGTGTGTCGTACCGCACGCATTGCGGGTACGGATCGGAGACGGGACCACCGCCCGGGGCGAAGGTGTGTTGTTTTCATGGCACTCCAAAGCCGGCGGAGATTGTGCTCAACAGCCCGAATGGGTGGGTTGCGAAGATGTGGCGATAACCAAGGAGATGAAATGACAATTTCTAAGGCCCTGATTCTTGCCTCGGTGATTTGCTTCTCGGTCGCAGCGTTCGGCGTGCATGGCGCAGCACTGATCCCGATTGGATTGGCGCTCTTTGCGTCAGGGCATCTGGTATAGCCATGAAGGAATTTCACGCACTGACCGCGAAGGCAATGGCATGCCCGAAGTGTGGTGGCGAGGGGACCCCCTGGGATACGACCCATTCCCCGACCAACCATGAGGTGGTCGTGATCCTGGATTGCATAGACAATAATTCCAACTGCCCCGGCCAGTTCGGCACCGGGTTTGATTGCAACCGATGGTATGTGACCTATCGCCCGGTCAAGGCCAGCCCGCGATCTCCACGATGGCACAGGGTGCGCTAGCGTGACGACGCTCTTCGTCGGCGGGCACATGGACGGCCGGGAGATGTCGTGGCGGGAAGATCCGCCCGAGCGCTACGGCGTGCCATTCCGTAAGCGCTGCGATTGGAACGAGTACATCGCGTGGTACTGGCGGAGCCACGACCAGGAGGGCGCGCTACTGATCGGGAACGCGCCCGACCCGAGCATGGGCGCCGATTTCTACGTGCTCCGCGATGGGCGCTACGAGCTGGAGAGGACGGTCTAGCGTGGGATGGCTTGCGGAGGCGTGGAGCAAGCTCTTAAGTTCTAGGCGGCCCGATTTGTTTTTGACGCCGAAGCAATATATTAGGTTACTGGACGATCCGAGCTATGCGTCGTCTTTTCAACTGCCGTTTAGGACGGTGAAGCTTAATCAGGTCGGATGGTATTGCGGCCGGCGCGTGTTTATCGTTGTCGTCGGGGACCTGGAAGCGTGACCGTCCCGAAGTGGGCGACGACGTGGGCGGAGCACCACTGGAAGCTCGAGCCCGCCTCGCTCGCGCACCACCTCACCCGCGGGCGGTTTATGCGCCCGCCGCATATCGACTTGATCTCCGCCGAGCTCGCCCGCGCGGCGGTGGAACCACTCCGCCTGATCGTCGAGGTGCCCGTACGTCACGGCAAGTCGACGCTGATCTCCCACTGGTTCCCGGTCTGGGCGCTCTCGTTCTTCCCGACCTGGCGCGTGCTCTTTGGCTCTTACGAGGGCGAGTTCGCCGCCGGCTGGGGGCGGCGGGTGCGGAACACGATCGAGGAGTTTTCAGGGCAGCTCGGGATCCAGGTCTCGGGCGACTCGAGCGCCGCTGACCGCTGGGACCTCACGACCGGCGGCGGGATGAATACGGCGGGTGTCGGCGGCGCCCTCACCGGGCGCGGCGCCGATCTCCTGATCCTCGACGACATCGTCAAGAACCAGGAGGAGGCCGACTCCCGGGTGATCCAGGAGCGCAACTGGGAGTGGTTCGACTCCACGGCCATGACCCGGCTCGAGCCCGGCGCCTCGGTTGTGCTTGTCATGTCGAGATGGACCCTGGACGACCTCTCGGGGCGCCTCCAGCGCGAGCAGCCGGGCGTGTGGCGCGTGATTCGGCTGCCAGCCATAGCGGAGGACCAAGACCCGCTAGGGAGGGCTCCTGGGGCCGCGCTGTGGCCTGAGCGCTATCCCGTCGAGGAGTTGCTGAAGGTCAAGGCCACCGCCCGCACGCGCACCTGGGCGGCGCTCTACCAGCAGCGCCCGCTGCCCGAGGAGGGGCAGCTATTCCGTCGCTCGATGTTCCGGTACTACCGGGACGCCGGCGACCACTTCATCGCCAAGACCTCGGCCGGCGAGCGCCTGATCCCGAAGGACCAGGGGTACACGTTCACCACGGCCGATCTCGCGATCTCCGAGAAGGAGACGGCCGACTATTGCGCCTTCGGGGCCTACTTCGTGTCGGCCCGGAACGAACTCCTCAAGCTCGACCTGATCCGGGACCGAATTCCGGGGCCGGACCAGGAGCGGGTGATTCAGGACTTGCTCGAGCGCTGGCGTGGCGCCCGGGGCTGGGTCGAGAACACGCAATACCAGGCGAGCCTCGTGCAGCGGCTCGTGCGGATGGGCCTGCCGATCGTGGGGTTCAAGGCCGATCGGGACAAGACGTCGCGGGCGCAAACCCTCGCCTCCCGGATGGAGGCGGAGGCGTTCTTCCTCCCGGAGTCGGCGCCGTGGCTCGGGGTGGCGGAGGCGGAGCTGCTCGAGTTCGGGCCGGGGTGCCCGCATGACGACATCGTCGACGAGATGGCGCAGGCGGCGATCGTGATCAACGAATCCCCCGGCGCCCCGCGGGTCCGGCGAGCCACCATCCCGCTCCCACAGCCTAGAATCCGCGGGCTTTCCTTCGCCTCCGGACCCCGCCGCCGGCCGCTCTTCTCCGCCCCGAAATAGGTAGGCAAATGCCTACTATTGACAAGCTTGCCGCCTTCTTGAGATAGGTCGTTCTAGGCCAGTGGCAACCGGCCGCAGGGGAGAGTGGCAGGCCAAGAACTACAGCTTCCGCTAGCAGTCGAAACCCGCGAAGTCGCGCGCATTGCGTCGACCCCGACGCTTATCCGCCGCGCCGCCCGCCTACCTATCGGCCCGTCCTCTCAGGGCTTCCTCTCGTTTTCCAATTTCCAGCCCGTCGAAGAATCGTTCCAGCTCTACGAGCGGCTCGGCTGGATCTACGCCGCCGTGCGCCGGGTGGCGCTCGACATCTCGGGCCTACCCCGGAAGATCTTCAGCGGCGAGGGCAAGGACGAGCATCCGATCGAGTCGGGGCCGGCGGTCGATCTCATGGACACGCCGAACCCAATCATGACCTTCTCGGACATCATCGAGTGCCAGGTTAGCTACCTCGAAACGCTCGGCGCCGCCTACCTGCTCTTCGACGCCCGTATCCCCGCCGTCTGGCCGCTTCGCCCCGACCGAGTCCAGCCGATCATCTCCCCCAGTGCCGAGCTTCAGGGCTGGGAGTACCGGACGAACGAGAAAGTGATCGTGCTCCCGCCCGAGTCGGTGATCCCGTCGACGTATTTGAACCTCCGCGAGCCGATCGGCGGACGGATGTCGCCGCTCCAGCCGGTGACGATCCCCGCGCAAGCCATGATCGCCTCGATGCTCTGGAACGTGCGTTTCTTCGAGCGCGGCGCTTCACCATCCGGCTTCCTGACGACCGATCAAGCCCTCAACGACGCCGAGTTCGAGCGCACGATCGCGGACGTCGAGGAGAACTGGCAGGGCTCGCAGAACGCGCACGGTATCCCGATTCTCGACAAGGGTATGAAGTTCGAGCAGCTCGAAGCCAATCACAAAGACTTGGGCTTCGAGGGGCTGCTCCGACTCTCGCGCGAGGAAGTGCTCGGGGCGATGGGCGTACCGCCCGCAATCGTCGGCGACTTCAAGCAGGCGAACTACGCGCAGGTCGAGATGCAGGCCAAGAGCTATTGGCGGCTGAAGGTTATGCCGATCGCGCGGCGGCTCGAGGAAACGTATTCGCGGTTCATGCTCCGGCAGTTCTCGCCCGGTCAGCGTATGCGGTTCGCCTTCGTGTTCTCGGGTGTCGAGGCTTTGCAGGAAGACCGGAACGCGAAGGCCGCGCGCGAAGAGATCATGATCCGCACGGGGCTCCGGAACCGCGCCGAATTGCGCGAAGCGGATGGCCTCAAGCCCTACGACGGCGCGGACGAGTTCCTGCTCGCCGCTGCCCTGCAACCTGCACGGACCAAGGCCGAAATCGATGCTCGCGAGAAGGCGCGGGAGGAGGCCGCTCGGCCCCCCGGTGGTTCTCCTCCCGCGCCCGCAGGGAAGAAGGCGGCGGACGAGATCGAGACGCGCGCGAGCGATGAGCGACGCGCTGCGATTGTCCGCCGCTTCGACGCGAAGCTCCGCCGCGCCGAAGTGCGCATGTCGGAGTATTGGCAAGGTGTGCTGTTTAGGCTCGAGCGGGAGGTCATCAGTCGCGTGCGTAAGCGGCCTCCAATCCAACCAAGTCGCTCCGCCGACGAAGAACCCCCGCTTGGGCCTCTACCCCTTCCGAATCCGATCGAGACGTACCTCCCCGAATCCGCCGAGTACATCGCCGCAGTGCAGGCGGGCCATGTTGCAATCTTCCGTCGGCTGATTGCCGAGTTCGGTGGGGAAGCGCTCGACGAGATCGGGAGCGAGTTCGCCTTCGACGTCGGCACGCCGAGCGTGATCCAGACGATTGTGCATGACGAGGAGCAGATCGGGCGCTCGACGGCGCGGCTGCTTGAGGACGTCAAGGAGGAGCTTGAGGCTGGACTCAATCAGGGCGAGACCGTGGCCGACCTGGCAAAGCGGATACGCCAAGCGGTAGCCGAATCCGCCGACACGCCAGCGCGCGGTGGACCGTACGTGCGTTCGGAGCGGATTGCTCGCACGGAGGCGCACTCGGCTGCCGGCTTCGCGCGCATGGAAGGCTACGCTCAGACTGGCGTCGAGGAGCATCAATGGTCATCCTCGCACGATGGCTTCGTGCGCGACAGCCACGCAGGGATGGACGAAGACGGCGAGACCGTGCGCGTGGGTCAGCCGTTCTCGAACGGTTGCACGTACCCGGGTGATCCCGCCGGCGGGCCATCCGAGTCGATCAACTGCCGGTGCCTAACGCTGCCCGTAGCGCAGTCGATGAGTGTAGCCGCGTGAGCGTTCTCTCCTCGCCGCCGAAAGCAAACCTCGAAGGCTGGTGGAAGCTCGAGAACACGGCCGGCGGATCAAACCCGCGCTACGACTCGGGTATCTACGGCCAGGACCTTACCGAAACCCCGAACGGAGTCGCCAACTCGACTAGCGTGTTTCGCGTCGGCGGTGCGTCGGCCGGCCAGTTCGCAACGGACGGCCTCACGCGCGCGGATTCGAGCTTGCACGCGACCTTTCCCGGGAAGAACGCTGGCACGACATACGCTTTTACGGCCGGATGCTTCGTGCATCCGGTTGCTGGCTCTGGCTCCGACTACATCCTTTGCAAAGATGGCAGCTTCGTTCTCTATTACGCGCATACGGGCACGAAGATTTCAGCACAGATGGGTATTGCTGCGGCGATCGCCGCGGATGCTGCAACAGCCGTGGCCAAGTGGTGGTGCGCTGCGATTCGGTGGGACGGCGCCGAGTTCTCGCTCTGGATCAACGGAACGAAGCAAGCCGCTACGTCCGTGGTCCCGACGATGGTTCACAACACGAACCCATTCATGATTGGGGCGCAGGATACGGCGGGGACCAACTTCCTAGCCGGCTACGTGAACGACGCCTTCATGTTCTCGCGCGCGCTCTCAGATGCCGAGATGAAGAAGATCTCGATGGTGGGGGCAAGCAACTTCTTCGGCCCGATGCATGGGCTTCTCGGTTACTGGCCGCTCGACGAGACCGCGGGCTCCACGCGCTACGACTTCAGCTCAGGCATGGCGCATCTGGTCGAGAGCGGATCGGTCCCGCAGCAAACCGTGCTTTATAAGCGCGGGACCGCTTCGGCCGGCAAGTTCTCGACGACGCCGAGCGTGCTCACGTGCCCCGATGCCAGCCTGCCGAGTTTATTTCCAGCGAAGAACGGCGCCGCGGCGATCGAGTGGACGATCGGAATGTGGATCTACCAGGCCGCAACGGCCAATACGTGCGCCTACAAGAAGGGCACGGCGATTGAGTTGCAATGGGGATTCCCGGGCGCGAATCAATACGGGCTGCTGTTCAACAACTCGCTAATTCTGGTCTCGCCGAGTATCGCCATTCAAGAATGGCACCACGTCGCGGTTCGGTGGCGCGGCGAGGATGACGACCTTTGCGAGTTCATCGTCGACGGCGTGAAGCAGGGCGGCGGTTCCGCTCAAGCAGCGAACGCGGGCAATGCCGCCGACTTCCTTGTCGGCGCGCAGTCAACGCTACCTACGCTCTCGGCGAACGGCTACATCGATGAAGCGTGGGCGTTCGCGCGCGCGCTCGCGGACCAAGAGATCGTGGACATCTTCAACGACGGGCTCGAGTCGTTTCTCGTGCCTTCGTTCAACGATGGCTTGTCCGATGGTGCGCCAGCGCGCGGCCGAAAGATTCCGAAGGCGCGCCCCGGATACCCAGCGCGCGGTCAGCGCACCGGCGGCTCCGGCGGCGGCGGACGCAGAAAGGGATCAGGAGCGATATGGTGAGCATTTACCGAGATTGGCAGCCTGGCATGCGCACGCCGCGCGGGCGACTTGCCTACTTGGGCGAGAACGTCTTCCGCGCGTGTAACTCGGAGATCACCGAGCGCGGCGAAGAGACTGGCGCCCCAATCGTGTCCGGCTACTTCTCAACCGCAGATCCCGACATTGACCAGTTCGTGATCTCCCCGAAGGGCTGGGAGACCGGGCTCGACGTGTACATGAAGCGGAATCCGATGTTCCTCTGGATGCACGATCCGATGCTCCCGATCGGACGCACGACGCAGTCGGAGATCAAGCGGAAGGGCCTCTTCGGCACGACTGAGTTCGACACTGGCGACGAGCTGGGGAAGAACCTGTACCGGAAGACGATCAAGAAGTTTCTCGGCACGTACTCGGTGGGATTCCGAGCGACGAAAGAGCCGCGCTTCGAGGAAGACACGATATTTTTCGACGAGATGCAGCTCATGGAAGTGTCGCTCGTCTCGATCCCCGCGAACATCAACGCGGTGGTCACGGAGCGCGCCCTCGACGAGGAGGCGATCGTCCAGCGCATGGTAACGGCGGCGGGCGACAAGTGGACGCTCGCGGCCGACAACGCGGTAGCGGAAGTGATGAAGCGCGCCGCGGTCGAGATTCAAAGCGCAGTCGGGGACATCCGGAAGGGTCTCGTGCTCGACGCCGCGAAGGCCGTCGAGGAGCGGCTCGGGACGGTCGCGGAGCTCGTCAATATGGCGTGCTCCAAGCGCGAGGTGCGCGAAGCCCTCGACAACTTCAAGGTGCCGGGGAAGTAGATGCGGCAAGTATTGGCCTCCGACTACGCGCGCGGGATGGAAGCGCTTCGCAATCGCGAGCACGGCGAGCACGCGCTCGTGATCGGGAACTCGCCCTGGCGGAAGCGTTTCCCCGTGGGCGCGTGGTTCGGGCCAACGATTGCTTGTAACGCCTACTACCGGACGGCCGACAGCTTCCCGAGCTACCTAGTGGCTTTCGACGGCAACATGATCTCCGAATGCGTACTGGCGCGCACCTACGAGTCGACAACGCTCGTTCTGCGGGCGAACGAGTGCCACGCGAAGGTGCTCGATCAAATCCCGGCGGCGGATCATGGCCACTGGTTCTACGTGAACGATGCCTTCGACATCAACGGGCTTTGCGGTGCGATGGCGATCGGGCTCGCCGGCTGGCTCGGGTGCGCGTCGATCACGCTCGTGGGGTTCTCGCTGTCATACGACAACTTGTTTTCGGGGACGGAGAACTATCCGTCCGAAGAGTTTGAGCGCTTGAAGGGAAACGCGGTCGGGGCGCGGATGCAAGACGTCTCGCTTCTCGCACGCGCGATCAGGGAGTTTAACCGTCTGTCGCCGGGCGGCTCGGCTCACTGGGTGGCACCCGGTGACTGGATGCTCGCGAAGCTCGACCAAGGAGCGGCGGTCGCTGAGAACGTGAAGAAGTGATCCAAGCAGGCAACCGGAGACAGGCCATGCGTTGGATTCGCTGGACATTAAAGGCTCGCTCGAGAAGATCTCGCGCGACATTAGCGACCACTACGAGTCGCTAAAGAAGGAAATCGGTGCCGACAAGGTCGAGCGCTACACCAAGGCGGAGGTCGATACTCGTATCGACGATCTAAAGAAGAACCTCGACGAAGATCTGAAACGGAAGGTCGAGAATCTCATGAAGGCGTCGCAGGAGGACCCGCGGAACCGCGTGGACCTCGTGCCGCGGCGTGAGTTCTCTTTCTACCGCGCGCTCGCGCAGACGTCCACGACCCAAGAGGATTCCTGGGCGCTCTTCCGCGACTTCCTGACGACGCACTCGGATCAGAAAGACGTTGAGCGCTTCCAGCATCTTGCCTCGCGGCTCGCGATCATGACGATCGCGCATCGCATGGCCGGAAAGCCGAACTACATGCCGGCCGCCTCGAAGAACACCACGGTGCGGAAGTGGTGGCACGAGTACCGTCAGCTTCAGCGGGAGTTCTTCCCCGATGAGTTCTACGCGCGCGCCTTTGACACGCAGGCGACGGCGGAAGCTAAGTGGGTGCCCGACGTGCTCGGCGCTGACCTCATGCGGTATCTCGAAGTGCGCGGCGCGGTGCTCCCGAACATCCGGAGCTTCCAGCTCCCGGCTGCTCTCTGGCGCTGCCCGATCACGACGGCTGCCGGCAAGGCGCACGGCTTCCGCGAGATCGTCGCGACTCCTACCGTCTTCGTCAACCCGGCACCTGCCGAGATGTACGGAGAAGCCGGAGCTCCGTTCGACCGGGTGACGTTCGACACGAAGCGCTTCCGGACGGTCATCGTCTCGACTCAAGAGTTCATCGAAGAGTCGATCATCCCGATGATCGAGTTCAACATCGGCGAGGCGATGGACGGGATTCGGCGCGCCGCGGAAGATACGTTCTTCAACGGCGACACGACCTCGGCTGGTATCGACAACGACATCAGCTATTCGACGTCCTCGCCGATCGGTGTCGTCGATAACCGCATCCAGTGGGACGGGGTACGCGCGAACGCCGCGGCTTCTGGCGTAACGCTCGTCGCTGGCGGTGGCAACGTTGACTTCGCGGACCTTGTGCTCGCCAAGCAGCGGTGCGGCCGGTATGCGCTCGAGCCGTCTGATTGGCTCTGGTGTTGTTCGCCGGCTTCCTATCTCGACATGCTGGACGAGACGAACTTCGCGACCGTCGACAAGATCGGCGAGCGTGCAACGGTCGTCACTGGCCAGGTAGGGGCGATCCTCGGGTCGCCGGTTGTGATCTCCGAGTACGTGCGGTCGGACGTGTCTTCGTCCGGGTATCGCACGACCTCGACTAACAACACGACGATGGTGATCGGATTCCATCGGCCGACCTACTGGCTCGGAAACTGGCGCGGGATCACGACTGAGACCGACCGCCAGGCGATCGTCAATCAGGACTACGTCTATGCGTGGTACTCGGCCGACTTGAAGAAGATGCGGCCGGCTGCGCAGAAGACAGAGATCGTGATCATCAACGTCGCGACCTAGTTTTAGGTAGCGGAGGACTGAGGGGCACGTGATGGCATGGCCGTTGAGCAAGGCGACGCGGGTCTTTCCGGTTGCCCGCCCGCTGGCGCGGATTACTCATGACGGGGTTCGCGCTTTCGCTCAATCGGCGGCCATGCTCACGTGCCCCTCGTCCATCGACTGAAGAAAGGACTCAGCGATGCCGCGGTTAACAGTAAAGAAGAGGGTGCAGACCGTACAGCTAGAGCCCGGCGAGGTGTACATCGTCGGCGAGCATAAGGCTGCGCGGCTGCTCAAGCGATTCAAGCGCTTCCTGGTTGCGTCGCAGCCGGGCGATGAGGACTACGTGCCCGATTGGGACCCACGACTTTCGAACGAGGAGCGCGCAGCGTTCAAGGAAAAGACGTGGCCGCTCTCGCTTGAAGAGCGCCGCAAGTTCAAGAAGCCGGAGGCCGGCAAGGGGCCGACCGTCGAGAACCGTTCTGGGAAGCCGGATCACAACCGGTAAATCATGGGCTCGATCATTACGCGCGACGACCTCAAGGCCAAGCTGGCGATTACGGCGAGCGACAACTCGCTCGATGCGCAGCTTGATCTCGCCATCGCTCAGACCGAGGGCGAATTCGAGTCGGGCATTGGCCAGAAGCTCCTCGCCACGGATTACACCGAACAGCGGGAGGGGAATGGTTACACCTACCTTCAGCTCCGGTTCTATCCGTTCATTGACTTGGCGTCCGTCGTGATCGAGAACGAGTCGGCCATCAACGTCGGCGATCCGAACGTGATCCGGGTCTCGGATGGCACGGATGGCTTGCCCTGGCTCACGTTCGTTGACGGGCGGCGCTTCTCGTATCCGCGGTGGCGGAGAGTGCCGAACATCACGATCGTGTACGGGGCCGGCTACGAGAGCCAAGCGGATGTGAAGGCCGCGCTCCCCGACGTATGGAGCGGTGTCCTTGAGCATGCCTACATCTTGCTGCTCGGGAACGACACGCGGAAGAAGGCTAAGGCGTCGGAGTCGTTCATGGGTCAGTCGTACACGCAATTTCTTGAGCCGATCGACCAGAACCACGAGCGCGGGTGGAAGCGACTGATCGAGAAGTACCGGCGCCGGCCGATTACGCGAATGGCCGCGAGGGGATTCACGACAACCGCACAATATGGGGCCTGGTGATGTCGGTAACGATCCGCCATAAGCCCGACTTCGCGAAGCGCGTGGAGCTGCTCCGGCGGCTGAAGCTCGAAGCTGTGCGCGAGTCGGTGAACGACATCGAGCGCGAGATCCTCACGCGCTATGCATCGGGAACCGGGCCGGCAACGCTCGGCGTGCGCACCGGGCGCCTGCGCTCCTCGCCCAAGCGGGAGATCAAGGCGACGGGGACGGCGCTCGTCGGGCGCGTGTTCATCCCGGAGGCTGGCGGAGGCACGAATCCCGTCTACGCGGGCGTGCACGAGTTTGGGGCGACGATCCGGCCGCGTCATGGCCGTTTTCTCGCCATCCCACTTGCTGCCGCACGCCGCGGCGCCGCTGGTGGTGTCAGCATGGGACCGCGCGACTACGCGGGCGGCTTCTTCTTTCGCTCTCGCGCGGGCAACTTGATCTTCGGAGTGCGAAGTGGAGGCCGCGTTGGTCGTCTGATCCCGCTCTTCGTCATGAAGGAGTCGGTGCGGATTCCGTCGCGCCCGGTATGGCGCGTGACGTTCGCGAACCAGCGCCCGCGAGTAATGGAGCGCATGCGAGCCCTGGCGCACGCCGTAGCGCAGGGGAGCGCGTAATGGCAAGCACTCGTCGCCGGACGCACTTCATCATGCGGCACTTTGGTGGTCAGCAGGAGATCTATCGATGGCGCACGCAGCCCCCTTTCGATGGGTTCGTGGTGAACATCCAGTACGACGATCAGGCGGCAATCACCGAGATCGCGAAGATGGTGGCTTCAGGAAAGAAGTATTTCCGCTATTACAGCATGATCGACTATCAATTCTCGGCGACCAACTTCGGCGGTATCGGCGGCGCTGCGCCGGCAACCTTCTTTAACTGGATTCGCGACAACGTGCAGTTTAACGGCTCGGCGAGCAACAAGCGCATGCGCGTCAGCAATACGGTTGGGCTCTTCTCCGCCTACAACTACGGAGGCATCGAGCGCCGAGAGCTGATCCCATGGAAGGACCTTACGGGCGCCACGATGCAAGCGCTCGCGCAGAAGATGGTAGATCTTGCCTTCGCCCCGGGCGGCGTTGCAATCCCATGCGCCGGGCTCTTTATCGACCAATCATGGCTTAGTCACTCGCAATGGATGCATACCAATACGATCGAGAGCGGGCATGGAGATCTGAAAGAAGGCACCCCGCATTTGACTCCATTCTCCGGGGTGTCGCAGGCCGCGTCGTTTGCGATCGCAGAGACGAACTTCGGTACGCCGTCGAGCACGTGGGCGGACCATACGAACGCTTACCTCGCATTCATGGCCTACCTGAAGACGCGCCTGGAAATAGCTAATCCGGCCGCGTACTTGATTCCGAATGGCGAACACAACACCGTCAACAGTCAGACCATGCCGAAGCCGTGGTTCGTTGAGAACGCATGGAATAACACTAGCGATCTCGGCATTGACCAGGCCGCCAGGTGGGCGTCAGCACAAGCGCACTGGCTCACGGACAAGAAAAACATCCTGAACATCATGGGCTTTGAAACGCTTTCCTCCGGAATTACCGGATTCCCGGATGCGTTGGCGCTATGGAAGGCGAACGGCGGCTGGCTCTCGTTTATCAGCAACGGTTCGATAGGCGGGGACTTGTGCGCTGAGCAGGGATACATGGATGCCGCAATGATCCAGGGCGGGATCTACTAAATGGCGAAGTGGACCAAGCAATCTGGTGTCGCGTTCTATACGCCGCTGATAGCGCAGTATCTGCACGAGCGCACGCGGAAGTGGTACTGCCGCTTCGAGCGCGCGAACGCTGCCGCCCCGCTCTCGGTCAAGGTGTACGCGACACTCGCCGGGGCGAACGCCGGGAACACGACCAACTCGGGCACTGGCTCCATTGCCGTTACCGGCAGCCGGTTGAAGCTCGCGCTCACGGCTGGGCCGCAGTTGCCTTCCCTCGCGGGCGCGAATCTCTACGTGCAGCTCGAAGGTGATACGGCGCTCGCAATCGGCACTGCGATCTGGATGGTGGATCTCGGAAAGATGGTCGAGCGGGCGCAGCTCTGGATGCTCCGCGCCTTCTCCAAGATCTCGACCGCCAACGGCTACTTCACGAACTTCGCGCGGGTCGAGCGCGGGCTCATGACCTACGAGCAGGCGAGTGCAGCGCGACTGATTCCCTATCTCGGGGTGTCTAGCACGCGGATCGAGACCAAGCCCGGGATCGTCGGTGGAGCGCCGCACGGCAGTTTGACCACGACCGTGTTCATGTCGTGTGCAGCTTACGACGTGAACGTGATGGGGCCGGACGGCACATTCGACTCCGATTCAACGTTCATGTACCACGACTTGCGCCGCGCGCTGAACGTGGCGCTCTCGGCCGATGGCGCCTACGGCGGATTGCAGGACGATGAGCAAGCCGTGATCGCTTGCGATTTCAATACCGGAGAGCCCGAGCTCGGCATGGAGTGGGCGCGCGACAAGGGGCTTCTTTACTTCGAGGTCAGCCTCACGCTCCACGAGATGGGGCCGACCGAAGTTTCTACAGGCTAGGAGCAAAAACTGCGTGGCAACCGGGAAAGTGACATGCAGTGGGTTCGCCTTCAGGACAGTATTCGAGGCTATGGTTTGCCCGGGAGACGAGCCCCGGCACCTTGCCAGCGTTTTCGACCACCTACGGCCTGCGCCTCTATCAAGAGGAGTTCCAGGTTCGGCCGACCAAGACGCCGATTCGATACCAGGAGAATAAGGGCGGGACGACGTTCGATCATACGGACTTCACGCCCGGACCGCAGGCTGTCACGGCAACGCTCCGTTTCGCGCTCCGCTACTCGGGAGTGCACGCGGCCATGCTGGCGCACGCAGTCGGAACGCTCGGCACGACCGGCCCATCGGGTACTCCCCCGGTGTACACGCACACGTTGGACGGCGGCGGATCTGGCAAGTTCAACTCAGTGTCGTTCGTCCATCATCGCCCGATCAACGATGCTGGAACGAGCTTCATCGAGACGCAACTTCTCGGCGCCAAGGTCGGGCGGATGCGTCTGACGCAATCGGTCGGGCAGCCGTTCATTATCTGCGAGATGGACATCGTCGCGCAGGAAGCGAAGCAGCTCACTACTTTCGGCAGCGGCTACCCGCCCGACTCCGGTGGTTACTCGCCGACCGAGGCGGTTATCCATACGTCGCACGTCCTTGATACGACGGGCGCGCCACCGAACACCCCGCCGCGAAACTTCATCTTGACTGCGCGTAGCGCCTCGACGACGCCGGCCTATGTGCAGCTCGAAGAGTGGACGATGGAACTCAACAACTTCCCCGAGCAACTCGGCGTGATCTCGAACGTGCAGCGCCAGTCTAATCCCGCACGTGGGCAGGTGCGCGAAGTGACGGGTTCGTTCGTTATGGAGCAAGACAGCCAGACCGCCATCGTCGAAGCGGCGTACGGGCTCACGGCAGCGGACCCGAGCGATGATTTCAAGCTCATCTGGAGCTTCGAGAATCCCGCAAATGTTGACCACGAGCTACAGATCGACGTCTCGCAGGCGTACATCACGCAAGCAGAGCGTGGCACGTCGGGCACAGGTCCGCAGCGCCGGCGCTACAACTTCGCGGCGCACGCGCAGGGATCGCAGGCTGTGTGGTCGACGGCCTTCCCGCTACGGATGATTTTCCGGAACACGACCCAGGGTCCCTACGGATCGACGATGGGCGGTGGGATCGCCTACGCGAACCACGTCTAACTGAACACGCAGGAGGTTCACCATGTTTCGGACGAAGGAAGTAGACCTCGGCGGCGATCTCCGGGCGGTTATACGCCGCCCGGATTTCGCCGTCTGGGTTCTCTACGAGGATCTGCTCTTCGATCGCTACGAATCGGACGAGGCGGAAGCCAAGCTCTCAAACGAGGAGAAGATCGTTCGCGCGCAGATGGAGCGCGAAGGGCAGGTGGTCGAGAAGGGTCCGCACACGAAGAAGTTCACGGCGGAGAAGTCTCGGCGCATCTCCAAGTACGTGCAGGACGAGCTGCTCGTCGATGCTCTAGTAGCACTCAAAGAGGGCGACGATCTGCACGTGTTCATCCGCGATGATGGGTCGCGGGTAGTCCCGCCCCCGATCGACTTCCGGGACATCGGCCCGCACCGATGCATGGACATCGCGCACGAGGTGACCTTTTTCGTCTACGAGACGCGGTCGCTTTCCTTTCGTGCGCGCCGGGAGGATACGCCCGGCAACAGCGAGGCGCCTGCTTTCGCTCTCGCGAGCGACGGGCCGGCGGCTCACTGAGCTGCTCGACATGGAGGCGGGCGAGGCGCTCGCCGAGCTAGAACTCATGCAGATAGCGAGGAACGAGGTGCTGACCGATCTCCATGACCGGATGATCACGGCGCCCGAAGGCGGCTACTCGACGCGCGCGCTCGTGGTCGAGTTACTCCTGAACGACATCATGGAAGGGTAGGCGTGGCGGAACTTCTCGACATTGAAGTAAGGGTCAACTCGTCCGAAGGCGAGGCGTCTTTCGATCGGATGCGTGCGTCGATCGCGCGCATGGAGGAAGCGCTTCGCACTGGGCGGTCGGACCAGCTTATCGGTGCGATGGGGCGGGCGGCTGCCACTCTTGGCCGTGAGTCAACGGTTACGGCGCGCGGTGTTGAGCAACTTGCGCAATCACTAGCTTCGACTTCCGCTCGCGCGCGTGAAACCGAAGGCCGGCTGATTGCCGCTGCCCGCCAAGCGCAGGAGCTCGGGGCGCAGTCCCAGCGCGCAGCTCTCGCCGGCCGCGGGATTGCCGAAGGCTTCGCTGGCGCGTCCAATGCTGCATCGTCAATCGGGCTTCTCAGCGGGGCACTTGGTCAGCTCGCGACCGCAGCCGTGGGTGCGCTCTCGATACGTTCGCTATTTGCCACGTTCGCAGAGGCCGATCGCGCCTTCGAGATGGCGCGCGCCTTTGACATCTCGACCGAGCGGCTCATCGTGCTCACGCGAACGGCGGAGCAATTCGGTGCCGACGCTGGTGACTTGCAACAAGCATTCCGCGGACTTTCGCAGTCGATCTCCGACGCGCTCAAGGACCCCGGCGGGACCGCGAGTCAGCGGTTCAAGGACCTCAAGATCGACGCGGAGGCGCTCCGCGGAATCTCGCTCGACGAGGCGCTGCTCCGGGTAGCTGATGGGCTATCGACGGTCGAGGATTCCGCTACTCGCACCGATGCTGCCGTTGATCTTCTCCGTGTCCGCAATGCGAACCTGTTCTCCATGCTCCGGAACGGTCGAGGCGATATCGAAGCGGCTGCCGCCGAGATCGAGCGCTTTGCCGGGGTGAGCGAGGAGAGTGCGCGCGCAGCGGATCGGTTCGGGGACTCCGTCGGGCGCATGGTCGGTACGGTCAAGGCGCAGGTGCTCGCCCTCGCCCCCGTCTTCGCAACGCTCGCCGAGAACATCGAGAAGGCGCTACAGGGCATCGTCGTCAACTTCAACGCGGGCGACATCTCCCGGATCGTGGTCGAAACCGAGGTCATCGGCAAGGAGAAGGTCGAGGAGCTACAGAAGCTATTCGACTCACTCCCGAAGTCGATGCAGATCCAGGTGGAGACGCTCACCGATAACAATCAGCGCGCGGACTTTCTGGAAGGTGTCAGTCGGGCGCGTCGGCTGCGCGAGCTTCCCGCCCCGGAGCAGACCCGGATTCGCGAGGAGACGCAGAGGCAGACGGAGGGCTTCCGGCAGTCGCCGGTAGGGGCGCTGGCGCCACCGATCAAGGCGCCGGAGGTGGACCGGTTCCGGGCGCAGATCGAGGAGCAGCTACTCGCGGAGGCGGAGAAGCGGCTCGGGATCGAGAAGGCCAAGGCCGCCCCCAGCGCGCGCGAACTCGCGATCCAGAAGCGGATCATCGACCTTCAGGCCGAGGAGGAGCGGCTCCGCGTCGACCGGATCGCGAAGCTCCGCTTGCACGGGCCGGAGACCACGACCCCCCCGATTCCGCCGGAGATACCGCGCGCCCCGATCGACCGGCCGCTGCCGCCCCAGAACCTGCCGATCGACACCCATCTCACGCGCGACCGCCGGGGCGAGGTCACGAGCACGCAGATCGGCGAAATCCAGACCGATCGAGAGCGGGAGGAAGCCCGGCGGAAGTCGGCCGCTGCCCTCCGCCCCCAAGAGGTCGAGGAGCAGGCCGGCGCGCTGACCAAGCTCCGGGATGTGATCTCGGACCTTGGGACAATCGCCGGAGCTACCAAGAGTCGGATTGACGACCTGATCGTTGGGCTGGGCTCCCTCGTCACCTCCATGCTCAAGCTCGTGCAGGACCTCTCCCGCGCCAAGGGGGGCGTCGGCGGGGAGGACGTGGCCGGCCAGGTCATGGACAACGCGAAGTTGGCTCGCTCGATTGGGCGGGAGGTTGGGGACTCCGTCCAGCCGCTGGTTGAGGCTGGTCAAAACGTCGCGAGTTCTGGATTCCGAGATGATGAGCCAACCGCTGATGAGTTCGCCGGCCCGGACCAACCGCTCGACCTCTCCCGGCAATCGATCTTCCAGCTCGCCGAAGCCATCCAGCCGGGCACGGAGGAGGCTTCCCCGCTGCCCCAGGCGCAGCGCTTGGCCGAGCGCGTGGCTCCGCCACTGCCGGCAGTGGCACCGGCCCCAGTAGCGCTCTCTACGCGCACGGTGCGCGCACTAGGGGAGGAGATTCGGACGGAGGTGGCCACCCCGGAGGCGCCACCACGCCCGGCCGAGACGAGACGACTTGCGGAGGCACTACGGCCGCCGGGTCGGCCAGAGACACAACCCGGCACGACCACTGCCCAGCCTATCCCGGCCGGTCCCCTGCCGTCGCCGCCCGTGGAGACCCGGAAGATCGTCGAGGCGATCCGGGAGCCGGCGCGCGTGGCCGAGACTCAACGGCCAATCGAAACTAGAAAGCTGGCGGAGGCGCTGCGACCCGCTGCCCAATCCGAGGCACGCACCGGTCCCGCAGCGGCTGCCCAACGCCCCGCCGGCCCAGCCGTTGGTCCATTGACGAGACTCCAAGCCGCAGCCGCTGGACGTGAGCCAGAGGCGGGGCGCGTGCGTGAGCCGTTCGGCCCGGCAGAGAAAGCGGAGCAGGCTGCGACGGCACGATCTGAGCAGCTTGGCCGCGAGCTCGAGCCGGTAGTCGAGCGGCTCCGCGCGCCGATTCGAGAACAGGCGCCGGCCGAGCCGTCAGTGCAAGAACTCCCCGCCATTCTTGCACCGGAGCGCCCGGCCCTGCCGGAGCTCCCTGACCTGCGACTCAAGCCACAGAAGGTGCAACTCGAAGCGCCTGAGGTCCAACTACCGCCTACTCGGCGCGTCGCGGTGGAGCCAGAGCGCATCCGGCCGGCACTCCTCCGCGAGCCGCCCGCCCCGCGCGAGGCGCCGACGCCTGTTGCGCGCCCGGTTGCGCGGCCCGTTGCAGAGCGGCCAGCGGCGCCTATACGGCCGGAGGTTGCGCCGGCCGTTGCACGCCCCGTTGCGCCGCGTGTTGCACGCCCGGCCGAGCCCGCCCCGCCAGCGCTCGAGCGTCTGCGCCCGGCCGCCCAGGCGCCACAGGTGCGGGAGCTACCCAAGCCGCCGGCGGTGCCCGTCGAGGTGGAGCGGCCACGCCTCCTCCGCGAGCCTCCCGCCCCCGAGCCGACTGTAAGGCCGGGGCGAGAGACGATCCGCGAATCGAGCGAGACGGAAAGGCATGTCCGGGAGACGGTTCGGACCGAGCGTGAGACGCTGCCAGCGCCTCCGCCCGAGCGGGTGCGGTCGCCGGAGACCCGAGAACTGGCTGCGCCTGCACCCGAACAGGTGCAGCGGCCGCGGCTTCTCCGAGAGCCGCCGGAACCGGCTATACCCACAGTCCCGCCCCGGGCAGCATCGGTGCGGGAATTGGCTGCCCAGCCGGCCAGGCCGGAAGTGGCGGCGCGCGAGATCGCCCGCGTGCTCCGCCCGGTGTCAGAGGATATGTCAGAGGTTCCGCGCACGATCCAGCGGCTTGGCGCCGCCCGCCAGGCACCGGTGACCGAGCTCGGGGCGCTGCTCCGCCGGGAGGAGCCGGCTGGTCGACTCAGGCCGATCTCCGCGCGGCAGTTCCTCGAAACTCAGCAGCAGCTTGCGCCCGCCCGCACCGCTCTCCCGACTGCTACGGCTTCGGTAGGGCCGGCGGCGGGCGCACCCTCTCGTGGCTTCGTCGAGGCGCTCACGGTCCCGATCCGCGCCGCCCTGCGCCCAGTTGGGGCGGCGGTGTCCGCCGTGGCCGCCCCTGTGGGGCGAGCGCTCCGTCCGGCAGTCGACGCTGCGAGCTCGATCTTCGAGCCGGTGTCACGCGCCTTCGCCCCGGTCGCGCGCGCCATCTCCGCCCCGTTCCGGGCTGTGGTACAGCCGGTGGTGGGAGCGGTCGAGCGGGTCGCCCTCCCGATTGGGAGAGGTGTGGAGGCGCTCGCTGCCCCGGTGGTCAGTGCCGTGGCCGCGCCCTTCCGCGCCGCTGGTTTCCTTCGGGACGAAGGAGCGCCAATCGGGCGCAGCGCCGCCGGCGTGGCGTTGCAAGGTCCGCAGACGGCCGCCCAGGCGGCCGGCGGCTTCTTCGGAACCACGATCGCGCCGGCCATCAAGATCGTTTCATCGGCGCTCCCGGTTTTCGGCCTGATCACTTCCTTTCTGGGATCGATCTCGTCCGGCCGGCGGGAGCGGCGCGAGCGCGAGATGCAGGAGTTTGAGCGGCAGGCCCGGGAAGGTGGTCCGAAGCTCGTGGCTGTCCACGAGCAGCGCCTCGCGCGCGAGCGTCAGGCAGAGGAGCAGGTGACGGCACCCACGCCGCCTTTCCGCTTTGAGCGCGGGCCGGAACTGGCGCCATCGGTAACGGCTCTCCGCGGCGCTGCCGTCATCCCCGCCCCCGAGCGCGAACTCGCGACAGTTTCCGCCCCGCGCGGCCAGGAAGATCGGCCAGCGACAGCGGCGGCCATCGCCCGCATTACCCGGCAGGAGCAGCCAGCGACCAAGGCCGCGGACCTGATCCGGCAGATCTCGACCGCGTCTAGAACCGCGCCCGCGCCCGCGAGCCAGGCGGCGCAGCGCGCGCAGGCCGCGGATGAGCTTAGCCGCCGGCAGCAGCTCGACGCGCGCCAGGGAAACAAGATCGATCTCAGCATCACCGCGCTCGATGCTAAGGGCGTCGTCGATCTCTTCTCATCCGAGAAGGGTCGCGACGCGCGCCGTATCCTCGCCGAGTTCGTAGGGGTTAGCGACTGATGTACTCCACGACTCAGATCTCCCTCTATGACAAGGGGGTCGTCGACGCGCGGACGGTGCTCCGTATCCGGATGTTCAACGACCTGTACCTCGTATCGCATCAGGAGACGATGGCGCCCGCAGATGCGGTGGTGACGGGATCGACGAACGTCCTACCCGCCGTGCCCTGCATCCTTGAGTTCTCGGAGGCCGGATGCGGCTTCGATCGAGGCCAGACGAGCGACGAGGTATCGACTCTCACGGTGCGCGCGCTCAACGTGCGCCTGCCGATCTGGACGCCATTTCCAGGTGCGCAGATCCCGCCCGGAGCGCCGAACACCGGCGTCAAGAACGCGCGCCTCTCGGACTACCTGATCGATGCTGATGCGCTTTTCGCCTACCAATACAC
>Ga0137436_1000186_pt1 | contig 20179 bp, 20 predicted proteins | sample EasRivERMGT119_2_FD_102328 | JGI IMG/M metagenome (GOLD analysis project Ga0137436, IMG submission 102328) | Soil microbial communities from meander-bound floodplain in the East River, Colorado, USA - East River MetaG ERMGT119_2 | ecosystem: Environmental > Terrestrial > Soil > Floodplain ...
AGCTGCAGCGCATTCTCGACGAGTATCCCGACACCGACATCGCGGCGAAGGCGCGCAAGCAGATCGTCCTCTACCGCGGCCTCGAGCATGCGGTGCTGAGCTATCCCTCGCGCCGCGCGCGGGAGGTGATGGTGCAGGTCTCGCGCGCCATCGAGGCGTATCGCGTGCGCGAGCGGCGCGTTCCGGGAGCGCTCGAGGACCTCGTCCCCGCGCGTCTGGCCGCCGTGCCCCGCGACCCCTGGGACCGGTCCCTCGAGTACGAGCCCAGGGATCGGGGATACCGCCTGATGTGCCGCGGGTCGGACGGGGTCCCGGGCGGGGACGGCGACGCCGCCGACGTCATCGTGGAGAACGGCGAGTTCGTCGCCGCGCGGCCATGAAGCGGCGGCGTCTCGCGGCCTTTCTCGTGCTGGCGTCCGCGCTCCCCGCCGCTGCGGCAGGATCCGCCGTCGCGGTGCTGCCGAGCGGGACCTCGTTCACGCTCGAGGTCGCCGACGATCCCGAGTCGCGGCGCGTCGGGTACATGCACCGCGAGGCGGTGGGAGCGGCGGAAGGGATGCTCTTCGTCTTCGACGAGGAGGCGGTCCACTCGATGTGGATGAAAAACTGCAAGATCGGGCTCGACATGGTCTGGCTCGACGCCGCGTACCGGGTGGTCGAAGTCGCCGCCGGCACGAAGCCGTGTCCTCCCGAGGGCGAGTGCCCCTCGATCGTTCCCACGTCCCCGAGCCGTTACGTCATCGAGTTCGCGGCGGGGACCGCGGCGCGCGAGTCGCTGCGCGTGGGGGACGCGATCGCCGTCCTCCGGTCGCCGCCGTCTCCATGATCGCCGCGTGGCTGCTGGGCGTCGCCGCGGAGACCGCGACACCGGCGCCCGAGATCAAGGGCGCGGATCTCGCGCTCGTGCAGAACGTGCGTGCGATCGGCGAGCGGTGCGCGCGCATTCTCTCCGCTCCGGCGCCGCTCTCGCTGATGGCGCTTCGCGCTCCCGAGGACGTGCGCCTCGCCGAGGCGCGACGGCGCGCCGAGCGGGACCTCCCGCCGGCGAGAGCCGCCGCGCGCGGGCGGGCCTGGGCCGATCTCGGCCTGGGCACCGAGGACGATCCGGCGGCGATCGCGCTCGCGCTCGCGCGCGATCTTCCCGGCTTGAGCTTCGACGGCGACCGCGCGCGCCTTCTCGTCGATCCGACGCGGCTCGTCGAGGACGACGGCACCGGCGACCCTGCCTCGAGTCATGCGGCGTCGCTGCTCCTCGCGACCGGTGTGGCACCCGACGAGCCGGTCGTCGCCCACTACGTCGTGCATGCGATCCGGGACCCCGCACCCCCTGCGGAGCCGCTCACGACCGATGCGACCCTGGCGCGGAGCGCGCTCGCGGAGGGGGAGGCCAGCGTGGCCGCGCTCCTTTTCCTGTTCGAGGGCGTGGGGCTCGAGGCCGAGGTCCTCGGCGAGAAGCTCCGCCCGGACGACGTCTTGGGCGGCCGCCTCGTCTCCGAGTCCATCCGCTCCGACCGTCCGATCGTCGCGCGCCTGGTCGAGTGGGTCTACCTCGACGGCTTTTCGAGCGTCGCCGCTCTTGTCCGGAAGACGGGCCTGAGCCGGCTCCCGTCCGAGCGAGCGTCGCGCGGCACGACCAGGGACCTCATCCACCTCGACCGGCCCCCGGCGGTCCCCGTCGAGCTCCCACCACCGGCCGCGCTGGAGGCCGCGGGGCTGGCGCTCGCCGACCGGGACACGCTCGGGGAGGCCGGGATCACGACGTGGGTCTCCATGCTCACGGGCAAGGACAACCTCGGCATGATCGCGGGGGATGGATGGGCCGGGGACGCGTTGTGGCGGTTCGAAGGCGCGGGGGGTGGGGTCAGCGTCTGGGAGACGCGGTGGGTGAGCGAGGAGGAGGCGAAGGACTTCGCCTACGCCGCGGAGCGTTGCCTGCAGGGGAGATTTCCCGGCGAGCCGATCGCGGGAACCGCCGACGAGCCGCGTGTGCTCGTCCGCACGGACCGCGTCCTCCGACTCGAGCGGCGAGGGGCTGCGGTCACGCTCCGGGTCGCCACGCCCGATTGGGACCGGAAACTGAGCCCGCCCCCGAAGAAAAAAGGGGCGACACCTGGGGCCGTTCGTCCGAAACGGTGAGCTTATTTAACGAATTCCCTCTTTTCGATCCTTGACGAAGCGAGAACCGCCTCCCTACCCTCCCCCCCATGCGCTGGATCATCAAGTCCCTGGCCGTGCTGTCGGTGCTCGGCTGGATCGTCATCGGGGCGGTATTCACGCCCCCCGCGACGACCTCCGCCGAGAGCTTCCCGGCGGCCCGTGCCCCCCGCCGCGTCCACGCGGGCGTTGCGCCCGACTGGAGCGCCCGCATCCTGACGAGCGCCGACGAGGTTTTCCCCGGTGCGGACCCGAAGCGGATCCGTGAGGTCGCCGCGCTCGCCGACCGCTACGCGCGGCGCTTCGGAGTCGATCCCTTGACCGTCATGGCCGTGGTGCACGTCGAGAGCCGTTTCGATCCGAACGCGGTCTCCCCGAAGGGAGCGATCGGCCTCATGCAGCTCCAGGCCGAGACCGCGCGATCCCTGGCGTCGGACCTCGGGCTGCAGTGGACCGGGGACGAGCTGCTCTACGACCCGGACGTCAACGTCCTGCTCGGCACGTTCTACCTGCGGCGCTTGATCGACCGCTTCGGCGACGTCGACGCCGCGCTGGCGGCGTATTGCAGCGGCCCGACTCTGGTCGAGGCGCTGCGGGATGCCGACGGCAAGATCCCGCTCCGCTACAGCGACCGGGTGTGGGACGTGCTCACCATGCTGCACGCGAGGGCGGCGGCTTAGCTTTACCGTCCCGTTTCGGCTGTGCTAGCGTCTCGCGCTCGATGAACCCGTTCGGGCCGTATCTCCTCGACGTCATCATCTATCTGCCCCTCGCGGGCGCGATCCTCTGTTTTGCGCTGCCGAAGGGGCGCGACGGGTGGGTGGCCAAGCTCGCGACGATCGTCGCGGGCGTCGACCTCGTGGTCAGCCTCCCGCTCTGGTTCTCGTGGTGGAGCACACCCGCGGACGTATCCGGCTTCCGGTTCGTGCACGACGTCCCGTGGATCCCGACCTTGGGCGCGCGGTACATCGTGGGCGTCGACGGCATCTCGATGCTGCTCGTGCTGCTGACGACGATCCTCGGGTTCCTCGCCGTGCTGTCGTCGTGGTCCGCGATCGGGACGCGCACGAAGGAGTACTACGCGTACCTTCTCGTGCTCCAGACCGGGATGCTCGGCGTGTTCGTGAGCCTCGACACGTTCCTGTTCTACATCTTCTGGGAGGTCATGCTGATCCCGATGTACTTCCTCATCGGGATCTGGGGCGGGCCGCGTCGTCTCTACGCCGCGGTGAAGTTCTTCCTCTATACGTTTCTCGGCTCGGTCCTGATGCTCGTCGGCATCATCGCCCTGTACTCGCATCACGGCGCGATGACCGGCGTGTACACGTTCGACATCCGCGTGCTGCAGGCGATGGGGAGCTGGCCGCAGTGGTGGACGCTCCAGGTGTGGGTCTGGCTCGCGTTCTTCCTGGGGTTCGCGATCAAGGTGCCGATGTTCCCGTTCCACACGTGGCTTCCGGACGCGCACGTGGAAGCGCCCACGGCGGGATCGGTCATCCTCGCGGGCGTGCTCTTGAAGATGGGGACGTACGGGTTCCTGCGGTTCAGCCTCCCGATGCTCCCCGATGCGACGCGCGCGTTCGCCCCGTGGGTGCTCGGCCTTTCCCTCGTGGGGATCGGTTACGGCGCGATGGTCGCTCTCGTGCAGAAGGACTGGAAGAAGCTCGTCGCCTACTCGTCGGTCAGCCACCTCGGCCTGTGCATGCTCGGCGTGTTCGCCCTCAACTATCAGGGGCTCGCGGGCGGGGTCTTCCAGATGATCAATCACGGGATCTCGACGGGAGCGCTGTTCCTTTTGGTCGGCGTCGTCTACGAGCGGCGCCACACGCGGCTGCTCGAGGACTACGGCGGGGTCGCGCGGGTCATGCCGTGGTTCGCCGTGATCTTCCTCGTCATGACGCTCTCCTCGATCGGCATGCCGCTGATCCCGGGGAACGGCTTCACCGGGGAATGGACGATCCTCGTCGGCGCGTTCCTGCTCCCGTCGAAGGCCTGGGCGGTCCTCGGCGCCACCGGCATGGTGCTCGGCGCGGTGTACATGCTCTGGCTCTACCAGAGGACGATGTTCGGCCGCCTCGATCGCGACGAGAACAAGGCGCTGCGCGATCTCGGGGGCCGGGAGTGGGCGTATCTGCTGCCGCTCGTCGTCCTCGCGTTCTGGATCGGCATCCGGCCGGGGCCGATCTTCCGCGTCCTCGACGAGCCGGTGCGCCGCCTCGTGCAGCAGGTGGACAAGTCCTACCGCTATCCCAGTCTCGTCGAGGCGCCCGGTGCGCCGGCGCCCGCCGAGAAGGGATCTCCCGCTTCGTTGACCGGTCTGCTAGAGTAACCCGCCCTGCGATCCGAGCCTCCTTCCGCGTTGCGCTTCGTCGGGATCGGGACGGAGCTCGTGGCGATCGTGCTGCTCGGCGTGGGGTTGGGCTGGTGGCTGGATCGCCGGTTCGGAACGAGGCCGTGGTGCCTGACCGTCGGCGCGTTCCTCGGTGCTGTGGCGGGGATGACCAACTACGTCCGGCGCGTGATGCGGTCCGGATCGTCGGGGACCGGGACACGGTGATGCTGCGGTCGACCCAGTCGTTCGCGATCGGCGCCACGGCGGCCGCCTCTCTCGGAGGCGTCGCGCTGGTTCTGGCGCTTCCGAGCCCCTGGTCCACGGCGGCGTTCCTCGCGACCGCCGCTCCCGCGCTCGTCTCCGGCACCGCGCTCGCGCACCTTCACGGCAGGCCGGGCGGGTCCTTTCCGCTCGTCGTCGGAGCCGGATTGTTCCTCCGTCTGGCGCTCGGGTGCGGCGTCATGATTCTGGCGGCCAGGACGGGTGGTCCAGCGGTTCCCGGGGCGCTCGCGGGGCTTCTCGCCGGGTTCGTGCCCGTGACCGCCTTCGAGACGTGGTGGTTCGCCCGGAAGTCGCTGCGGGAGAGGGCATGAGCGAGGTAGCCGCGACCGCAGCGGCAGCGGCCGAGCACGCGCCCGCCGGCGACTTCAACGTCGGCGAGCACATCATGCATCACATCCTCGATGCGAATTACATCGAGCTGCCGTTCTCCTCGTACCGGATCCAGCTACCCCACATCGTGATCGCGGGGTACGACTTCTCGATCACGCGCAACGTCGTCATGATGTGGATCGCTTCCGCGATCCTGCTGGCGCTGTTCATCTCGGCCGCGCGTCGCACGAGGAAAGCGGCCGTCCCGAGCGGGATGCCCAACGCGCTCGAGGCGATGGTCGTCTACGTCCGCGACGAGATCGCCCGCAAGACGATCGACCCGCACTACGCCGACCGGTACGTGGGCTACCTGCTGACGGCCTTCTTCTTCATCCTCGCCTGCAATCTGCTCGGGATGATCCCGGGCATGTCGACGCCGACCTCGAGCATCTCCGTCACGGCGACGCTCGCCGGGTTCACCTTCGTGATCTCCCAGGCCGGGGGCATCCGGAACTACGGGGTCCTCGGGCACTTCAAGAACCTCGTGCCGCACGGGCTTCCCTGGTACATCCTCCCGATCATCCTCGTCGTCGAGATCATCAGCACGCTGGCACGGCCGTTCGCACTCGCCATCCGGTTGTTCGCCAACATGACGGCGGGACACGTCGTCATCGTCAGCCTGATCTCGCTCGTCTTCCTGCTCAAGTCGGTCTGGGTCGGCGTGGGCATGTCCGTCCCGTTCTCGCTGTTCGTCTACGCCCTGGAGATCCTGGTGGCGTTCCTCCAGGCGTTCATCTTCACGATGCTGTCATCTCTGTTCATCGGCCTGGCGGTGCATCCGTCGCACTGATCAAAGGAGGATCGAGGTTATGGAAGGAATGACGTCAGCGGGATTGGCCTACCTGGGCGCGGGACTGGGCGCGGGTCTGGCTCTGATCGGCGTCGGGTTGGGCATCGGGCGTCTCGCCGCGAGCGCACTCGACGGGATGGCGCGCCAGCCTCAGGCCGCCGGAACGATCCAAACCGCGATGCTGATCGCCGCGGGCTTCATCGAGGGCGCCGGCCTGTTCGCGCTCGTCATCTGCATCATCATGGCGTTCAAGTAGGAGTCCCGGTGCGACGCCTCATCACGGCGGGGACGACCCTCGCCTTCGCAGGCACGGCGATGGCGTCGGAAGGCGCGGGCGGGGGAAATGCGCTCATCCAGCCCCAGCTCGGGACGATCATCTGGACGACCATCACCTTTCTGATCCTCTTGGTCCTCCTCGGACGCTACGCGTGGAAGCCCTTGCTCTCCGTGGTGGACGCGCGGGAGAAGGGGATCCGCGACACCCTCGACACCGCACGGCAACAGCGCGAGGAGTCGCAGCGGATCCTCGAGGAGCACAAGGCGCTGCTCAACCAGGCTCGCCGCGAGCGCGCGGAGGCGGTCGAGGCCGGGCGCCGGGACGCGGAGCGCGTCAAGGGCGACATCCTCGAGGAAGCCCGCCGCCAGCGGGAGCAGCTCGTCGCGCAAGCCGAGGAGCACGTCGCGGCCAGCCTGAGGCGGGCACGGCTCGAGCTCAAGACCGAGGTCGCGGGGCTCGCGATCCAGGCCGCGGGCAAGCTGCTCGCGAAGAACCTCGACGATCCCACGCAGCGCCGGCTCGTCGAGGAGTACATCGCGGATCTCGAGCGGCTGGGGTCCGCGCCCGGAAGCCACTGATCGAGGGCTTCACCGTCCGCGGTCGCGAGGACGCGTCCTGGTCGACGCGGGTCGTGGTCGGTGCGCGGATCGCCGCGCGCGCCGCGCGCGACATCGCGCGGGAGGCGCGCGGGCAGAAGCTCGTGGTCGTCTCGGACGCCCGCGTGGCCCGGATCGTCGCCCCGGGTTTCCTGCGGGCGCTGTCCGCGGCGAAAGCGCGGCCGCTCCTTCTGACCTTCCCCGCCGGCGAGCGCTCCAAGTCGCGCGAGACGAAGGCGAGGCTCGAAGACCGTCTCGCCGCCGCGGCGGCCGGGCGCGACACCTACTTCGTGGCGTTCGGTGGTGGCGTGACCGGCGACCTCGCCGGCTTCCTCGCCGCGACCTGGCACCGGGGCGCGCCGGTCGTGCAGGTTCCGACGAGCCTGCTCGCCATGGTCGACGCGGCGCTGGGGGGAAAGACCGGTGTGGACCTGCCCGCCGGGAAGAACCTCGTCGGCGCGTTCCACCCGCCGACGTCGCTTTGGGCCGACGTCGATCTCCTCCGCACGCTCCCCGATCGCGAGCTGCGCGCGGGGCTCGCGGAGGCCGTCAAGATCGCAGCGGTCTTGGACGCGCGCCTGTTCGCCCGCCTCGAGCGGGAAGCGACGGCCCTGCTCGCGCGCGACGAGCGCGCCTTGCAGCACACCGTGTCCCGCTGTCTCCGCTTGAAGGCGCGAGTCGTCTCGGAGGATCCCTTCGATCTCGGCCCGCGCGCGATCCTGAACTTCGGCCACACGGTGGCTCATGCGATCGAGACGTCGAGCGGCTTCCGGATGAGGCACGGCGAGGCGGTCGCCATCGGCCTCGTGGCCGAGGCGCGCGTCGCGGAGCGCCTCACCGGATTCCCGCGATCGGACACCGCGCGGATCGAGGGGCTTCTCGGGCGGCTGGGCCTGCCCGTGACCCTCCCGAGGCGCTTCGACGCGGCGGGCGTCGCGCGTCTCGCCGTCCGCGACAAGAAGGCCCGCGGGGGGGTCGTCCGCTGCGCGCTTCCTCGACGTGTCGGGGCGCCGGCGGGGACCGATCCCACGGTTCCGGTCGATCCCGAGCGCGACTTGCTCCCGGCCCTGCGCGACAATTGACTTCGCCGCGGCCCGCGCCCTAACGTTTCTCCGTCGTGTCGTTCCGGAGCCGCCGCTGGCTCCCAGGGAGAGGTCTTTCGCCGTGCCGGTCCAGACCCTCGGTCGGTATCGCATCGAGCGCGAGCTCGGCCGGGGAGCCATGGGCCGCGTGTTCCTCGCCTACGACACCGAGATCCAGCGTCGCGTCGCGATCAAGACGATCCACGCGTTCGAGGCGCTGCCGGCGGCCGATCGCAAGCAGGCGCGCGAGCGCTTCTTGCGCGAGGCGCGGGCGGCGGGGCGACTCCTGCACCCCGGGATCGTCACGATCTTCGACGTCGGCGAGGCCGACGGCGTGCCGTACCTGGCGATGGAGTACATCGAAGGGACCACGCTCGACACCTTCTGCCGTGAGGGCGACCTCCTGCCGCCGTCCGCGGTCGCGGCGCTCCTCGCGCACGCGGCCGAGGCGCTCGCCTTCGCCCACGCCCGCGGCGTGATCCACCGCGACGTCAAGCCGGCCAACCTCATGCGAGTCGGTACCGCCGCGGTGAAGGTGATGGATTTCGGCCTGGCGAAGAGCGCCGCGACGAAGGTGACTCACGACGGGGCGCTGTTCGGGACGCCGAACTACATGTCGCCCGAGCAGGTGCGCGGGGAAACCCTCGACGGCCGGTCCGACCTCTTCTCGCTCGGAGTCGTCCTCTACGAGATGCTCGTCGGCGCCAAGCCCTTCGCGGGGGATTCGGTCTCCTCGGTCCTCTACCGCATCGTGCACGAGGCTCCCCGGGACCTGGGTCCGGAGCTGGCCCGCGTCCCCCCACCCCTCGCGGCGGTCGTGACGCGCGCGCTGTCGAAGCACCGCGAGGGCCGGTTCGCCGACGGGTTCGATTTCGCGGTGAGCCTGCGGCGCGCGATCGACGGGACCGGAGTCGCCGCCCCGCCCGCATCGCGCGCGCGCCCGCGGCCGGGCGCTCCCATGCGGCATCCGGGTCAGCCGGTGGCGGAGGCGTTGGCGCCACCCGCCCCCCCGCGGCGGCGCGGCGTGTTTCCCTACGTGGTGGGGGGCGTGTTCGTCGCCGGCATCGCCGGGGCGGCCCTCCTGCTCGGGGGTCGGCGCGTCCCCGAGGTCGCGGTGCCCGCGCTGGAGGCGCGCGTCCGGACGGAGCCTCCGGGGGGCACCGTGCTCCTCGACGGGGCGCCCGTCGGCGGAGGCCTCGTCCGTTTCGGAGGGAGCGGGCCGTTCGGCGTGCTCTCGACGGCCCAGGGTTGCCGTGAGGCGACCCACCGGCTGGAGCCCGCCGATGCAGGCCGCGAGATCGTCCTCGCCCTCGATCCCGCGCGGGCGGAGGTCGGGCTCGACGCCGTAGCGTCGGGCGCGAGGCTCGCGCTCAACGGGGCCGCGCCGGTGCCCCTGCCGGCGACGCTCGACCTCGACCTGTGCCGCGAGAACCGGCTCCAGGTGACCGCACGCGGATTCCGCGACGGCACGGTCGTGATCCCCGCGGGCGCGACGCCCCTCGCCGCGCGCTCCGCGGCCGCAGCGCTCCAGCTCGACCGCATCCCGCTAGGGCGTCTCACGCTCCCCGCCGCCGCCGTGCCGCTTCGCTACTTCGTTGACGGTGCGCCCGTGGCGCGTGGCACTCGCGCCGTCGAGCTTCCCGTAGGCCCCCACGAGATCCGCGCGCGCAACGACGATCTCTTCGTCGAGATCGTCGTCCCGGTCGAGGTGACCGCCCAGGACACGATCGCGCCGTCGATCGCCGTGCCGCCGCTTGCGACCCTCGTCGTGCAGACGTTCCCTCCCGAGGCGAAGGCGTGGCTTTCCCGCGAAGGAGGCACGTGGAGGGAAGTGGGGGAGACACCGCTACGGCGCCAGGTGGCCGCAGGCGCGTATTCCTTGCGCGTGCGCGACCCGGCGTCGGGGACGACGCGGGAGCAGCGCGTCGTGCTCCGCGCCGGCGCCAATGCACCCGTCCGCGTGTCGTTCCAGGATCCGCGGCCGTGACGCTCACCGTCCTGTTCGCGATCGCGGCCGCCCGCGCCTGGGCCGCCGACCCCGCCGCCGCGGAAGCCCAACTGCGCGTCGCGAGCCGCCTCGCCGCGGAGCGCTCCGCCGCGGCACCGGCCGCCTACGAGAAGGCCGTGGCGCTCGACCCGTCGGGCCCTCTCGCGGACGACGCGCTGCTGGCGCTCGCCCGATTCTACCGCGCGCCGGAGACCCTCGCGCAGTCGGCGTCGATCGACCCGGCGCGAGCCGCGTCGGCGTCGTCGGCGCTGACCCGGCTGATCGAGGCGTACCCGCGCGGCGAGCGCGCGGCGGAGGCGCGCTACCTGCGCGCCATGATCCGGCTCGCGCCGCTTCCGGGCCGCGATCCCGCCGGAGCCCGCGAGGACCTCATCGAAGCCGCGGGTGCCTCGGGAGGCGCGTTCGTCGCGCGGGCGCGCGCGGCCCTGGGGGCCCTCGACGAGGACGCGGGATCGTTCACGCGGGCGGCGGGATCCTACGCCCGGGTTCTCGTGGAGGACGGCCCCGCCGATGCGGTGGCCCGCGCCTCGGCGGGGTTCGCGCGGACGCTCCTTCGGTCCGGGCGCTTTGCCGACGCCGCCGCGATCGCGCAGCGCGGACTCGAACGCGGCCGCGGCGAAGGAGCCGCGGAGCTCGCGGCCCTTCGTGCCCTGGGCGTGAGGGGGGTCGCGCGCGCCGCGTCGGCCACCGCGCGGTGGTCGAAACAGGCGTCGCCGCCCACCTCGATGCCCGCGGCCCGGGGAGCCACGCTGCTCGTCGCGCTTCCCGGAGGCGGCTTCGCGGTCTACGACCGGAAGGCCGGCGCGCTCCAGGTCTACGACGCACGGGGAAGCGGCGTCTCGGCGACCGCGCTCGCCGACGTCACGGCGCTGGCCGTGGACCCCTTCGGGCGGATCCACGCCGCCGCCGGCGAGCAAGTCGTCCGGCTCGATCCCTCGGGGCCGGTGACCGAGGCGCAGCTCGGCTCGTTGGCGCCCGTCGAGGCTCTCGCCGTGGATTCGGCCGGGGCGCTCCTGGTCGTGGATCGGAAGGGCGACCGTGTCGCGCGTCTTGCTCCCGGAGCGCCGTCGTGGACGTTCGTCCGCGAGGCGAAGGGCAGCCGTGCGATCGCGCTCCTCCAGGATCGGGGGCGGACGATCGCCGCCGACGAGAGGTCGGGGGGCCTCGTCGCGCTGGCCCCCGGTGCCGCCGAAGCTCCGGTCGGGACCGTGGTGTTCCGGCGGCCTACGGCCCTCGCGATCGATGCCGCGGGTCAGATCGCCGTGCTCGACGTCAAGCAGGAGTCCGTCAGCCTGCTCGATCCTTCGGGACACTTACGCGACACGCTCCTGACCGCCGCGATCGGCGTCGAGCGGCCGGCGGGCATCGCTTTCGCGCCCGACGGGTCCCTCCTCGTCCTCGACGCGGCGACGGGCAGCGTCGTGAGGATCCCGTGATCCGCCCGCGCGCGGCATGGGCGGTGGCGCTCCTCGCCGTCCTCCCCTGGGCGTCGATGGCGGCGGAGCCGGAGGCACGCGAGGAGCTCGCCGCGATTCGCGAGCGGGTCGCCGCTCTCGACCTCGAGGGCGCGCTCGGGGCGCTCTCGCGCTTGCTCGAGCGGCCGGGCCTCACCGAGGACGAGCGCGCCGACGCTCTCGCGCTGCGCGCCGGCGCGCACGTGGCCGGAGGCGAGCTCGACGCGGCCGAGGCCGACTACAAGGCGATCCTGGCTCTGCGGCCGGACTTCGTTCCGGAGCCGGCGTTGTCGAGCAAGAAATCGATCGAGCGCCTGGCCCGGCTCCAGGCCGCGATGATCGCGACCGTGCAGCTCGATCTCGATCCCAAGGACGCGCGGCTTTCGATCGACGACCGGCCGATGGCCGCCGGGACGTCGACGTTGAAGGTCCTCGCCGGAGATCGCCGCCTGCATGCGGAGCGCGCCGGCTTCGACCCGCTGGACGTCCCCGTGCGCGCGGTCGCCGGCGCCGAGACGCTCGTCCGCCTTCGCATGGTGCCGAACGCGCGCGGGCTGCTCGTGCGGACCGACCTCCCGGGCGTGAGCGTGTTCGTCGACGGGACGGAGGCGGGACAGACGGCGGGGGAGCCGGGGGCCGCCGAGCTTCTCGTCCCCGACGTTCCGATCGGCGAGCACACCGTCGAGCTTCGGAAGCCCTGCTTCGCGAAGGAGACGGTCTCCGCCCTCGTCAACGTCGATCTCGACGATCGAGCTCCCAAGCCGCTCGCGCGCGTGGCGATGCGTCCCGCCGCGTCCCGGATCGTCACGGCGGGGGCGACGTACGCCGGCGAGCTGCGTGTCGACGGCGCGGTCCTCACGCGCCTCCCGGCCGACGCGTTTACCGTGTGCCCCGGGTCGCGCACGATCGAGGCCGTGGCCTCCGGCCGCGTCGTCTGGTCCGGGACGATCGAGGCCGACGAGTCCGAGCGGACGCTCGACCTGTCCCCGCGCCCGAACGTCGCCCTCGTCGGCGACGAGTGGCCCGCCGCATGGCGGGACTTCGCGGGCTTGGTGAGCCTGCGCGGCCGGGTCGAGCTCGAAGGTGGGCGCGACCTCTCGACGCCGGCGGGCTGGAAGGATCTCGCCCTGCCCGCGGACACGGACCTCGCCGTGGCCGTGCGCGGCGCCAAGCTGCCGGGCGAGCGCCCCCGAGTCTGGATATACGGGCCGGCGATGAAGGCTCTCGCGGAGGCCGAAGGACCGCCCTCGCCCGACCGTCCGCACTGGCTCGGCTCGCGCTTGGACGCGGTGGTCGTCGGCGGGGGGGCGAATCCGCTCGTCCTCGCGGTGGCGCCCGGCGGAGCGGCGGAACCGGCGGGGCTGTCGCCCGGGGATCGCGTCCTCGCCGTCGAGGGGAGCGAGGTGAGCGACCTGGCGCAGCTTCGAGCGCGTCTCGACGCGGCCGCGCCGGGGTCCCGCGTGGCGCTTCGGGTCTTAGGCGCCGGCGGGGAGCCGCGCGTGCTGAGCGTCACGGTGGCGGCCGATCCGCGGCTCGTCGTTCCCGACGACGCGATCGAGAGGATCCTGCGGGGCGCCTGGGCGGCGGCGGAAGGCGCCGCGGGCGGCACCCGCGCCGCCAGCGCCCTCGCCAATCTGGCCGTCCTGCTCGAGGCGGAGGGGCGTGGCGCAGCGGCGGCCGAAGTCTGGCGCCGCGCGAAGGCGCTCGACGCCGCGGCGTTCGGGGTGCGCGCCGACTATGCGCTCGCCGCCGATCTTGCCGCGCACGGAAAGAACGACGAGGCGATCGCGCTGTTCCGCCGGGTTCGCTCGTCCGCGGACGCGGGCGGCGATCCGACGCTCGCGGCGGCGTCGGGGGATCGGCTCGCCGATCTCGGCGTGGCTCCCTGACCGGGCTTCAACGCTCCGACACGTTCGGATTCGAGGCGAGGGCGACGTACCGGAGGGCCTGGTTCGTCTGCCCGATCCGCGCCCCCGTGCGCACCTCCGACGCCTCGATCTCTCCCATCATGTAGCCGAAGTCGGCCGCGCGGTTCGTCTCCATCCGGCGCTCCAACTTGGTCAGCGCCGTCTGGAACTCGTCCTTCGTCACGCCCGCCGGAATCGCGGCGGCCGCGTCGGGCTGAGCGCTCGCGCGGAGTGCGTCGAGCCGGCTCGCGACCTCCTGGCGGATGAGCGCCTCGGTCGCAGGGTCGAGGGTGGCGGCACTCGATGAGCCGACGATCGGCACCGTCTTTTCCGCACGCGTCCCCTGCCGTCCCAGAGCGTAGCCGGCGCCCGCGCCGGCCCCGGCGAGGAGGGCGGCCGTGGCCAGCGAGGCGGCGAGCAGCGCCGGCCGGAGGCGGGGCGCATCGCGCAGCACCATCACGCGCGGCAGCCGCGGCACCTCGGGCTCGTTCTCCCGCAGAGATACCCGGACCCGGCGGAGATCCTCGAGAGAGGCGACGCATGCGCCGCACGCCTCGAGATGTGAGGTCAAGGCGCGGTCCTCCTCCGGCTCGAGCTCCGCGTAGAGCTTTCCAAGAATCGCTTCCTGCCATCGCTCGCAGCTCATGATCCGCTCCTAGCCGACGCCCGCCGCCTGGAGCGAAACCTTCATCGCGTCCAGGGCGGCGTACATCCGAGATTTCACCGTGCTCTCCGGGACGCCGAGCACCTCGGCGATCTCCCGGAACTTCAGCCCTTCGTACTCCTTGAGCAAGAGCACCTCGCGCTGGTCGTGCGGGAGGCGGCCGAGGGCCGCCTGCACGGCCGATCGCGCCTCCTCGCGCTCGAGCGCGCGGTCGGGATGCGTGTCCGCCCGCTCGGGGGCGGCGTGCTCGCGGGGCCGGTCGTCGTCCGAATGTCCGGCCACGACGAGCTGGCCCCATCGCTTCTGTCGCCGCGCACGATCGCGGCAAAGGTTGAGGGCGATCTGGTACATCCACGTCGAGAAGCGCGCCCCGTCGCGGAACGCGTCCGATTTCTTGAGGACGCGGAGGAACGTCTCTTGGCAGACGTCGCGCGCGTCCTCGGGGCGGTCGACGAGCCGGGACACGAACCGGTAGAGCGGTCCTTCCCAGCGTGCGACCAGAATCCCCAGCGAGTCGACGCGCCCCCCCCGAACGGCGACCAGGAGATCCTCGTCGCTCGGCACGGACACGGCGGCTTCCCCCATCGTCATGGTCACCGCAGGTGAGACGCGCGGGACCCCTCGCTGGACGATCGATGCTAACGCCGGCGGGATGAGTGCCGCAAAGTGTCAGGCCCCTCGGCTTCGGCGGACGCCCCGAGCGCTCCTCCCGGGGCCGCGCCGGCGGGATCGGGGCGTGAACTCGCCACAATTATGAATATGCACATCTAGCAAAATTGATATTCATTTTCTGGCGATTATATTGCTAGTCCGTCCGGATGAAACGCTCATGCAGGGGGGCCGTCTGCGTGGTTCGGACCGATCAGAGTCCCAGCCTCGATCCCACGGCGGCCAACTCCGTCCGTCTCGAGGCGGAGATCGAGAGCCTCTGCGGGGAGGTGCTCGCCCGTTACGAGGAGGCGACACTGGTTTACCGGTTGAGCGAGCGGATCGGCGCGGTGCTCGGCGAGCGCGCGATCGCGAGTTTGGTCCTCGCGGACGCCGCCACCGTGCTCGGCGCAACTGCCGGGGAAGTCTGGCTCCGGCACGGCGGAGAGCTCGTTCTCGCGGCCGCCCTCCCCGGCGAGGTGCCGCGAACGCCGGACGCCACGATCGCCGAGGTCGTCGCGTCGGGCGCGAGCTGGGTGCGCGAAGGCGCCACAGGGGAGGCGGCGGCGATCGTGGTCCCGCTGCCGGACGGCAGCGGCGCGTCGCTCGGCGCTCTGTGCCTGCGGGGCCGGCCGCCCGAGCGAGCTTACCTGACCGGCGAGGCCAAGCTCATCACCGCGATCGCCGCGCTCGCGTCGGCGTTCATCCGCAACGACCGGCTCTCCGAGGCGGCGCGGCTCACGGTGATGCGGCGCCGGGAGGACGACATCGCGCGACAGGTCCACCGCAACTTGCTCCCCCGGCAGGACCCGTTGTTCGCGGGGCTGGACATCGCGGGGGCGTTTCGCGCGGCCGAGCGTGTGGGCGGCGACTACTACGGCTACATGGCGATGTCCGACGGCAGCCTCGGAATCGCCATCGCCGACGTGTCCGGACACGGCGTCGGCGCCGCCCTCTACATGGCGACCGCCAAGGGCGCGCTCCAGTCGGAGGCACGGGAGATCCTGTCGCCTGCCGAGCTGCTGTTTCGCGTCAACGAGGTCCTGGCCTCCGACTTCTCCGCCGCCGACATGTTCGCGACCATGGCCTACACGCGCTTCCTCCCCGACGGGCGGCGCCTCGTCTGGTCGAACGCCGGCCAGAACGCGCCGCTCCTGCTCCGGTCGGGGGGCGAGGTCGAGACGCTGCCGGCGTCGGGTCCTGCGGTCGGGATCCTCTCGGGCCCGCGGTGGCGCGACGCGTCCTGCCGCTTCGAGGTCGGCGACGTGCTCGTCCTCTATACGGACGGGGTGGTTGAGTCGCGCGATGCCGCGAAGCGCCCCTACGGCACGGAGCGCCTGGTCGCGACCGCGCGCCGCGCGGACGGCGCCGCCGCGAGCGTGCGCGAGGCGATCCTCGACGATCTGGCCCGGCACACGGGCAGCCTTCCTCCCCGCGACGACGTGACCCTCGTCGTCGTGCGGGCCGTTCCTCTTCGGGAGCCCTCATGAGCGAGCCCAAGCGCATCCTCATCGTCGACGACGACGCGTTCATCCGGCGCCCGCTCGAGCTGATCCTCCGCGAGGAGGGGTACGCCCCCGCGACGGCGCGCGACGCCGAGGAGGGGATGCGTGCGGTCGAGTCCACCCGGCCGGACCTCATCCTCCTCGACGTCATGATGCCGGGGAAGGACGGGTTCACGTTCTGCGGGGAGCTCAAGAGCGACCCGCGCTACGCATCGATCCCGATCGTGCTGCTGTCGGCGCGCGGGCTCGAGCGGGACCGATCCTACGGCCTCTCCCTGGGCGCCACCGATTTCCTCACGAAACCGTACTCGCCGCACGAGCTTCGCAAGCGCGTTCGCGAGCTGCTGTCCCCCAGCGAGTAAAGGACCGACGATGCCTCTTCGACCCGACCCCCCCCGCGTGAAGGATCCCCTCCAGCCGCTGCCCGCCCGCGAGATCGCGAGGCGGTTCGACGAGATCGTCGAGTCGGTCGCCCGCCTGGCGCCCAGCTCCGCCGGGCGCGCTCCGGCGCCCCTGACCGCGGCGGAGCTCATGCGCTGCCTCGCCCCGTACGTCTCGAGCAACTGAGGAACTCCGCGTGGCGCAGTGGAACCGCACCGATCGCACGCTCGTCGCCAAGCTCGTTTACTACGGGCCGGCGCTGGGAGGGAAGACCACGAACCTCCGCGTGCTCCACCGCATGACCGACCCCGAGGGCACGCAGAAGCTCGTGGCGGTCAACACGGCGGACGACCGCACGCTGTTCTTCGACCTGCTGCCGTTCGACCTCGGCAGCCTGCTCGGTTACAAGGTCGCGATCAAGCTGTACACGGTGCCGGGGCAGGTTCGCTACGACGCGACGCGCCGCGTCGTGCTCGCGGGAGCGGACGCGGTCGTGTTCGTCGCGGACTCCGATCCCGCGCGCGCGGAGGACGACCGCGCCTCGTGGGAGGATCTGCGGCGGAACATCGGCGCGAACGGGCTCGACCTCCCGATCGTGGTACAGCTCAACAAGCGCGATCTTCCCGGCGCGCTCCCCGAGGCGACGATGGCCGGCTGGTTCGGGTTGCCGCCGGGCCGAAACGTGCCCTCGATCGCGGCCGACGGTGCCGGCGTGCTCGAGACCTTCCTCGAGGCCGCGCGCGCCATGCTCGAGCGCCTGGTCGCGCTCGCCGAGCCCGCCACTCGGCGGTCCTTCGACTCCGGCGATCTCGCGGCCCAGCTCGAGCGCGCGTTCGCGCCGCACCTCGCGCGCCAGCGGTCGTCCGCCCCCGTGGGCCTCTCCGGTGCGCCGGACGCGATCGTCGCCGGGGGAGAGAACCTCTTGGAGAGCGCCCTCGCGACGAGCCTCGCTCTGGGGGCCGAGACGGCGGACGCCCACGCGCGCGTCGTGCGGCTCGAGCGGGAGGCGGACGCGCTGCGCCGCCTCTCCGACGTCCTCCGCACGACCGGCGCGACGTTCGACCGCGGCGTCATCGTCGACGCGGCGCTGAGCTCCGCGATGACGGTCCTCGCGGCGGATGCCGTCGCCCTCGTCGCTCTCGATCGCGAGCGCAGGCCGCGCCTGGAGAGCGACTTCGAAGGCCGGCTCGCGCCGCTCCGGTCGGCGCCCGAGGGTGCCGAGCTCCTCACGCGGATGCTGGAGTCCGACGGCCCGTGCGTCCTCGACGATCTCGCGGACGAGCTGCCGCCTGGGATCGACTCGCCGGCCTCCCTCTGGTGCGCGATGGCCTCGGTGCCGGTCGAGCCGGATTCCCGGCGCGCGCTCGTCGTCGCGCTCCCCGCGCCCGATCGCGGCCTGCGCGAAGGCGACGTGCGTTTTCTCGCGACCCTCGCGGGGCATCTCGGAGTCGGGTTGGAGAAAGCGCGAGCGCACGCCGGCATGCGGGCGGAGCGGGACGGCCTCGAGGAGACCGTCCGGCAGAGAACGCGGGCGCTCAAGCAAGCCTTCGAGGATCTGCGGGCGCTCGACGCGGCGAAGGACCGGCTCCTCGCCAACGTGTCGCACGAGATGCGCACGCCGCTCACCGCGATCATAGGCGCGGCGAGCTTCCTGGAGGACTACGACGGGGAGCGCGCTCAGCGCGCGGAGATGGCGCGCACGATCCGGGAGTCCGCCGGGACGCTCTCGCGGTTGATCGACGGCCTGCTCCGCGTCGCGACGCTCGACGCGGGCGGGGACGCGCCGATCGCCGAGACGCCCCCCGAGGACCTCGTCGCCGAGGCCTTGCGGCTCTCCCGCGCCACAGGAGCCGTCAGCGTCCTCATCGATCCGCGGATCGAGTCGGTCCCGGCGGATTTCGAGCGGCTCTCCCGCGCGCTCGCGAACCTCGTCGACAACGCGCTCAAATTCGGCCCCGCGGACGAGGAGGTCGAGGTTCGCCTCACGCCCTGCGTGCTCGCCCGGGGAGGCGGGAGCGCTCGCGGGATTGCGCTCGCCGTGCTCGACCGCGGGCCGGGGCTCGCCGAGGACGAGGTCGGGCGCGCCTTCGCTCCCTTCGAGCAGGGGGGCCACGGTCTCACCGGCAAGCCCTCCGGGATGGGGCTCGGCCTCTACGAGGCGCGCGAGATCGCGAAGCGCCACGGGGGCACGCTCATCCACCTGCCGCGGACCGGGGGCGGCAGCGAGTTCCGCATCTCGGTTCCCGCAGGCGAGGCAGCGGTCCGAGCCGTCGAGGCGCGCCATGCCTGAGACCCGGACGCTCCACGAGCTCAGGCTGGCGAGCGACCCCACGCGCTTCCGCGACGCCCGGCGCTGGCTCGTGGGCGTGGCCCGCCCGGCGGGGCTGACGCTGCGGGAGACCCACGAGCTTTCGGTCGCGCTCGCAGAGGCCTGCGCCAACGTGCACCGGCACGCCTACGGCGGCCGCCGCGACGGCCGGCTCGATCTCGGGCTCACGATCGAGGACGACCAGGTCGTGCTGCGACTGGAGCACGACGGGCGATCCTTCGACCCGACACGGGACTACACGCCGCCGGATCTGAGCCGCCCCGCGGAGGGCGGCTACGGAATCTACTTGATGTCGCGCTTCGTGGACGAGGTGCGCTACGAACACGAGCCGGGCGGCGCGCGGATCGTGCTCGTCAAGCGCCGCGCGCACTTGAGAACCGCTTAGGAGGCACCATGTCGACAGGAGAGAGCAGAGCGGCGTTGTGGCGGGGCGGACGGGAGGTCATTCCCGACCTCGCCGAGCTGTGCCGGATCCACGAGGTAGGGCTCGACCTCATCGAGCGCAGCCACGACGTCGACGAGCTGCTCACGCGGGTGCTCGAGGAGTACGAGCGGCGCCTGCGCGAGCTGCCGGGGGACGCGCTCGACGGGAGGGCCGGAAAGCCGAGCCCGGAGAGCGTGCGCAAGCTCCGCGCGCTGGTCATGTTCGCGACGCAGGCCGCCGCGCTCAAGGAGAAGGCCCAGGCCGCCTCGGAGCTCAAGCGCCGCGCCGCGATGCTCGAGGACGCCAACGCGCGCCTCGCGTCGGCGCTGCGCGAAGCGGAGAGCGCCCGCGCGCGGCTCGACGGCGTGCTCGGCGCGCTCGGGTCGGGCGTGATGATCCTCGGGCGGGGCGGGGAGATGCTCAAGGCCAACGCCGCCGCGCGTGCGCTGATCGGCGGTGAGGACGAGGCGGTCCTCGGGCGCCTCATCGCGGACGGCGTGCCCGCGGGTGGGGAGGCCGAGATCGACCTCCCCGCGCGGGACGGCTCGCGCCGCACCCTCGTCGTCAGCCGGCGTCCCCTCGGCCCCGAGCTCGCCGGGGAGGTCGCGCTCGTCACGGACGTCACCCAGCGCGCGCGGGACCTGGAGGAGCGCGTGCGCTTGGAGAAGCTCGCCGAGGTCCTGCGCACGCTTTCGGTGCTGAGCCACAAGATCAACAACCCTTTGACCGCGCTGCTCGGGCGCGCGCAGATCCTCCAGGGGCTGCGCGGGACCGACCCGAACGTCGCGAAGGCGGCGGCGGTCATCGAGGAGTCGTCGCTTCGCATCGCCGAGCTGATCCGGGAGCTCGCGCGCGTGGTCAAGGAGGGGCGGCACGGGGCGCTCGACGACCTGCTGGACATGAACGCGGCGCCGGCGGATGCGGAGCGTGCGTCATGAGCGTCACCACGGTGCGGATGGAGGGGGTCTTGCGGCTCG
>Ga0137436_1000187_pt1 | contig 20061 bp, 12 predicted proteins | sample EasRivERMGT119_2_FD_102328 | JGI IMG/M metagenome (GOLD analysis project Ga0137436, IMG submission 102328) | Soil microbial communities from meander-bound floodplain in the East River, Colorado, USA - East River MetaG ERMGT119_2 | ecosystem: Environmental > Terrestrial > Soil > Floodplain ...
ATGAAGAAGCGCACGCTCTCGTTCGGCGCCTTGAGGGAGTAGTAGAGTTGCCCGTCCATGTTGAACAGCTTGTAGAAGCGCTGCTCACGGGCGTCGTGGTTCCCCAGCGCGCCGTAGAACTTCACGTTCTTGTCGAGAAGCGCCTTGTACGGGTCCTCGAACTTCAGCTTGAAGTCCTGCGGGCGCTCCGCGCCGTAGAGGTTGTCGCCCACGAGCACGACCGTCTCGAACGGGAACGCCTCGTGGAACGTGTTCATCTGCGTCGCGAGGCTGTACTCGCGCTTTTCCGCGGTCCCGAAGTCGCCGAGCACCACGAACTTGAGCGAGCCCTTCGCGTTCGGAAGCGCGATGGGCGCGTCCGGAGTCCCCTTGGCGAGGACCTGCGCGGGTCCGGCGGTCGGCTGCGCTCCCCCGGGACAGGCAAGGGAGAGGAACAACGAGGCGAGGATCGCGATCGGAAGGAGCCGTCGTGACGTCATGAGAGCTCCATTGCGCTTCGTTTACGGCAGCACGTCCCCGGTGAAGTCGACCACGATGTGCGCGTGCGTGTCGAGGAGGACGAGGCGCTTGCCGATGAAGCGGTATTCCATGTCTTCGTCGAGCTTGGGAAGCGGTTCGAGTACCTGGGGCGGCATGGTCGAGAGGGGGATCGTGTCGGGGAACCGGTCGTTGACCTTCAGGTTCGGCACGCCGGGGTTCTCGTCCATGATCGAGGCCTTGATCGTCTTGCCATCGGGACCCGACAGCACGGCTTTCATCGTGCGCCGGACCAGGCCTTCCATCGCCGGAGGGAAGAAGTCCCCGCGCGTGGCCCCCGCGCGCTCCGCGGAGATCTGGGTCCCCAGAGCACGCTGGTTCTTGTCGATCTCCGCCGGCGTTGAGCTCTTGGAGAGGTGCGGGAGGGCCGCCTCCGCCTTGCGGTGGAGCGCGATGTAGTCCTTGAGCTTGGCCTCGAACGCGTCGGCGGCGGCCTGCTCCTCGGACGTGAGCGCGATGACGGGGCGGGGGATCTCGCCCACCTTCGCGGTCTCGACCGCGGGAAGGGCGCTGAATGCCAGAACGAGCGCGAGCGCTGGTGCGAAGCGTTGCGGGTTGTTTTTCATGGCGCCCTGATCGTAAGGGCGCGACGCGATTCGCGCACGCGGGAAATCCCCGAGGGATGTAAAACGCGCCGCCGGTGCTTCGACCGGTACCGGCGGCGCGCGCCGCGCGAATCAGCAGCCTTCGGAGTATGCGGCGAGGAATTCGGCGAGGTCGTCTCCGTCCACGGCGCCGTTCTCGTCCAGGTCGGCGTCCTCGGATCCGGAGTCGTACGCTTCGAGGAAGTCGAGACGGTCCAGCTCGTCCACCGCCCCCGAATGGTCGAAGTCGGCGAGGCAGACGACGAACACGTTGCGCTGCAGGCCGGAGACGCCGCTGTTGCGCTGGAGGACGTCGCGCAGCCGCGTGCGCTCCAGGGCGGCGAGCTCTCCCGGTGCGAACTGCCCGTTCTGGTACCAGTAGCGGTCACCGTCCCGCAGCCGCGTGAACTGATCGACCAGCACGGCCGTTGCGGTCGGCCCGAGGCTCGAGTTGCGGAGATGGTCCTCGGCGAGGAGGCCGACCCACGCGTCGATGTCGTTCACGCTGCCGTAGAGCTGCTGGAGCTTCGCCGCGAGCGAAGCGCTCGAGGTGATCTGCCCGAAGTTGCGGACGGGCCTCAGGCCGAAATCCTCCCGAACGCGGTTGTAGTGCGGCAGGCCGTGGTCCCGGCCGCGCTGGATGTTGAGCGAGGAGAGGTCGAACCCGCCCGAGCCCGGAGGCCCGAAGAGGAAGTTCCGAAGCGGGCCGACGATCGTGTTGTCGACGTGCTGCGAGGTGTCCACCGCCATGTAGCGCAGGATCGGGTCGATGCCGCCCATGTCGGGAATGACCGAGGGGTTGAAGAACGCGTCCGCCAGCTCGACGATGGCGACCTCTTCGAAGTCGTCGTCGAGCACGTCGATGTCGGGTCCGACCTGCGAGTGGCCGAAGCGGTACGCCGCGGTCGCGAAGACGTTGCTCAGCCCGGGGTTCACGCCGGAGCGGTACCCCGTGTAAGCCGGGAGCCGCTTGCCGAGAAGGCTGGGAAGGAACTCGTTGTAGGTGATGACCTGCATCAGGGCGCCGACGTACTTCCGGGCTTCCTGGTAGAGGCGCTCGTCGCCCCAGTTGGGATGGACGGTCGCGAGACGCCGCGCCTGGCGGTTGTGCTCGCGCAGGAAGGCGATGTGCAGGGCCGTCAGCCCCGGCTGCTCGTTGGCGCGCACGTCGCCGGCCACGCCGAGCGAGGTCGCGGGAACGCCCACCGGGTTGTCGTTCGGCTGGGTGCCGTCGTTGAGCGGCAGCAGCTCGCCCGCCGCGGTGGGACGGACCGTGAGCTGTCCCCCGTTGAACGTGCGAAGCGACGCCGCGCGGCCGGGGTCGGAGCCGTAGACGTGCGATGCATCGATGAAGGCGGTGACCGTGTTGATCTGCTGGCGCGCGGCGCCGGCCACGGTCGAGGGCTCGAACGACGAGCGGTCGAAGAAGATCACCCGCCCTCCGGTGCCGTCCGGGTCGAAGTAGGGATCCCCGAGCGGTACCGGTATGTCGAAGTCCTCGGACGAGCCGCCCTTCGCCAACCCGATGTCGTGGTCGAGGAACTGCCCGAACTCGTAGATCGTCGTGGCGAGATCGCGCTCGTCCTCGGTGTCGAGGTCGCCCTGGTCGACGATCGTGTTGCTGATCAGGCGCGGGCTCGGTCGATTCGGGCCCGCGGGCGCCGCGATGCCGTCGGCGTAGTCGGCGCCGCTTGTCTCGCGACGGTAGGTGACGCCCGCGCTCCCCCAGGAGGGGCGGAACACGTTGTTGCCGCGCCCGTCGAACGAGCGAAATCCCGAGAGCGGTGCCGCGGCGGCGAGCTCGGTCCCGGCCGTTGCCCCGGAGTCGCCGGCCTGGAGACGCCGCCACGCGGCGCGATCGAGGGAGGAAGAAGTTCCGCTGTCCGCGACGATGCCCCCGGCGGCCAGCAGCAAGACGAGAGTGGTGGACAGTCTACGTACGTTCACACACGCATGGGCCTGATCCATCGGCGGTCTCCTGATCGGAAGAATCGGCAGGCAGTCTGGTGGGGCGCCGTGCTCCACATAGAGTCCTCCTGGTTGTTGCTGCACATGCTGCGCAAGCATCGTGCCGCGCTCGTCGCTCGCTCACGACGCGGTGGATTCGCGCGGCCGGTCCATCAGGTGATCAACCCAACACTGTGAACTTTGCCCGCGTGAAATTACGCCTCGGAATTCGCACGCACGCTTAGCGCTCCCGTAACCGTGCGTTAACGATCGCGGCGCCGGAGCGGGCGTAGCATCGATCGAGAAGCAGAAAGGATGTCCCCATGGCGAGGTCTCTCGCTTCCATGGGGGGGGCGCTGAGACGGCCGCTCGCGATCCTTCGCGAGACCGTCGAGCAATTCATCGAGGAGCGCGCGCCGAGGATGGCCGCGGCGCTCGCCTTCTACACGACCTTTTCGCTGGCGCCGCTGCTCGTCCTCGCGGTCGCCATCGTGGGGCTGCTCTACGGAAAAGACGCGGCCGAAGGACGGATCGTCGCGGAATTGCAAGGGCTCGTCGGCACGGCCGGCGCCCTCACGATCCAGGAGCTGATCGACAACGCGCGGCGGCCGACGCACGGGACGTTCGCGGCGGTCCTCGGCATCTTGACCCTGCTCTTCGGCGTCACCGGCGTCGTGGGGGAGCTTCAGGACTCGCTCAACACGATCTGGAACGTGAAGGCCAAGCCGGCGGGCAGTCTCATGGCGATCGTCCATCGGCGGCTGGCGTCGTTCGCGATGGTCCTCGGCATCGGCTTCCTCCTCCTGGTCTCGTTGATCCTGAGCACCGCCGTCACCGCGGTCACGATCTACGCGGGGCGGTGGATGGAGATCCCGGACTCGCTCCTCCGCCTCGCGGACCTGGCGTTGTCCTTCGTCGTGATCAACGTCCTCTTCGCCCTCCTGTACAAGTCCGTGCCGGACGTGGAGATCGGCTGGCGCGATGTTTGGTGGGGCGCCGCCGCGGCCTCGCTTCTGTTCGGGATCGGCAAGTTCGGGCTGGGCTACTACCTGGCGCACAGCAGCCTGGCGTCCACGTACGGCGCCGCCGGCTCCCTCGTCGTGCTTCTGCTCTGGGTCTACTACTCCGCGCAGATCCTCTTCTTCGGCGCCGAGCTGGCCCAGGTGACCGCCACGAGCCGGAGACGGATCGCGCCGACGCCCGAGGCACGGAAGCTCCACAGCTTCCGGCCCCACGCGGCGGTGCGGAAGTGAGCGTCGCACGGCGACGGTTTTCGCTGTTCGACCTCGGCCGCCGCTTCGTGCGGACGCGGACGTTCAAGGGATCGGTCATCGCGCTCGCCGTCCTCGGGGTCGCCGCGGTCGTCGCGGACCGCGCATTCGACCGGCCGCTGCGCCGGATCGTGGAACGCCGGCTCAACGAGCGGCTGGTCGGATACCAGGCGCGGGTGGGCCGGGCGAACTTCCACCTCATCGGCTTCGCGCTCGAGCTCGAGCGGATGATCCTCGTCCAGGACGCCCACCCCGATCCTCCCGTCATGGATCTGCCCCGACTGCGCATGAGCGTCCGCTGGACCGATCTCCTCACCGGGCACCTCGTCGCGGACGCGGTCTTCGAAAGCCCGCGGATCCATGCGAACCTCTTACAGTTGCAGGAGGAGAACACGGACTCCCTGCCCCTGAGCGAGCACGGCTGGCAGCGCGCTCTCGAGTCGATCTACCCGCTGAAGTTCAACGCGCTCCGCATTCACGACGGCCGGTTCGTGTATCAGGGCGAGTCCGACTTCGAGCCCTTGCAGCTCTCGAACGTCGAGCTCGTCGCCCGGAACATCCGCAATATCCGGTCGAAAGACCGCACGTATCCCTCGACGTTCCAGGCGGAGGCGCGCGTGTTCGACGTCGGTCGCGCCACGCTCGACGGCCACGCCGACTTCCTCGCGGAGCCGAGCCCCGGCTATCAGGGCCGGCTCGAGCTCGACCTCGTCGAGCTGAAGTACTTCGAGCCGATCGCCCGGAAGATGGGGCTGTCCGTCAAGGGAGGCTCGCTGTCAGGGATCGCGAACGTCGAGTGGGGGCCGAGCGTCCAGGTCGTGGACCTCGAGACGGTGGAGATCGTCGGCGCTTCGACCGAGTACGTCATGGGGGCCGCGACCCCCGGCGCGCGCGAGGCGGGGCAGAAGGCCGCGGCGGTCGCGAAGGAGTCGCTCAACAAACCCGAGGTCCGCTATCGGGTCCAGCAGCTCGCCGTTCACGACGGATCGCTCCGGGTGTGGAACCGCGCGGAGAACCCGCCGTACCACCTCGACTTCTCGCATGCCTACGTCCACGTGAAAAACGTCAGCTCACGCGCCGAGGACGGCCCCGCGAACGTCGACCTCGAGGCGGCCTTCATGGAGAAGGGCGCCGTTGAAGGGTCCGCGGTCTTCTACCCCGAAGGCGATCACGCCAACGTGGAGGGGAAGGTCGCCATCGAGCACACGCCGCTTCCCACGTTGAACAACCTGCTCCGCGCCAAGGGGAATTTCGACGTCGCGCGCGGCACCCTCGATCTCTACACCCATTTCCGCGTCCGCGACGGTACGGTGGATGCTTGGGTGAAGCCGCTGTTCCGGAACGTCGAGGTGCTCGACTCGGAGCAGGACAAGCACAAGAACGTTTTCCGCAAGATGTACGAGGGGATCATCGGCGGCGTCGCGAAGCTGCTCCGGAACGAGAAGGGCGAGGTGGCGACGGTGACAACGTTCTCGGGGCCGCTCGACGATCCCAAAGCGAACGCGCTCCAGGCCCTCGGCGGGCTCCTCCGGAACGCTTTCGTCAAGGCGATCCTCCCCGGCTTCCACGACCAGATCGCGCGCCTCGAGCCGTTCAAGTACCGCGCCGCGCTCAAGAAGGAGAAGAAGAAGGAGAAGGCGAAGAACGAGGAAAAGGACGAGGAAGAGCGGCCGCGCTGAAAATCGCGCGCGGATGCGTATGATCCTCCCATGCGCCCCGACACCCGCTACGCCAAGCGCAGCGGCATCGCCATCGCCTACCAGACGTTCGGCGCCGGACCCGACCTCGTCGTGTGTCCCGGCTGGGTCTCCAACGTCGAGTACGGCTGGGAGATCCCGGAGTGGGCGCGGTTCAACGAGGAGCTCGCCCGCTTCGCGCGGGTGACGATGTTCGACAAGCGCGGGACCGGACTCTCCGATCGCGAGGTGGGGGCGCCGACGCTCGAGGAGCGCATCGACGATCTGCGCGCCGTGATGGACGAGGCCGGGATCGGGGCCGCCCACGTCTTCGGGTACTCCGAGGGCGGCAGCATGGCGGTGCTGTTCGCCGCGACCTGCCCCGAGCGCGTGCGGTCCTTGTTGCTGTTCGGGACCTTCGCATGCCGGCGGCCGCAGCCCGACTACCCGTGGGCACCCACGCCCGAGCGCCGCCAGGAATTTTACGACGCGATCGAGCACCACTGGCACCAGGAGATGGACATCGCGACGATCGCGCCGAGCCTGTCCCACGATCCGGCCGCGCGCCGGCGCTTCGCGACGTACTTCCGCATGAGCGCGAGCCCCCGGGGCGCTTTAGCACTCGCGCGGCTCAACACGGACATCGACGTGCGCCGCGTGCTCCCGACGATCCGCGTCCCCACGCTCGTGATGCACCGGGAGCACGACCAGGACGCCAGGGTCGAGGAGGCGCAGTACATCGCGGCGCACGTCCCGGGGGCGGCGCTCGCCGTCTATCCGGGCGCCGACCACGTTCCGTTCGCCGGCGAGACCGCCGCGGTGCTCGAGGAGATCCGGGCGTTCGTGACCGGGACGCGTGAGCGCTCGGAGGACGACCGGATCCTGGCGACCGTGCTGTTCAGCGACGTCGTCGGGTCCACCGCGCTCGCGACGCGGCTCGGCGACCGGATCTGGCGGGAGCGGCTGGAGCTCCACCATGCCGCCGTCGAGCGGCACGTGCGCGCGTTTCGCGGCCGGCTCGTCAAGTTCCTGGGGGACGGTGCTCTCGCCCTGTTCGACGGCCCGGGGCGTGCGGTGCGCTGCGGGCGGGCGATCGCGGGGGACACCGGTGCTCCGGAGGTCCAGGTGCGCTGCGGGGTGCATACGGGTGAGGTCGAGCGCATGGGGGAAGACGTCGGTGGTATCGCAGTCCACGTCGCCGCACGCGTGACGAACGAGGCCGGCCCCGGCGAGGTGCTCGCCACGAGCACCGTGCGAGACCTCTGCGCGGGGTCCGGTCTCGTCTTCGAGGACCTCGGGCTGCGCCCGCTCGCGGGCATTCCGGAGCCGTGGCGCATCTACGCCGCGTCCTGAACGGCCGACTCCAACACCGTTGACTTGAGGAAATTGCGGTGTATACCTCCGTCGGGCGGGCGAGTTGGGCGCCCGTCCAGGGGGGAAACGATGTCCGCGCTGCGCAGCCCGGGGGGGCTGTGTCTCCTGCTCGCCGTGTCCGTGGCTTGCGGCCGCAACGACAAGGAGCCGCCGCCGGCACCGACTCCGGTCCCCGCGAGCGCCGGCTTCGTCGGAAGCGACGCGTGCCGGCCCTGCCACGCCGAGATCGCCTCGACGTTCGCGCGCACGGGGATGGGCCGGTCCTGGTATCCGATGGCGAGCGCGCCGGTGATCGAGGACTGGACGAAGCACAACGCGTTCACGGTCCCGTCCACCGGCCTGCGCTACAAGATGACGGAGCGAGCCGGCAAGTTCTTCGTCCGCCAGTCGATCGACGACGGCCGCGGCCGCGAGACGGCGATCGACGAGCGCGAGCTCGCCTGGGTCGTCGGCTCCGGAAACCACAGCCGCCAGTACCTCGTCGAGCAAGAAGGGAAGCTGTTCCAGGCCCCGGTGTGCTGGCACACGGAAGCGCGCGTGTGGGACCTCTGCCCGGGCTACGAGTTCGACAACCTGTACTTCGCGCGCGAGACCGGCCGCACCTGCGTCTTCTGCCACAACGACCGGATGACGCTGCTTCCCGGCGCGCGCAACGCGTACGAGGAGCCGATCCCGCACGGGATCGGTTGCGAGCGGTGCCACGGCCCCGGGGGATCGCACGTCGCGAAATGGGAGCAGGGCGCGTCGCCGACCGGCGGGGCCGACTCGACGATCGTGAACCCGCGCCGCCTCGCTCCCGACCTGCGCGTGCAGGTGTGCTTTCCGTGCCATCTGGGCGACGCGAAGGCGACCGAGCGCGTCTCCCTCTACCAGGCCTCCCTCGAGGACTGGCGGCCGGGACGGCCGATCACGACGGCGGTGCTGCCGTACCGGTTCTCCCAGGTGACGATGCACGACTTCGGCTTGTCCGCCCAGGCGGACCGGATGATGCAATCCGCCTGCTTCAAGAAGAGCGGTGGGAAGCTGGAGTGCCTCTCCTGCCACAATCCCCACGTCACGATCTTCCGAGCCGACCGGCCCGCGGACTACTTCAACTCGAAGTGTCTCGGCTGCCACGCGACCGAGGCGTGCACGGCGCCGCAGGCGATGCGCCACGCGACCAAGCCCGCGGACGATTGCGTCTCCTGCCACATGCGCAAGGGCGTGTCCGACGACCAGTACCACGTGACGTACACCGACCACTGGATCCGCACGCGCATCGACGACCCGAAGGTCGAGCGCACGCGCTTCGACGTCGAGCCGTTCTTTCCCGAGATGGTCTCGAAGCTGCCGCCGGGGGACCAGGCCTTCTACACGGCGCGCGCGATCTCGCTGCGAACGCACGTCGTGAACGCCGAGGCGAAGACGTCCATGTGGCCGCAAGCGGAGGGGAAGTTCCGCGAAGCCCTCGCGAGCGGCTATCCGAAGCCCGACGGCCCCTACTTCCTGGGCCTCGCCCTCGCCGAGCAGGGGAAGCACGCCGAAGCCGCCGAGGCGTACGCCGCCGCGTACGCGAAGGACCCGAACGACTTCGACATCGCCTTCGCCCACGGACAGTCCCTGATGCGCCAGCGGCGGACCGAGGAGGCCGAGAAGGTCTTCGCGATCGCGGCCAAGGACAATCCCGCGGCCGCGGGCCCGCTGGCCGAGATGGCGCGCGCGCGCGCCGATCAGCGGGACTTCGAGGGCGCCCTCGCACTCTTCAAGAAGGCGGAGGCGCTCGAGCCGTGGATCCCGTCGATCCGCGTCAACGCGGCGAAGATGCTCTCCGCTCTCGAGCGGCACGAGGAGGCGATCGCCGAGGCGGAGCAGGCGCTGCGCCTCGATCCCGAAGGGCCGAAGACCTGGAACGCCTACGCGACGCTGCTCGCGCGCGCGGGGCGCGCTACCGATGCGGAGTTCGCGGCACGGCGCGCGAAGGAGCTCGCCAAGGCCCCGGGGCTGCGCAGCAGCGACGTGCGCGCCGCGATGTAGGCCCGGTCAGGGCCGCTGCAGCGCCCGCGCCGGGCGCAGTCCGTTGCCCACCTCCGCCGTCGTCGGATCGACGTGAATGCGGGCGGAGGCCCGGGCCATCGCAGCGAGCGCGTTGCGGTTGCCGCCGCGCAGGACGCGGCGCATCGGACCGGCGTCGACGGGGATCCGCTCGCCGGTCCCGGGGCGGACGGGGCACTCGTAGACCTGGAACCAGTCGCGGGTCCACTCGGCCACGTTCCCGATCGTGTCGTACAGCCCGAACCCGTTGGGCCGGAAGCTCCCGACCGGGGCCAGCCCCGCGTAACCGTCGTCGAGCCACCGCTCGAACGCAAGGTGCACGTGGCGCACCTCGGAGCGCACGGCGGAGACGTCCCGGAGGTTCGCGTACCCCCGCACGCTGCGCGCGTCGTTGCCCGTGGACCACCGCGTCCGCGTACCGGCGCGCGCCGCGTACTCCCACTGCGCCTCGGTCGGCAGCGTGAGCCCGATCCTCGCCAGCACGTCGTGGCACTGTTGCCAGTAGACCTGGTCCACAGGCTCCAGGCTCCGGCGCTCGAGCTCGATCTCGGTCGGCGCGCGAGGAGGGGTCATCAGGTCGGGATCGCTGGCGGTCAGCAGGCGCCACTGTCCGCGCGTCATCTCGTACTTCGAGATGAAGAAGGGATCGAGCGCGAGGTCGCCGGCGGGCGTCTCGTTTCGCCAGGCGAGGGGATCGCCGGCGGGGTCGGCGCCCATCGTGAACCGCCCGCCCGGGAGCAGGACGAGCACGATCCCGTCGTGCACGTCCCCGGTTCCCCACGCGAGGAACTCCCAGAGGCCGGTCGCCTCGTTGCGGCCGATCGGGACGAGGCCGACTTGCGGGACGATGCTCAACCCGCCGTACTTCGGGCTCGCCTGCGTGTCCGCGATCGAAGCGACGGCCTGCTCCCACGCCCCGCGCGCGTCCACGAGCGTCGCCCGCTCGACGGTCCTCGCCAGCTCCACGCGCGAGCGCATCTCCGCAATCAATCCGACCCGCGGGTCGGGCTCCGCGAGATGCTCCAGGTCGCTCACGAGGCTCGTGAGGTTGTCGTGCAGGTGCTGGTCCTCCAGCGAGGCGAAGACGAACCGCCGCGCGTCCCGGCGGCTCGCGCGCAGCGCCGCGATCTGCTCCTCGGCCTGGTGCAGCTTAAGCTCGACAAAGGTCGGCTCGCCTTCGCCGGAAGGGAGGGCCCGCGCGCGCAGCTCGTCCCTCACGGCGATCAAGTCCGCGAGCCGCTGCGCCCCCGGTGCCTCCCCCGGCTCGACCTGGGCGCGGCCGCGCATCGCCGCGAGGCGCCGCGCATGAAATTCCGCGCGGCCCGCCAGCTCGGCCGCCTGGTCGATCCAGCGCTCCATTCGAGGGGCGTTCTCCGGCCACGCCGGCCAGAGCGCTTCCGCCTGCGTCCGGTAGTCCGCGAGAAGCTGCCGGTCCGCGAGGTTGCGGTAGTCCGCCAGCCGCTGCCGCGCGATTTCGCGCTGGTGCAGGTTAACCGCGAGCCCCGCGACCGCGACGACGGCGGCGATCGCCGCCGCGGCGACCGCCGCCCGGTGGCGGGAGACAAAGCGGCGGGTGCGATAGCCGAGTGAGGGCGGCCCGGCGAGCACCGGCTCGCCTCGGAGGAACCGCTGCACGTCGGCCGCGAGCTCCGAAGCGGACGGGTAGCGGCGCGCCGGGACCTTGTCGATCGCCTTGAGCACGATCCAGTCGAGGTCTCCCGCGATCGCGCGCGCGAGGCCGCGGGGCGAGGTCGAGCGGCGCGGCGCGACCGCGGCGGCGCCGGTCGCGACTGCAGTGCTCGGGGGCACCGCGGGCTCTTCCAGGATCCTTCGCTGGAGCTCCGCGAGGGCGCCGAGGTCCCGCCGGCCCAGCTCGAACGGACGCTTCCCGGTGAGCAGCTCGTAGAGGAGCACGCCGAGCGCGTACACGTCCGAACGCGTGTCGACGTCCTCGGCGCCGGGTGTGGCCTGCTCCGGGCTCATGTGCTCCATCGTGCCGACGAGCACTCCGGCCGCGGTCCGGTCGGCTGCTTCGGCGGCTCCGGCTCCCGTCGTCGCCCGCGAGACGCCGAAATCGATGACCTTCGGCGCAGCACCCTCGTCTCCGTCGGCGACGAGCACGTTGGTCGGCTTGATGTCGCGGTGGATGATTCCCTTCTGGTGCGCGTGGTGGACCGCCAGGCACACCCGGACGAACAGCTCGAGCCGCCGCGTCACGCTCCAGCTCCGCGCGTCGCAGTACTCGGTGATCGGAGCGCCCGGCACGTACTCCATGACGAAGTACGGGCGACCGCGTCGCGTCGTCCCCGCTCCGTAGACGCGCGCGATCCCCGAGTGCTCCATGAGGGCGAGCACCTGCCGCTCGCGCTCGAAGCGCGCGAGGATCTCGCTCGTGTCGAGATCGTGGCGGACGATCTTCAGCGCGACGCGGCGCTTGATCGGATGCTGCTCTTCCGCGAGGTAGACGGTGCCCATGCCCCCCTCGCCGAGCACGGACACGATCCGGTACGGCCCGATCTGGCGCGGATGGAGGACGCCGTCGAGGAAGCCTCCCGCGCGATCGTGGCCTTCGAGCAGCGCGACCAGCTCGGCAAGCAGGTCGGGATCGTCCCGGCATGCGTCGTCGATGAAGGCGGCGCGGCGCCTGCCCTCGAGCTTCGACGCGTCGTGGAGCACGCGCTTCACCGCTTCGCGGCGGACCGCACTCTCGCTGGCCACGGCCACCCCCGTTTCGATGAGTGTTCGTCGAAATGCGCGAAGCGTCAATCCATACGTCCAACCTGCTAGGATCGGCGGACCCCCCGGATCGGATGCCGCATCGTGAGGTTCCTCCGCCGGTCGCTTCTTCTGCTCCTCGCGGCCGTACCGCTCGCGGGGTGCGCCGCGCGGGCGCCGCATCCGCTGCAGACCAAGCCGTTCGACCAGCCCGACGAGGCGATGGAGTTCTGGCTCGACCAGAGGCTTCCCCCCGGCGAGAAGGATCTCCCGCTCGAGCGACTCCTCGCGGCCTCCGAGGAGATTCGCTCGCGGGAGAAGCTCCGCGCCGCCCGGGTCGCCTCAACGGGGTGGTCGTCGATCGGGCCGGGCAACGTCGGCGGACGCACGCGCGCGCTCGTCGTCGATCCGACGAATCCCCAGGTCCTCTACGCCGCCGGCGTGTCGGGCGGCGTTTGGAAGTCGATCGACGGCGGGGGGAGCTGGAGTCCGACCGACGATCACATGGCCAATCTCGCAGTGTGCACGCTCGCGATGGACCCGACCGATTCGAACGTGATCTACGCGGGAACCGGAGAAGGCTTCTCGCCGGGCCAGTTCGTGCGGGGCCTCGGGATCTTCAAGACGGTGGACGGGGGAGCGACGTGGACGCAGCTCGCCGCGACCGTCGCTCCGGCGGTGGGGCAGGGGTTCTACTGGGTCAACGAGATCGTCATCAGCCCGAACGACCCGAGCCGGCTCTACGCCGCGACGCGGTACGGCGTGTGGCGCTCGACGGACGCCGGGACGTCCTGGACGCTCGTGCTCGCGAACCCGACGTACGTGACCGGGCCGAGCCAGACGCTCGGATCGTCCGTCGGCTGCACGGACATCGCGGTGCGAACGGACCGAGATCCCGACGTGCTATTCGCGGCGTTCGGGAGCTTCGACTCGGACGGTCTTTTCCGGAGCGACGACGGCGGGCAGACGTGGCTGCGCTACACGACGGCCTCTTATCAGGGCCGGATGACGATCGCGATCGCGCCCTCCAACAACGACGTCATCTATCTCGCGATGGCGGACAACGGCGGCCTCAATCAGCTCGGCCGCATCGTCAGCGTCTTCAAGTCCGTAAACGGCGGCGCCAGCTTCACGGCGGTGCTCGACCCGAGCCACCCGTTCAGCCCCTGGCTCATGAGCTACTCGTCGATCGCCACCGGGTGCGTGCAGGCGCCGACGATCTACTCCCAGGGTTGGTACGACAGCGCGCTCGCGGTCGACCCCGTGAACCCGGAGATCGTTTGGCTTGGCGGGATCGACCTGTTCCGCTCGGACGACGGCGGGCACACGTTCGGCATGACCGGATACTGGTTCTACTGGGCGGAGGACCCGGTGCCGCCGGTGTACCTCCACCCCGATCAGCACGCGATCGTCTTCCACCCCGGGTACGACGGGGTGTCGAACCAGACGCTGTACGTGACGAACGATGGCGGGCTGTTCCGGACCGACAACGCACGCGCGGCAACGACGCAGGAGGAGTGCCCGGTCGGCCCCTCGCCCGGGCCGCCGCCGGAAATCGCGTGGACCACGCTCAACCACGGGTATGGGGTGACGCAGTTCTACCACGGCGACGCGGCGGCGAGCGCCGTGATGTTCGCCGGGGGGGCGCAGGACAACGGCACGTCGAGCGTGACGAGCACGACGACTCCGAACGCCTGGAGCAAGATCTTCGGCGGGGACGGAGGGTACGTCGCGATCGATCCGGGAAACCCGCAGCGGATGTTCGTCGAGATTCAGTTCTTCCCCGAGATCCACCGCTCGCTCGACGGGGGCGCGAGCTTCACGAAGACCGTCTCCGGCATCACCGACACCGACGGCTTGTTCATCACGCCCTTCGCCATGGATCAAGCCAATCCGAGCGTCCTCTGGACGGGAGGGGCACGTCCCTGGCGCACCACCGACGGCGCCGGGTTCTGGAGCGTCGCGGGGCCGGACTTCGCCGGGCCGGGGAAGATCTCCGCGATCGGGATCGCGCCGTCGAGCTCGTCGGTCGTCTATCTCGGATTCGACAACGGCTACGTCGCGCGATCGACCAACGCGCTCGCGCGCCCGCCGGCGTGGCAGGTCCAGACGACCGGCCTGTACGGCGGTTGGGTGAGCGGCATAGCCGTCCATCCCACGGACACGAACACGGCCTACCTCACGTATTCGACCTACGGCATCCCGCACGTGCTCCGTACGACCAGCGGCGGCCAGGCCTGGACGCCGATCGACGCGGGGCTACCGGACATCCCCGCCCACTGGATCGCCGTGCGCGCCTGCGATCCCTTGCAGCTGTTCGTCGGCACCGAGCTGGGTGTGTTCGCAAGCCGCGACGGCGGCACCTCGTGGGAGCCCGACAACGACGGCCTCGCTCACACCGTGGTGGAGGCGCTGGACTTCAAGGACGACGACACGCTCGTCGCCTTCACGCACGGCCGCGGCGCGTTCGTCAGGACGCTCGCCCCGTGCGGCGCGGGCCCAGGCGAGGCCCGCGGCCTGAATGCGGCCTACGACCGCGGCACCGGACGGATCGACCTCACGTTCACCCCCGCGTGCGGCGCGACCGGCCACACGATCCACTCGGGTCCGCTGTCGGGGGTGGCGTCGTACGCGTACGCCGCCGCCGCGTGCGGCATCGGAGCCTCGGGCTCGGCCTCGTTCGACCCGGGGGCCTCGAGCGCGTTCTTCCTCGTCGTGGGGGACGACGGCGCCCTCGAAGGATCGTACGGCGCGGCGACGGCCGGCCCGCGGCCCGAGGACGTGGGGACGCCGGTGTGCGACCTGCCGCGTGCGGCGGTCGCCGGGTGCGAGTAGGCTCGGGTCACACCCCAACCGCGCCTTCGCGCCGAAAGGAGACCCCGATGTCGGTCGCACGCGTGACGGAGATCACGAGCGCTTCGAGGACGAGCTTCGAGGACGCCATCAACGTGGGGATCGCCCGGGCCGAGCAGACCCTGCGGAACCTCTCCGGCGCCTGGATTCAGAACATGAAGGTCGAGATCGTCGAGGGAAAGATCGTCGAGTACCGCGTCAACATGAAGGTGACGTTCGTCCTCGACGCGTAGGCGCTCAGCGCTCGATCGGCCCTCCCGCCCCGTCGGTCCACAAGGCGGCGTAGCGGGTTACCTCGGTGCTCGTCCCCAGCTCCAGCTTCGCCTTGATGTTCTCGCGATGGGCCTGGACGGTCTTCGCGCTGATGCGCAGGCGGCGCGCGATCTCCGCAACGGTGAGGCCGCGGCCGAACATCTCGAAGATCTCGAGCTCGCGGTCGGAGAGGTTCTCGGGGATCGCCGCGTTTTGCGGCGTTGTCGCGTGCAGCCCCGCGGCGCGCCGGATGAGACGCTCCGCGATGTGCTGGGACAGGGCGAGCTCGCCGCGGAGCACCTGGCGGATGGCGCTGATGAGCCGCTCGGAGGGCGCGCTCTTGCTGACGTACCCCTGTGCGCCGGCGCGGATCGCGCGCTCCGCGAAGAGCGACTCCTCGCGCATCGACAGCACGAGCACGGGCAGGTTGGTGCCGAGCGCACGGATCTGGCGGATGAGATCGATACCGTTGCCGTCCCCCAGCGTGACGTCGGCGATGACGAGGTGCGGCTTCGCCGACTCGACGAGCTTCATCGCATCGGCGGTCGTCGCGGCCTCGCCGCAGATGACGAGGTCGGGCTCGTGGAGGACCATGTCGATGATCCCGCGGCGCACGAGCGGATGATCCTCGACCACGAGGATCCGGGTTTGCTTCGCGACCGGCTTCGCGGGCCGTTTCGGCGTCTTATCAACCATGCGTTTTTTCCCTATTGGAACTGCTCCGGAGCGTAGCACGACCTCGCTCACAAGACCCTAGGACGGTTCCCGATGCCGGACTGGGCACGTGCCCTAAGAGCCCGTCGATCTCCCGCCGATTGAATCGCGCGCGCGACGGCGTACGCTGCTGCGTGCACGGACGCCCCATCCCGAGGAGACGAAGTTCATGCTGTGGTGCCCGCATTGCCTGATGTGGTCGGCCCGGACCCCCTGCCGCCATTGCTCCTCCCGGAAGGCCGCCCCGGCACCGCGCTTCCTCACGGGGCCCGCTCGCCGGCCGGCCGGCGGCGAGCGCGTGTGGACCGTGTTGTTGGCCGGCGGGGAAGGCCGGGACTTCGGTGACTTCTCCGTCCACATGTTCGGGAACAGCATCCCGAAGCAGTTCTGGTCGCTCGACGGCACCGGCGGGATGATGGGGTGGGCCCTCGCGCGCGCGCGGCGCTTGGCGCCGAAAGAGCACATGATCGCGATCACGCGTGCGGATCACGCGCGCTGGGCCGCGCCGAGATTCCGGGACCTCCCGCCGGAGAACGTGCTCGTCGAGCCCGCCGATCGCGGGTCGGCGCCGGGCCTGTTCCTCGCCCTCACGAAGATCACGCAGGCCGATCCCGAGGCGATCGTCGTGCTGCTCCCTTGCGACCATCACGTCGAGGAGGAGCGGGTGCTCTCCGAGGCGATCCTCGACGCGGCGAGCGTCGCGGCCGCGTCCCACCGGATCGTCCTCCTCGGCGCCGCCGCCGACGGGACGGGCGCCGAGTGCGCGTGGATCCTCCCGAAAGGGGAGCGTCGCGCCTCGCGAGGCGCCCCGCGGGCGGTCGGCTGCATCCTCAACCACCACGAACTGCCCGCGACCGACCGCCTCGCCCGCGACGGGGCCTTCGTGAGCACCGGGATCGTCGTCGCCTCCGGTGCCTCGCTCGTCGCGCAGTTCGCGGCAACCGTGCCCGACCTCGTGCGCGAGTGCGTGGGGCACATGATCGAGACCCGCGACGAGCGCGGGTCCCTGGAGGCGCTCTACGAGGGCCTGTCGCCGCGTGATTTCAACCGGGACGTCCTCAACGGCTCCCCCGAGTCCCTCGCGGTCGCACGCATCCCGACGTGCGGCTGGACCGACCTGGGAACGCCCGCAAAGCTCCAGGAGTTCTTGCGCGACCGCGTCATCGCTTGTCCCAAGATCGTTCCCCACGGCGCCGGCAAGCCCGCGCGCACCTACGTCAGCCGCTCAGGTTCCTGAGCACGGAGACCGTCCATGCATCCTTTCAGCTTCGCCGACCTCACCGATCTCGAAACTGCCGGCTCGCAGGAGTCCCTGGGCTCCAAGCTCGGCCTCATGATCCGCAACAGCTCCAGCGTGAGGGCCCGCGTCGAGGAGCTGACGTTCGGCACGGGGGAGTACGCGATCGTGCTGCGCGGAGTGTTGCGGCGCACCGAGGAACAGAGCGAGACCCCGGGGCAGCCGGATTGACCCCAGGTGGTAGACTCGGCCTTCCGCATTCGGGAATCTCGGAGGCCGAGTTGGCATTGAAGAACCGAGCCCGCGCCCGGTTCGACGTCCCTTCACCCGGGGGGAAGACCCGGGCCCGCGACGAGGAACCCGCTGCGCCCGTTCCGGCGGTGGTCGTCGGACTGGGCGCCTCCGCGGGCGGGATGAGCGCTCTCCAGCAGTTCCTCGACGCGATGCCGCCCGACAGCGGCGGAGCGTTCGTCGTCGTCGTCCACCTCGACCCCACGCACACGAGCTCGATCGCCGAGATCCTGGGCCGCCGCACGGCGATGCCCGTCGTTCAGGCGACAGAGGGCCAACGCGTCGAGCGGGACCACGTCTACGTCATCCCGCCGAACGCGATCATGACGATCGAGGGGAACTCGCTGAAGCTGCGGCCCCCCTCCGAGCCGCGAGGCTTCCGGATGCCGATCGACCACTTCTTCGCGTCGCTCGGCGAGGACCGCCGCCAGCGCGCGATCGGGATCGTGCTCTCGGGCACGGGCTCGGATGGGACGAGCGGCCTCCGCGTCATCAAGAGCAGCGGCGGCCTGACGCTGGCGCAGCATCCGGAGACGGCGGATCAGGCGGGGATGGTCCAGAGCGCGATCGACATGGGTGTCGTGGACCACGTCGTGCCGATCGCGGAGATGCCGGAACGCATCATTCCCTACGCCCGTCACGCCTACACGAACCAGGACGAGGACCCCCATCGGCTCGAGCCCGGCGGGGAAGACAAAGAGCTCACCGAGGTGCTCGCGGTGCTGCGCACGAGGACCCGCCTCGATTTCACGAGCTATCGGAAGGGGACGATCCGGCGGCGGATGCAGCGGCGCATGGGCATCCGGCAGGTCGAGACCATCCCGGACTACCTCGTGGTGCTCCGCGAGGACCCGGTCGAGACCCAGCTCCTCGCGGACGACTTGCTGATCGGCGTCACCGGCTTCTTCCGCGAGCGCGAGGCGTGGGAGCAGCTCGGGGAGCTCGTCATCCGACCCCTCGTCGCCGCCAAGCGGGCGATGGAGCCGATTCGAGCATGGGTACCGGCGTGCGCCACGGGGGAGGAGGCCTACAGCCTGGCGATGCTCATCTTCCGGCACCTCGAGGAGGTGCAGAAGGTCTGCCCGGTCCAGATCTTCGCGACGGACATCGTCCACGGCGCGCTGGATCTCGCGCGAACGGGCAGCTATCCGGCGAGCATCGCCGCCGCCGTCGGCGCTTCCTACCTCGAGCAGTATTTCGTGCAGGAGGGGGACCGCTACCGGGTGTTGAAGCGTATCCGGGACGCGGTCGTCTTCGCCGCGCAGAACGTCCTCAGCGACCCGCCGTACTCCCAGCTCGATGTCGTCAGCTGCCGCAACCTCTTCATCTACCTGGAGCCCGAACGGCAGCAGCACCTGTTCGCCCGCCTGCACTTCGCGCTGCGCGAGGGAGGTTGCCTCTTCCTCGGGAACTCCGAGTCGATCGGACGGCAGACCGAGCACTTCGCCGTCCTCTCCCGGAAGTGGAGGATCTACCGGCGGGTCGGGAACATGCCGATCACCCCGTACTCCGTCTCGTCTCGCGATCCCTCGTATGGCGGGCGACGGGCCCCGGCCGGTTCGGGGGACCCGCTCCCGGACCGAACCGTCCGCCGCGCGGAGCAGGCCGTGCTCCGCCGCTTCTCGCCCGCGTGCGCGATCGTGGACCGGCAGAGCGAGATCCGTTTCCTGTTCGGTCCGACGGAACTCTTCTTGACCCAGCCCGAGGGTGCCCTGACCTCGAACATCTTCGAGTGGTGCAAGGGCGCGCTCCGCACGAAGCTGCGCTCGGCGCTCCACCGGTTTTGGGAGCGCCCCGGCGGCGGGGCCGAGACGGTCCTCGTTCGGCACACCCGCGAGCCGGCGCGAACGGTCAGGCTCACGGTGGAGGCGATCCGGGACGGGCGCGAGCTCAAAGACACGGCCCTCGTCTGGTTCGAGGAGCCCTCGGGGGTGCCCCAGCCGGACGCTTCGCTCGACTCCACGGATCTCGCGGCCGTTCAGAGGATCGAGGACGAGCCGCGCGAGACGCGTCACGACCTGGAGGCGACGATCGAGGAGCTGCAGACCGCCAACGAAGAATTCAAGACCGTCAACGAAGAGGCGCTGTCGATCAACGAGGAGCTCCAGTCCACGAATGAGGAGCTGGAAACCTCCAAGGAAGAGCTGCAGTCGCTCAACGAGGAGCTGCTCACCGTCAACCTCCAGCTCCAGTCGAAGATCTCGGAGCTCGAGCAGCGTCACGACGACCTCGACAACCTTCAGCGCAGCACCGACCTGGCGGCGATCTTCCTCGACCGTCAGTTCCGTATCAAGTGGTTCTCCCCGGCGATGACCTCGCTGCTGTCGCTGATTTCCGCCGACGTCGGCCGCGCGCTCGGCGACTTCGCGGCGCGATTCACCGATCCCGATCTCGTCGCCGAGTCCGAGGCGGTTCTCAAGGATCTCGTCCCGATCACGCGCGAGATCCAGACCCACGACGGTCGCTGGTACCTCAGGCGCCTGCTCCCGTACCGGACGCGAACCGACCGGATCGACGGGGTCGTCATCACCTTCACCGACGTGACCGCGCTTCGGGTCGCGGAGCTCGCGCTCAAGGAC
>Ga0137436_1000188_pt1 | contig 20028 bp, 18 predicted proteins | sample EasRivERMGT119_2_FD_102328 | JGI IMG/M metagenome (GOLD analysis project Ga0137436, IMG submission 102328) | Soil microbial communities from meander-bound floodplain in the East River, Colorado, USA - East River MetaG ERMGT119_2 | ecosystem: Environmental > Terrestrial > Soil > Floodplain ...
CGTCGGGATGTCGGGCATCGAAGCGAGGCGCGCCGGCGTGGTAACGCCGTAGGCCTTCACGTTGCCCGATTTGATCTGCGGCACGGTGTTGGTGGTCTGGTCGCACATGAAATCCACCTGGCCCCCGACCAGTTCGTTCATCGCCGGTCCGGTGCCCTTGTACGGCACCATGGTGAACTCGGTCTGGATCGCGCTCATGAACAGCAGGCCGCAGAGGAACGACGCCGAGCCGACGCCAGCGTTGGCGTAGGTGAGCTTGTCCTTGTTGGCTTTCGCGTAGTTGAGGAATTCGGCGAAGTTGGCCGACGGCGTCGCCTTCTTCGCGATCAGCATCATCGGCACGTCGGCGATCTGGCCGATCGGATCGAAGTCCTTGAGCGTGTCGTACGGCAGCTTGCGGTACAGCGCCGGCGCGGTCGACATGCCGATGTGGTAGAGCAGCAGCGTGTAGCCGTCGGCGCGCGCCTTCGCCACCTTGTTGATGCCGATGGTGCCACCCGCGCCGCCCGAGTTGTCGATCAGGATCTGCTGCCTGAGCGGCTCGCCCATCGCCGCCGCCAGCACCCGCGCCAGCGTGTCGGTCGGCCCGCCGGCCGCGGCGGGCACCACGATGACGATCGGCTTGACCGGATAGTCCTGCGCGACGCTGGTGGTCGCCGCGAGGAGAAGAAAGAGCGCAATCGAGGCAGTTTTCATGGTCTAGCGTCCCTCAGAACACTTTCATGGAGGCCTGCTCGGGCGCGACGGCATCGAGCCGCCGCGCGAGGACTTCGAGCTTGCAGGTGGGTACGGCGGGGAAGAGGTGGTGCTCTACGTGGAAGAACATGTTGTAGGTGAGGAGCGCCTTGAGCCTGCCTCGGATCGTGCGCGCGATCCTCTGCTGCGGCTCGCAGTCGCGGTGCACGGTCCAGACGGCGAAGAACGCCGTCAGGCACTGGCCGCAAGCCATTGCCAGGACGTGGTACTGCAGCCAGTGCAGCTCGAGGACTCCGAAGACGAGCGCGATCCATGCCGCGTTCGCGGCGAGCTCGGCGCAGATCCACCTGCGCTGGCGGCGGCTGCCTACCTCGATCGCCTTGCGGTGCAAACGCACCGGAAAGAACGGGCCGACGAGGACCGCCTGCCATCCCGGCATGCGCGCACTCATCGCTTCGACATCCTCGTCCTCCATGCAATGGCGGTGATGGCGAAGGTGGTTGACCTGGACCGCGTGCATCGAGCCGAGCATGAGGATGCTCAGCACGAACATCACCCACTCGGTCAGCAACCGCGACAGGTTGAGGGCGTAGTGGTACGCGTTGTGGACCTGCCGCAGCCCGGTGAGGAAGAACATGAAGGAGCAGCCCAATGCGAGCAGGTGTTGCCCGTACGCGGCAGCGACCCAGGAAGCGATCAGCCAGGGCAGCGAAAGGCCGAGCTCATAGAGGATCTCGAAGCGGCTCAGGTGCAGCAGATCCGCCCAGTGGATGCTGCTCAGATGTCTTCGCCGGTCTTCTCCCACTACTCGCTCGCCCTGATCCCTGCCTGCTTGATCACCCTCGCCCACTGCGGGATCTCGCGCTCGATGACGGCGGCGAACTCGGCCGGCGAGCCACCGATGATGTCGAGGCCCAGGTCGCTCAGCCTCTTGCGCACATCGGGCTGCGCCAGGACCTTGACGGTATCGCGATGCAGCAGTTCGACGATCGCCGCCGGCGTCCCGGCGGGCGCCATCAGGCCGAACCACGGCACCGCCTCGAAGCCGGGATAGCCGGATTCGGCCATCGTCGGCAGGTCGGGCGCCACCGCCGAGCGGCGCAGCGAGGTCACCGCGAAGGCGCGCAGCTTGCCCTCGCGCACCAGCGGCACGGTGTTCACGACATTGGCGAACGACAGGCTGACGCGGCCGGCGAGGAGGTCGGGCATCAGCGCGGTGGTGCCGCGATAGGCGATCGGCCGGATGTCGATGCCCGCCATCGACTTGAACAGCTCCGCGGCGAGGTGCTGCGAGGTCCCCGCGCCGGCGTGCGCATAGGTGAGCGCGCCCGGCTGCGCCTTGGCCAGCGCGACCAGCTCCGGCAGGCTCTTCGCCGGCACGCTCGCCGGCACCACCAGGACGTTTGCGGCGACGAAGATCTGCGAGATCGGCGCGAAATCCTTGAGCGGATCGAAGCTCAGCTTGTCGTAGAGGCTCGGGCTGAAGATCAGCGAGCCGTTGCCCACCATGCCCAGGGTGTAGCCGTTCGGCGCCGCCTTGGCGAGCCGGTCGACCGCGATGTTGCCGCCGGCCCCGGTCACGTTCTCGACCACCACCGGCTTGCCCCACACGGCGCTGAACTTCTCCGCCAGGATCCGCGCGGTGACATCCGGCGCCACACCCGCGGTGAAGCCGACCAGGACCCGCACCGGCTGCTCCGGATAACCGGATTGCGCAGCCGCATGCCCGGCTGCCGCCAGCAGCAGCGAAGCGAGCAATACGCGCGAAGGCACGCCCCTCACGGGGCTAAGTCTAGCCCTTAGAGGCGGCACCCCAGGATTTCTCCCAGTCGTTGCTGAGAGCATCGGTGACGCGGCCGTCGGCCTCGAAGAACTTGTTGGGGATCTGGAAGATGCCGAGGAACAGGCCGCCCTTGGCGCCGGCCCAGGCGTGGTGGCGGCTGCCGGCGGGACGCCAGACGAACTGGCCGGCGTGGCACTCGCCCTCGGGGCAGCACAGGCTGCCTTCGAGGACGAACGTCTGCTCGATCTTGACGTGCTGGTGATCGGGCAGGCGCACGCCCGGCGCCATCTTCATCAGCGCCGTCAGCAGGCCGCTCGATTTGTCGATCAGCAGCGTCTTCTGCTCGATGCCGGGGAAGCGCGTCTTCTCCCAGGGCAGGTTGGCAACGTCGATGAAGCGCGAGGCAAGATCGGGCGAAACGGCAGGCGGAAAATTGAGATTGGTCATGACGAGCGGTTCTCCCCGATCTTGACGATCTTCATGGTGTTGGTGCCGCCGGACTTGCCGATCGGCTCGCCGAAAGTGAGCACGATGAGGTCGCCGTCCTTCACCGCGTTGTTCTCGACCAGCGTCTTCTCGGCCTCGCGCAGGAGCTCTTCGCGGTCATGGCCGACGTACTTCACCATCAGCGGATAGACGTCGCGGAACAGCGCGCAGCGGTAGCGCGTGGCGGTCTGCGCGGTGAGGGCGTAGATCGGCACGCCGCAGTTGAGGCGGCTCATCCACAGCGCGGTCGAGCCCGACTCGGTGAGCGAGGCGATGCACTTCACCTTGAGGTGGTAGGCGGTGAACAGGGCCGCCATCGCGATCGACTGGTCGACGCGCGTGAACACGCGGTTGAGGAAGTCCTGCTCCAGGTTGAGCGGCTGGGTCTGCTCGACCTCGACGCAGATGCGGTGCATCGACTCGATCGCCTCGACCGGGTACTTGCCGCTCGCGCTCTCGGCCGAGAGCATCACCGCGTCGGTGCCGTCGAGCACCGCGTTGGCCACGTCGGACACCTCGGCGCGCGTCGGCACCGGGCTGGAAATCATCGACTCCATCATCTGCGTGGCGGTGATGGTGAGCTTGTTCTCCTGGCGCGCCAGGCGGATCATCTTCTTCTGCAGCGCCGGCACCGAGGCGTCGCCCACCTCCACCGCCAGGTCGCCGCGCGCCACCATGATGCCGTCGGAGCCGCGCATGATGTCCAGCAGCGCGCTTTCCCCCACTGCTTCGGCGCGCTCGATTTTGGCTATGAGGAAGGCCTTGCCGCCGGCGGCGCGCATCAGCTCGCGCGCCATGTACATGTCGGCGCCGGACTTGGGGAACGACACCGCGAGGTAGTCGGCCTGCAGCTTGGCCGAGGTCTTGATGTCTTCCATGTCCTTCGCGGTGAGCGCCGGCGCCGTCAGGCCGCCGCCTTGCCGGTTGATGCCCTTGTTGTTGGACAGCACCCCGCCGTGGCGCACCGTGGTGTGCACCTCCTCGCCGCGCACCTCGATCACGTCGAGCACGATCTTGCCGTCGTCGAGCAGCAGCACCGCGCCCGCTTCGACGTCGCGCGGCAGCTCCTTGTAGTCGAGGCCGGCGCGTCCGATGTCGCCCATCGTGCAGCCGGCATCGAGCACGAAGCGCGCGCCTTTCTCCAGCGTGACCTTGCCGTCCTTGAACTTGCCGACGCGGATCTTCGGCCCCTGCAGGTCGCACATGATGCCGACCGTGCGGCCGACCTTGGCGCACAGCTGCTTCACCAGAGTTGCCCGCGCGAGGTGGTCGTCGGCGGTGCCGTGCGAGAAATTGAGCCGCACGATGTCGACGCCGGCGCGGATCATGCGCTCGAGCACCGCGGGATCGCTCGAGGCGGGGCCGAGGGTGGCGACGATTTTCGTCGAACGCAGCATGTGGCCTACCTTACCTTATTGTTGGCCCGCGGCGCGCGCTTCGAGCGCCGCCACCGCGGGCAGTTTCTTGCCTTCGAGGAACTCGAGGAACGCGCCGCCGCCGGTCGAGATGTAGGAAATCCGGTTCTGCAGGCCGAACTTGGCGATCGCCGCCAGCGTGTCGCCGCCGCCGGCGATCGAGTAGGCGGACGACTCGGCGATCGCCTGGCCGATGGCGTGCGTGCCCTTGGCGAAGGCGTCGATCTCGAACACGCCGAGCGGGCCGTTCCAGACGATGGTGCCCGCGCTCTTCAGCCGCGCGGCCAGCGCGGCACTCGTTTTCGGCCCGATGTCGAGGATCATCTCGTCGCCCTGCACGTCCTGCGGCGCCTTGATCGTGCTGCGCGCGCGCGCAGAAGCCTCGACGGCCACCACCACGTCCTCGGGCAGCGGCACCTGCGTTGCCGCCGCAATCCGCTTCGCTTCTTCCACCAGGGCGGGCTCGGCGAGCGACTTGCCGATCGGCTTGCCGGCGGCGAGCAGGAAGGTATTGGCAATGCCGCCGCCGACGATGAGGACGTCCACCTTCTTCGCCAGCTCGGCGAGGACCGTGAGCTTGGTCGAGACTTTCGAGCCGCCGACCACCGCGACCAGCGGCCGCCTGGGGTTCGACAGCGACTTCGCCAGGGCATCGAGCTCGGCGGCCATCAGCGGCCCGGCGCAGGCGACCTTGGCGAAGCGCGCGACGCCGTGCGTCGTCGCCTCGGCGCGGTGCGCGGTGCCGAAGGCGTCGTTGACGTAGACATCGCACAGCGCGGCGATCTTCCTGGCGAGGTTCTCGTCGTCCTTCTTCTCGCCGAGGTTGAAGCGGCAGTTCTCGAGCAGCACGACCTGCCCCGGCGCCAGCTTGACGCCGCCCACCCAGTCGCGCACCAGGGGCACGTCGCGCTCGAGCAGCTCGGCCAGGCGGCGCGCCACCGGGGCGAGCGATTCGTTCGGGTCGAAGACGCCTTCCTTGGGCCGGCCGAGGTGCGAGGTGACCATCACGGCGGCGCCCTGCCCGAGCGCCGCCTCGATCGCCGGCAGCGAGGCGCGGATGCGAGTGTCGTCGGTGATGCGCCCGCCCTCGCAGGGCACGTTGAGGTCGGCGCGGATGAAGACCCGCTTGCCGCGCAGGTCGACCTCCGACATGCGCAGGAACTTCACAACTTCGCGGCCTTCATTTCGCCGACATCAGCGCGACGGTCGCGTCGAGCATCCGGTTGGAGAAGCCCCACTCGTTGTCGTACCAGGCGCCCACCTTGACCAGCGTGCCCTCGGACACCCGCGTCAGGCCGACGTCGAGGATCGAGCTGGCCGGGTTGTGGTTGAAGTCCGACGACACCAGCGGCTCGGTGCAGTACTCGAGGATGCCCTTGAGGTCGGTCTCGGACGCCTGCTTCACCGCGGCGTTGACCGCCTCGACCGTGGTCGGCTTCTTCGCCACGAAGGTCAGGTCGACGATCGAGACGTTGATGGTGGGCACGCGGATCGAGAAGCCGTCGAGCTTGCCGTTCAGGTGCGGCAGCACCAGCCCCACCGCCGCCGCGGCGCCGGTCTTGGTCGGGATCATGTTGTGGCCCGCCGCGCGCGCCCGGCGCAGGTCGCTGTGGTAGACGTCGGTCAGCACCTGGTCGTTGGTGAAGGAGTGGATGGTGTTCATCAGGCCCGACACCACGCCGATGCGGTCGTCGAGCGCCTTCACCAGCGGCGCGAGGCAGTTGGTGGTGCAGGAGGCGTTCGAGATCACCGTGTCCGAGGCCTTGAGCGACTGGTGATTGACGCCCATGACGATGGTGCGGTCGACGTCCTTGTCGCCGGGCGCCGAGATGATCACCTTCTTCGCCCCGGCCTGGAGATGCGCGCCGGCTTTTGCCTTGCTGGTGAAAAGCCCGGTGCACTCGAGCACCACGTCGACGCCGAGCGCCTTCCAGGGCAGCTTGGAGGGGTCGCGCTCGGCGACCACCTGGATCGCGTCGCCGTTCACCACCAGCGACTTGTCCTTCACTTCCACCGTGCCGGGAAAGCTGCCGTGCGCGGTGTCGTACTTGAGCAGGTGCGCGTTGGTCTTGGCGTCACCGAGGTCGTTGATGGCGACGAACTGCAGGGCGTGCTTCCTGCCGCCCTCGTAATGGGCGCGCAGGATATTCCTGCCAATACGGCCGAATCCGTTGATCGCTACCTTGATGGTCATCACTGCTCCTAGACGATGCTGACTTCGCCGAATACTTTCCTGACGGCCGCGGCGACGTTTTCCGCGGTAAAGCCGAAGTGCTTGAACAGGTCGCCAGCCGGCGCCGACTCGCCGAAGCGGTCGAGGCCGACCACGCGCCCCTCGAGGCCGACGTACTTGCGCCAGAAGTCGGTCACGCCCGCCTCCACGGCGATGCGCGGAACTCCGGCGGGCAGCACCGAGTTGCGGTAATCCTCGGCCTGGCGGTCGAACACGCTGGTCGAGGGCATAGAGACGACGCGCACCGCGATGCCCTCGCCTGCGAGCAGTTTCTGCGCGCCGAGCGCGTGCTGCACCTCCGAGCCGGTAGCGATGATGACCGCGCGCGGCATCGCCGCGTCGGACAGCACGTAGCCGCCCTTCCCGACCTGCTGCAGGGAATCGCGCGGGCAGAACGGCAGGTTCTGCCGGCTGAGCAGCAATGCGCTCGGGCCGTCCCTGCGCTGGATGGCGGCGCCCCAGGCAACCGCCGTCTCGACCGTATCGCAGGGGCGCCAGACGTCCATATTGGGTATGAGCCGCAACGACGCGGCATGTTCCACCGGCTGGTGCGTCGGGCCGTCCTCGCCCAGCCCGATCGAGTCGTGGGTGAAGACGTAGATCGAGCGGATCTTCATCAGCGCGGCCATGCGCAGGGCGTTGCGCGCATAGTCGGAGAAGACCAGAAACGTGCCGCCGTAGGGGATGTGGCCGCCGTGCAGCGTGATGCCGTTCATCATCGCGCACATGCCGAATTCCCGGACGCCGTAGAAAACATGATTTCCACTTACAGAATCAGGTGAAACCGGCTTCGACGCCTTCACCATCGTCAGATTCGAGCCGGTCAGGTCGGCCGAGCCGCCGAGGAGCTCGGGCAGCGCCGGGACCAGCACCTCGAGCACGTTCTGCGAGGCCTTGCGGGTCGCGATGGTCTCCGCCTTCTGGTTCGTCTCTTCGACCAGGCTGTTCAGCTTCCCGGCGAAGTCCTCGGGCAGCCTGCCGGCCGCCCTGCGGGTGAACTCCGCCGCTTCTGCCGGGTGCTGGGCGGCGTATTTCTTGAACAGCAGGTTCCATTTCCGCTCGGCGCGCTTGCCGGCGTCCCGGGCGTCCCAGCCCTGGCGTACGGCGTCCGGGATCTCGAACGGCGGGTGCGGCCAGCCGATCGCCTGGCGGGTGGCGGCAATCTCCTCGGAGCCGAGCGGCGCGCCATGGGCGGCCCCGGTGTTGGCCTTCTTCGGCGCCCCCTTGGCGATAACCGTTTTGCAGCAGATCAGGGTCGGGCGGTCCTTCTCTCGCTTGGCCTTGCGGATCGCCTTGTCGACCGCTTCGACGTCGTGCCCGTCGACCGCCGCAATCACCTGCCAGCCGTAGGCGGCGAAGCGCTTGGGCACGTCGTCGGTGTACCAGCTCTTGATCTGGCCCTTGTCCGAGTCGATCGAGATGCCGTTGTCGTCGTAGAAGGCGATCAGCTTGCCCAGGCCGAGCGTGCCGGCGAAGGCGCAGGCCTCGTGCGAGATGCCCTCCATCATGCAGCCGTCGCCCATGAAGACGTAGGTGTGGTGGTCGATCAGGTCGAAATCCGGCCGGTTGAACTGCGCGGCGAGCAGCTTCTCGGCCAGCGCCATGCCGACGGCGTTGGCGATGCCCTGGCCGAGCGGCCCGGTGGTGGTCTCCACGCCCGGGGCGTAGCCGTACTCGGGATGGCCCGGGGTCTTCGAGCCGAGCTGGCGGAAGCGCTTGAGCTCCTCCATCGGCAGCCCGTAGCCGGTCAGGTGCAGCAGCGCGTAGAGCAGCATCGAGCCGTGGCCGTTCGACAGCACGAAGCGGTCGCGGCCGGGCCAGGCGGGGTTGGCGGGGTTGTGGCGCAGGTGGCGCGTCCAGAGCGCCACGGCGATCTCGGCCATGCCCATCGGCATGCCGGGGTGGCCGGACTTGGCCGCCTCGACGGCGTCCATCGCGAGCGCGCGGATGGAATTGGCGAGGTCTGCTGCGGAAGCCTTCAGCTGCGGTGAGTCCATCGGAGGCCGCAAATTATACTCAGCGCCATGACTGAACTTCCCTTCGCCACCCCCGCGAACTATGAACCGTCGTGTTTCACCGACCAGCCCGGCGAAGGCCACTGGTTCGTTTTCAAGGGCGACCAGCTGCTGGTCGAGATGGGGCCGCCCGACCCCCGCCCGACCGACGACCTGCGGGTGCGCTCCCGGCCGTCCTGGGCGAAGCTGCCGTTGCGTAAAAACCACAATTGGTTGGGGTCCGAGCCGCTGCGGACCCTATATCTAGGGCAGCTGGGGGGTGTCGATACCTACGCCGCAGAGGTCGCGGGCGAGCCGCCGGCGGGCTTCTCCTGGCAGGGGCTGCGCACGCTGTTCTCGGTGCTGGAGGACGCCCAGTTCGCGCTCGCCGGGCGAGCGCTGCAGCTGATCGACTGGGACCGCAGCCACCAGTTCTGCGGGCGCTGCGGCGCCCGTACAGAGGTAAAACGCGAGGAGCGGGTGCGCGTCTGCCCCGCCTGCAAGCTTTCCGCCTACCCCAGGGTGGCGCCGGCGGTCATGGCTCTGATCAGGAGGAAAAGCCAGATCCTCCTGGCGCGCAGCCCCCACTTCCCGCCCGGCATGTACAGCGCGCTCGCCGGCTTCGTCGAGCCCGGCGAGTCGCTCGAGCAGTGCCTGGCGCGCGAAGTCGCCGAGGAAGTCGGCGTGCAAATTAGCAACACGCGCTACTTCGCCAGCCAGTCGTGGCCGTTTCCTCACTCGATGATGATCGCGTTCGTCTGCGAGTGGTCGAGCGGAGAAATCCGGCCGCAAGCAGGAGAGATCGAGGAAGCAAATTGGTTCGAAGTATTGCAATTACCTAAACTTCCGAGCAAAATCTCGATCGCTCGCCGGCTAATCGACGCAGTTGCAGCTGAGATGCGCGGCGAAAACAGCAGCACCTAGGAGGTTTTGAACGAATTGAACGGGATTAAAAATCTCTGTTTTGCGCCGGTAGGCGCGGATGGAAGGCGTAGCCTGGTTCCTCTCTCGGCAGGCTGCGCCTTCGCATTTTTGGGGGTGAAAAGATGAACGGTCTGCATCTCATCGGTGACCTCACCGGCTGCCGCTGCGATCCGCAGCTCCTGCTTGATGGCGCAGGTTTCCGCGCCAAGTGCCTGGCCATGGTCGAGGCTGCCGGTCTCACCACCATGGACGCCACCTTCCATACTTTCGAAGGCGGCGGCTTCACGGGCACGGTGGTTCTAGCCGAGTCCCATCTCGCGATCCACACCTGGCCCGAACGCCAGGGGCTGACGCTCGACGTCTATGTGTGCAACTACAGCGCCGACAACTCCGTCAAGGCGAGGAAGCTGTTCGACCAGATCGTCGAGCACTTCCAGCCCACCGAGGCGGCGCGGCACGAGGTCGACCGCGGCGAGCACATGCTGATGGAGCCGCTCAACGACTCGACCGGTTTCTACATCAAGGCGACCAAGCAGATCGGCGAGTGGCAGACGCGCTACCAGAAGATGGCGATCTACGAGACGCCGCACTACGGCAAGCTGTTCCGCCTCGACGGGTTCAACATGACCTCCGAGAAGGACGAGTTCGTCTATCACGAGAACCTGATCCACCCCGCGCTCACCGCGCACGCGGCGCCGAAGAAGGTGCTGATCATCGGCGGCGGCGACGGCGGCTCCTCGGAAGAGGCGCTCAAGCACCCCTCGGTCGAGCAGGTGACCATGGTGGAGATCGACGGCGACGTCATCCAGGTGGCCAAGGAGCACTTCAAGGCCGTCCACAACGGCGTCTTCGACAACCCGAAGCTGCGCGTCATCGTCGACGACGGCATGAAGTACGTGCGCGAGACGCAGGAGAAGTTCGACCTGATCGCCCTCGACCTGAACGACCCGATGGGGCCGGCCGAGGCGCTCTACTCGGTCGAGTTCTTCCAGCAGCTGCGCGCGGCGCTGGCGGTCGGCGGCGCCCTGGTGCTGCACATCGGCTCGCCGGTGGCGCGCCCCGAGCGCGTGGCGGAGCTCGCCCAGCGCCTGAACGGCGTGTTCCGCATCGTGCGGCCGTACACCATGTACATCCCGCTCTACGGCTCGCAGTGGGCGATGGCGGTGTGCTCGGACAAGCTCGACCCGAAGGCCTACACGGCCGACGAGATCGACCGGCGCATCGACGCCCGCAAGCTGCAGGAGCTCAGGTACTACAACGGCGAGACCCACGAGGGCGTCTTCGCCCTGCCCAACTTCGTGCGCGACCTGGTCATCCAGGCGCGCGTGAAGCAGCCGGCCCGTGGCCGGCGCCTGGGCGTCGTCAGGGCAGCCGGGGCAGCCGCCAAGTAACAAGAACCTAAAAGAAGAAAAAAGGGAGAAAAAGGGCGCTTCGGCGCCCTTTTTCTTTACTGGACGGTCTTCAGCGCTTCGCGGACCGTGTCGAAGATGCGGTCGATCTGCGCCGGCTCGACGATCAGCGGCGGCGAGAAGGCGAGGATGTCGCCGGTCCAGCGGATCAGCACGCCCGCCTCGAACACCTTGAGGAAGGCCTCGTAGGCGCGCGCGCCCGGCTTGCCGGGGCGCGGCTCGAGCTCGACCGCGCCCATCAGGCCGATGTTGCGGACGTCGATGACGTGCGGTGCGCCCTTCAGGGAATGAATGGAATTCTCAAACTGCTTTTCCAGGGTGGCGCCGCGAGTCAGGATCCCTTCGTCGGCGTAGGTGTCGAGCGTGCCGATACCCGCGGCGCAGGCGAGCGGGTGGCCGGAATAGGTATAGCCGTGGAACAGCTCGATGCCATCGGCTCCCTGCATGAAAGCGTCGTAGATCGAATCCTTCGCGAACACCGCGCCCATCGGCACCGTGCCATTGGTCATGCCCTTGGCGACGGTGAAGAGGTCCGGCATCACGCCGAAGCGCTGCGAGGCGAAGGGGTGGCTTAGACGGCCGAAGCCGGTGATCACCTCGTCGAAGATCAGCAGGATGCCGTGCTTGGTGCAGATCTCGCGCAGGCGCTGCAGGTAGCCCTGCGGCGGCACCAGCACGCCCGCGGAGCCGGCCACCGGCTCGACAATCACGGCGGCTATGGTCGAAGGATCGTGGAACGCGCAGAGACGCTCGAGCTCGTCGGCGAACTCGGCGCCGTGGGCCGGCTGCCCCTTCGAGAAAGCATTCCTCGCCAGGTCGTGCGTGTGGCGGATGTGGTCGACCCCGGCGACGCCCGGGCCGAACACCTTGCGGTTGGCCGGAATGCCGCCGACCGCCATGCCGCCGAAGTTGACGCCGTGGTAGCCGCGCTCGCGCCCTATCAGGCGGAAGCGTTGCCCCTCGCCGCGGGCGCGGTGATAGGCCAAGGCGATCTTCAGCGCGGTATCGGCCGACTCGGAGCCCGAGTTGGTGAAGAACACGTGCGAGAAGCCCGCCGGGGCGATTTCCGCCAGGCGCTCGGCGAACTCGAAGGCGATCGGGTGCCCCATGTTGAAGGTCGGCGCGAAGTCCATCTGCGCCACCTGTTTTTGCACCGCAGCGACGATCTTCGGCCGGCAGTGACCGGCGTTGACGCACCACAGGCCGGCCTGGCCGTCGAGGACCTGGCGCCCGTCGGCGGTCCAGTAGTACATGCCCTCGGCGCGCGCCAGCAGGCGCGGCGACTTCTTGAACTGCCGGTTGGCCGTGTAGGGCATCCAGAAGGCCGACTGCTCGAGCCCCGTGGACGCCTCAAAAGTGGACTTGTCCGCTCGCTTGTTCATGCGGACACATTACACTCTTTCATAGGGGAGGGGCCATCATGCGGCATCGCAAGAAACGCAGCGCCGCGATAACGCTTGTCCTGGCGGGGGCGGTGTCGGGCTGCAGCGAACCGGTACCGCAGCGCGACGTGTACTTGTCACAAGCCGAATGCCAGCGCGACTGGGGGCAGGCGCAATCCTGCGAGCCCGCCAGCGACAACCGCCACTCGCCGGCCTGGTACTACGGTCCCGCCTACTACGGCAGGACCTGGCCTAGCGGCAACCCGCGGCCGAGCGACAACGCCATCGACGCCTACCGCGTCGACCCGCGCGCGAGCGCGCTGGCCGACTCGCGCCGTCCGGGCACTGCCTCGACGTCGCGCCCGTCTTCGTCTTCGTCGTCGACCTGGCGCTCCTCCTCTTCGTCTTCTTCGTCTTCCTCGGGCTCCAGCCGCGGCGGCTTCGGCTCGTCGGGACGCTCGTCGGTCAGCTAGTGCGGCGCGAGAAGAGCGAGCCGCGGGCCAACTGGCGCAGCCGCTGCGAGGAGGCGGGCTTTCATTTCCACTCGATGGGCGGCACCTACTGGGACGAGTCGGCGTGCTATGCGTTCAGCGCGCAGCAGATCGACCGCCTGGAGGCGGCAACCGCCGAGCTGCACAAGCTGTGTCTGGCTGCCGTCGACAGCGTGGTGCGCGAGAAGCGCCTGGGGGATTTCGCCATCCCCGCGCCGTACCACGACCTGGTGGCGGACTCGTGGCGCTCGCGCGAGCCGACGCTCTACGGCCGCTTCGACTTCAGCTGGGACGGCGAGGGCGAGCCCAAGCTGCTCGAGTACAACGCCGATACGCCCACCGCCCTCCTCGAAGCGTCGGTGGCGCAGTGGCACTGGCTCGAAGACCTGAAGGAGCGCAAGAACCCGCGCCAACTTCCCCTCGAAGCCGACCAGTTCAATTCGCTGCACGAGAAGCTGATCGAGCAGTGGAAGTCGATCAAGGCGCAGGTGCATGAGGACGTCCTGCACCTCTCCTGCGCGCAGGAGAGCGAAGAGGACCTCGGCAACGTCGAGTACCTGCGCGATTGCGCGCTGCAGGCGGGCTGGGACGCACGCCCGCTGCACATCGAGGACCTGGGCTGGAACGGCCGCCAGTTCGTCGACCTCGACGAGGAGCCGGTGCGCGCGCTGTTCAAGCTCTATCCGTGGGAATGGCTGGTGCGCGAGGAGTACGCAGTCCACCTCCTCGCCCGCCCGGCGCGCCTGATCGAGCCGGCGTGGAAGATGCTGCTGTCGAACAAGGCGCTGCTGGTGGTGCTGTGGGAGCTGAACTACGCGCACCCCAACCTGCTGCCCGCCTATTTCGACGAGCGGCGCCTCGGCGGCGAGTACGCGAAGAAGCCGCTGCTCGCGCGCGAGGGATCCAACGTCACCCTGCGCCGGCGCTTCGGCAGCCGCGTCTCCACGGTGGAGCAGCCCGGCGAGTACGGGGCCGAAGGCTTCATCTACCAGGGCCTAGCGCCGCTGCCAGCGTTCGGCGCGCCTCAGTCCCCACGGTATCCCGTGATCGGCTCGTGGATCGTCGGCGAGCAGCCCGCCGGCATCGGCATCCGCGAGGACGACTCGCCGATCACCAAGAACTCAAGCCGCTTCGTGCCCCACTACTTCGCATGAGGAGCCAGCCATGGAATTCCTGAAGTTCTCGCTCTCCGGGTTCGACGACTTCCTGCTCTATTTCGGGTTGTCGCTGCTCTTCGTCGCGCTCTACCTGGCGATCTACGTGCATGTCACGCCGTACCGGGAATTCAAGCTGATCCGGCAAGGCAACGCCGCGGCCTCCGCCAGCCTGTCGGGAAGCCTGATCGGTTTCGTGCTGCCGCTCGCGAGCGCGGTGACGCACAGCGTGAATCCCTGGGACATGGCGCTGTGGGCGGCGATCGCCCTCGCGGTGCAGATCGCGGTCTACGCCGCGATCCGCCTGCTGCTGCCGGACGTCGTGCGCCACATCGAGGAGGGCAAGGTCGGCTCCGGCGTGATCCTCGGCGCGGTGTCGCTGGCGGCGGGCATCCTCAATGCCGCCAGCATGACCTACTGACGCCGCGAAGCGGCGTCAGTGAAGCGGCGCAGTGAAGCCGCGCAGTTAAGCCGAATACGCGACGACCTTCTGCTTTTGCTCGCCCAGGCCCCGGATGCCGAGGGTCATGACATCGCCGGGCTTGAGGAACACCGGGGTGGGCTTGATGCCCAGGCCGACGCCCGGCGGCGTGCCGGTGCAGATGACGTCGCCGGGCAGCAGCGTCATGTAGTGGCTGACGTGCGAGATGATCTTCGCCACGCTGAACACCATCGTGCTGGTGTTGCCGGTCTGCATGCGCTTGCCATTCACATCCAACCATAGGTCGAGCGTCTGCGGGTCGGGGATCTCGTCGGTAGTGACCAGCCAGGGGCCGATCGGGCCCGAGGTGTCGAAGCCCTTGCCCTTGTCCCATTGCGTGGTCGCCATCTGGAAGGCGCGCTCCGAGACGTCGTTGGTGACGCAGTAGCCGGCGACGTGGTCCAGAGCGTCGGCCTCGCTCACGTAGCTCGCTTTGGTCCCGATCACCACGCCGAGCTCGACTTCCCAGTCGAGCTTGGTGGAGGTCTTCGGCTGCATCACGTCGTCGTTCGGCCCCATGATGCAGGTGGTGGCCTTCATGAACACGATCGGCTCGGCGGGGATCGGCAGCCCCGCCTCCTTGGCGTGGTCGGAGTAGTTGAGGCCGATGGCGACGTACTTGCCGATGCCGACGAAGGGCACGCCCAGGCGGGGCTTGCCGTTCACCAGCGGCAGGCTGTCGGGCTTCACCTTGGTGAGCATCTTGAGGCCGCGCGGCGAGAGCTCGTTCGGGCCGATCTGCTCGATCATCTTGGACAAGTCGCGCACGCGCCCGTCGGCGTCGACCAGGCCGGGCTTCTCGAAGCCCGCTTTCCCGTAGCGGCACAGCTTCATATCGTCATACCCCCGTCGATTGAATACATGTTCCCGGTCGCGAACAGCGACTCGTCGGATGCGAGGAACACCAGGATGCCGGTGATGTCCTCGACCGTGCCCAGCCGCCCCATCGGCTGGCGCGCGGTGAAATCCTTGCGCGCCTGCACCGGGTCGGCGAAGGCGGCGATGCGGCCGGCGAGCGACGGCGTGTCCACCGTGCCCGGGCCGATGCAGTTGCAGCGGATGCCCTGCTTCACGTAGTCGGCGGCGATCGCCTTGGTCAGGCCGATGACAGCCGCTTTGCTGGCGCCGTAGACGAAGCGGTTCGGCAGCCCCTTCACGCTCGAGGCGATCGACGACATGTTGATGATCGAGCCCTTGCCCTTCTTCAGCATGCCGGGCAGGAAGGCGCGCGCCACCAGGTACATCGACTTGACGTTCAGGTTGAAGCTGAAGTCCCAGTCCTTCGGCGCGCAGTCGAGGATCGTGCCGTGGTGCACGAAGCCGGCGCAGTTGAAGAGGATGTCGATGGTACCCACTTCGCTTGCGACCTTGCCGATCGCCTGCTCGTCCATGACGTCCAGCACGCGGGTCCGGATGCCATCCTTACCCTCGATCTCGGCCAGCGCCTTCTGGTTGATGTCACTCGCCCAGACCTGTGCGCCCTCGCGTGCGAAGGCGAGCGCGGCGCCGCGCCCGATGCCCTGACCCGCGGCGGTAATGAACGCCACCTTGCCTGCCAGCCTGCCTGCCATCGAGGAGTGTTCTCCGGAGTTCTTGCGAAGGGCGGAAATTATATCTCCCCTTGACTCATACGGGCATGCCGCCCTACGCTCGGCCGGTTGTCATACAACCAACTGCGATGAACAAACTCGATTTTTCCGGGCGCAGCGCGATCGTCACCGGCGGCATGCAGGGTATCGGCGCCGCCATCGTCAAGCGGCTGAAGGCCTCCGGAGCGGAGGTGGCGGTGTGGGACCTCGACGGCTCGCCGAAGGTGGACGTGTCGGATCCCGCCTCGATCGCGAACGCGCTGAAGGGCGTGAAGAAGGTCGACGTGCTGGTGAACAACGCCGGCATCGCCGGCAAGAACGTTCCGACGGTCGACTACCCGATCGAGGAATGGGAGCGAGTACTGCGCATCAACCTCACCAGCCAGTTTCTCTGCTGCCGCGCCGTCGCGCCGCTTATGGCCAAGGCGAAGTACGGCCGCATCGTCAACATCGCCTCGATCGCCGGCAAGGAGGGCAACCCGAACGCGGTGGCCTACTCCGCCTCCAAGGCGGGCGTGATCTCCCTCACCAAGTCGCTCGGCAAGGAGCTGGCGAAGGACGGCGTGCTGGTCAACTGCGTGACGCCGGCGGCGGCCAAGACCGCGATCTTCGACCAGATGACGCGCGAGCACATCGACTACATGCTGGCCAAGATTCCGATGGGCCGCTTCGTCGAGGTCGACGAGATCGCGGCGCTGGTTTGCTGGCTCGCCTCCGAGGATTGCTCGTTCTCGACCGGCGGGGTATTCGACATTTCCGGGGGCAGGGCAACTTACTGAGGAGGATGGGATGAAGAGGATCTTGATTTTTGCGGTTCTGGCCATTTGCTCGACGGCAGGCTTGGCGCAACAGAAACTCAAATTCGCGCACGTCTATGAGACTTCCGAGCCGTATCACACCTACGCGGTCTGGGCCGGCGGCGAGATCGCCAAGCGCACCGCCAACCGCTACACGATCGACGTCTTCCCGGCCTCGCAGCTGGGCAACGAGACGCAGATCAACCAGTCGCTGTCGCTCGGCACGGTGGACATGATCTACACCGGCCAGGCGTTCGCCGCGCGCACCCATCCGCCAATCTCGATCGGCGGCGCGCCGTACATGTTCCGCGACTTCGACCACTGGAAGAAGTACACCGCCAGCCCGGTGCTCGCCGAGCTGATGGAGGGCTACTTCAAGAAGGGCAACAACAAGCCGATCGCCGCGTTCTACTACGGCGTGCGGCACACCACCGCCAACAAGGCGATCAACAAGCCCGAGGACATGAAGGGCCTCAAGCTGCGCGTGCCGGATGCGCCGCTGTACATCATGTACCCGAAGATCGCCGGCGCCAACGCCACGCCGATCGCCTTCGCCGAGGTGTACCTCGCGCTGCAGAACAAGACGGTGGACGCGCAGGAGAACCCGCTGCCGACCATCCTGGCGAAGAAGTTCTACGAGGTGCAGACGCACGTCAACCTCACCGGCCACATCACCGAGATGCTGATCGCCATCGTCGGCGGGCACGTCTGGAGCAAGCTCTCGGACGCCGACAAGAAGACCTTCGAGGCGGTGTTCCGCGAGGCGGCCGAGAAGTCGAACGCCGAGATCGTGGCCTCGGAGCGCGCGCTCGCCACGGAGTTCGGCACCAAGTACGGCAAGACGGTGGTGGCGTCGGACCGCGAGGCGTTCAAGAAGGTGTTCACCCCCTTTCTCACCGGCAAGGACGTGCCCTGGGACAAGGCGCTGTACGACAGGGTTCAGGCGATCAAATAGTTTTTGATTTCCTGAATGAAAAACAAATCTAACTGGAGAAGCATCCAGTGGTTTGGCCGCCAGGACATCTACGGCTTCATCTACCGTAGCTGGACCAAGAACCGCGGCGTGCCGCAGGACCAGTTCGACGGCCGCCCGGTCATCGGCATCTGCAACACGTGGTCGGAGCTCACGCCGTGCAACACGCACTTCCGCGTGCTCGCCGACCACGTGCGCCACGGCATCCTGGAGGCCGGCGGCTTCCCGCTCGAGTTCCCGGTGATGTCCACCGGCGAGACGCTGATGCGGCCCACCGCGATGCTCTACCGCAACCTCGCCGCGATGAGCGTCGAGGAGTCGATCCGCGCCAACCCGCTGGACGGGGTGGTGCTGCTCGCGGGATGCGACAAGACGACGCCGGCCACCATCATGGGCGCGGCCAGCGTCGACCTGCCGACCATCCTGGTCTCGGGCGGGCCGATGCTCTCCGGCAAGTACCGCGGCACCGACATCGGCTCGGGCACCAACGTGTGGTCGATGTCGGAGGACCTGCGCGCCGGCAAGATCTCGCTGGAGGAGTTCCACGAGGCCGAATCGTGCATGCACCGCTCGCACGGCCACTGCATGACCATGGGCACCGCCTCGACCATGGCGTCGATGGTGGAAGCGCTCGGCCTCGGCATGCCGGGCAACGCCGCCTATCCGGCAGTCGATGCACGGCGCAACGTCCTGGCGCGCGCCGCCGGCCGGCGAATCGTCGAGATGGTCAAGCAGAAGGTCACGATTTCGAAAATATTGAACAAGAAGGCCTTTGAAAATGCCATCCGGGCCAATGCCGCGATCGGCGGCTCGACCAACGCGGTGATCCACCTCATCGCCATCGCGCGCCGCCTCGGCGTGGACCTCACGCTGGACGACTGGGACCGCGTCGGCGAGGGCGTGCACACGCTGGTCAACCTGATGCCCTCCGGAAAGTATCTGATGGAGGACTTCTGCTATGCAGGCGGCTTGCCCACCGTCCTAAGGGAGCTCGGCGAGAACAATCGCCTGCACAAGGATGCGATGACGGTGAACGGCCAGACCATCTGGCAGAACAACAAGGACGCGCCGTGCTGGAACCGCGACGTGATCTTCCCGTTCAAGAAGCCGTTCAAGAAGAACGCCGGCATCAAGGTGCTGCGCGGCAACCTCGCGCCGCAGGGCGCCATCATCAAGCCCTCGGCGGCGACGCCGAAGCTGCTCAAGCACAAGGGACGCGCGGTGGTGTTTGAGAACATCGAGGATTTCCACAAGCGCATCGACGACCCCAAGCTCGACATCGACGCGAGCTGCGTGATGGTGCTGAAGAACTGCGGCCCGAAGGGCTATCCCGGCATGGCCGAGGTCGGCAACATGCCGCTGCCGCCCAAGCTGCTGAAGAAGGGCGTCACCGACATGCTGCGCATCTCGGATGCGCGCATGAGCGGCACCGCGTACGGCAGCGTGGTGCTGCACATGTCGCCCGAGGCGGCGGCCGGCGGCCTGCTCGCGCTGGTGCAAAACGGCGACGTGATTGAGATGGATGTCTCCAAAGGCAGGCTTGAATTGCTGGTCAGCCCGCAGGAAATCAAAAAGCGAAAAGCAAAGTGGAAGGCGCCCAAGCCGCAGCTGAGCCGCGGCTACTGGCGCCTCTACTTCGACCACGTGAACCAGGCCCACGAAGGCGCGGACCTCGATTTCCTGGTCGGCGGCAGCGGCGACTTCGTCCCCAGGGACAACCACTGAGATGAGCAGCGAGCAGGAGCACGTCCTGGGCGCGGACGGGCAGTTCCACGTCGAGGACGAGGCGGTCGACCTGTCGAACTATGGATGGGAGGACTGGGCCACCTTCGTCCTCTTTTGGATCATGGCGGCGGTGGTCTTCTACCAGGTGTACACGCGCTATGTGCTGTCCGACTCGGCCGGCTGGACCGAGGAGATCGCGCGCTACTTCCTGGTGGCGGTGGTGTTCATCGGCGCCTCCATGTCGGTGCGCAAGAACAACCATATCCAGGTCGACTACTTCTACCGCCTGATGCCGAAGGCGATGGCGCGCGTGATGTCGACCGCCGTCGACGTGGTGCGCTGCCTGTTCCTCGGCTACGCGGTGTGGCTCACCTGGTTGCTGGTGCAGCGCATCGGCGGCCAGCAGATGGCGGTCATCGACCTGCCGGTCGGCTGGGTATTCAGCGCGATGCTGTTCGGCTTCGCGCTCATGTTCCTGCGCTCGCTGCAGGTGGCC
>Ga0137436_1000189_pt1 | contig 19805 bp, 16 predicted proteins | sample EasRivERMGT119_2_FD_102328 | JGI IMG/M metagenome (GOLD analysis project Ga0137436, IMG submission 102328) | Soil microbial communities from meander-bound floodplain in the East River, Colorado, USA - East River MetaG ERMGT119_2 | ecosystem: Environmental > Terrestrial > Soil > Floodplain ...
CGAAATCTGGATCAACGGCCTGCATGCGGGCGGTCATGGCGCTCCAGCCTACTTAACGTTTACGTAAACGTCAACTGCATCAGGCCCGCGCCGCACGCTTGCGCCCCCGGGACGCGTCGAGGAGCTTGCGCGACTGGCGTTCGAAGCTGCGAATCTCCCCCAGCACTTCGTCGATCTCTTCGCGCTGGCGTTCGAGCTGCTCGCGGCGGGCGGTGAGCGCGGCGGCGAATTTCGCGAGCTGCGGCCGCTCGTCCGGCGCGGAATCGTAGAGCTCCAGCATCTCGCGTACCTCGGCGAGGGAGAAGCCGAGCCGCTTGCCGCGCAGGATCAGCTTCAGGCGCACCCAGTCGCGCTTGGAATAGACGCGGCGCGTGCCGTCGCGCCCGGGGCTGAGCAGGCCTTCGTCCTCGTAGAAGCGGATGGCGCGATGGGTCACGTCGAACTCGCGCGCAAGGTCGGCGATGCTGTAGGTTTCGGGGGGCTCGTTCATCGGCGAAATGCTCAAGCGCTGGCGGACGGTTTTGTGGCGGGCGGCGCCATAATCTGCGAGAATTCGCAACTTCGCCGCAGGAAGCTTCGGATTCTACTCCGACCTCCTCGCGCCATCCAAAAGCGCATGACCCCTGAATCCATCCTGGAGTATCCGCATGCCGCGCCGCCGGCGCCCGGCGAGACGCTGCAAGTCGCGCCCGGCATGCACTGGCTGCGCATGCCGCTGCCGTTTGCGCTCGACCACATCAACCTCTGGCTCCTCGAAGACGAAGACGGCTGGACCTTCATCGACTGCGGCATCGGCGACGACGCCACGCGCGCGCTGTGGGAGAGGATCTTCGCCGGACGCATCGCCGGGCGCCCGGTCAAGCGCCTCGTCGTCACCCACCATCACCCCGACCACGCGGGCCTGGCGTCGTGGCTGACCGAGCGCACCGGCGCGGAGTTCTGGATGCCGCAGGCCGAGTATTTCGCCGCGCACGCGATGCGCGAAGGAAGCGCGGGGTTCGGATTCGACAACGTCATTGCGGTGTTCGAGCGCAACGGCCTCGCCGGGGAGAATCTGGCGCTGATGCAGCAGCGCCGCACTAACTACAGCAGCCGGGTGCCCGGCTTTCCCTCCGGCTATCGGCGATTGATGGACGGGCAGACGCATCGCATCGGCGGCCGCGATTGGACAGTCATCATGGGTTACGGTCATGCGCCCGAGCACGCTGCGCTGTACTGCGAGGAGCTCGGCGTTCTCATTTCCGGCGACATGGTGCTCCCCAGGATCTCGACCAATGTCAGCGTGTGGGCGAACGAGCCGGAGGGAAATCCGCTCGCGCTTTTCCTCGATTCGATATCCCGCTACGCGGCGCTGCCTGCGACGACGCTCACGCTGCCCTCGCACGGGCTGCCGTTCAGGGGTTTGCGCGAGCGCATCGCGCAGCTCCAGGAGCACCACCGTTTGCGGCTTGCCGAGCTGCATGAAGCCTGCGAGTCGCCCAGGGCCGCAGCAGAGGTGCTCGACACGCTGTTTCGCCGCAAGCTCGACACGCACCAGCTTTTCTTCGCCATGGGCGAGGCGATGGCCCACCTCCACCTTCTCCATTACGAGGGGCGCTTGAAGCGCTCTGTCGGCGCCGATGGCGTGATTCGCTACGCTCAAGACTAGCAACATGCCCGCAACGCAGCTCCCACCCGATCCCAAGCAGAGCGCGAAAGTATTCGCCGAGGTGGCGGAGCGCTCCAGCCGCCTCATGGCGGAGTTTCTGCAGCGCCAGGCCGGCGGCCACGGCGTCGCCTACAGCGACGAATTCGGGATCGCCCGGGCATTCATGGACCTTTCGGCGCGCATGCTGGCCAATCCCTGGAAGCTCGCGGAGATGCAGGCGAAGATGCTCTGGGATCACGCGGCTCTCTGGCAATCGACCCTGCTGCGCATGCTGGGAAAGGATGTCGCGCGCGTCGCCGAGCCCGCCGAAGGCGACAACCGCTTTCGCGATGGGGATTGGCAGGACCAGTTCCTGTTCGACTACATCAAGCAGTCCTACCTCATCGCCGCGCGCCACATGCACGACGCCGTCTCCTCCGTCGAAGGCTTGCCGGAGGAGACACAGAAGAAAGTGAATTTCTATACGCGCCAATACATCGACGCGCTGTCGCCATCGAACTTCGCTCACACCAACCCACAGGTGCTGCGCGAGACGCTGCAGTCCGGCGGGCAGAACCTGCTCAACGGCTTGAACAACCTGCTCGCCGACATCGAGCGCGGCGGCATCCGCATGGCGGACGAAAAGGCATTCAAGGTCGGCGTGAATGTCGCCACCACCCCCGGCAAGGTGGTCTTCCAGAACGACCTGATGCAGCTCATCCAGTATGCCCCGAGCACCGACACGGTTTCCAGACGGCCGCTTCTTATCATGCCGCCCTGGATCAACAAGTATTACATTCTCGACCTGCGCGAGAAGAATTCCTTCGTCCGCTGGGCGGTGGGCGAGGGACACACCGTGTTCGTGATTTCCTGGGTCAACCCGGACGAGCGCTTTGCCGGCAAGAGCTTCGAGGACTACATGTTCGAGGGACCGCTTGCGGCGCTCGATGCGATCGGCCAGGCGACCGGGGAGAAGAAGGTCAACGTCATCGGGTACTGCCTCGGAGGGACGCTTCTCGGCGCGACGCTTGCGTGGATGGCGGAAAAAGGCGACCCACGCGCGGCCTCGGCGACGTTCCTCGGATCGCTGCTCGATTTTTCCGTTCCCGGCGAGCTCGGGGTGTTCATCGACGAGGCACAGGTCGAAAACCTCGAGCGCCGCATGAACGAACGCGGCTACCTCGAAGGCTCCGAGATGGCGGCCACTTTCAACCTGCTGCGCGCCAACGACCTGGTCTGGTCTTTCGTCATCAACAACTATCTGCTCGGCAAAGATCCGTTCCCGTTCGACCTCCTTTACTGGAACTCCGACTCCACGCGCATGCCGGCGAAGATGCACAGCTTCTACCTGCGCAACATGTACCTCGCCAACCGGCTCAAGGAACCCGGGGGCATCGAGCTGGGCGGCGTCCCGATCGATCTCAGGAAGATCGCGATGCCGGCCTATTTCGTTTCCACCGTCGAGGACCACATCGCGCCGTGGAAATCGACTTACAAGGGTGCGCGCATCCTCTCCGGACCCAGGCGGTTCGTGCTCGGGGGGTCGGGGCACATTGCCGGCATCGTGAATCCCCCATCGGCAAAGAAATACGGCTACTGGACCCGATCCGAGCTCCCCGAAACGGCCGAGGAATGGCAGGCAGGGGCGACCTTGAACGAAGGTTCGTGGTGGATCGACTGGCAGGCCTGGATAGCGGGCCTGAACGGGCCCGACCGGGTACCGGCGAGATTTCCGGGCGCCGGCGCGCTTCAAGCGCTCGAAGACGCTCCGGGATCCTACGTCAGCGTGCGCCCTTGAGCCGCCGCGTCCCTCCACCGCTCACAGGGGGAGACCGCGCGTTTTTCGCGGCGCGCCGGCGAACAACCGGTCGAACAGCCAGCGAGGCAGGTGGCGAAGCGCAAGCGAAACGAGCGCCATCTGCCAGGGAATGACTGCGAAGCGGCGCTTCCTCGCGATAACGCGCGCGAACCGCCGGGCCGCTTCGTCCGCGTCCATGATGAAGGGCATGCGGTAGCGATTTGACGCGGTCATCGGGGTCCGGATGTAGCCGGGACAGAGGGTGACTACGGCCACGCCCGAGCCGCGAAGCTCCACGCGCAAACTCTCCAGATAGGTGATCGCGGCCGATTTGGAGGCGCTGTAGGCGCCCCCGCCGGGCAGGCCGCGAAAGCCGGCGACGCTGGCGATGCCGACCAGCGTACCGCTCGCGCGCGCGCGCATCGGCGCGACAAACGGCTGAAACGTCGCGGCCATTCCGAACACGTTGGTGTCCATGATCCTGCGGAACGCGGGAAGGTCCTCCGGATTTTCGGTCAGCGTGCCCGCGCCGACGCCCGCATTCGCGATCACGATGTCGGGCGCTCCGAACCGCTCCATGAAATCCGCCGCCGCGGCCTGCAGGCTGGCGGCATCGGTCACGTCCACTTGATAGCAGGATCCGGCGCAGAGCAAACTCGAGAAGAGCGCCTGTGTCGGCGCAAGCCGTCTTGCGCACAGGCCGAGCACCGTCCCCTGGCGCGCGTAATGCGCCGCGAGCGCGGCGCCGATCCCGCTCGATGCGCCGGTGATGAAGATTTTGGGGCTGGGTGACATCGGGTCCGCAGGAAAGCTTCACCGGATGATCACCGCCAGGCTAGGGCTTTGCCTTTGCGAGTTGCTTGCGGCTTTCGCCGATGAGAAAGTCGGTGGTGGCCAGCATCGACGTGCTTGCGGTGACGAGGTAACGGCCCTGCACGGTCAGAGCCGGGACTCCGTCGAGGCGGTATGCGCGGCCCATCTGCGTCGCGCGTCGCAGCTTGGTTTCGACCGTGAACGAGCGGAAAGCGGCGTCGTATTTGGCCATGTCCACTTTCTGCCTGGCGAGCCAGTCCCCCACCCATTTGGAGAAGGCATCGCCGCGCAGCCTCACGCCGCCCTGCTTATGGATGGTGTCGAACAAAGGTCTATGCAGCCGCTCGAGCTCTCCGATGGCCTCCAGCGTGTAGAAAATCCGCGCATCGATCGCCCAATCGTCGTTCAGGATTCCCGGGATGCGCGTGAACTGCACGTCGCGCGGGAGTCGCTTGGCCCAGGCTTCGAGATCGGGCTCCAGCGCGTAGCAATGAGGGCAGCGGTACCAGAAAAATTCGAGCACTTCGACCTTGCCCGAGGATTCGACCGCTTGTGGCGGCTTCAATTCGGTGTAATTGACGCCCTCGACGGGCGCACCTTGAGCGCACGCGGCAAAGGCAAGGAACAGGCCGGAAAAGACGCTCAGCAGACGAAAAACCATGGGGCTTCTCCTTGGAGGGCTGATTCAATTCTTGGCGACATCGGTGATTCTGACCAGCGACGCGTCCACTCCGTTCTGCGTCAGCTGCTGGCGAATGCGGTTGATTTCGTCGACACGGGTGTAAGGCCCGAGCCGAACTCGATACCACACGCCCTTTTCGGCGAGATTGGCCGGCTCGACGCCCGCTTCCAGGCCCATTAACGCAAGTCTTGCCTTGAGGTTGTCCGCATCGGCTGGATTCTGGAATGAGCCGGCCTGAAGGAAATAGCTGTCCTTGGGTGCGCCGGACTTGCCGGCTTGCTTGGCCGCCTCCCGCATCTGGCGCTCGGTGACCGGCTCTTCCCGCCCGGGGAGGATCCGGTAGAAATCAAAGCGAGGCTTGTCCTCCGCCTTGGCCGACTTGGGAGTCTCAGGCAGTTTCTGATCGGCGGGCGGAGCTTTGTCCGGCACTCGCGCCCTGTCGGCAAACGGAATGGGCGTCTTGAAGAAATAGATCGCGATTCCCGCGGCCACGCCCAGGCCCAGCAGGAAGCCGAAAAAAAGGCCGATCAGAAAACTGCCGGAGAGATCCGGTTTGGATCGGGGTACTTGTTTGTAGTCGAAGCTCATAGCGGTAAGGCGTCACATTTTCTCGGGCTGGCTGACGCCCAGCAGCGAAAGCCCGTTGCGAAGCACTTGGCGCACGGCAAGGCACAGCGCCAGCCGCGCCAACCGCAGCGGCGCCTCGGCGACCAGTATGCGTTCGGCATTATAGTAACTGTGAAATTCACCCGCCAGCTCGCGCAGGTAAAAAACAACCTGGTGCGGAGCGAGCTCGGCAGCGGCGTTTTCCAGGATTTCGGCGTATTCGCCCAGTCGTTGCAGAAGCCCGAACTCGCGCGCGCCGCCGAGCGGCGCTACATCGATTTGAGCTGATGGCTCCGGATAACGACCATCGAGGACGCTTACAGGCATTAGGGAGCCGTCCTGATCGGCGAACTGCGTTCTCCACTGCTCCAGCACCGAGCAGATCCGGGCGTGCGCGTACTGCACGTAGTAGACGGGATTCTCTTCGGATTGCGACTTGGCAAGATCGATGTCGAATACGAACTCCGCGTCAGCCTTGCGCGAAACGAGGAAGAACCGCACCGCGTCCCGTCCGACCTCGTCGATCAGCTCGCGCAGCGTAACGTAGGAACCGGCGCGCTTGGAGATCTTCATCTCCTCGCCGCCCTTCAGGACCGTGACCATCTTGTGGAGCACGTAATCGGGGTAGTCTTTCGGAACCCCGCGCTCCCACTTCGAGGAGGCGGCCCGCAGCCCGGCGCGCACTCGCGTTACCGTGCTGTGGTGGTCGGATCCCTGGATATTGACGGCGCGGGTGAAGCCGCGCTCCCATTTCGTCAGGTGGTAGGCCACGTCGGGCAGGAAGTAGGTGTAGGTGCCGTCCGATTTGCGCATGACGCGATCCTTGTCGTCGCCGTACTCGGTGGTCTTGAGCCAAAGCGCTCCGTCCTCCTCGAAAGTCTTGCCCGAGGCGACCAGCGCCTCGACCGTCTTCTCAACGCGCCCGTCCCGGTAAAGCGACGATTCCAGGTAATAGCTGTCGAAGCGCACGCCGAAGGCCTGCAGATCGAGATCCTGCTCGCGCCTGAGTTCGGCCACCGCAAAGCGGGTCACGGCCTCCAGATCTTCGCCGTCGGTGTTGCCCGCCTCGAGGTATTTTTCAGCGATCTCGCGTACGTACTCGCCGCGGTAGCCGTCGGCCGGAAATTCCGCCGGTGCACCGAGTTTTTCGCGAATCCGCGCCTCGACCGAGAGTCCGAGATTGCGGATCTGCGCGCCTGCGTCGTTGTAGTAGAACTCCCGCGTCACGCGCCAGCCCTGCGATTCGAGCAGAGCGCCGATCGCGTCGCCGAGAGCCGCCTGCCTGCCGTGCCCGACGTGGAGCGGACCCGTGGGATTGGCCGATACGAACTCCACCATCACCGGCTGGCCGCCGGCACGGTCGGCGCGGCCGTAGCGGTCGCCTTCCGCGAGAACGGTCTTCACGATGTTCTGCTTGGCCGCGGGGCGAACGTGCAGGTTGATGAACCCGCCGCCCGCGACTTCGGCGCGATCGAGCCACTCCGATGGAGGCAGCGCCGCGACCAGCTCGAGTGCCACCTCACGCGGATTGCGTTTGAGCGCGCGCGCGAGCTGCATGGCCGCCGGGCAGGAAAAGTCCCCGTGCTGCGCCTGCTTGGGTCGTTCCAAAGAAATCAGCGAACCCGGCTGTTGCGGCGCGACCTTGGCCAGCGCCCGCGTAAGCAACTCGGTCAGGTGAGACTTGATCTCGGCGGACATTGATTGGCCGAAATGCTCAGTATTATACCCAGGGGGTCGTCCAGACCCACTCCGCGAAGGTACAATAGCGGCCTGATTCAAACTTCCGATCTGGAGCGTTGAGCTTGGGCAAAGGCGATAAACGCACATTCCGCGGCAAGGTCTTCAAGGGATCGCACGGCAAGACCCGGCCTCGTAAGGCGAAAAAACCGGCGAAGAGACCCGCCTGATATCCGCAGGCGGTCAAAACTCTATCGGGTCTACGTCAAGATGCCAGCGCACTCCGTGCGAGGGCATGCGGTAGAGGGCATCGCTCCATTCTGCGAGGAACGCTTGCAGGCGCGGTCGAGAACGCGATTGCACGAGCACCTGTGCACGCTCCACCCCCGCGAGGCGCGCGAGTGACATCGGCGCCGGGTCGAACACGGTGATCGAGGCGCTCCGGTGCGGTGACCGGTCGATGGCTGACCGAAGGAAGCGTTGCGAGCGAAGATCGTCGCGGCTTTCCGCGCGCAGTGCCGCTTCGAAAACGAAGGGCGGAAACCCCGCCTGTCGGCGCTCCGCAAGCACGCTGCTCGCAAACCCTGCGTAGTCATGGCGCACCAGCGACTGGTACAGAGGATGCTCGGGATAGCGCGTCTGGATCAGCACCTCGCCCGGCAGGTTCGCGCGTCCGGCGCGCCCGGCGACCTGCTGCAACTGCGCGAAGGTCCGCTCGCTCGCCCGATAGTCGCTCGAGAATAAGCCGCCGTCGGCGTTGAGCACGCCGGCAAGCGTCAGGCGCTCGAAATGGTGGCCCTTGGCCAGGATCTGCGTGCCGACGAGGATATCGGCGTGCGTGGCGCGCTCGAGCAGATCTTCCAGGCCGCTCCTCGCGCGCACGGCGTCGCTATCCACGCGCAGGATGCGCGCCTGCGGAAACTTTTCCCCGAGCACAAGCTCGACCCGCTGCGTCCCGCGTCCGAACGCCTGCAAATCGGGGTTACCGCATTCTGGACAGGCGCGCGGAATGCCTTCGGCCAGTCCGCAATGGTGGCAGCGCAGCCGCTGCGCGGCCAGGTGCACGACCATGTTCGCCGAACAGCGCCCGCAGCCCTTGACCCAGCCGCAGGCGGGGCAGGCGAGCGCCGGCGCATAGCCGCGGCGATTGAGGAAAACGAGCGATTGCTCCCCACGCGCAAGGCGCACCGCAAGCGCCTCGAGAAGCGGGGGGGCAAACCCCTCCTGGGGCGGATGCACCCGGGTGTCGATCAGGCGTATTGCAGGCAATGCCGCCCGGTCGATGGCGCGCCGCGTGAGGGATACCAGCTCGTATTTACCCAGGGTCGCGTGTTGGAAGCTTTCCAGCGAAGGCGTCGCCGAACACAGAACGACAGGCGCGCCCGCGATCTGGGCCCGCGCGACAGCGAGGTCGCGCGCCGAATGGCGCACGCCCTCTCGTTGCTTGAACGAGGCGTCCTGCTCTTCATCCACCACGACCAGTCCCAGACGGGGGAGCGGCGTGAATACGGCCAGGCGCGTGCCGAGCACGATGTCGGCGCGACCGTTGTGGGCGAGCAGCCACCCGCGGACGCGCTCCAGCTCGGCCATGGCGCTCGTCTGCGTGACGATGCACGCGCCGGGGAATCGGTCGCGGAAGGCGGCCTCGAGCGCGGGAGTGAGCGCTATCTCGGGCACCAGAATCAGGACCTGCCTGCGGCGGGCGAGGACCTCCGCAATCAGCTGGAGATAGATTTCGGTCTTGCCGCTGCCGGTGACGCCAAAAAGCAGGCTCACCCGAAATGTCTCCAGCCCGCCGCGCAAAATGCCGATGGCCTGCCGCTGCTCCGAAGTCAGTTCGTGCGCGTGGACAAAACGGGGCTCGGACCGCTCGGGCTCGATGGGAACGATCCAACCCGTTTCGATGCCGTGCTCCAACAGGCTGCGTGTCCCCCTCGCTTGCGCGTCGAGTTCGGATTCGGATGCCCGGCCCTGAGCAAGCCGCGAAAGCAGCGCGCGCAAGCGCCGGTGCCGCGATGGAGTCGCCGCAAGCGCGTCCTTCCCGGCCGGCGTGAGGATGTAGTCGCGCGAGGGAGTGGGAACTGTCTTGGCGGTGCGCAGTCGCGGCGGCAAGGCCGCCGCGACGACTTCGCCTAGCGGGCCGTGGTAATAGCCACTGCAGAATTCCACCAGGGCAAGCCACTCGCGCGGAAGGGGCGCCACGTCGCGCAGAATCTTCTCGACCGAGCGCAGTCGGGAATCCGTTACTCTGGATTTCGTCGCTACGTCCCAGATCAAGCCGACCAGGCGCTTTTTTCCGAACGGAACGAGAACCCGATAGCCGATATCCGCCCGGGTCGCATCCTCCGAGCGATAATCGAACAGCTTCGGCAGGGGCACATCGAGAGCGACGCGCAGGATGATCATTCTCAGATGGTTCGAGCGCCTGACCCACTACTCAAGCGAGTTCTCCAGCCGCTTCTGAAAAGTGCTTGGTTGTATGAGGTTTTCCGGGTTTTTCACAGAATTTGTGGGTAACTGTGTGAATAAGGCTTTCACGCAACTGTAACTCGCACTTCTGCAAGGAAATTTTCTTGCTGCTCAAAATGCGGGCGCATTGAAATCAACTGATGAATCAGCGGATTGCAGACTTCTCGTGGGAAGTGCTCGAAACTCCGCGCCAGACGGGGCTTTGCGGGCAGCGTTGTGCATAAGTCGTTTGGCGCGACTTGCCCGCAAGCAGCCGTCTTTTGCCCCGATCAATGGAATTTCGGGCTCAGTTCGTGCACCGCAGCGACCAAGGCGGCGACGTTTTCCGGAGGCGTGAATTGCGGGACGCCGTGACCGAGATTGAATACGTGGCCGGATCCGCTCCCGAAGGATTCGAGCGCGTTTCGCACTTCCCGGCGGACCGCCTCCGGCGAGGCGAGCAGCACCGCGGGATCGATATTGCCCTGAAGCGCGGCGCCCGCGCCGATCCGCCGGCGCGCATCTCCCAGGTCCACGGTCCAGTCCAGGCCGACGCAATCGCATCCGGTCGCGGCGATCCGCTCGAGCCACGGCGCTCCGCCCTTGGTGAAGACGATGACCGGTACCCGCTCCGCGCCCGCGCCACGCTTGAGCTGGGACAGCACCCTCTGGATGTATTCGAGCGAGAACTCCCGGTACGCCGCCGCCGAGAGGCTCCCGCCCCAGGTGTCGAAGATCATGAGCACGTTCACTCCCGCCTCGATCTGCGCGTTCAGAAGCGCCGCGACCGCCCTCGCATTGGTCTGGAGAATGCGGTGCAGGAGCTCAGGGCGCTGATACAGCATGAGCTTGACGTTGCGCCAATCGTCGCTCGCCTGCCCCTCCACCATGTAGCAGGCGAGCGTGTAGGGGCTGCCCGAGAATCCGATGAGGGGCACTCTTCCGGCGAGGGCGCGCCGGACCTCGACGATTGCGTCGGTGACGTAGCGCAAGGTCTCGCCCGGGTCGGGCACGGACAGTTTGGCGATCGACGTTTCGTCGCGCAGCGGCCGCTCGAAGCGTGGCCCCTCGCCTTCGGCGAAGTAGAGGCCGAGGCCCATGGCGTCCGGGATCGTGAGAATGTCCGAGAAGAGGATCGCTGCGTCCAGGGGAAAGCGCTCGAGCGGCTGCAGCGTCACCTCGGCCGCGAGCGCGGGCGTCTTGCACAGGGCGAGGAAGCTCCCCGCGCGCCGCCGCGTTTCGTTGTACTCGGGAAGATAGCGCCCGGCCTGGCGCATCAGCCATACCGGTGTGTACGGGGTCGGCTGCCTGAAGAGCGCCCGTATCAGCGTGTCGTTCTGCAGCGCGGGCATCGGCTCAGAGCTTCATCAATCGGCCGGTGATGAATTCCCATTCGTCCGCGCTCACCGGGGTGATGGAGAGCCGGTTGCCGCGCGCAAGGGTGCGCATCTTGGAGAGTTTGCGGTGGCTGCGCAGCTCGGCGAGGCCGACCAGCCGGGTCTTGCGGACGAACCGCACGTCGACGTTGAACCAGCGGGGCGATTCGCGCTTCGCTTCGGCGTCGAAGTAGGGACTTTTCGGATCGAACTGGCTGGCATCGGGGTAGGCGCTTGAGGTGACCTGCGCGATGCCGGCGATGCCGGGCTCAGGACAGCTCGAGTGATAGAAGAAGACCTCGTCACCGATCCGCATCTCTCTGAGCATGAAGTTGCGCGCCTGGTAGTTGCGCACCCCGAACCAGGCCGTGGTCTTGCGCGGGGCGGCGGCGAGGTCGTCGATGCCGAACTCGTCGGGCTCGGATTTCATCAACCAGAACGCCATGATCGGGATCCATTCCAGGCCTACAAACGAAAACGCAGGCAGGCGCCTGCGTTTTCATCTGTCGTTCCTGCTTTTTCGCTTATTGGGTGTCCCCCGCCGGTGCCGCTAGAACCGATTCCTGAACCTTGCGGTTAAGGTGGTCGCATTCCGGTCACATCAGGTACATCCGACTAGGGACGCGCACAACAGTGACGCTGGGTCTGCAACCAAATTCAAGCTGTTGGTTCAAGAATTTTCGGGGTCTTGGCGTACACCACAGGGGACAATTCCTCGGGCGCCGGAACCGATTCAGAGCCAATGCACCTACGGAGCGAGGGCCTGATCGAGCGTCGCCTCCATTGCAGCCATTCTACGCCTGAGCCCTTCCATGTCAAAGCCGCTCGCGCTGTTTCTGGAGCTGAGCAGCTCGTGCGTGATGTTGAGCGCGGCCATGACGGCGATGCGCTCGGCGCTCGCCACCCGACCTGCGCTTTTGATCTCGGTCATCTTCCGATCGAGATACGCCACCGCCGAGAGAAGCGCGTTGCGCTCCTCCTCCGAACAGGCGACCTTGTAGGTCCGGCCCATGATGGTGACATCAAGGGTCTTGGATTTCTGATTCATCCGGGGCGTTATTCGGGGATCTGCTTGAGCAGGGTCTCGAGCCGGTTGCGCGCCCCGTCGATCTTCTCGGCGAGCTGCCGCTTGTCGCCCTGCAACGCGGCCAGCTGCTGGCGCAGCCCCCGGTTTTCGTCGCGCAGCCGCTCACACAACCGGGCCGCCTGGCGAATTTTTTCCTCGAGGGTGGCCAATTCCGTGTCCATCGATACACTATAGTTTGGAAAATTCTGTTAAGTCAAGGTGTAAGGATTCGTTTTCAATGTAGATTCCCGATGCCGCCGAGGGGGTGGAGCCCTGCGACTTGTGTTGTACAATCAACGCGCTCGTTCGAGGTGTCCCGGCGCGTGCCTCGCGCCGGGGTGAAACGGGAAAGAGGTGCGGAAGCGCATTCAGATCGAGGATTCAGAGGGTTTCGCCCCTGCCTGAATCCGGAATCCCGAGTCCTTCCCAAGCCTCTGCTGCCCCCGCAACGGTAAGTGCGCGCGGGCGTATCAACCAGCAGCCCGAGTCCGGCGCTTTTGCGTCCGACTCGAGGCCCTGCCACTGGGAGCGCGAGCTCCCGGGAAGGCGATACGCACCGATCCCACAAGCCCGGAGACCGGCCTCGACCGATGGTGGGAAATGCCGCGGGGCGCGGTGCCAGGCCGGTGCGTTCCGCAATTGCATTTCCTCTCGCAACGAGAGATCGGCACGCGGGGACGCATGCCGAGGGAGGAAACCTTGAAACGATCCATCACGGCCGCGCTCATCGCGGCGGCGGCGCCGTTCGCGCTTGCTCAAAGTCCGGAAGAATCAGCCGTCGTCGTTACCGCAACACGTTTTCCAGAAAACCGCCTCGAAGCACCGATAGGCATGACCGTCATCACCGCCAAGCAGATCGGAGAGAGCGCCGCGAAAACGCTGCCCCAGTTGTTGTCGCAGGAGGCGGGGATCGTCACGCGGGACAGCACCGGCGGGCCGGACTGGCAGATCGACATGCGCGGCTTCGGCATGAACGGGGACCAGAACACCCTCGTGTTGCTGAACGGCCAGCGGCTGAATGAGATCGAGCTCACGACGATCGGCTGGACTGCGATCCCGCTGGACAGCATCGAGCGCATCGAGATCCTCCGCGGGTCGGGGTCCGTGCTCTACGGAGGGGGAGCGACCGGGGGAACCATCAACATCATCACAAGAACGCCTCCGCCGGGCGCGACCGTCGCGACCATCGGCGGTTCGGTGGGAACCTACGGCACCAACGAGGTTCGTGCCGGGGTGAGTGTCGCCGGCCAAAACGTCGGATTCAATGTGTTTGCGAACGACTACGCCTCGGACAACTATCGCGCAAACAACCGTCTTGAGCAGAAAAACCTCAGCAGCAGCGTGCGCGTCTTCGGGGCCAGGGGCGATCTTGCGCTCAAGGTCGATCTGGACAGTCAGGATCTCAGACTTCCAGGCGCACGCACGGCTGCGCAGCTCGAGACCGATCGGCGCGGCGCGTCGACCCCCGATGATTTCGCCACCCGGGACGGGGCGCGCGTGAGCCTTGGGGGAAACCTTGATCTCGGATTCGGGCGATTCGCGGCTGACCTTAGCTACCGCGACACGACGCGAACCGGATTCTTAAAAGACTACAGCGGGGGGCCCTTCAGTACATACACGGACACGAACTCCAAGGTCTGGTCTTTCACGCCGCGATTGAAGGTGCCTTACGGGGTGGCGGGGATTCAGAACAGTCTTATCGTGGGGATCGACCTCGACTATTGGGATTACCTGTCGCGCCGCGCCCCCAGTCAAGATTTGCTAGACACCCCTCCGACGCCGACCAGCGCTACTACGCATGTCAACGCCACCCAGCGCGATCAGGCTTTTTTCGCGCAGCACCACTCCGCGTTCAGCGAAGGGACCAAGCTCACTCTCGGCGTACGCTGGCAGCGCACCACCATCGCAGCGCAGGATGCTCTCAACCCCGCCGCCTATGCGAGCGGTAGCAAGACCAGCAACCCGCTGGCCTGGGAAATCGCACTGCGGCAGGAGTTGACTGCCACCACATCGGTCTACGGTCGCGTAGGCCAAAGCTTTCGCTTTCCGACGGTAGACGAGGTCTACAGCCAGTTCGGTGGGCCGGTAGGCGACGCGGCCGTTACGTTGCTCGAGCCCCAGACCTCGCACGACTACGAATTGGGCGCCGAGTATCGGACCGCTACGCTGCGGGTGCGCGCGAGCGCGTTCGAAATGAATCTTTCGAACGAGATCTACTTCTTCGCCCCGACGTTTTCCAATATCAACCTGCCCCCCACCCGCCGACAAGGCGTGGAGCTCGACGCATCGGCCGCCATTGCTCCTTCGGCCTCGCTCTTTGGCAACGTCTCCGTGACCGATGCGCGTTTTCGAGACGGCGTCATCGGCGGCGTCGACGTCAGCGGCAACGTCATACCTCTGGTTCCCCGCGTAAAAGCGAACGCCGGAGTCGCCTGGCAGCTCGCTCCGAAAACCCGGTTCAGCGGAGTGGTGCGTTACGTCGGCACGCAGTACTACGACAACGACCAGACCAACAGCTTTCCCAGCCGCATGCCTGCGTACACCGTCGTTGATGTCAAGTTCACGCAAACGGCGGACCGGCTCACTGCGGGAATCGCCGTAAACAATCTGTTCAACAAGATGTACTACAGCTACGCCATTCGAAACGTAGCCGGGACTTCTTTCAATGCCTACCCGCAACCGGACCAGACTTTCCTCCTGACGGCGGAGTACCGTTTGTAGGCTGCGTTGACGCACCTGGAGAAATTTCGCACCGCTCCCGATCCTTGGCCCGCCACGGGGTTCTCTGCTAATGTGCACGGCATGCTCTATGGCCCCGCCGACGCGGTCGACCTCACCGGCCTGCGGCGCGCGCTGGTGATCCAGCTGCGCCACCACGGCGACGTCCTTTTGACATCGCCCGTATTCACGGTCCTCAAGAACCGCGCGCCGGCCCTGGAGATCGACGCGCTTGTCTATGCCGAGACTCGTGACATGCTCGACCTGCACCCGGCGATCGCGCAAGTTCACGTGGTTAGGCGCGTTTGGAAGGATTTGGGTGCGCTCGCGCGGCTTGCGCGGGAATGGCGGCTCTTTGCCGCGTTGCGTGCTCGAGGCTACGACCTTATCGTGCATCTTTCGGAGCATCCGCGCGGGGCATGGCTCGCGCGCTCGCTCGGCGTGCGTTACGCCGTGGTGCCCTATTTTGCCCGCAAGCCGCGTCTCTGGAGAAAAAGCTTTACGCACCTGGTCCCGCTGCTCCCCAACTCAAGGCGTCACCGGGTGGAGCTGAACCTGGACACGTTGCGGCGAATTGGCATTCAGCCGGCGGAAAACGAGCGCAATCTGGTGCTGGTGCCTGGTGAGGATGCCGAGCGCCATGTCGAAGCGCTGCTCGCGACCCACGGACTTTCCGCGAAGCGGTTTATCCATTTCCATCCGGCATCGCGCTGGCAGTTCAAGTGCTGGCCCAGCGAGCGCGCGGGAGCGCTCATCGACGCGCTCGCGCGTCGCGGCGAGCACGTGGTCCTGACGGCTGCGCCCAACGAACACGAAACCGCTCTCATTGCGGAGATCCGAAAGCACACGAGTGCGCAGGTTACGGACTTCTCGGGAAAGGTGTCGCTGACGCTGAAGCAGCACGCGGCGCTGACTGCGCGGGCGAAACTGTTCATCGGCGTCGATTCCGCCCCCATGCATATCGCCGCTGCGATGCAGACACCCGTAGTGGCGCTCTTCGGCCCGACCGGCGAGCTCGAATGGGGGCCCTGGCGGGTGCCGCATCGCATCGTCGCCTCGGGCGAGCATCCCTGCCGTCCCTGCGGCAACGACGGCTGCGGCGGCGGCAAGGTGAGCGAGTGCCTCACCCGGCTTCCCGTGGAGGCGGCATTGGCCGCCGCCGATTCGCTCCTCGCGCGATGATCCGGGTGATTGCGTTCGCGGTCTTTGTCGCCGTTTCGGCGGGCGCGCACGCGCTGCAGGCGAGCGATGACCGCGGCGTCACGATCTCCCTCGGGCGGCCGGTGGAACGCATCGTCAGCCTCGCACCGCATCTGGCGGAGATCGCCTTCGTCGCGGGCGCCGGTGCGAAGCTCGCCGGTGTCTCGAGCTCCAGTCGTCATCCGGCCGAGGCGCAGCGCTTGCCCGTCGTTGCAAGTCACGGCCGGGTCGATATCGAGCGCCTGATCGCGTCACGGCCGGATCTCGTGCTCGCCTGGCAAAGCGGCAATTCGCCGTTGCAGATCGATCGTCTGGAGCGCCTCGGCGTCCCGGTTTTCGTCACCGAGGTGCACGCCCTTGCGGATATTCCCCGCATCGTTCGCCTGGTCGGAGCGCTGGCCGGGAGCGTGGAGGTCGCCGAGACGCGCGCGCGGCAATTCGAAAATGAGATCGCGGATCTGCGCAAGCGCTACGCCGCGGAGCGTCGCGTCGCGGTGTTTGTGGAGATTTGGCACAGTCCCCTGCTCACCGTGAACGGCGCGCACCTGATCAGCGATGCGCTGCGCCTCTGCGGCGGGCGCAACGTTTTTGCCGCCGCAAAGACGCTCACCCCGCTCGTTTCCCGCGAGCAGGTCCTCGACGCCCGGCCCGAGGCGATCGTCACGGGCGGCTTCGGAAGCGAAGCGCTCCGGGCGTGGAGGGGTCTTGAATTGGTTCCAGCGGTTCGAAACCGCAGGATTTACGCAATCGATCCGGATTGGCTCCACGCGCAAGGCCCTCGCGTGCTTGAGGGCGTTCGCGCTTTGTGCGGGCGGCTCGAGTTCGCGCGGAACTAGAGCGAATGCGCCTCGCCCTGGTGCGGCAGCGCTACAACGCTTACGGGGGCGCCGAACGCTTCATCGAACGGGCGCTCGGCGCGCTCGGCAAGCAAGGCGTGGCGGTGACGGTGCTGGCGCGTGAGTGGATCGGTGACCCCGGGAGCGTGGTCCGCTGCGATCCGTTTCACATCGGCCGCCTGTGGCGCGACTGGAGTTTCGCACGCGCGGTGTGCCGTGAGATCGCCCGCCGGCCGTTCGATTTCGTGCAATCGCACGAACGGATCGCCTGTTGTGACATCTACCGCGCGGGCGACGGAGTGCATGCGCAATGGCTGCACAACCGCCGCGCGATCCTCGGCCCGCTCGCCCGGGTCGGTCTCGGATTCAATCCCTATCATCGCTACGTCCTCGCCGCGGAGCGGCGCCTGTTCGCGAGCCCGCGCCTGCGTGCCGTCATCTGCAATTCGCGCATGGTCAGGGACGAAATCCGCGCGCATTTCGGCGTACCCGAGGCAAAACTCCACGTCATCTACAACGGCATCGATCTCGAGGCATTCCATCCGCGGCTGCGCGACGCCCATCGCTCGGCACTGCGGCGCAAGCTCGGAATCCCGGATCAGGCCTTCGTGCACCTCTTCGTCGGCGCGGGATTCGAAAGGAAGGGAGTGTTTCGTCTGATCGAAGCATTTGCCCTATCCCGACAGCGCGACGCGCATCTAGTCATCGTGGGTCAGGACAAGAAGCAGACACGCGCCGAGCAGCGGGTGAACTCGCGCGGCATCGCATCGCGAGTGCATTTTGCAGGCGCCCAGGAAGACGTGCGCCCCTGGTACGGTGTTGCCGACAGCTTCGTCTTGCCGAGTCTTTACGATCCTTTCCCGAACGCGGCGCTCGAAGCTATGGCCTGCGGTTTACCCGTCATCACGACGCCGCAATGCGGCACGGCCGAGCTGGTCGACGAGGGGATGAACGGCTATGTCGTCGACGCTCTGGCGGTCGATGCGCTCGCCGACCGGCTCGCTCGCATGGATGTTCCCATCGCTCACGAGATGGGCCGCCGGGCGCGCAAGCGCGCTGAAGGGTTCAGTCTCACGGCCATGGCCGAGCAGCTCCTTGCACTCTATCGGAGCCTCGCGCCGATCTGAAGCCGTCGCTTGCCGGTTCCGGGCCCGGTATCGGGTGCCGGATCAGCTATAATTCAACATTTTCCGGCGCAGCCATGGCATCGTCCGACGCCACTAGCCTGCAGCTCTACCTTCGCCTCCTCCGCTACGTCAAGCCTTACTGGGTGCCGTTCGCGCTGTCGATCGCGGCGATGATGGTGACGGCGCTGACCGAGCCTGCCTTTCCGGCGCTCCTCAAGCCGCTCCTCGATGGCAGTTTCGTGCACAAGGAAGGCGGGCTGCTCGTCTGGCTGCCCGCATTGATCGTCGCCATTTTTCTGGTGCGCGGTTTCGCCTCATACCTCTCCGACTACGCGATCGGCTGGGTGGCGAACAAGGTCGTGATGGATCTGCGCAACGCGATGTTCTCCAAACTGGTGCGGCTGCCGACGAACTATTACGACAATCACACCGGCGGCAGCCTCATCTCGAAGTTCACCTTCGACGTCCTGCAGGTGACCGGAGCAGCGACCAGCGTGATCTCGGTGCTGTTCAGGGACTCGCTCACCATCGCCGGGTTGCTCGGATGGCTTTTTTGGCTGAACTGGAAACTCACTTTGGTCGCGCTCTTGGTGGGACCACCCGCCGTCGCGATCACCCGGGGGTTTTCGAAACGGCTGCGCGCCATGAGCCGGGCCGAGCAGACGGCGATGGGTGACCTCAACCATGCCCTGGAGGAATCGATCGGCTGTCATCGCGTGGTCAAGGTGTTCGGAGGACAGGACTACGAGGCAAAGCGCTTCGATGCCGGAGCGAACAAAGTGCGCACCTTCAACATGAAAATGACCTCGGCGGCGGCGGCCAACGTCCCCTTGGTGCAGATCGTGGTGTCGGTCGCGCTGGCATTCATCATCTATCTCGCCGTGCGTCAGGCCGCCACGGACGAGACGACAGTGGGCGGATTCGTGTCGTTTCTCACCGCGTTGTTGCTGGTGTTTCAGCCGCTGCGCCGGTTGACCGGAGTGAACCAGACCCTGCAGCGGGGGCTCGCCGCGGCGGAGAGCGTGTTTCACCTGATCGACGAGCGGCCCGAATCCGATACCGGGACGCGCGAGATCGGCCGCGCGAAGGGCAAAGTCGAATTCAGATCCGTCGGGTTCAGCTATCCTGGAGGCGCACACCCGGCCGTGGATCGGGTGTCGTTTTCGATCGAAGCGGGCGAGACCGTTGCGCTGGTCGGGGCCTCCGGCGCAGGCAAGACCACGCTCGCCAATCTGCTGCCGCGCTTCTACGCTCCTGATTCCGGACAAATCCTGCTCGATGGCGTCGACATCGCGACCCTCAGGCTCGGGAGCCTGCGCGCGAACATCGCGCTGGTGAGCCAGGACATCGTGCTCTTCAACGATACGGTCGCCGCGAACATCGCCTATGGTCGCCTCGCGGGAACGAGCGAGGCCGACATCGTTCAGGCCGCCGAAGCGGCGCACGCAATGCAGTTCATCGGCGAAATGACAGAAGGGCTCGATACCGTGATCGGCGAGAACGGCGTGCGACTTTCGGGCGGGCAGCGGCAGCGGCTCGCCATCGCGCGCGCGTTCCTCAAGAACTCGCCGGTGCTGATTCTGGACGAGGCGACCTCCGCCCTCGACAGCGAATCCGAGCGCCACATCCAGGAGGCGCTCGAAACGCTCATGAAAGGCCGCGCAACGCTCGTGATCGCACATCGGCTCTCCACCATAGAGCGGGCCGACCGCATCGTCGTGCTGGACGCGGGCCGTGTCTCCGAGACCGGAAGGCACGCCGAGCTCCTCGCCGCCTCCGGGATATACGCGAAGCTCTATCGCCTGCAGTACTCGCGGGAAGCGTCCGGCTA
>Ga0137436_1000190_pt1 | contig 19715 bp, 15 predicted proteins | sample EasRivERMGT119_2_FD_102328 | JGI IMG/M metagenome (GOLD analysis project Ga0137436, IMG submission 102328) | Soil microbial communities from meander-bound floodplain in the East River, Colorado, USA - East River MetaG ERMGT119_2 | ecosystem: Environmental > Terrestrial > Soil > Floodplain ...
AGCGACCCATCGAGGATCCGTGGGGACGATCGCCGAGCCACATCCGGCGCACGCGTCGAGGTCGGGGAGCACGCCATGCAGGCGCAGCGTCCAATACTCGGCATAACGGACGGCGATCCAGGGATCGAGGCCGGCCTCGAGCGCCTCGAGGACCGCCCCCAAGAGGCGAAAAGTCCGCGGGTCCGCCTCCCCTTCGTGGACGACCGCGCCCGTGATGTCGGCCAGGACCGCGCAGGCCGCCTGGCGCGCGGGGTCGGCCTGCATGGCGGCGAAGGAGCGCAGGGTCTCCATCGACTCGATCCGGTGGAGGTCGCGCCCCTCGCGCGAGGCCCAGGTCACGAGGACCCGTGTGAGGGGCTCGAGGCGCCCTCCAAACCGCTTGCGGCTCTTGCGTGCCGAGGGGGCCACGCCGCGCAGCCGGCCCGTGTTCTCGGCCAGGAGCGTCACGATGAGATCCGCTTCGCCGAGCTCGGTCGTGCCCAGCACGTACGCTTGGTCACGGTGCTGCCTCACGAAGCGCGGATCATAGCAGACCGTTCTCGCGTCGAATGTTCATGGTCATTTCGCCCGAGGCCTGTAAACGCGTTGCCCGCATCGTTTCGGTGTCACGCCGAAACTCGCGACAGCCCTCAGGTGAAGACGCGGGTCATGTAAACCGACCATGAAACGAGCGTGAAGGAGCTTCTGGCCTCACGATTGCTCAGTAAACGTTCCCCCATGAAAACCCCAAGTTACAAGGCGCTGCGTGCGCCCATCCTCGTGCTGGCGCTCGCGCTCGGCGGCCGCGTGGCGGCCGCCGTTCCCTCCTGCTCGAGCCCTCCCCTGTTCGACCTCTCCGGGTCGGCCTGCTCGGTCGCGAAGCAGAGCATGGCGTGCGGCTGCTCCGAGTGCATGCTCTGGGACCCGGCCGCCGGGGCGACGTGGTACGAGGTGCGCCGCTGCGACGCGCTTACCGGCAGCTGCACGGTCACCGGGAACACGCGCTGGAAGAACCGCCCCGGTGTCACCTCCCGCATGTGGTGCGCCGCGTGGGATGCGCCGTTTCCCGCCCCGGGAGCCAGCTACGACTACACCGTCCGCGCCTGCAAGGACGGCCCGACCGGACAACCCGTCTGCTCGACCGTCCTGTCGAACTCCGTCCGCTACACCGGCGCTCCCTACATGTGCGTCGTGGGCGGGATCGAGGTGCCCTGTGTGACCCTCGGGGGCTCGTTCAGCGGCACCGACCTCGACGGCGACGGCTCGCCGGACGCGATCGACACGGACGACGACGGCGACGCGATCGGCGACGTGGCGGACAACTGCCCGCGCAATCTCAACCTCGGCCAGCGCGACGCGGACGGTGACGGCATCGGCGACGTGTGCGACACCGAGCCGCGGTCCCCGGCCGTGAACCTGAATGCCGACGCGGACGGCGACGGCGTCCCCGACCTCGCCGATGTCTGCCCGGACGTCCGCGACGCGTTGCAGGCCGACGGCGACGCGGATCGCGTCGGCGACGCGTGCGACAACTGCGTCGCGAAGTTCAACGAGATGCAATCCGACTCCGACGGCGACGGAGAAGGGGACCGCTGCGATCTGGACGACGGCGAGCTGAATGCGATCTGGAAGACCCGATCGCGGCTGGCGTGGGAGCCGGAGTCCGGGGTGACGTCGTACTCGGTCTATCGCGGGGACTTGGCCGAGCTGAAGAGCGCGGGGACGTACACGCAGGCTGTCGGCGCGAATGCGCTGGCGGCGCAATGGTGCGGGGTGACGGGGACGGAGATGGACGATCTGGCCGCGCCGGCGCCCCGAGCCGTCGCGTTTTACCTGGTCGTGGGGCGGAGCGGGACGGTCGAGGGGACCTTGGGCAAGGACGGGGACGGTAGGACGCGTCTTGCGACGCGCAGGTGCCCCTAGCCGATCCCGAGCTCCTCGATCATCCCGGGATCGTTCCGCCACCCCTCGCTCACGTCCACGCGAAGCGACAGGAACACGCGCCGATCGAGAAGGGCCTCGATGTCCGCCCGAGCCTCGGTGCCGACCGTCTTGAGCAGGCTCCCGCCCTTGCCGATGACGATCCCCTTCTGGGAGTCCCGCTCGACGAGGATCGTCGCCTCGATCTCGACGAGGCCGTCCTCGCGCTCCCTCCACGCCGTCACGCGCACCGCCGCGGCGTGCGGGATCTCCTGGCGGGTGTGGTGGAGGATCTTCTCGCGGACCCACTCGGCGGCGAGGGCGCGCTCGGGCTGGTCGGTGAGGAAGTCCTCGGGGAACAGCGGCTCGCCCTCCGGCAGGTAGTCGAGGATCCTCGCGACGAGGACGTCGCACCCCTCTCCGGTCGAGGCGGAAACCGGGATCGCCTCCTTCATCCCCCAGCGCTCCACAGCGGTCGTCATGAGCGGCAGGAGGAGGCTCTTCGGCTTCACGCGGTCGATCTTGTTGAGGACCGCGAGCGCGGGAACCCCCGCCTCCCGCACGCGGGCCGCCGCCTCGCCGTCGCCGCGCCCCTCGCCGTGCTCCGCGTCCACGACGAGCAGCGCGAGATCGACCGAGGTCAACGCTTCTCGCGCCGCGTCCACCATCGCGCGGTTCATCCGCTCGCGCGCGTGGTGGAAGCCGGGCGTGTCGACGAAGACGATCTGGCCGCGTCCCGGGAGATTCAGGACCCCCGTGATGCGATGCCGGGTCGTCTGCGCCACGGCGGCGACCGCCGCGATCTTCTCGCCGACCAGGCGGTTGATGAGCGTGGACTTGCCGACGTTGGTCCAGCCCGCGATGGCGACGTGACCGGATCTCATGACGGCTCCCTGACGGGCGCGGTCCCGTGGGTGGCGCGGATCTTCACCAGGCGCACGCGGCGGGGGTCGGCGTCGACGATCTCGACCGAGAGCCCGTGGCTCTCGAACGACTCGCCGGGAGCCGGGACGCGTCCCAGGGACGCGGTGACGAAGCCTCCGACCGTGTCGTAGTCCCGCTCGCCCAGATCGACGCCGAACAGCCGCTCGATCTCCTCGGCATGGGCGAGCCCCGAGAGGAGCCACGACCCGTCGGTCTGTGGAGCGACCTCGATCTCCTCGTGCTCGTGCTCGTCCCGTATGTCCCCGACGATTTCCTCGAGGAGGTCCTCGAGCGTGACGAGCCCGGCGAACCCCCCGTATTCGTCGACGACGAGCGCGACGTGGGCGCGCGTGCGCATCTCCGCGAGGACCTCCGCGACCGTGCGGGTCTCGGGAACGAACACCGCCGGGCGCACGAGGGCGGCGATCGTGGTGGCCGTGGCGCCGTCGTCGAGCGCGCGCAAGAGCTCGCGCACGTGGAGGATCCCGAGCACGTTGTCGATCGTCTCTCCGTAGACCGGAAACCGGGAGTGCCCGGCTTCGAGCGCGACCCGCCGCGCCTCCTCCACCGTGGCGTCGGCCGACAGGACGACGACCTCCACCCGCGGCGTCATGATCTCGCGTACGACGGTCTGGTCGAGGTCCACGATCCCGCGCACCATCTCTCCCTCGCTCTTCTCCAGGATGCCCTCGCGCTCGCCGACCTCGATGAACGCCTCGACGTCCTCCTCGAGATCCTCCTCCCGGTCGTCCTCGTCCGCCGCGGTCCCCGCCCTGCGCTTGAAGGCGGCGTGGATCGGGGCCAGGACCGGGTAAGTCAGGGCGTAGACGGGGCGGATCAAGACGGCCGTCACGCGAAGCGCGGTCCGGGGGTCGCGCAGGGCCAGCGCCCGCGCGATGACGGTCTCCAGCAGGATCGTGCCGACCAGGATCCCCGCGAGCAGTCCGGTGGCGTAGCCGCCCGGCACGTGGAGCTCGGAAGCGCACCAGGCGAGGAGCCCCGCCCCGCCGACGAGCGACGCCTCGCGGACCGTGTGGATCGCGGCGCGATGGCTCGAGGGCACGACCTTGAACTCGTCGAGGAACGGCAGCGCCCCGCCCGAGTCCGTGTTGAGACGCCTGAGCGCCACGCGCGAGAGCGCCGAGGCGGCCAGCGTCATCACCGACAGCGCGAGATCGACCAGGAAGAGCACGGCCGCCACGGCCAGCGCCGCACCGATCATCGGCTTCGACCTTCCGGGAGGAGGCTCGCGGCGAGCCGGGACTCCAGGCGCCTCATCCTGCCGTCGTCCACCTCGTGATCATAGCCGAGGAGGTGGAGGTAGCCGTGGAGGAGCAGGAGCCGGATCTCCCGGTGGACCGAGCGGCCGAGCGGGGCCGCCTGCCGGCGCGCCTGCGGGACGGAGATGACGACGTCGCCCAGGTGCCGCGTGCCATCGGGCGCGGGATGGGGATCGGCCGGAAACGCCAGGACGTCGGTCGTCTTGGGCTTCCCGCGGTACGTGCCGTTCAGCCGCTTCACGAGGGTGTCCCCCGCGAGGCAGACGGTCACGGTCGAGGCGGCCGAGCGCGGCGCGGCCGCCGCGAGTCGCCGCCCGAAGGCGGCGAGCGCGCGGCGGTTGACCCGTACGGCGCGCTGGCGGTCGACGACCTCGAAGTTCATCTCACGAGGGGGGACGGAACGGGCGCACCTCGCCGCCTTGGGCCGAGGGCTCCGCCTTCGAGCGGCCGAACTCGAAGCCGGGATAGTCGACGCGGTGGTGGTACATGCTCACGAGCGTCCGATGGAACGCCCGCTCGATCTTCTCGAGGTCCGCGAAGGTGAGGTCGCACGCGTCGAGCTGTCCGTCGAGCACGATGCGCCCGGCGATCTGGTGGATCATCTCGCGCAGCCGCGACGCCGTCGGCTCCTCGATCGTCCGCGCCGCCGCCTCGACTCCGTCGGCCAGCATGAAGATCGCGGCCTCCTTCGTCTGGGGCTTCGGGCCCGGATACCGGAAGTCGTCGTCATTGACCTCGGTCCCGTGCTGCGCGGCCTGCTTCTTGGCTTTCTCGAAGAAGTAGGTCATGAGGCGCGTGCCGTGGTGCTGCGGGATGATGTCCACGATCTGCTCGGGGAGGCGCGCCTCCCGCGCCATGCGGATCCCGTCCTTGACGTGCGCGGAGACGATGAGAGCCGACATGGAGGGCGCCAGGCGGTCGTGAGGGTTCACCCCGCGCTGGTTCTCGATGTAGTACTCCGGCTTCCGGATCTTTCCGATGTCGTGGTAGAAGGCGGCGACCCGGCAGAACAGCCCGTTGGCGCCGATCGCTTTCGCCGCTTCCTCGGCGAGCGTCCCCACGATGAGCGAGTGGTTGTACGAGCCGGGGGCCGTCACCGCGAGCTGGGACAACAGCGGGTTCGACGAGCTCGACAGCTCGAGCAGCCGGATGTCGGTGAGCACGCCGAACAGCCCCTCGAGCAGCGGCAGGGCGAACGACACGACGAGCCCCACCCCGACCGCGCCGCCTAGAAACGCGAGCCCCGCCCCGTAGAGGTCGTGGGAGATCGGCTCGTGGACGTTGCGGATCGACTCGATGGCGAGCGCGACGAGCGCGCCCGCGGAGCCGGCGATGAGCCCCGCCTTCAGCAGGGCGGCGCGCTCGCGGTAGGAGGTGATCGCATAAACGGCCGACCACTGAGTCAGAAGGGCCCAGAGCGCGATCGGGAGGTCCCAGCCGTTGAGCATGCCGTACAGGAACGCGGCGAAGGCCGAGTACACCATCGCGATGCGCCCGTTGGCGAGCAGCGCGACGAGGATGGCTCCCGCCGCGAAGGGGACGACGAACACGTAGGCGGTCGGATCGTTGAACGGCGGCTTGAAGCGGGGGGCGACCTGCTCCGCGATCCAGAGGATCCCCTGGACGAGCAGGAGCATGGCGAGAAGGATCGAGGCCAACAGCGCGTGGAGGTGGCGGACCCGCTTGAACTGGCGCTGGTGGTAGGTCGCGTAGCGCCTCAGGAAGAACGCGAGGAACGACGCGAGGACGAGCAGGCCGAGGAAGCGCACGACCGTCGTGCGCGGCGAGGTCCGCGCCTCGATCGCCTCCATCCGCGCGAGGAGCTCGGAGGTGACGGGCTGCCCTCGGGTCATCAGGACGGTCCCCTTGGGGACGCGCAAGAGCACCGGCAACACGGAGCGCGCCGCCTGCTCCCGCCGCTCCGCGGTCGCCCCGACGTTCTCGGAGAGGTTGACGTCGAGAAACGCCGCGAGCAGGTCCTGGAGGGTCATCCGGACCGAAGGGGCCAGCGTGACGAGATCCGCCACCCGGCGGCGCGCGAGGTTGCGCGCGGCCTCGAGGTCGGACACGCCCGAGAACTCGTGGAGCGTCGTCTCGCGCCGCTGCGGCAGCTCGACCACCGTGATCGCACTCTCGCGGCTCAGCAGGGGCTTGTTCGCGACGACGAGCCCCTGCATGGCCTCGCGGAGCCACCCGATCGCGAGCTGGCGCTCGGCGGGCGGAAGCTCGAGGGTGCCATCGAGCTCCTGCGTGAAGGCGCGCTCGAGCGCCGCGGCCTTCTGGGTATCGTGGACGTACACGTTGGGGACCGCCGCGCGGGCGGCGGTGCGGCGCTCGGCGGTCGCCGCCTCGTCCGGCACCTCGACATCCTCGATCGCTCGGACGTCGTAGGGCGCGGGCGCGCCCGCGGTGAGGCGCGGGAAGCCGCCGGCGCAGCGCTCGCCGGCGAGCAGGAGCACGATGACCCCGGCGAAGGCGGTCGACCAGACCAGATCCGCGGCGAACACGCGGTCCGCGGCGCGCTGGATCGTGCCGCGCAGCCGCACGATCCACGGCGGGGCGCGGCGGATCTGGCGGCGTTCCTCGCTCACGCCCCGCGCTCCTCCGGCTCGCTCCCGTTCCCCTTGGCCTTGCGGGCGGCGCGCTCGTCGTAGGCGCTGATGATCCGCTGGACGATCGGGTGGCGCACGACGTCCATCTTGTCGAAATGGATGACCGCGATCCCCGGCAGGCCGGTCACCACCTCCTCGGCCTCGATGAGCCCCGAGGTCTTCTGCACCGGGAGGTCGATCTGGGTCACGTCGCCCGTGACCACCGCCTTGGAGTCGAGACCGATGCGGGTGAGGAACATCTTCATCTGCTCGGTCGTCGTGTTCTGCGCCTCGTCGAGGATGATGAACGCGTCGTTGAGCGTCCGGCCGCGCATGAAGGCCAGGGGTGCCACCTCGATCGTGGCGCGCTCGAGCAGACGCTCGATCCGGTCGGGCTCGAGCATGTCGTAGAGCGCGTCGTACAGCGGCCGCAGGTACGGATCGACCTTCGCCGCGATGTCGCCCGGGAGGAACCCCAGCTTCTCCCCCGCCTCGACCGCCGGCCGGCAGAGCAGGATCCGCTGGATCCGCTTCTCGTTGAGCATCGCGATCGCCATCGCGACCGCGAGGTAGGTCTTCCCGGTTCCCGCGGGGCCGATCCCGAACACCAGGTCGTTGTCGCGGATCGCGTCGATGTACTGGCGCTGGTTTTGGGACTTGGCGACGACCGTCTTGCGGGCGGACGGCGTCAGACGCGAACCGACGAAATGATCGGCGAGCTTCGCGTCCGCCTGGCGGGACATGATCCCGACCGCGGTCTTGAAGTCCTCGCGGCCGAGGACGATCCCGCGTCCGTGCAGGGCGGCGAGCTGGCGGATGAGGTCGACGACCCGGTCCTCGCGCGCGCCTCCTTCGGCGCCCTCGCCCTGGACGGTGACGTCGCCGCCGCGCGCGGAGACGCGCACCGCGAACTGGTCCTCGATGAGACGGATCGTTTCGTCGTGGTGGCCCGCAAGGGCCTCGACCGCCTTGTCCTCGAGGTTGAGCGTCTTCATGGGTCGGCCGTCGGCCGACCTCTAAGATAGGCCGGGATCGGGGTCGGAAGCCAGGCGAAGCTTGAGCTCGCGCAGCTGGCGGGAATCGACGGGGCCCGGGGCGTCGCACATCAAGTCGGTGGCGCTCGTCGTTTTCGGGAACGCGATCACGTCGCGGATCGACTCCGCCCCCACGAGCATGGCGCAGATCCGGTCGAATCCGAGGGCGATGCCGCCGTGGGGGGGCGCCCCGGAGCGCAAGGCCCGCAGCAGGAAGCCGAACTTCTCCTCCGCCTCCTCGGGGGGGATCGACAGCGCGCGAAAAACCCGGTCCTGGACGTCGTCGCGGTGGATACGGATCGACCCGCCGGCGATCTCGGTGCCGTTCAAGACCAGGTCGTAGGCCTGCGCCTCGACCGACGCCGGGTCGGTCGCGAGCAAGTCGACGTCCTCCCAGCGCGGTGCCGTGAAGGGGTGGTGCATCGCGAGGAACCGCCCCTCGCCCTCGTCCCACTGGAGCAGGGGGAAGCGCTCGATCCACAGCAGCCGGCGCGCGTCCTTCGGGATGAGCGAAAGCTCCGCGGCGACGCGCAGGCGCAAGACCCCCAGGACGCGGTCGGCGACCGCCCGCGCGTCGGCGACGAGAAGCGCCGCGTCGCCCTCCCCCGCCCCGGCCGAGGCGGCGAGCGCGCGGCAGCGGTCCTCGCCGAGGATCTTCAGCGCCGAGGACGTCACGGCTCCGGAGGCCTCGCGCTTGATCCAGATCAGCCCCTTGGCCCCCGCGTCCTTCGCCCACCCGGTCCACGTGTCGAGCTGCTTGCGCGAGGCGCCTCCGGCGCCGGGCACCGCGATGCCGCGCACCGCGCCTCCGCCAGAGAGCGCCTGGTCGAACACGGCGAAGCCGGTCCCCTGGGCCGCATCCCCGAGATCCTTCAGCTCGAGCCCGAACCGCGCGTCGGGGCGGTCGACGCCGAAGCGCGCCATCGCCTCGGCGTACGGCATGCGCGGGAACGGGATCTCCACCTCAACTCCGGTCGCGCGGAACAGCCCCTGCACGAGCGGCTCGACGACGTCGTAGATCGTCTCGGGGGTGGCGAAGGACATCTCGATGTCGATCTGAGTGAACTCGGGCTGGCGGTCGGCCCTGAGGTCCTCGTCGCGGAAGCACCGGGCGAACTGGTAGTAGCGCTCGAACCCCGCGACCATGAGCAGCTGCTTGAAGAGCTGGGGCGACTGCGGCAGCGCGTAGAAGCGTCCGGGGTGCACGCGGCTGGGGACGAGGTAGTCCCGCGCCCCCTCCGGAGTCGAGCGGGTCAGGAGGGGGGTCTCGATTTCGACGAACCCGCGCGCGTCGAGCGCCTGCCGGGCCGCCCGCCCCAGAGCGTGACGCAGGCGCAGCGCGCGCTGGAGACGCGGCCGGCGCAGGTCGACGAACCGGTGGGTGAGGCGCAGCTCCTCCCCCGCCTCGGTCTCGTCGTCGACGGGGAAGGGGAGCGCCGTGGCCCTGTTGTGGACGACGATGTCGGCGGCGCGCACCTCGACCTCGCCCGTCGGAAGCTGGGGGTTGGGCGCTTCGCGCCGGACGACGGTGCCCGCGACCCCGACGACGTCCTCCGCGTGCAGCTTCTCCGCGACCGCGTGGATGTCGGGCCGGTCGGGGTCGAAGACGACCTGGACGCGGCCCGTGGCATCGCGCAGCTCGACGAAGATCAGCCGCCCCAGGTCGCGCCGGCGATGCACCCATCCCGTCAGCACGACCTCGCGCCGGCTCGCCGCGTCGGCGGTCGTCACCTCGCCGCATCCGACCGTGCGGCTCAAGAGCCGTCCGGCGTCACTCGCCATCGATCCTCCTCCCGGAGCGGGCGGCGGCGACGATCCCCGCCTCGTCCCGCTCGACCTGCTCGCCCGACGCGAGATCCTTCAGGCCGAACCGGCCGCGCGCCAGCTCCGCCCCCCCGACGAATGCCGCGTAACGCGCGCCCGACCGCTCCGCGCGCTTCATCTGAGCCCCGAGCGGCCGCGCGGTGAGCGGGGCGACGACCGACAGCCCGGCGGCCCGCAGACGGCGGGCGATCTCGACCGACGCCCTGAACCCCGCCTCCCCGAGCGCGACGAGCGCCACGTCGACGGAGGCGCCACCCTCCCCCGCGGACGGCATCGTCATCACGAGCCGCTCCATCCCGGCGGCGAAGCCGAAGCCCGGCACCGCCGGCCCCCCGAGCTCCTCGACCAGGCCGTCGTACCGGCCTCCCCCGAGCAGCGCGTTCTGCGCTCCCAAGCCCGCCGCCGCGATCTCGAAGACGGTCCTCACGTAATAGTCGAGCCCGCGGACGAGCCGCGGATCGACGACGTAAGGGATCCGGTAGGCGTCCAGGAGCGCGCGGACCTCCTCGAAATGCGCTGCGGCATCCCCCGAGAGAAACTCGAGGAGCTTCGGCGCGCCCTCGAGCCGCCTCCGGTCCTCGTCCACCTTGCAGTCGAACACCCGCAGCGGGTTCTCGACCGCCCGCCGCTTGCAGTCGTCGCACATCGCGGGGAGGTGCGGCGCCAGCCAGGCCGACAGGGCGGCGCGGTACGTCGCGCGCGTCTCGGCGTCGCCGACCGAGTTCAGGCGGAGCTCGCGGTCCTCGATGTGAAGCTCCGCGAGCAGCGCCCACACCATCTCGATCGTCTCCGCGTCGGCCAAGGGCTCGGGAGCCCCGAGGACCTCGGCGCCGATCTGGTGGAATTGACGCTGGCGCCCCCTCTGCGGCCGCTCGTGACGGAACATCGGCCCCATGTAGAACAGACGCTCGGGATACCCCGTCGCGATCTCGCGATGGAGCGCGTGCTCGACGACCGCGCGCGCGACGGGGGCCGTCGCCTCGGGCCTCAGTGTGATCGACTCGTCTCCGACTTTGAGCGTGTACATCTCCTTGCGCACGATGTCGGTCGAGCTTCCCACCGAGCGCGTGAACAGCTCGGTGCTCTCGAACACGGGCGTCCGGATCTCGCCGAAGCCGTAGCGTGAGAACACCGTGCGCGTCGCCGCCTCGAGCCGCTGCCAGCGCAAGGCTTCTTCGGGGAGGATGTCCCGGGTGCCCCTGAGGGCTCGATAGCGCACGGCCACCGTGGGCTTCTAGCACGGAAGCCCCGGTTCTTGCTACGCTTCGGACATGAGAGCGCGCGCGGCTGCTGCTCCCGCGATCGCCATGGCGCTCCTGTCGGTCGCGTTCGCCTTCGCCCAGTACGGCCCCTCCACCTCAGACGCGCTCCCGAACAACTATCCGCCTCCGCTCCCGGAGCGGCTCGGCCCCGCACCGCGCCTGAAGTTCGAGCTCGACCGCGCGATCGAGCTCGCCGGCCCGGTCGCCGCTCCGGAGGCGTGGGCCGACGGGGCGACGCTCGTCGTGCCTCTCGCGTCCGGCCCCGCGCGCGTCGATCCGCGCTCCGAGAGCGCCCCCGCCCCGGCCGAAGCGACGATCCCGCCCGAGGACCCGAGCGGCGCCTGGATCGTCAACACGACCGGGACGCGCCGCTATCGCGCGACGGCGGAGGGGATCATCGAGGCCGAAAAGCGCAGCCGCCCCGGGCGGAAGTGGAAGCGTGTCTGGAAGATCGTGGCGCCCAACGCGACCCCCGCGCCGCCGATCCTGATCGGGCCCCGGCTGTGCTACGCGGGGCTCGACGATCGCGTCACCTGCGTCAAGGCGAAGAACGGCCATCGCCTCTGGACGACGGACCTCGGCGACCGGCTGTCCCGGCCGATCGCGCGCTGGCCTTCGGCGTCCGCCGCGCGCGTCGCGCCCACGACCGGCGATCGCACGATCGAGGGGGAGATCCTCCTCGCCGTCCCCGACAACGGGGCCTCGATGATCGCCCTCGATGCGTACGACGGCCGGCGCCTGGCGACGTACGAGCTCCCCCCCTCGGTGCGGCTGGTCTCCGGGCCGATCGTCCTCGGCGACGACGGCATCGCGGCGGTCCAGGAGGCCTTCGACAAGCGCCAGGTGGCGGTCCTCGTCCTCCGCTTGGTCCATAATGAGGCCCCCCCTGCCCCGATTGCTCCGTCCGGGAGGTGAGCCGTGGCCCCGAAGACCGACGTCCCGACCCTGTCCGGGCTCGACCGGAAGGCGTTGCTCGAGATGTACCGGGCGATCGTCCTCTCCCGGAAAGTCGACGACAAGGAGATCCAGCTCAAGCGCCAGAACAAGATCTACTTTCAGATCAACGGCGTCGGGCACGAGGCGGTCGGTGCGGCGATGGCCCAGGTCTTCCAGCCCGGACACGACTGGTTCTTCTTCTATTACCGGGATCGCGCGGCGGCGCTCGCGCTGGGGGTTTCGCCCCTCGACATGTTCCTCCAGGCGGTCGGCGCGAAGGACGAGCCGCAGAGCGGCGCGCGCCAGATGCCGTCTCACTTCTCGTCGTCGAGCCTGCACATCGCCAACACCTCCTCGCCGACCGGGACCCAGTTCCTCCAGGCGGTCGGCTGCGCCGAGGCGGGCCTGTACGCCGCGGAGCTCCCCGAAGGCGAGTCGGTCCCCTTCGCCTCCGACGAGGTCGTCGTCGTGACGACCGGCGACGGCACGACGAGCGAGGGAGAGTTCTGGGAGTCGATCAACACCGCGTGCAACCGCAAGCTTCCCGTCGTCTACGTGGTCGAGGACAACGGCTACGCGATCTCGGTCCCCGTCGAGGTCAACACGGCGGGGGGGAGCATCTCGCGCCTGCTCGCGTCGTTTCCGAACCTCCTCATCCGCGAGGTGGACGGCTGCGACCCGATCGCGACCGTCGAGGCGTACCGCGCGGCTGCGGCGCACACGCGCGCGCGGCGGGGGCCGGCCCTGGTCCACGCCCACGTCGTCCGGCCGTACAGCCACTCCCTCTCCGACGACGAGACCCACTACAAGACCGCCGAGGAGCGCGAGTCCGAAGCGCGCCGCGACCCGGTCAAGACCTTCGGCGACACGCTCGTGCGCGAGGGGATCGTCGAGCGGGAAGTCTTGGACGCGCTCAACGCGCAGCTCGACGACGAGGTGGCGAAAGCGGCCGACGAGGCGATGAAGGCGCCGAGGCCCGCTCCGGAGTCGGCGCTGGAGTACGTCTACTCGCCCAAGGTCGACCCGGCCGCGTCCGTCTTCGAGAGCGCACCCGTCCTTTCGGGCCAACCGACGACGATGGTCGATCTCTTGAACGCCTGCCTCAAGGATGAGATGCGCCGCGACCCGCGGATCGTCGTCTTCGGCGAGGACGTCGCCGACGCCTCGCGCGAGGAGACGCTTCCGAACGTCAAGGGGAAGGGCGGCGTCTTCAAGGTGACGTGGGGGCTGCAGAAGGAATTCGGATCCCGCCGCGTGTTCAACTCGCCCCTGGCCGAGGCGAACATCGTCGGGCGCGCGATCGGGATGGCCCTGCGCGGGCTCAAGCCGGTCGTGGAGATCCAGTTCTTCGACTACATCTGGCCCGCGTACATGCAGATCCGCGACGAGCTGGTCACGATGCGCTGGCGCTCGGGGAACGACTTTTCGTGCCCCCTCGTCATCCGCGCCGCCTACGGCGGCTACATCACCGGGGGCGCGATCTACCACAGCCAGTCGGGTGCGTCGCTGTTCACCGCCAACCCGGGGCTGCGCGTCGTGTGTCCGGCGACCGCGCTCGATGCGAACGGGCTCTTGCGCACCGCGATCCGCTGCGACGACCCGGTGCTGTTCCTCGAGCACAAGCACCTCTACCGGCAGACGTACAACAAGTCGCCGAACCCCGGGCCCGGCTTCACGATCCCGTTCGGCCGGGCCTCGGTCGCGCGCGAGGGCTCGGACGTGACGGTCGTCACCTACGGCGCCACCGTGTATCGCTCCCTCCAGGCGGCGCGCGCCCTCGAGGAGAAGGGGATCTCGGTCGAGATCCTCGACCTGCGCTCGCTCTCCCCCGTCGATTGGGACGCGATCGCGGCGTCGGTCCGGAAGACGAGCAAGGTGCTCGTCCTCACCGAGGACTCGCTCTCGTGGGGGTACGGCGCCGAGCTCGCCGCGCGGATCGGCGAGACCCACTACACCGAGCTCGACGGTCCGGTGCGGCGGCTGGCCGCGACGGACACCTTCGTCGGCTATGCGCCCGAGCTCGAGGATTTCATCTTGCCGCAGACCGCGGACATCGTCCGGGCGGTGGAGGAGCTGGCCGCCTGGTAGAGAGGGGGGCTCATGGTCCGAGGGATCTCGTATCTCGCCGCCGCCGCGCTCGGCCTGGCCGCCTTTCGTCCCGCAGGGGCCAACTGCTTCCCGCCGAAATCGTTCAGCCAGATCGGCGCTCAGTACTCGCAGTACGTGCTGGCCCCGGTGGACGCCGTGGCGACCCCGCAGTCCATGATCGGCCGCTTCTGGCAGCCGGGGGTGCGGGTGAGCACGAACGAAGGGACCTGCGACGAGACGAAATGGCTTCCGCGCTGCTACGACTGCACGCCCGACCACGACGGGCCGGTCTACTTCGTCGACGGTATCTTGGGCCAGATGCCGTGCTTCTCCGGCTGTCCCGCCGGGGCGATGATCGTGCTCTTGCAGGACCGCAAGTACCTCGGAGGAGGCCTCTTCGCGATCGGGCGGGTCACGGAGATCGCGAGCGGTACGCCGCGCTTCGACTTCTCGCGCATCGAGAACGACTGGCGGATGGTCCCGATCCCCCGCCCCATCGTTTCGGACTCGCAGCCCAGCGGATCGACGCTGCACGTGGAAGTCAGCTTCGCCGATCCGGCGCAGGGATACTTCGGGCTCGAGCACAGCCCGGTCACGGACACGATCTCGGCGATCCACGTGCTGACGTTTGAAGGGATCTCGCCTCCCGTGAACCGGTCCGCGTGGACGACCATCGGCCGGTTGAAGTACGAAGGCGGGATCACGGTCGGCGGCGTGAACATCGCGCAGGCGTGCCCCGGAAACGAGGAGACGATCCGCTTCGTCGCCGGCGCGCTTGAGCTGGGCAACGGCGAGGTGCTCACCGACTACGTCTCCGACGCGGTCCCCGTGTCGTGCACGGCGGCGATCCCCGCGGGCGCCGGGCGGCTCGCGGAGACGGGCCCCGGGGCGCTGACGGTCTCCCGGAGCGCTTCCGGCGTGACGCTCGCCTGGGGCGCCGCGTGCATCCCGCCGAGCCCGACCTTCGAGGTCTACGAGGGCCCCCTCGGCGTGTGGGACGAGCTGTTCCCGCTCAGCTGCGCCGTCGGGGACAGCACCCTCACGATCCCCGAGCCCTCGGAGAGCAAGTACTACCTCGTGGTCCCCTACGCGAACAGGGTGCGCCCACCTCAGGTCGAGGGATCCTACGGACTCCGCGGCGACGGGAGCGAGCGCCCGCCCTCGTCCGCCGCCTGCCGGACGCAGTGGATCGTCGCGTGCCCCTGACCGCTCGGCGCGCCCGGCCCTCCCTCCTCCTCGCCGCCGTCCTCCTCGCGGCCGCATGCGGGCATGAGGAAGCCCCCGCTCCCCGCGCGGCGGTGGTCCCAGCACCTCCGCCCATCGCGGTCGACGCGCAAGGGGGGACGGACAAGCGCGGCCCCGGGGATCTCTACAACGCCTGCGAGCGGATCTGGTGCCTGACCCACCTGAGGAACTACGACCTCGACCACTTCCTCAAGGGGCACGTGGGGTGGGTCCTCCACGACGACGGCCACGGAGACGTCTTCGTCCCGCGCGAGCGCCCGCCGGGCACGGGCTTCCCGCAGGCGCGCGCGGCGGCGCTGCGCCTGTGCGGCCAGCACCTCCACCCGAGCTTCCTCGGGGGCGGTGCGCTCAAGAAGCCGGGGTACAACGTCGCGCTCGGCTATTCCCGCTCGCACTTCGCGACGTACGGGACGCGTGTCCCGCCGTGCTGCCTCAATCCCCAGAGCTGGGGGTTCCTCCACGCCGCCGTGCCGAAGGAGTATCGCTTCGGCGATCGGGTGTCTGTGGAGGAGATGGGGTCGTCGGGGTGGCAAAAGGCCATCGCGACAACAGGTTCGGCAGGCGCGACGTCACTCCGCTGATCCTCCCCTCGATCCGCCAGAGACGCCCCCCCTCGAGGACCGGTGCTGTGGGGTCCAGCACGACCGCCTCCGCCGGGACCGGCGGCAGGAAGCTGCGCACGATCGCGACCGCCTCGTCGCTCGTGAGGGACGACAGCCCCGCCCCGTCGGTGCCCGGCACCGCGACGCGGAAGCGCAGCGCGTCGTCCGGGGCGAGGTCGAGCGAGGCGACCGCTCCCAGGAGCGGAAGAGGCCGCACGGGACCGGCCACCTCGGTGTCCGCAGCGAACGCCCATCCGTCTTCCCCGTCGAGGCGGATCGCGTCGTGCAGCTCGGCGATCCCCGCGAGGCGGGCCGGCGTGCCGCCCTCGCCCACGCTCAGGATGCGGCGCAGCCGTTCGATTCCGTCCGCGGCGAGGACGCGATGGCCGACGTTCGCGATCGCGAAGGGCCTGCCGGCGTCGTGGAGCAGGGTGACCTGGACGCCGTCGACGTCGACGACCTCGGCGGCCTTCCTCTCGCCCCGCGTCAGAACCCATCGCATCAGCTTCAAGCCGGCGCGCAGCTTCAGGCCACCCCGCGAGAGCGTCGCGCGTCCGGCCCAGCCGGAGGCGTCGTGCAGCGCGAGCTCGAGCTTGAGCGGGAGCAGGTCGTGGATGTCGGCGCGGCGCGTCGGGATCGGCAGGCCGCGCAAGGGGGTGTTCTCGAGGACGCGATCGCGGGTCTCCTGGTTGACGCGGTCGATCCGCGCCATCGCCGCGACGAGACCGGGGTCGTCCGGTTTCAGCTCGAAGCACCAGTAGCGGGTCTCGTCCCCCGAAAGGATCGTCTCCACCGGGCGGCCCGGAGTCTCGTCGCGCACGAGGCGCCACGCGAAGAATCCGCACCCGCCGATCACGAGCGCCAGGAACGCGCCGAGGACGATCCCGCAGCCGAGGAGGAAGCGGGCGAGCGGCTCCTTTTCCGAGCCGCTCATCGAGCGCGCGCGACGCGGGCGAGCGCGTCGATCGGGGGGATCGCTCCTCCCTTGCCTTGGAAGATCGACCCGCGTCCCCCACCCTTGGCCCCGAGCAGCTCGCGCACCCGTCCCCCGATCTCGGCAACGTCCGCCGGGCCCTCCGGCCCCGCCTGCACCAGGAAACACGCACCGGCCTCCTCGGGGGTTCCCCCGACGAGGACGACGACCGCCTCCGGACGCCGCTTCAGGACGGCGGCGGCCAGGGCGCGCAGGGCCTCGGCCGAGTCTCCGGCCCTCACGGCGGTCAGGATGGTCGCCGGGTCGGCGGCGAGCCGTGAGGCGGCGGCCTCCGCCATCTCCGCCTCCAGCTCGCGGACGCGCCGCTCGAGCCTCCGGCGCTCGTCGTTCCAGCCGTCGAGCACCCCCGCGAACTCTCCGGGTGCCGTGCCGATCCTCGCGCGCAGCGCGTCCTCGATCTCGCGACGGCGGTCCAACCCGGCGAGCACGCGGCCTCCCGCCAGGAACGTGATCCGCGTCCCGCCGCGCGCCGGCTCCGAGCTCAACATCTCGACGACCTGGATCTCCGCGAGGCGGGCCACGTGCGTCCCGCCGCAGGTGTTCAGGTCGAGCCCTTCGATCTCGACGAGGCGGATGGGGCCCGAGTGGCCTTCGGGCAATCCGCGCGAGCGCACCGGAAGCGCCTGCAGCGCCTCGGGCTCCACCCAGCGCGCCGTGACCTTCCGATCCTCGCGCAGGTGGGCGTTGGCCTCGCGCTCGTAGCGGCGGAGCTCGGCCGGCGCCGGAACCGGCCCGGACACCTCGATCGAGGTCGTCGCCGCACCGAGGTGGAAGGAGGTCGTCGGCAGCCCGTGACGGTCGAGGAGCACGGCCGTGAGCAGATGCTGGGCCGTGTGCTGCTGGCAGTGGTCGAGCCGGCGCTCCTCGTCCAGCGTGGTGTCGACCGGCCCGTCGGCCAGCTCGCGGTCGACGTAGTGGAGCACCCCGGCGGGGCTCGACTGCACGTCGAGCAGGCGCGCTTCGCCGATCCGTCCGAGATCCGCGGGCTGGCCGCCCCCTTCGGGGTAGAAGATCGTCTCGTCGAGGCGGACCCAAAGGCCGCGCGGGTCGCGACCGGAGGCGATCACGCGGGTCGCGTGTCGCGTGCGCGCGGGATCGTCGTAGAAGATCTTCCGGTCGGGCATCGCCGCTATCTCAGCACGAAGAGGCCCTGCCCCGCGCGCACCTCCTCGCCGTCCGCCGCAAGGACCTCGACGACCTCCGCGCTTTCGGGGAGAGAGGCGCCGCCGTAGAGGATCGGGTGGAAAGTTTTCATGACCTCGATGAGGCCGACCGTCTGCCCCACCTGGAGGCGCGCTCCGATCGGCGCGAGCCGCGGGCTCCCCGGTGCGGCCGCCGCGTAGAAGACGCCGTCGGTCGGGGCGAGGATGCGGTGCAAGCCTTCGGCATCGCCCGAGGCGGCGCGCCCGCTTGCGGCCTTGCGCGCGGCCGCAGCGCCGGGCCTCACGCGGACGAGCACGTCCGCGTAGCCGACGGCCCGCGCGCGCTGGCGCGGCGGATCCCCCTCGATCACACCCTCGACCCCTTCCGGCACGACGAGCGCGCGGCGGCGGCCGAGCTGCGTCAGAGCACCCAACGAGCTTCCGGGGCCGAGGACGAGGCCCGGGGCGGGCGGGTCGCTCCACACGCCGACCTGGGGCGCGCACAGCGCGATCTCCCCCGAGGCTTCCGTCCGCGCGAGTGCTAGGAGCGGGGGGCGGTTCACGGCGCCAGCCGCTCGAGGTCGTGGAACGAGGAGATCCGCGGGTTCTTCACGCGGCGTGCGCCGATCGCCTGGTAGGCCATCTCCACCGCCGAGGCGATCCACAGACGCAGCTCGCCGGGCGTGACGATCTCGTCGACGTCACGCTGGCTCGCCGCGAGGACCGGGTCCATGTCCCGCCCGATGCGCGCCTCGACCGCCTCCATGCCGCGCGCGATCTCCTCGGCCTCTTTCGGGGTCGCGGCGACGATCTTGAAGTCGTCGTCGAGCTTGGAGCCGAAGGCGCCGATCGCCAGCGTGCGCCCCTCCATGACCGCGAGCCGCGTGAGCGGCGTCGCGAGCTGGAGGATCGGCGCGTAGGGAAGGCCGGCCATCGCGTAGTAGCCCGCCCCCGAGGCCTTGCGCAAGAGCACGGTGAACATCGGAACCGTGTTCGTGGAGTTCGCATAGATGAGCGACGACCCGAAGCCGAGAAGCCCTTCCTTCTCCGCCTCCGGCCCGATGTCGAACCCCGCGATGTCCTGCAGCCACACGATCGGGATGCCGTCGTCGTTGCACGCGCGGGAGAACTGCGCGACCTTCGCGATCCCGTCGCGGTAGAGGATCCCGCCGGGCCGCTTGACCTCGGTGTGGACCGGGTGGTCGGTCAGCGCGAGGTTGTTGGCGACGAATCCCACGTACAGGCCCGAGACGCGGGCGAGCCCGCAGATCATCTCGGGCCCGGTGTCACGGGCGAACTCGTGGAACAACGAATGGTCCGTCAGGCGCGCGAGGATCTCCCGCATGTCGTAGGCGCGGCGATGGTCGACCGGGAAGAGCCCGTCGAGCTCCTCCGGCGCGTACCGCGGCGCTGCGGGGTCGGCACCGTAGCGGTAGTACGCGCAGGCGCTCCCCGGGAGCTTCTCCACCTCGCGGCGTACGCAATCGATCAGGGTCTCGTCGTCGGGGACCCGGTGGTCGGCGCACCGCGAGAGGTGCACGTGGACGTCGGGCCCGCCGATCGACAGCGAGGTGATCTTGCTCGACTTCGCCCCCTTCACGAGCGCGGCGCCCGCGATGACCATGTAGGCCTGCTCGGTCATGTAGACGATGTCCGAGATGATCGGCATGTAGCCGCCGCCCGCGATGCAGTCCCCGTGCACGCCCGCGATCTGCGGCACGCCGGCGTCCGACAGGAGCGCGTTCATGCGGAAGATCGCACCCGCTCCCGTGCGCCCGGGGAAGGTGTGCGCCTGCTCCGGCAGGAACAGCCCCGAGCAGTCGACGAGGTAGACGACCGGCAGCCTCAGGCGCAGCGCGATCTCCTGCGCGCGCTGGATCTTCTCGGGCGTCTG
>Ga0137436_1000191_pt1 | contig 19694 bp, 10 predicted proteins | sample EasRivERMGT119_2_FD_102328 | JGI IMG/M metagenome (GOLD analysis project Ga0137436, IMG submission 102328) | Soil microbial communities from meander-bound floodplain in the East River, Colorado, USA - East River MetaG ERMGT119_2 | ecosystem: Environmental > Terrestrial > Soil > Floodplain ...
CGCGCGCGGGCACAGCGCGAAATGGACTGTTCCATGAGCACCTTCCTCGGATCCCCCAAACTACTCAAGGGCGGCCTCGTGGTGCTCGACGCCGCCACCGGCGCGGTCAAGCGCACCATCGCGCTGCAATACAACCCCGACTCGCTCACGCGCAGTTATCAGGTGCAGGGCGTGGGCGGAGAAGGCGGAGGTGAGCGGGCGCAGCCGTTTCGCCTGAAGGGTCCGGCCATCGAGTCGATCAAGCTCGAAGCGGAGATCGACGCCACCGATTCTCTTGAGCATCCGGATCAGAACGCGAACGCGGTGCAGTACGGCATCGCGCCGCAACTCGCTGTGCTGGAAAATATCGTGAACCTGCCGACCGCTGAATTGCAGGTGCTACACGCCTAGTCGCAGGTGATTCAGGGCACAAATCGATGCGCCGACCGGCTGACCTAGCAGGCGAGCGTAATCATCGAGACTGGCGATGGGCAGGGTTGAACTGCTACATAGAATATAACTGCCTCGGCAAAGTGAAATCGACCGCAGGTGAACAACTAAGGCGGAATTTTTAGGAGGTAAGGGAAGTGCGAGCCCTCACCAAGGAAGCATCGAATAAAGCTCCGAGCTCGCGATCGGCGAAGATGAGCGACGACGTCTCGCCGACTGCCCGGAGCACTCCTTGGTACGCACTGCATCAAACCCTCGGCAACCAAGGCGTGCAACGCTTACTGCGCGAGGGCGTCATCCAGGCGAAGCTTCGCGTCAGCCAGCCCGGCGATATTTACGAACGGGAGGCCGACCGCATCGCCGAGCAAGTAGTGCGCATGCCGGCGCCAGGAGAGCGGAAAGAGCCACCGTGCGCCGCTTGTGCCGGCGGCGGATCGACCTGTTCGAAGTGTGCCGCCCGGGACGCGATGGTCCAACGGCGTATCGGCGACGCAGGACCAGGCCGCGCGGACGCGTCCGCTCCCGACAACTTGCTCCAGGCCCTCGGCCCCGGTCGGCCCCTCGATCCCGCCACTCGCGCCTACTTCGAGCCGCGCTTTGGGTACGATTTCAGTCAGGTAAGAGTGCACAGCGATACACGCGCCGCCGAATCGGCGCGCTCGGTCAATGCGCTCGCATATACCGTCGGTTCCAACGTCGTGTTCGGCGCCGAGCAATATGCGCCCGCTTCGAGCGCCGGCCAGCGGTTGCTCGCGCACGAGCTCGCGCATGTGGCGCAGCAGGGCGCGTCGCGCCCCGTCGTTGCCGACAGGATCGAAGGCTCGTCGAGCCCGCCGCCGGCGCGTCCGGGCGCGCCGATCGCGCTGCGACCGCATACCCCGGCGCTGCGATTGACCCCCGCTCGCATCGGAATCCAGCGGCAACCCCAACCGCCGCCGGATCGCAATCAACTCTGCTACCAGCCGGGACAGGCTCCGCCATGGGGCGCGGGCGAGTGCGACGCGCGCGAACCGGAGGACTGCGCGACTTTTGAGCTTTGGATCGACACGTTCCGACGCTTGCGCACGTTTTCCGCGCGGGACACCGCACCCGGCGGCGTGCATCCGATCGGCTTCCAGGTGTTCGGCGATCAACCCGCGACGCGGCCGGTCGACATTCCGCAACCCAATCCGCCGGCGCCGCCCCCGCCGGCGATCGGTCCGCGGGCGGCCGACCGCTTCATCGACCACCCGACCGACACGTGGGTGAACACCTGCCTGCCGCCGAACCTGCGCGAAACGGCTTATCGTCTCCCGACGGACTGCGCCGACATCGTGATCATACTGCGCCACGTCTGGCTCGCCGCGCATCACCGCACCGAGCGCTACGGCGACTGGGTCGTGGGCGATGCGGCGGGCGGCGCGCGCGTCGATCTTGCCGCAGGCCTGATCGGGCCGGTGGGAAGCTGGAACGTCGCCCGCTCGCTCAATCCCTACAGCGACGCCAACTCCCAGCCGCTGCGCACGTTCGCCGAGTTGCAAAATCTGCTGCACCCCGGGGATGTCCTGGTCTGGGAGCATCATGACGCCGGTCTGGGCACCGCGCGCACCGGCGGCGATGCCGAGACGGTCATGCGCGTGACGCGCAGCGGCGGCAGCATCACCGGGATCGAGGTCGTGCAGGGAGATCAACCGATCTTCGCGGACCAGGCAACGGAGATCCGCCAGTTCCAGGGCCGGGGGGCGCCGTCGGCGTCCGAACTGCAGCATTCGCCCGGTCGGCGCATCGAGCTCCATACGCTGAGTGGTCTTGATTTGCGCGACTTGCCGCTTCCGCCGCGGCGCGGACAGGCTGCGGCGGGGACAGCGGTGCGCCGGTGGACGCTCGATGACGGCCACACCACGCTCGTCGCCGCAGGACCGCCGCGGGCGGCCGAGCGGCCGCAAGCACGACGCGTGCAGGGGCAGACCACCCGGCGCATTTCCGACTGGTTCGGATCTCTGCGAGCCGCGGTCCGGGATACGCTGCACGGGGTGTTCGAAGCGGCCCTGCTCGAGCTGCGCGCGCTGCTCGAGGGCGGTCAGTCCGGGCTCGACGCCGACGCCACCGCGCTCGGCAGAACGGCCGGCGAGCGGCTGTGGAACCTTGCGCGCGCGGCCGGTGACCTCGGCGATGAGTCGCATTTTCGGCCGCTATTGCGCATGCGGGCGCTGATCGCGGCCTTGGGCAACCCCCGTGGACAAGGCGGCGGGTCAACGGCGACGCCGCAATCCGCCGCCGTCGAGCGCGCGTTCAACCTGACGGACGAGGCGTTTCATCTGGCCGCGCGCGGCGCGACAACCGTTGATTTCACCCGCAGCGCCCCTCGCGGCACGACCTGGGTGCGCACATTGGTGACCGGGTTCGATCCGTTCACGGGAGGCACGGGGCCGGTTCCGCCCGGCGTGATCAATCCCTCCGGCGCGGCCGCGCTCGCGCTCGACAACACCACCGTCGCTGCCGGGCCGGGCGTGACCGCGGCGGTGGAGGGGATCGTGCTGCCGGTGAGCTTCGACGATTTTCGCCGGGGAATGGTTGAGAATATCGTGCAGCCCCTGGTGCAGAACCGGGGCGTGGACGCGATACTCACCGTGAGCCTGGACGAGTCGATCGCGCCGACAGACCCGGTGCGAATCGAGCGTTTCGTCGTCGGCGTGCACGCGGAGCGCGGACAACTCGGGGCGATCCCGGCCGCGCCGGCGGGCGGGCTCGGTCCGGCCATCATCGAGACTCCCGCACCGATCGAAGACATCGCCCGGGACACGGCACAACCCGCGCGGCGCGGCGCCCCCGCCGTTGCACAGCCGGCCATCGGAACCGACGTGACCTTTCGCTTCCCGACGGCGGGGACGGCGGATCGCGCGCTGACCGCGCTGGGTCTGAGTCCGTTGGGGAGGCAAGAGGTCACCGTGTCCGATCCATCGGCGATGCAGCAGATCATCGTCACGATGCAGCGGGCGGCCAACGGCACCGATATCAGTTTTCAGGCCGGCGGGCAGACATTCCAGGCGAGCGTGCTGAGCGGCCCCGGCGGCAGCTTTCTTTCGAACGAAGTGTCGTTCCGCGTGCTGCGCCTTCTGCGCGAACAGCAGCGCCAGGATCTGCCGTCGTTCCACGTGCACGTGCCGCGGGCTACGCCGAACATCGGGGACCGGATACCGCAGGATACGAGCACACGTGCGGCCCGGACCGTCCGGGGGCAGGCGGTGGCCTTCGCGATGGGGGCGCGTGACCGCATCGTCGCCACGTTGCGAAGCATGATCCGCGCGGTGGCGACGCGGGTCGCGCCGCGGCTCAGTCCATCGCAACCGCCGCAGCGACGCGTGCCGTGAGCGGGATGGAAGTCGGAAAGGACTGAGGTTAGGAGGCAAGGGAAATGCGAGCCCTCACCAAGGAAGCATCGAATAAGACCCCGAGTTCGCGGTCGGCGAAGATGAGCAATGACGTCTCGCCGAGCGTCCAGCGCACCCCGTGGCAGGCACTGCATCAAACCCTCGGCAACCAGGGCGTGCAACGCCTGCTGCGGACACGCGCGATCCAGGCGAAGCTTCGCGTCGGCCAGCCCGGCGATATCCACGAACAGGAGGCCGACCGCATCGCCGAGCAAGTAATGCGCATGCCGGCGCCCGGAGAGCGGAAAGAAGCGCCGTGCGCCGCTTGTGCCGATGGCGGATCAACCTGTTCGAAGTGCGCCGCCCGGGACGCGGTAGTCCAGCGGCGGGTCGGCGACCCAGGTTCAGACAGCGCAGGCGCGTCCGCTCCCGACAACTTGCTGCAAGCCCTCGGCCCCGGTCGCCCGCTTGATTCAGATACGCGCGCCTTCTTCGAGCCGCGGTTTGGGCAGGACTTCAGCCGTGTGCGCGTCCATGCCGATGCGCGCGCCGTCGAGTCGGCGCGCAACGTGAATGCGCTGGCTTACACGGTTGGCCGCGATGTCGTGTTCGGCGCGGCGCAGTACGCTCCCGGAACAAGCGGCGGAAAAAAGCTCCTCGCGCATGAGCTGGCGCACGTAGTTCAGCAGGGGGCGGCGAGAACCGGGTCTGGGAATTACCAGGCGGACGCTGGTGCGGCCGCGGGCAATCGGCAGCCTGCGATGGCAAATCATGCGCCGATGCTTCAGCGGCGGGCGGCGCCCTACATCAAGAAGATCACCGTGCATCTCGAGCCGCTGCAGTCCGCGGACCTGGAGTGGGAGGGTACGCCACCGGGCGATGCGCCGGGAAGCGATCATTTTACGGTCTCCACCGGCAAGGGATATGGCGATCCAGGCGATCCTCCGGGGACGTGTACGCGCAACTGTTGCAGCGATCCGATGACGCAATGTGCGCCACCTTGGAACCAGCCGGACAAAGTGGGCGCCTGTTGCACGTATTACGGCAACAATTTCTGGACCGGTACGCCGGTTGCGGAGCACAACACCTGGAAATGGTGGACGCCGATCCAGCCATGGTACTCGTCGCGCGGGATTGCGCTGCATCAGCATACCGAGGTGACCGGCCATCCCATCGGGCACGGTTGTGTGCGGATGGAAGAGCCGAACGCCAAGCGAATCTTCGACTACTCCAATGGCCGACGTACCAATGTGACGACCGACGGACGCGCGGCACCGGTCGCTTGCGCCGAGGACCGGCGCTGTCCAGGCGCAGGCGGCGCCGCGCCATCGCCTCGCGGTGCCGTGCGCGAGACCGGGAGCGAGGACGCGCGCTTTGCAGTCGATTCAGAAAGCGCGGTACCGGGGCTTGAGGGCGTCATGACCTGACGCGCGTGTGGCAAGTCAACATCAGGAGTCAGGGGAAGTGCGAGCTCTAACCAATGACGTATCCGACAAAGCCCCGAGTTCGCGGTCGGAGAAGATGAGCAATGACGTCTCGCCGGCCGCCCAGAGCACCCCGTGGCAGGCGCTGCAGCAAACCCTCGGAAACCAGAGCATGCAGCGACTGCTGCGTGCCGGCGCGGTTCAGGCCAAGCTGAGCGTAAGCGCGCCGGGCGATCCATTCGAGCAAGAAGCCGATGATGCAGCCGAACGGGTGATGAGGATGGAAACGCCCGACGTGGGTGGTGATCGGAGCGCGCCGTCTGTCGCTCCGATCATTCAGCGACGGGTGTCGGAAGGCGCGGGCAGATTGACGGAAGCGCCGCCGCTTGTGCACGAGGTGCTGCGCTCACCCGGTCAACCACTCGATCCATCGACACGCGATTTCATGGAGTCGCGCTTTGGTTGCGACTTTAGAAACGTGCGCGTCCACTCCAACGCCCGGGCCGCCGAATCGGCGCGAGCGGTCAATGCTCGGGCGTACGCGATCGGCAGCAACATCGCATTCGATCGCGGCGGGTATTCTCCGCACAGCGTCGCCGGCCGACGCTTGCTGGCGCACGAGCTGACGCACGTCATCCAGCAGTCCGGCTCCGGGCCGGCGCCCGGGATCGAGCACGAGCACGACGCCGACCGCGCGGCAGCGGACGTCGTGGCGGACCGGGCCGTGCGCGTTCTGCCCAACGCGCAGATCGCCTTGCAAAGGCAGGAGAAGGAAGAAACGCAAGGCGCGGAGAAAGAACGCCCGGGCGGCGGGCTCGAGCGCGCTGTCGCCAATTTCATACTCCGTCAATGCGGACTGGACAACGCGCAGGCCCGCATCGCCGCAGCGGCCCTGACCGGGATGATCGTCGAGATGGTCGAGCAGCTCGGGCGCGGGGGTAAAGGGGCGCTATTCCTCTCGAGACTTGCCGGCTACTCCCTCAAGGATTCCCTGAAATTCACGGGCGGCTACGCCGTCGGCCTGGTCGAGGGTATCGTCAGCCCGATCACCGACTTGTTCGGACTGGCGGTTTTCGGCGAGCACATGAGGGTCATGGCGGAGAACCTGCTGCTCAGCGGGATCAGCCGCCGCGGCGAGCTGGCGGAGGACCTGCGCCAATTGTTCCCGTCGCTCGATGAAATCCAGAAGGGCATCGACGCCGTCGTGGCCAGCATCCGCGATAAGCCCGTGGAAGTCCTGAAAGCCGTGATGACGCTGCCCCAGCGCCTCTCGGCCCAGGCCGAAGAGATGGCCTATAGCCTGGGCAGGAAGGCGGGTGCCGAGATCGTGAAATCGCTCGAGGAACCGTGGTCCGAAAAGAAAACCGAAGAAGCCCCAGGCCCCGATTTCCTGAGGCAGCCGCTCGCGTGGGTGAGCTCGAAGGCCGGGGCGCTCGAATCGAAGATCATCGAGGCGCCTTGGGCAAAGATCGGCAACAAGGTCGGCTACGCGGTCGGTTTTGCCGCCATCAACATCGCGCTGTTCGCGTTCACCGACGGAATCGGCAACCTGATCACGCAGCTGGGCAATGCGCTCGGAAAGGTGAGCAAGGCGCTCGGCGCTCTAGGTCGTGGTCTCGAGGCGATCGCAGGAGTGACGAAAACCGTCGGTACCGCCGTCGCCGAGATCGAGAAGTTGATCGCGCTGGGTGTCGGCAAGCTGCTCAAGCCGCTCGAACATATCCTGGAACCGATCCTGACGCCGCTCACCGGGTTCCTCGGGCGCTTGAGGACGTTTCTTCGCAAGCTGTTCGGCGTCGTCGAAAAAGAAGCCGCACCGGCTCTGACCGCGGCGACGACGAAAGGCGCGGGCGCGTTGGAGGATGTCACCAAGGCCGTCCACACACCTGCTCCGAAGACCCCTGTTCGTACCGCGCACGCGAGTCCGGGCGAGGACGTTGTGTTTCACGAATCAGTGACCCCGCCTGTGGAGAAAGTCCGGCGACCGGCGGTGAAGGTTGAAGAGCCGGGCGCGACCGCTGTGGGAGAATCGACCGGCGGCAGGCGCGAGGGTTTTTCCGATCTCGAAGAACAAGTATTGGATGACCTTGCCGAAGTCCAACAAAAGCTCTATCCAGAAAAGGGACCCTCCGGCAAGCACACCCAATCTGCAGCGAGCGAAGAGCGCGCCTTGCTCGAACAAGATCGCCCGAGCAACAAACAGGTCAAGAAGGCCCGGATCGAGGAATCCGCGCGCCTAGGCGAAGCTGGTGGTCGCGAGCAGGCAGCGAGAGAAGGCATCGCCGTAGCGGAATGGGACACCCCTCAACAATGGAAGGGCGATTTTGGCCAGGGCATTGACCGCATCGGTGAGCGGGGAGACCGGGTTGTGGTCCTCGAGTTCAAGTACGGAGGGAGCGATTTGGGCACAAGCGGCGAGGACGTCGTTCAAATGTCGAACGAATGGATTGGAAGGAAGATCGCCGAGTTGGAGGTGGTTGGTGACACGGAGACAGCGGCGAAATTACTCAAGGCTGCTCAAGAGGGGCGGCTACAAGGCGTCGTCTACTGGACGCGTGAGTTGAAGGCTGGTGAGACCACCTCGCGACTGACAAGCGCTCAGCTGCGAGACAAGCTCGGCCGCGAAAGCATCAGCGAGAGCGGGCTGATCCAATATTCGCGAACCAAGGTCCAAAGTGGATACGACAAGCGCCTGAAAGAGTTGCGGCGAGCGATGGAGCGCGGTGACGTGTCAAGGCTTCCCTGATCGCATGCACACATTCCGCGACAAGAATGGGGCCGCGGTCACGAACGGCGTACAGCCGCAGCTCGCCACGCTCGAGACCCTGGTCTATCCGATGGAATCAATGGAGTCGGAGTCAATTGGATGTTTGTTCCCCGCGATAGAAGCGCCGGGTAGCTAAGAGAAGAACTTTCCAAGAGGCAAGGCAAGTGCGAGCCCTCACCAAAGACGTATCGAATAAAGCTCCGAGCCCGCAGTCGGCGAAGATGAGCAACGACGTCTCGCCGACCGCCCGGAGCACTCCCTGGCAAGCACTGCATCAAACCCTCGGCAACCAGGGCGTGCAGCGACTGCTGCGGACACGAGCGATCCAGGCCAAGCTTCGCGTCAGCCGGCATGACGATGCGTACGAGCAAGAAGCCGATCGCGTCGCGAAGCAGGTGTTGCAGCGAAAGGTCGCGCCGTGCTCGTGCGGCGGCGTGTGCCAGACATGCCGCGGCCAGAAGCCGTTGCAAATTCAGCGCCGTGCCGAACCAGGTGCCGACGACGCGGGCCTGTCCGTTCCCGACAATTTCCTGCACTCGCTCGGTCGGGGTCAGCCGATGGACGCCGGCACGCGCGCTTTTCTTGAGCCACGCTTTGGCCGCGATCTGGGGGCAATCCGCATTCACCGCGACAGCGCAGCCGCGCGTGCGGCACAGGCGGTGAACGCGCGCGCGTTTACCGTCGGAAACGATCTGGTGTTCGGACCCGGGGAGTACGCACCGGTGACCGACCACGGCCGATCGCTCCTGGCCCACGAGCTGGTGCATACGTTCCAACAGCGTCCGCGCAATCCCGGCGGCGAAGCGTTTCTACAGCGCTTTTCCCTATGGGAGAGCGCCGCTCGCTTTTTCGGGGGCGGAACGTTTTCCGACGACGAACTGCAGGCGTACCTGCGGTTGCTGGATCAACGCCGCAACGCCCCCCTGCGCATCGAGGACGACTTCGACAGCGACAACAAGGCGCGCGAAGTGGTGCAACGCTGGAAGCGCGGTGACAGCCTCTACGTTCTCACCGGTTCGCGCAAGATCCAGCTGATCGAGGAGATGCTCTCGGGATTTACCGGAGACGACGACGAGAACGCCATCCTCGATCTCCTCACCGGCTCCACGGGTCCGGAGTTTGCCGAGATATTGCGCCAGGTCGGCGAGTCGAGGCTGAGGGATGATTTCCACGGCGCCGAATACACGCGGTTGGAGAGTCTGCTCGCTTCGCGGGCACCCGCGCCGGGTGCCCGAAGGCCGCCCGCGGCCGGCGCCAGTACCGAAACATTTCCATCGCAGACGGTGCTCGAAGCACAGCAGCTGTTCAGCAGCAACGCCCAGCTGGCCCATGACGTGAGGCAGAACTGCATCGAGATCGTGCGCACCATCGGGCCGCGCCTGTTCTCCCACGATCCGCAAATGGCGCGGCGTGTGACAACCGGGCTCGGGCGCTTGAGCGGCGGGACGCTGACGATGCCGCATGCCGGCGGGGTGCTGACGGGGCTCGGCGCCGCCACCGGGCCGACCGACGTGCGCTTCAACAACGGCAACGGCAACAACGAACCGACGGCGATGCTTGCGAGCGCGTGGGACACGATCATCGGACTGGTCGGCAGCGAGAACGGCTGGCACATCTTCGGTCTCGCGGTCTTCGATGGGTACCACAGCATCACGGTGTTCGTCGACAAACGGCCGGATGCGACGCGCGTCTATTGGGCCGACCAGTGGGCGATCGACCCCGGCGACGACTTCCACCAGGCACCGGGATCGGTTTCCGGGTTCCGGCGCTATGAGCAAACGGGTTTCGATCGATTTATCACGGAAAAAACACGGGAATGGTGGAACGACGTCCACCGGCCCGGTTCGAAGTGCGGGCTTGCCCATCCACGTACGTGGGACCGTTCGTGCCGGTACACGGCGACGCTCAAGATCTGGAAATTTCACCCGAGTCCGCCATGATCCGGACCCTCGAGAAGTGCGCTAAACGATCAATAGTCTGAGATTCCCTGAAGAGGGATCAACGGGAACGAAGACTGGAGTTTCCGGGAGCCAAGGCAAATGCGAGCACTTACCAAAGACGTATCGAACAAAGCCCCGAGCCCGCGGTCGGCGAAGGTGAGCAATGACGTCTCGCCGACCGCCCGGAGCACCCGGTGGCACGCACTGCATCAAACCTTCGGCAATCAGAGCATGCAGCGACTGCTTCAGACGCGCACGATTCAGGCCAAGCTACATATCAGCCAACCGAACGATCCGTACGAACAAGAAGCCGACCGCGTAGCCGAAAGGGTGATGCGGACGCCTGACTCCGCGGCGCAAAGAAAGTGCGCCGCCTGTTCTGCGGGGGGCGCCACCTGCCCGAGCTGCGAGGAGGAGACGCGCATCCGGCGCAAATCGGACGGCGCCGCCAAAGCCGGAGAAGTACCGGCCGACTTCGCGAGCCGGTTGGGTGGGGGCACGGCACTCGATTCGGCGAGCCGCGCCTTCTTCGAACCGCGCTTTGGCCGCGACTTCGGCGATGTCCGCGTGCATGCGGGAGCGCAAGCCGACATCGCGGCGCGCAGCATCAGCGCGCGCGCCTTCACGCTCGGACGGAACGTCGCATTTGCGGCCGGGGAATACGATCCGCGGTCCGAGCGCGGACGCAACCTGATGGCGCACGAACTGGCGCACGTGCTCCAGCAGCGCGCACAGCGGGGCGCGCCGGGCCTCCAGGCGCGCGTGGTGGACGATGACGAGCACCTCCCCTGTCGGGCGACGGCGGGGCGCGGCGCCGCTTACCTGGGCGCGCGCGAAGCGGCGGCCGCCACGATGGCCGAGGAGGCGGCGACCGCGCTGCGGGCGAGCCCGATCGGGGAGCCGGAACGCAGGCTGTTGTGGGAACGGCTCCGGCTCGACTACAACGAGCCGGTGATCCGCTGCCGCCAGGTCGCCGAGGTCGCGGACCGGCTTGCACGGGCGGCCCGCGAAATCCGGGGAACCGACTGCGTATACCAGTGCGCGGCTTCCGGGGAACCCGAAGGGGAGTGCCGGTCGGGCCGCCACGATGCTTATACCCATGTCGGCCTCAGCCGGAATATCGATCTTTGCGACGGCTTCTGGCTGGCGTCTTCGGACGATCAGGAGGCCATCCTCCTCCACGAGTGGATGCACTATCTCTACCTGACGCGGGGCCTTCGCGATCAGCGCGGGGGTGGCTTCGACACCGCGGATTGCTACGCCATCTTCGCGGACGCTAGGCGGCGCGGGGCCGCGGCCCGGGACGACGGGACCTGCCCCGCGCGCGCCGAACCGGTGCCCGCCGCCGATCCCTCGCGCCAAACCGAGCAGTGTCCCGGGAATGTGTTCGCCACCTTCGTGGGCCTCGGCGGTTACGCCTACGGTCTCGGCGGCCACCACTACGGGCTGCTCGGCGCCGGGCTCGATCTGAACTTCCCGCTCACGCGCATGCACGACTGGGAGCTCACGCTCGGCCCTCGCTTCACCGCGCTGCTGCCGACCGACGCGGCGGCGCGTGCGTCCTACCTCGAGGGAATACGCGCCGGGGTCTCTTTCCGGTATCGGCCCTGGAGGTTCGGTATCCAGGTCGGCGGGTACGCCGAGGCGGGAAGAGCTTCGTTGTCGAACGCGGACGAGACGCGCACCGCGCATCCTTATCTGGCGGGCGGCGTCACGGCCGCGCTGAATTTCCGTCTCGGAGACCGTACGGCCCTGCAGATCCTCGCCGACGTCGGCGGCGGCACCCGCCTCGATCGGATCGACCCCGCCGGCGACGAAGCGCGGCGCGGCTGGTTCGGCGTGGGGTTGGGGCTCGCGTTGCAGATCAAGTGATCTGCCGCATGGCGGAGCTCAGATGAGGGAGGTTTTCAAGCGCTTGCGGGAGAAGCTCGCCATAAGCGAACCGAACGAGAGGTGAATCGAATTGCAATCCGTCAATCGTGACAAGGAGACTCAGTCATGGATCGCATCGTAAAGGTGTTCTGCACCGGCCCTGAACAAACCGCGCTTGCGAAGGCGCACAAGACGCTCGAGCGCTACCCGGCGTTCCTGCTGATTCGAGCCTCGAAAAAAACACTCGCGCCGCTTGGGCGCAAGTATCCGATCGAGGACATCACCGACTTGTACGCGATCCGCGCCGGGAGGAGCGTCATCAACACGTCGCGCCCGCGCGTGGATGTGAAGGGCAGGCGCCACGCGCACCCGGCGTACCGGGACGTCAAGCGTCTGCGCCCGGGAAAGCACCACTATCTGGTTCAGTTCGTCGGCCCGATCAAGGACGCCTGGCTCAAGTCGCTGAAGGCAATCGGAGCCGAGCCCCGCCAGCACTACGAGAACTTTGCCTACGTGGTGCGCGCCGCCGGCAAACTATTGCCCGGAATCGCGGCGCTGCCGTTCGTGCGTTGGGTGGGTCATCTGCCGCATCGCGCGCGCATCACCCCTGCGCTGGCGCTCGCGTTGAAGGGCGGGAAGAAAGCGGCCGCGTTACCGCGCACGCGCAAGCTGTCGTCCCGCTATACGGTCGAATTCTTCGGGCCCGAGGACCGGCAGGCGGCGTCCGCCGCTGTCAGGAAGCTCGGGTTCAAGGTGCTGAATCGGGAGGCGAAAGGAAAAGCCCTGATCGTGGAGGCAGCGGGCGCGGACGCGACGCGCGCCCGGAAGCTGGGGCGGCTGTCCGAAGTGCACGGCGTGCGCGCGATTCGCGAACGCAGCCTCAGGCGGCTCAGCAACGATGTCGCCGCCGGGATCATGGACACGGCGCGCAGCCTGGGTAACAGTGGACTCGGGCTGAGCGGCAAGGGCGAAACTGTCGCGGTGTGCGATACCGGGTTCGACACGGGCGACCCGCGCAGCGTCCATCCCGACTTCGCGGGACGTGTGGCGTGGATCAAGAGCTACCCGATTACCCCGGAGTTCAGGGACGACGTCAGGAACCCCGGCGGCGATGACGGCGCGGCGGATCTCGACAGCGGTCACGGCACGCACGTGGCCGGGTCGGTGCTGGGCAACGGCGCGGCGAGCATGGGACTGCCGGGCGCGGCGAACCCGATTCGCGGCCTCGCTTTCAACGCCAAGCTCGTATTTCAAGCCGTGGAGCAGGAGTTGCGGTGGAAGGACCCGGGCGATCAAGCGCGTTACGGGCGTTATCTGCTGGCCGGTATTCCGGACGACCTCACCGTGCTTCTCTCAGACGCCTATGGCAAGCGGGCCCGCATCCACTCGAATTCCTGGGGCGGCGGAGACCCCGGCGAGTACGACGAGCAGTGCGAGCAGTTGGACCGCTTTGTGTGGCGGCGCCGGACGTTTTGTGTGGTGTTTGCCGCCGGCAACGACGGCACCGATGCCGACGGCGACGGCAAGATCAATCCCATGAGCGTAACGTCTCCGGGGACCGCCAAGAACTGCATTACGGTGGGCGCCTGCGAAAATCGCCGGCCCAATTTCAACGGCGAGACCTACGGGGAGTGGTGGCCGCAGGATTACCCGGTCGCGCCGTTTCGCAACAACCCGATGGCGGACGACAGCGACACGGTCGTCGCCTTCAGCAGCCGCGGGCCCACGCGCGACGGCCGCATCAAGCCCGACGTCGTCGCGCCCGGCACCTTCATCCTTTCCACGCGTTCCACGCAGATCGCGTCGAACAACACCGCCTGGGCCGCGTTTCCGCCGAGCCGGCTCTACTTTCACATGGGCGGCACCAGCATGGCAACGCCCCTCACGGCCGGCGCCGTGGCGCTGATCCGCGAGTACCTGCGCACCAAAGAGAGGAAGGAGAGCCCGAGCGCCGCGCTCCTCAAGGCCGCCCTGATTCTGGGTTGCGAGCGGCTGCCTGGGTATTCGCCCGCCGGTGTGCTCCTCGACAACCACCAGGGCTTCGGACGCGTCAACCTCGACGCCGTGCTCGCGCCCGCCCGCCCGGCGAAAACCGTGTTTCGCGACGACAAGGCCGGGCTGCGAACCGGCCAGGCGCGCAAATTCACGCTCAAGCTCAAATCGAATCAAGCGCCCCTGCGCATGGTGCTCGCATACAGCGATTACCCGGGCGCTGCGCTGGTGAACAATCTCAACCTGATCGTCACGGATCCGGACGGAAAGCGCTACGTGGGAAATCAGAAGGCACCGGGCGCCATGACGATGGATGTCGCAAACAATGTCGAGGTCCTGCACGTGAGCCGGCCGGCCGCCGGCATCTGGACAATCGAAGTCGTGGGTTCGAACGTGCCGCAGGGTCCGCAGGCATTCGGTTGGGTGGGGCAAGCGCATTTCGCGTGAGACTGCAGTCGGATGGCGTCGGGGGGTCGAATCGATGGCGTCGGAGTCGATCAGGTGTTCGTTCCTCGCCGTAGAAGCGCCGGGTAGCTGAGAGAAACTTTCAAGAGGCAAGGGAAGTGGGAGCCCTCACCAAAGAAGTATCGAACAAGGCCCCGAGCTCGCGGTCGGCGACGACGAGCAATGACGTCTCGCCGGCCACCCCGAGCACCCCGTGGCAGGTTCTGCATCAAACCCTCGGCAACCAGGGCATGCAAAGACTGCTGCGTGCGGGCGTCATTCAGGCGAAGCTTCGCGTCGGCCAGCCGAATGATTCTTACGAACGGGAAGCCGACCACGTTGCCGATCAGGTGATGCGTATGCCTGCATCGCAGCCCCAGCTTGCCTGCGCCTGTGGCGGAGAGTGCCCCAAGTGTCGGACGCCGCAGCCGGATCAAGAGCACGTCCGCTTGCAGACTAAGCGCGTCCCATCAAGCGACCTGGGGCATACCACAGCACCGCCTATCGTCAACGAAGTATTGCGCTCGCCCGGTCAGCCTCTCGACCCCGCGACTCGCGCCTTCATGGAGCCGCGCTTCGGCCACGACTTTGGCCAGGTGAGGGTGCATACCGATGCGAACGCAGCCGAGTCGGCGCGCCGGGTCGATGCCGTGGCTTACACCGTCGGTCACGACCTTGTGTTCGATTCCAGACGGTTTGCACCGCACACGACAGAAGGCCGTCGCCTGCTGGCGCACGAGCTGACCCACGTCGTTCAGCAAAACCGCGGCGCGGCCGACGGCCAGCTCCAAAGACAACCGCCGGTGGGCACCGCGCCTGCCCGGCGGACCACCGCGTACACCTTCACGGGCTGCACTGACGCTGAAATGGAGACGATCAGCGTCAACGTCCGCCAGTCCTACCTGATGGTCGTCAACGCGCGCGAGCAGATGACGAGCCTGATCCTGTCGATCATTCAGGCGGAATCGTCGCGTGACTACGCTTTGTCCAGAGATGCTATCTCGTTGCGAAGTGTGGTCGGCCGCTTGTTTGGCGCCGATACGCTGGAAGTCCTGCGCGACGTCCGCAACAACTTCACCAGGATCGCCAACCGCTATCGCGCCGACCGGGAAGTCGTTTGCCACCACGATCCGGATCGCAACCAGGTGGCAAGCGCCGAAGTCGGCGGCACCCGCATCTGGATCGGGCCCGAGTTCTTCTCGCGATACACCGACAATCTGGACGCCCGGCCGCGGATTTTCATTCACGAAATGGCGCACAATGCCGGCATCGAGCATGATATGACGGGCATCGCAATCACCGCCGGAGAGACGGAGACGCGGCCCGCCCAGGTGGCCCACCATGCCGACAGCTATGCGGAGCTCGCCTATCGAATCTACGCGCGCGACTTCTTCGGCCGCATGAACCGCGAGCTGGATATCTAGTCCGACGAGCCGGGTAGGGTCTTTACGTGCGCCGGCGCCTTCATCCCCGCGCCGGGCACGCTCCGCGTGCAGCGGCAGTTTCCCCTGGAGCCGTTTTTCATGCCGCCTCCGCGCCCTGCACGAAGGAGGTCCGTTCCAGGCCATACTTCTTCACCAGCTTCCCCAGGCGGCTGCGTTCCTTGCCGGATATCCGAGCCGCCTGGCTGATGTTGCCGTGAGTGCGCGAGAGGAGCTCGACGATGTAGGCGCGTTCGAACCGGGCTATGGCGTTCGCCTTGGCTTCCTGGAATCTGAATTCCGTTATCCGGGACAAGGCCGCTTCCCTTGCGTCCTTCCGGCGCTCGTCTGGCGGGGCCAGGCAGTGCAGATGTACCACCGGCCCATCGGTCATCAGGAATTCCCGGTGAATCATGTTCTCCAGCTCGCGCACATTGCCGGGCCACTCATGATCCAACAGCCGCACGACCGCGTCGGGATGGATGCTTTTCCGCGGCTTGCGGTATTGCCGCTCGAGGCGTCTCAGGAACCTCTCGGCCAGAAGAACGACGTCTCGCCCGCGCTTGCGCAGCGGCGGAAGATCGACCGCCAGGACGTTGAGCCTGAACAAGAGATCTTTCCGAAAGCGATTCTCCCTGGCCAGTTCTTCGAGATTCGCGTTGCTTGCCGCAATGATTCGTACGTTTGCGTCGCGCACCACCGCACCGCCCACCGGGCGATATTCGAAATCCTGGAGAAAGCGCAGGAGCGTGGCCTGCGCTTTTGGGGTGAGCACCTCAATCTCGTCCAGGAACAGGGTGCCCCCCAGAGCTTCCGCTATCAGCCCTTGCTTGGCGTCGCGGGCGTCGGTGAACGCTCCTCGGGCGTGGCCGAACAGCTCGCTTTCCACCAGGCTGTCCGGCAACGCACCGCAGTTCACCGGGATGAACGGAAAATCCCGGCGCGCGCCCAGGTAGTGTATGGCGCGCGCGACCAGTTCCTTGCCGGTACCGGTTTCACCCTGAAGGAGAACCGTGGCGTCGCAACCGGAAAATCTCTTCGTCAATTCAAGTACTTCGAGAAACGCGGGCGAGTGCCCGACGAGGTTGAACTCGGCAAAGTCTTCCATCTCCCCTCCCCTCGCACCGCGTGCCGACCGGAGGCAGCGATGCGCATCGTTAGTACCGTGGCCTGAAGCGCGTCATTCCCAGCGCGCCTTTTGTTCCTTGGCTGGTCGATCGCCGCCGTGCTTTCCTCCCGGCGTCTCAGCCTTATGATAGTGGCATTTATTTTGCACCCTTTTCTCGGCCTGCGATACCTGTCGAATCCGACAGGGGTCCCCGACCTTCGATCCCGGGGTGAAACGGGCCGGACGCTCCCGAGCGCAAGCAGGCCCCTGGAAATTGTCCGCCCTGCACGGGCCGCGGGAACACTGCCTCTTGCGTTCCGGCTTGGACTTACCTACTATGGGTTGTGTGTGTTGACCGGTGGCCTGCAGGCCGCCTGCGCCGGGGGCGCGCAAAATGCCCAAAATTCCGCTTGATTTCGGAAATGCAATCCCTATAATCGGGCCCATAGGGGCTCCGGTTCGGTTGTCTGCAAAGCGGACGGTCAAACCCGGGCCCGATGCTTTTGGAGATCGGATTTTGAACTGCAATCCACCCGTAAAGGAGGTCATCATGACAAGCAAAAGGGAGCACGCCGGCTCGCAGGACTTTTTCGCGCTCGATATTCCCATAACGTAGGTTCGTACTAGGGAGGCCCCAACGATGCAGATGCGTGCCGGCGTAGCCAAAAAGACCATCAGGTCAATCCGACAGCAGGCATTCGAAGCAACCCACCTCTTCGACTCGCACCCCGAGTCGAGCCTGGATTTCGAAAAAGTCCGGGCGGCAGTCAAAGACGGCTACGACAAGCCGTTTCTCCTGATCGATTCCACCATCGTGCGCGAGAAGACGCGGCGCTTCACCGCGGTGATGCCGCGCGTGCGGCCGCACTACGCGGTCAAAGCCAACCCGGATCCCCGCGTCCTCAAGCTCATGCTCGAGGAAGGCGCCGGATTCGAGATCGCTTCCGTCGCCGAGCTGGACCTCCTGCTCGCGCTGGGCGTTCCCGGGGCGGATGTCTTCTACTCCAATCCGGTCAAATCGCGCGACCAGATCGCCTATGCCGCCTCGAAGGGCGTCCAGTGGTACGTGATCGACTCGGTCGAGGAACTGAAGAAGATCCAATCGATCAGGGCGGACGCCAAGCTCTATCTGCGCATCGACACGCCCAATATCGGCAGCGACTGGCCCCTGTCCGGCAAGTTCGGCGCCCACGCCTCCGAGGTGCGCGACATCGTCGCGACGGCGGCGAGGCTCAAGGTCGATCTCGCGGGCGTCGCCTTCCACGTGGGCTCGCAGTGCCGCAATCCCGAGAACTGGCGTGTCGGCATCGAAAAGTCGCGCGCGGTTTTCGACCAGATGGTGAAGGCGGGCCTCAATCCGCGGCTTCTGAACATCGGCGGGGGCTTCCCGGTGAGGCACGTCAAGCCGATCCCCGCGATCGAAGTGATCGGCGAGGTCGTCAACCGGGCGCTGGAAGCGTTTCCTGCCGCGGTAAAGGTGATCGCCGAGCCGGGCCGGTTCCTCGTATCCGACGCCGGCTACTTCGTCTGCCGCATCATGGGGACGGCGACCCGCGCGAACAAGCGCTGGATGCACTTGGACGCCGGGCTTTTCGGCGGCATCATCGAGACCGCGGAAGGACTCAAGTACAAGGTCCGCACCGACCGCGCCGGCCCGGACATCCCCTGGAACGTTGCAGGGCCCACCTGCGATTCGATCGACGTGGTGATGCGCGACGAGCCGCTGCCTTCGGACCTGCAGGAGGGCGACTATGTTTACCTCAGGAACGCCGGCGCCTACACCACGGCCTACGCAAGCAGCTTCAACGGCTTCCCGCTGCCCGAGGTCCGCGTGATCTGACTTCGCGCGGGCGGGAGCCTAGAGCGGGCCGCGGGCCCGCTCTTGTTTTGAAGCACCGGATTCTGCTAGAACTCCCATTCACGCGGGCTCGCCCGACTCCGGATTGAGAGAAGCGGTGGAAACGAGTTTATCGCAAGCGCCCATCCTCATCGTCGATGATGACTCGAAGAGTCTTCTTGCCCTGCAGGAACTCCTGCAAACTCTGACACGAGAAGTCGTTCGGGCCAATTCGGGAGAGGAAGCTCTGCGATGCGTCCTGAAACAGGACTTCGCTGTCATCCTGCTGGATGCGCGCATGCCGGGGGTGGATGGTTTCGAAACCGCCAGATTGATCAGGAAACGCGAGCGGTCGCGGCATACCCCGATCATCTTCCTGACCGGCGCCTACGAGGACGTGCACTCGGTGTTTCGCGGCTACGAGGCGGGGGCCGTGGACTACATCGTCAAGCCCCTCGTGCCGGAAATCCTGAAATCCAAAATATCGGTTTTTGTCGAGCTCCACAACAAGAATGCGGTATTGATCCGGGAAATAGCCGAACGCAAGCGAGTTGAGGAGCATTTGAGGAAATCGGAGGAAAACTTGCGCGCGCTGGCGGCACACGTGCAATCCGTGCGCGAGGAGGAATGGACGCGGATCGCGCGCGAGATCCACGACGAGCTCGGCCAGTCGCTGACGGGGCTGAAGATGGATTTGACCTGGGTGGCGAACAGGCTGCCGGAGGATCGGCGGGAGCTCGCCGAAAGGACGAAATCGATGTTTGGCCTGATCGATGACACCATCCAGTCGGTGCGCAGGATCGCCTCCCGGCTGCGGCCGGAAGTGCTGGACAATCTGGGGCTGATCGCCGCCATCGAGTGGCACGCGGGGGATTTTCGCAAGCGCACCGGGATCCGGTGCAAAATCTCAGCGCCTTCGGAAACGCCGGCGCTCGATCGGGAACGATCGACGGCGGCGTTCCGTATTTTTCAGGAATTGCTGACGAACGTCGCGCGCCACGCAAACGCGACCAGGATCGATGTCACGATGCGGGTCGACTCCGGCGCCCTCGTGTTCACGGTCGAAGACAACGGCAAAGGCATCGCGGAGTCGGCGATCAACGACTCGAA
>Ga0137436_1000192_pt1 | contig 19669 bp, 24 predicted proteins | sample EasRivERMGT119_2_FD_102328 | JGI IMG/M metagenome (GOLD analysis project Ga0137436, IMG submission 102328) | Soil microbial communities from meander-bound floodplain in the East River, Colorado, USA - East River MetaG ERMGT119_2 | ecosystem: Environmental > Terrestrial > Soil > Floodplain ...
CCGGTCGCCGGCATGACGACGGGCAGGCCGCACGCCATCGCCTCCAGCGCCGCGAGGCACTGCGTCTCGACCGGTGAGCCCAGGATGAACACGTCGGCGGCGCGAAGTGCTTCGCGCACGACCTCGCGCGAGACGTTGCGCAGGATGCGACCGGGCGCGCCCGCGGCCACCGACTTGACGACCCAGGTCCATTCGAGATCGGTGCGCTGCTGCGCGATCGCCTTCACTGACTCGAATCCCTTGTGTGGCGCGCCCTCGCCGACGAAGACGACGCCGGGTCGAGTGCCCTCTTGCCGAGGATCGCAATTCCAGAACGTTTGATCGATGCCGAGTGGAATGATGCGGATCTTCGCCGCGTGCTCGACGTAATGCGACGCGATCAGCGGCCCGTTGCAAACGATGACGTGCGCGGCGTTGAGCGTCGGCCACTGCGGGACGGGGTCGTTGTACATGCCGATGAGATCGTCTTGCAGCAACGCAATGTAGGGTACGTTTCCGCCCGTGCACGGCTCGGCCCACGTCGCGTTCTGGATGCAGAGTCGCGGCCGCGGCATCTTCCAGCACTCATCCTTGAGCCACGGCCAACTCGTCGTGCCGGTCGATGCGAAGTCGACGGATTCCAGTTCGAGACGATCGGCGAGGATCGACCAGAGCATCGGTTCGCCGAAGCGACCCGCTCGGACGAGATCGTTGACGATGCGCACGCCGTTCATGCGGGCGCCAGGATCGCGGCATGATGCGAGCCAGGGCGACGCCCGTACGGCGACCACGCCGGGTCGCAGGGATCGCCGGGCGCCGCGTTGTCGAACCAGTCGCGCCAGACGATGCGCGCCGGCAGCGACGCGAGCAGCGCGTCGAAGGCGCCGTCCTGCATCGTCCCGAGATGCGGCATCTGGCCGGGCGGTTCGTTCGGGAGCGTCATGAACAGCAGGCCGTCCGCGCGCAGCGCTTTGAGCGCGGCGACCATGGTGGCGCGTTGCACGTCGGGCGCGAAGTGCTCGAAGAACTCGATGGCGAAAATTCGATCCGGTCCGTATGCCACGCATGGCCAGTCCGCGCGCAAAAACGTCACACCCGCGCCCCCGTTCCACTTCCTCGCGAAGTCGATGCACGCTGCGTTGCGATCAATTCCGTGCGCGGTGCCGTAGCGCCGCGCGAGATGTGTCGTCCTCGCCCCACCCGCGCACCCGAGATCAAGAGCGAATGCGCATTCACGTTCATCATGATCCATCATCGCATCATAGAAGGAATAGTGCGTCGCGGCCCAGCGCGCGTACGCCTTTGCCTTGATGCCGTGCTTGCCGAATCCGTCCTCGATGTTCGTGCGCGGTCGGTGTGGCCCGATCCAATTTCCTGTCGGGTCGTCACTCTGTTCGTTGCACGCGACGATCTCTGCGAGCTTCTCCAGGTCGTCGATCAATCCGTCGACTACGGTATCCAAGCAACCTGCCCTCCTCCTGGCGGAAGCTTGCGCGCGATCGTCAGCCCATACTGCGCGGCGAGTGTTGAACACTCCCACTGCGGCATGTGCCGCATCACCGCCGCGACGCGCCACACGTCCCCGCAGCGACCCGGAATCGCCTGATCTGGATTCGGCGGATAGGTGTCGTGCATGAGCAAGGTGCCATTCGGAACGAGCACGCGCTCGATCTCGACGAGTTCGCGCATCGTCGCTTCGTACTCGTGCGACGAGTCGAGGAAGATGAGATCGACCCACGAGTCATTCGCCAATCGCAGGTAATCGATCGTATCAATGCGCAATAGCGTCCTCTTGCGGCCATCGGATTCGATTGCTCCTGAGTCGCATTGGATCGACTCGTGATCGACACCGATTGAATGGCGACAGAACTGCTCAACTTTTCTGAACGTCTCACCTCGATGAAACCCGAGTTCGACGTAAACATTTGGCTGCAAGAATCGCGCGATGGCGGCCACAACATCGCCATGATCGCCACCGCGCGTCTCGGACGGTTCGAGTCCGTACATCAGCCGGCCTTCACCATTCTCACATCGCCGAGCTTGACGAGACGCTTGTCGAAGTAGCGCAGCACGGCGAGCGCATGGTGCCTGCTCTTGTAGCCGTCGCCGGTCTTGAAGACGCGCTGACCGTTCGCGGCGACGAGTCGCACGAACCACTCGCCCGTGCGCGTCGACTTGTAGACCTCGGCCTTTGCATAGCGGGATCCAGACACGTTCGATCTCCTCAAGTGAACCAATCGGGATTGACGGGAACGAGCACCGCGAACGGATCGGGTGCGATACGATCGAGCGATTCGCCGCACTGCCCCATCGCCGCGTAGCGCGCATGCTTCGCGACGACCTTCTCGGGTGACGACCACGAATAATGCAGGATGCCGGGCGCCGGATAGCCGAGCGATTCGATGCAGTCGCGCGCGGCCGGCGGGAACTGCGGCCGGTGCAGGCCGGGGAATCCCTCGGGATAGACGAGCTCGGGTCGGTTCTTCCAGAGGCGCAGGAATCCCGCGTCGCCGAACTGGCGGTCGACGCGGTAGTGATGCTCGTCGTTCCATAGATTGATTTCGCTGAGACAGATCCCGGTGAGGTCGGGCCGCTTCTCAATCAGCGCGCGCGCCGCGTCGGGCGTATCGCGCATGAGCGCCTCATCGGCGTCGAGCCAGAGAATCCAGTCCACGCGCGGCGATTGATCTTGCAACCAGCGCAGCATCTTCGCCTTGTGCTCGATCTCGTTCGACCAATCGTTCGGCTGGTGGAAGCAGTGATCGAGATTCGCATCCATCCACTCTCCGGACCCGTCCGTCGAACCGTCGTCCCATCCTACGATCACGTCGCACATGCGACGCATTGACGCGACCGCCCGCGGCAGGTTGTGGGGGAGTTCATTATGGACTTGAACGAGTCCGCCGAATCGCAGGCTCATGACTTCTTCCATTCTTCGTTAACGCTCATTCTTCATTCCTCGTTTCGCCCTCTTGGACGTGGTACACGACGCTGCGCACCGCCGTTCGGTGTTCGAGGCCGAGCTTCTCCGCCGCCTTGTTGAACGTCACGGCGTCGGAAGCGAGGACGTGATTCGGCGTCTGGATCCAGTAGCCGCCGATCTTCTCGAAGTCCTCTTTGCGCCAGAGCACGGGCATGAAGAGGCCGCCGCTGAAACTGTCGAAGTGTCGAGTCTGGTCGCGACGGTGGCGCGCGTGATCCATGAACTCGGCGCGGCGGAACGTATCCGGCGTGCGGCCGAAGTCCATGACGTACTCGGGCAGTCCGGACGTGAGGCGCCCGCTCTCGACCAGCAGCGAGGTCGGCAGGCACTTCGGATTCTCGTCGCGCACCGCAAGTAGTTCGTCGATCCAATAGTCGCCGAACGCCATGTCCGTGTTCACGAGGATCACGTCCTTGGTGCGCGCCTCCGCGACGCAGCGGTTCCAGGCGGCATAGACCCGCGCCATCGCATAGGCGCTCGGGTCGGGGTTGCGGTGATCGACGTAGCGCGCCAGCTTCTGCCAGTGCCCATCCTCGCTCAGTCCACCGACCGAGAGGTTGTCGCCCGTCGCGTCCGGCCCGAAAGTCCTCTTCCTGACCCACTCGCCGACGCGCGTGTTCGCGTCGTTGCCGACGACCATCACGTCGAAGGTGGTTCGGTTCTTCGCGCGCGCGAGGTTCTCCAGGCACCATTCCAGCCAGCGCGGATCGCGGTAGACCAGCAGCGCTACCGTCACATGAATTCCATTCGTCACCGACAATCTCCTCTCTCTAAGTCTCTCTCTCTAGGCCCGTTCACTTTGCATCGCAAAGTCACTTTGATCGTTCGAGATAGTCGGCCGCAGCACGCAGAATTTTTGGGCTGTCTCGCATCGCTCCGAGCGACTTATTGCACAGCTGGCAAAGAAATCCGCGCACGGTTCCCGATGTATGGCAGTGATCAACTACGGTTGCAGCATCGCGGCAGATTGCACACCTCGCCCCATTCTGAAACGCCGCGATCTGATCTTCCGACATGCCGTAAAGGCGAACTTGTGCGAAGTGCCGCTCGCACTTCATGCCTCGCGATGCGAACTTTGAGCATCCATTGACGTGACACGGTTTGGCGCCAAGTAATCCGCGACGACGCTTCCAGTCAAAGTGCTTCTGACAGTGGCCCTTCGATCTCGCGTTGAGTTTGCAACCATTCATGGCACATCGCGGCGACTTAATCTTTCCAGATGCCGTGCCAGCGTAGTAGTGACGAGAGCAGAAGCCGCGCGATCTCGCAACGAATATACACCCGATCTCTTTGCATTGCTTACCGCCGGTACGGCGATCATTTACTAACGTGTTGTAGTGACTCGCGCACATTCCTAGAGAAATAGCCGGTTTGAGGCATCCGATGATCTTGCAGTCGGGCATCGGCAGTTTACCTCGGCGACGATCTCCGCAGTAGTGACGAAAACAGAGACCGCGCGCGTAATGCAGTGTCATGCAATCGCGCCTATTGCACCGCTTCTGGTCGCCAGTTTTGCAGACGCTCGTTCGTGAAGGCCTCACCCTTGATTGTCTGAGGACTTGGCCACCGTTTCCAGAACAGCGCGTGATTTTTGTCCCAGTCTTCTCGCGGACGCCAATGCTTTGCGTCATCAGATTGGTGATGGTCGGCAACGAGGTCGTCGCGCCATACGATCTTTGCTCCGGCTTGCAGCGCGAGTTGCAGGAAGTCTGGGTCGTCGAAGCAATAGCCTGGACGGAACTCTTCACAAAACCCTCCAATCGCGTCCCAAAGCGACCGATGCATCATACCAAGGAAGTGATATGCATTCTGCAAACTTGAATGAGTATGCCACGACGACGATTCTGGGCACCAAACCGCTGCGTGAACGTATGTCTTCAATCCGAGCCGCTCGATCGTTCGCCGCATTTCCTGGAAGACCGGAACGCGATGCGTCGTCTCGGGATTCGTGAGCACGATGAACTCGCCGGTCGCCGCCGCGACGCCGCGGTTGATCGGGACGCAAGGGTTGAGCGGCTCCTGCCGGACGGGCAACTGCATGAGGCTCATGCGCAAGCACGGGCCGCCGTCCATGCGCATGGGGATGATCACGCGCGCGAGCGCCTCGGCGGCGGAGTCGACCGGCGATCCATCATCCACGACGACGATCTCCACGTCTTCATTCGAATAGTGATCGAGCATGGACGCGAGCCCGCGCAGCATCGCGGCGCCGCGCTGCCAGTAGGGCCAAACGATCGAGATGCGTCCTGGGACGATCATGCAAGCACCCGCTCCAGTAACTCCGTGAACTGCGCCGCGACCTTGGGGTAGGCGTGGTCTTGCGTCGCGACCTCATGCGGCTCGATGATGGAGAATCCCGGCGCGTCCTCGCGCGTCGGTCCGTCACCTTCGAGGTTGCCCTTGACGTAGCAGCGCGTGTTGCACCATGCCGCCTCGACGAGCGTGCGCGAGTAGCGGTAGGAGAAGGCAGTGCGCGCGCGGCGGTAGAAAGGCGCCACGTCAAGCGTCTGTCCCTCGTGGATGCATCCCTCCGGGATCTTGCGCTCGCTGCGCCACGGACCCACGAGCACGACGGGTTCGCTCGAATGGAGGTGCCGCGCGTATTCCTCGGCGAGATCGACCTTCATGTCGTCGAACTCGGAAATGACGACGCCCGCGAGCATGTCGGTCGCGACGATCTCGGGTCGATCGAAGCGCGCGAGCGGAAGGCGGTCGAATCCGATCGGATTGCGAATCATCGCGTGCGGCAGGTCCGTCGCCCACTTCTCACCGCAGCGGATCAACCAATCCTGCCCTTTGCGGATCGTCACGAGCCCGCGCGTGAGTGGGTGCTCGACCGGGACATCCGTTGGATGCTCGCTATGGATCACCTGAACGCAAGGCTTCCCGAAGGCATGCGCCGCGTGCAACGGCAGGTACTTCGGCGAGATGCATACCTCGACCCCATCGGGACGTTCGTCGAGCGCGAGCGTCTGGATGTCACGCTCGCGCAGCGGCGCGCCGAGGTGATCGGACCAGTTCGAGGCATGGACGGTAACTCGATGCCCGTGCTGCTGGAGCGCGAGCGCAAGATCGAGCGTGTAAAGCTCGACGCCCGAGTATCCGAACATGCGAGCGCAGAAGACGGCGATTCTCACTTGAGCAGTTTCTCGATCAATCGGACGGCGAGATTGCCAGCAACGACACCGAGCATGATCGCGAGAACGGTCGTCCAGAAAGTCATCTGCATGCCTCCTCACGCGCCACCTGAAGCATCCATTGCCCAATCGCAACGGGCGCGAAACATGCGTCATACAGTTCGCGCCCGCCCGCGGACAACTTTCGACGCAAGTCCTCGGGCAGTCCGTCACGCGCGATCACCTTGACCTGCGCGACGTTCTCGACGAACCAGACGTTCTCTCCGTGAACGAAGCGCTTGCCCCATGGCAGCCGCAGGTCGCGGAGTCCGTCGTCGCTGACGAGCGGGACACCAATTGCGCACGCCTCGACCACCTTGCGATCGATCGTCACGTCCGGGCCGCAAAGATTCAGCATCGCGCCCGAGCGCGCGAGATCGCCGATGTGTTCCTTGAACGAGCGTTCTGTCTTCTCGCCCTGAAACAGCGACTCGTCGAAGAAATTGCGGCGGCGCTCGCAATGGTGCATCGCGTGATAGGCGCCGCGCGTGAGCAGCGTCGCGCCCGTGAAGTCGCTCGCACCTTGGAGTCGCTTCTCCTGCATGCGCCGCAACGCGACGAGGTTCGCATGGAACCACGCGCGATCCGCGTTGCACTCCTCGGGGTCGCCGCTGTTCGCGGGCGCGATCAGATAACCCCATGGATGCACGCGCTGGGGATAGATGTCGTACTCCGCGGCAAATCGCTCGCATGGCTTCATCTTGAAGACGAAGTCGAAGTCGCCGCTCGCGTACTTTACGAGTCCGTCAATGTGGACTTGATCGGCGTAGTCGACGATCGCCGCGACGCGCACCCCGTCCGGCCACTCGAAGCGCAGGATGACGCCCCGCTCCTCGCGACCCGCGGGCTCGACATCGACGCCGACGGCGTGCAACGCATCCTTGATCGGCTCGACGTACGAAGCGTAATAGATCGGCTTGAACCAGCACGGGTGCTCGTGCACGAGCTCCTCGCGCTGCGGCAGCGTCACACGCAGGCCGGCCATCCAGCATCCCTCCCGTCACGACGGATCGGGAGCATGGGGAATCAAGAATGATTCGTCAAGTAGCGGCGCCGCGTCTAGGAAATTAGAAGCCGGGCAGGTGGGCCTCTCTACCAGGGGGGACCCACCTGCCCTCTGAGTTACATCGTCAGCGTATCTTATTCTATCGATGATGTCGATTGACCCGGTCGACTAGCGCCGACGCTTGTCGGTGTCGGCGTGGACCTGTTCGAGCAGTTTCAGGATACGCTCGGCGATCTCAAGCGACCGTTTCGCCGTCTCCGCGTTGCCGAGGAGGAGAGCCTCCATTCCCTTCTGGAGCAGCCAGAACTCGGAGGCGTTCTCCTTGGTCACGGACGCCTGAGCCGGCAAGGAATGCCCATTCTTGACGCGCATCGCACGCACCGTGTCGAAGGCCATCTTGATCGCCATGACGGCGACCATGCCCATGGTGACGGTTTCGGTGGCGGAGAAGTCGGTCACTTGATCCACTCAGGGATCAGCAGCGCTGGGTTGTCGTGCGCGAACTGCCGGCGCCATGTCCGAAATTCAGTGCCGGTGACGTAGTCACTCGAACGCTCACGAAGCGTCACGTTGATCTCGGATACGCTCTGCGCGATGGCGTCGAGTTTCACGTCGAGCGCGTTCATGTGCGCCTCGGCGATCGAGGATCGATCTTCCTGCCGGGCCACCCTGCTCACGAGGCTTAATACATAGGTCGTGACGCTGACCGTTGCACCAAGCGCGAGCAGGACGACTCCGGCCGGGATCCAGGTCTTCCCGGTGATGGCGTTCACACTTGCTTCCGGCTGACTCGCATGCCGGTCGCGACCTTGATCTTGTGGTGCTCCGTGGCTGGACCCTGGCTCAGGGATCCGGTGAAGTCCAACAGATCGTCGCTGCTTGCGGTTGCCTCGATGCAATTGGTAAACGTCTCGATGGACCCGTCCGCATAGCGGACCGTGATCGTCAACGTGGTCGGCATGATAGTCTCCTGAATTTGCTCAGGCGACGTTCTCGTAGAACCGCTCCCAGGCCCTCCGGCAGCGATCCACCGTCCACGCGCGGGTCATCCCCTCTCGATTCCGTTCAATTGTAGCGCGCCAATCGCCCGATAGAAGCGTCGACACGATCGATGCGGGGGCACCGTTCGTGAATGGCAGGTCGGGCGCGAAGCCGAGCGCCTCGGACCATGCACCGATCGATCGCGGGCGCAGGACGACGGGCAGCGCGCCGTACGTCCAACACTCCATCGCGAACAGGTCGAGGTAGCCACGCATCTGCACCCAGGCCGCATCGTTCTCGCGCAGCCGCTCCGCAATGTTAGCGTTGACTTGTCGAACGTGCGCCCAATTCGGCATCCATCCATGCTTGACGAGTTGCGTTGACACCGCGAGCGCGGCATCGGGATCCTTGTGCTGCGCAACATGCGAGTACGGGAAGAACAACGACGGTCGGCGGAACTCCGTATCGCGCGATCCAGGGTGCTCGATCGATGGGTGATTCGGAATGAACGTGCATGGAACGTTGCCCGGCAAGATCGAACGCAGATCCGGTTCGACGATGTGAAAGGCGTCGGGCAGCGTCGACATCTCACGCAATCCGTACGTTCGATCCGGCTCACCATGAATCGTGACGACGATGCGAGTATTGGGTCGCTCGGCGCGAATCATCGGGATCAAGTCTCGCGCCACGTAGGCGTGATGCAGGTGCACGATCTTGGCATCGCCGATCGCGCGCAAGAGATCGGCGTCCCATTCGATCTCCTCCAGGCCGTAGCTTTCAAGGTCGGGATGGCTCGCGACCGCGCGGTAGTTGATGGTCTTGCTGCCGGCGAGTGCGCGCCCGATGCGCCACGGCACCCAGGCCACGCCGCTGCACTGCCAGGAGACGACGCGGATCACGCGGACATCTCGACGCGCGCCGCGAGCGCGGGCGCGAGCGGGTCGTCCTCAAATGGCACGCCGACGCCATGCGGCCAAAGACGAATGACCTGCTGACGCTTGTCGATGTCGCCCCCGCGGGCCTGCCGCCAGTTGCGCAGCCCCATCTCCCATGCACGCGCGCGCTGCTTGAAGTCGTCCATATCGCCCGCCTTGCCGGCGGTGCCGTCGAGCCCGTAGAGATAGATCCGTTCGTATCCCATGGCCGCCGCGGCCCACGTCGCGAGCGGGCCGGAGGCGTGGGGCGGCCACTCAATCGGACAGAAAATCGAGCGCGGGTCGTCGAGCAACGGGCCGAACGTCCGCGCGATCGCGTCGGGCATGACGATGCGTTCGGGGTGGCGCGTCAGCAGGGGCGTTCGCAGCCGCGTCCCGGCGTCGCGGAACTCCTCGATGATCTCCGGCCCGACCGCGACCGCGTAGCGCCCGGGCGTGCGCCCCAACGCCGTACGGTTCATCAGGAACGCCTCGGGCCACACGCCGTTCTCGGCCGCCAGCCAGCGCGCCGCGATCGTCCATGGCGTCGCATGGGACGACGGACCGTTGCCGACGACGATCGCGTGGCGCCCCATCTCGATGGGCCGGATCTTCAAGTGGGGCAAGCGATCGACTCCTTCGAACGGGCGGTCGCCCACCAATGCAGCATCTTCAAGACGCGACGCGGTGCGGATGGCTTCGCGCCGGGGATGCCATGCAATGCCTCGTCCGGCCAAAACATCGTCCAGCGATTCGGACCGATCACCTCATCGACGACGCGCTTGCGCCATCGTTCAAGGATCGGTGCTTGATTCGTTCGATTCTTGTATCCGCGCGTCCCCTGCCAGCGCGTGCGCGAATCATTTTCTCCGTCGAAGCCGATCAAAAAAACGCCGGACGGTAGGCATCCACAAAGTGCCGACGCGAGCGCGACGCCGGTCCCTTCGTTCGTGTCACCGCGCGCGAAGAAGAAGAGATTCCATCCGTCCGCGAGTCCGGCCGGCGCCTCGCCGCGATCGCGCAGGATCGCCGCGAACGCCTCCTGCTCGACGACGATCTTGTGCGAGTGATAGACGCCAGCGTCGAGGAGTTCCTCGATCGCGCCGCGATCGACGGCACCCGTGACGTGCGCGCTCAGATACGATCCGGTGCGATTGCAGGCCGCGACGACGATGTCGCTGCGCTCCTCGCGCAGTTCGTCAATGTGATGCGGCCGGATCCACCAACTGCTCGGCCCGTTCCCGATCAGGAGCAGCACCTTCCCCCGCAGATCCATTCCTTGATTCGGTTGCATCGCCCTTCCCTCCCATCTCAACCGCGAGCTCACATCCCATCACGAGCGTCCTCGCGACGAGCGCGAGTACACCGTTCGCGTCGAAGTCGCCGACCGTCTTCCCATCGACCGGCGGCAGGATGCCACCACGCCCGCGCGCCTGCACGAGCGCGGCCGCGACGCACTCGACGATGAGTTGCGCGGGCGCGCCGCGGCGCATGTGATACGCCTCGATGCCGACCGGGGCATGCGCGGCCGGATCCTCCGAACGAACGCTGATCGTCGTCGTCGTCGGCCCGACCGCGACCTCGAACGAGAGTCGCGCCGTCAAGATCCCGTTCGTACCGGGGGCAGTCCCCATGCAACATCATCCTCCCACACGTTGAGTTCGTTCGAGATTGCGAAACCGTGCATGTCATCGGTGAACGGTGCCACGTTACCGCTGCCTCCGTGTTTGCGTGCGTCGATGACGACTCCGATTTCGCTGATCGACTTGATTTGCATGCGTTCCACGTCGATGCGCGCACCAGCGCCTGAGATACAGAAGATGAAGATCGGCGGATCAGAGAACGGTGTGTAGGGCAGCTTGAAGAATCCTTCGCCGGCCACGGAAGAGAGTGCGTCAACCTCGAAGGTTGTCGACTGCAAGTTCGCGTAGAGGTATCGAGTCGTGCCTCGCGAGTTTCCGGACGGATCGTCCTCGCAGATCAATTCTTTCTTGTACGTCCCATCGTCGTTCAATGCCACGGCCAGCCGTGTCTTGAGATCCGTCTTGTTCCCTTGTGGATTCGGTCCGATCGCTGATTCGAGCGCGGCGACCTCGGAGAAGAGTCGGTTGAAGTCGCGCGCATGGATCGGCGTCCCGTTCGCCGGCACGCCAGCACCGGACGTGAGCACCGCAATCGAGTACGGGAACGAGTAGTCCATCAGCTACCTCCGATCGCGACCCAATGGATGTAGCATCGGTTGCTCAAGGTCGGAGCCCCCCACACGTTCGTCGAGTTGAAGTTCTGTGATTGAACCTGAAAGCTGGACGTGCCGATGCTGGACTTGACGACTTGCGACTCCCCGACGAACAGATCCGTAGCATGTGCGACGTAGTTCGCGACGATGATGGACGGCGCTACCGTGTAAGATGTCGGATAGAATATGGTGACCACGGAAGTGCCAACAACTCCTGTAATTCCGAATTGATAATTAAGCCCATTTACAGAGAACCATCCGGCGCTCGGCTCGGGAACGGCCTGGACCTTACCGCGCGGCAGGCCGGACCGAGCGTGACGCACGGCAAGTCGCGTCAGTAGATTGGTGACGCTGCCGGCCGGGTCCGTGCCGAGCGCCGTCTCGATCGCGGTGATTTCATCGCGGGCTTGCGCGAGCAATTCCATTCCACGGTTGAGCCCGCCACCCTTAATCTTGCGGCCTTCGATGATCGGGTCGCGAATCCAAATGTTCGATGGGAAGTCGGCCGCCATCAGAAGCTCGTACTCGTGCCGGAGAAATCCTTCTCGACGGCAACCCAATGAAGAATGAACGATGTAGTATCGGATGGAGCGGAGTTAGCTCCAGTCGCTACCATGTAATCGAATCCTGTCGTCGTGCCTGTGTTCATGATGTACGCAGCAAATGCAGGGATCGTCGAAAGCGAAGGATCTGATTCGGACAATTGGAGACGCACGAATGCGTGACATGATGCTTGCATCGCGGGAGAGAATACGATCGACCCACGTAGCCCCTTCGTGATCGGCGTGAGATCAGAGCATTTGATCGACTGCTTCCCGCATCGAAGTCGCTTGCGTTGCGAGTTCGTCGCATCGAAAATCACGATCCGTCCTCGCGGATTGCCGTCGAGATCCATTGCGAGGTTGATGCGCTCGGCGAGCGATCCGACGCTTCCATGGACTCCGATCCCGAGTTCAGTCTCAATCGCCTCCATTTCAAGGCCGGCCTCGTCGAACAACGACTGTTCGAGTTTCGTCGCGCCGCGCGTGATCGCGGAGAATGTTTTGATTGCTCCGGGGAAACTCGCAGCCATGTCAGAAGCCCTTTCGTGGAACGGGGCCAGCCGCCGGCTGATCGCGGAACGCGGACGAGATCGGCAACAGGATCGCTTGCAGCGTACGCGGCGCGGCGCCGAGCGTCCAGTCAACTTCCCATGCGCCTCCCTTGAGTTGCATCTCGCACGACTGGATCTCGTACGTCCGCGAGCCGCCGCACGGTCGCTCGTCGTCTCCATACTTCCAGTCGTCACCGCCCTGCGCCGCCGTGCCGATCAGCGTCGTGCGTTCACCGCCGAACGCGATCCCGATGAGATTGTAGTTCTGGTTTCTGCTGCCGGTCGGGACGCGGGTCCACTTCGCGACCTTGAGTCGAACCTGTTCGGCGTTGAGTCGCTCGGCATATCGATCCTGCAATGCGAGCACGCCCGCGCCTTGCCATCCGCGCACCTGATCGCTGCCAATGCTGCGCGTGATGCGATCGCGTCCGGTCGAACCGATGCCGCTGTCTTCGTAATCGCCGACCGTCCGTTGCACGCGCACGCCGCCAGCGAGCAGGATATATCGAAGTGATTCCGTGAGCAGCGTTGCGGACTCGTCATCGAGCGGAACCTGTCCGAGATCAAATAGTACGAACGGGTTGCCGCCGCCGGTCGCTGTTTGAGCAATGATGACGAACGTGGTTCCTTCCAGCAGGCGTTGCAGCGATTGAGGGAGCGGTCCGATCCATCCGGCAGGGAAGAGATCGCCAGTCGCTTGATCGCGGAAATTCATCGCGCGATGCGCCTTGTCGACGATCGTCAGTTGCATCCCGCTCAACGACCCTTCGAAGTTCTCCAGGCCGACCGATGTTCCAGAAACGTTGGCGTACGGATCGATCGCATACTGACCTGTCAGAATATAGATCGAAGAGATGTGATCGAAGTGAAGCGAGTCGCCCGTGACCACCCATCGATTCGCATACTTGCTGTCGTCGATGGAATGATCGAGAGCGACGATGTTTCGGTCATCGTCGGTTGAAAAGAATATCCCGACCTCATCGCCGAGCCCGGCACCGGCCGGGACTGCCGCCTCGACCTGCGCATTCGGCTCCATGAAGACGAGCCGGAACTCGCCGCCGCCCGACTGATCGAAGCTCGGATATCCACAGACCGAAACTCCGAAGAAGAACTGTCCGAGATCGGCGAGATCGCCGAGCACTCGATCGAATGGGACACCATCCCATCCACGTTCATCCACGATCAATCGTGAATCGAGTCCGTTCGTGCGAGTGACGAGCGAGAGCGTGCCGGGCCAGTATGTCGAGACTTGCGTGAGCAGACTCGCGATCATTTGATTGATCGTCTTCTTATAGAAGAGCTTCTTCGTGACGATCATGGTGGATAGGCGCGAAGTCCATCCGACCGCCGAAATTGTGATCCCGCGTGCGGCCTGATCGCGATTCGGTTCGCGGCGTTGCAGCACGCCCGACCAGAAAATCACGTCGTCTCGCCAAGTGCTCGGGAATTGCGGATTGGCATACGTCGTATCCGGCGCGTACACGTCGAGGCGGTAGAGAGCCTTTGGATTCTGATCGAGATCGTCGAGAATGTTCTGCAAGGTTGATGCGGTATATCGCCCTGGATCGGCAAGCGTGATTTCGCAGGAGTCCTCGACTCGATACGCGAGATACGAGCAGCGCAGACCCGTGATCGCGCGCGAGTCGATGTCCCATGCCGATCCCCAGGTCGATGTGGCGCGATCGAACTTGCGGATCTGCGCGCGTGCCTGATACGAATCGAACGCGAGCGACGGCGAGCGCGGAAGTGGGACGCTGCCGCCGCCCGTGTCGATTCGAAGTTCGTCGATGAGAATCTCGACGTTGTCGACGTTCTTTGCCATGAGCAGGTAGCCGAGCCGCCATTCTTCAATATCGAAGACGGCGCCCGAGTAGTCCGGCAGCGCGAGGCGCGTGAGGAACTTGAGGCGACCCGCGCGCCACACCCACACGTCGAAGTAGACCTTCGTCGTATAGGGCGCGGAACTGCCCGTACTCTCGGCCGAGCAGTCGAAAACGAGCCACTCGTTCAAGTAGTGATCGAGAATGATGCTGTTCGCGCTGCCCGAGAAGTTGAGGAGGTTCGCGGCGACGAGACGGCTCACGCCGGCCGTTACCGAGACAGTGAGCGCAAAGGTGTCACCGAGCCCGCCGCCCGCATCGTTGCGCGAGGAGAGCCGTACGGGCCCGAAGCGCGTGGCCGAGAGCCCGACGCTCGTCCCCTTCCACATCATCGCCCAGGACGAACGGTGCTTGCGCCCTCGCGTGAGTGCGGGCGGGACGGCGGCCGGATTGGACGTGCCCGAGCCGGAGGTCCACGCCGTCTTGAAGCGCCCGCAGGCCCCGAGCCAGGGCGTTTGCGGGGACGTCACGCGATCGAGGAGGAAGTCGGACCCGAAGCCCACGGTCGACCATCCGGGCCGGCTGCCGTCGTACAGCCAGTCGCTCCGAGCGTCCCACGTCGCTTCGTAGAAGACGCGACCGGACTCCGACGGCGGGGCACCGCTGCCAGCGGTCACGGTCGGCGCGAACGTCGTCAGCGTGAGCGTCGCGGTTCCGGGGGTGACGACCACCGGACCACCGCTGCCAGCGGTCACGGTCGGCGGGAACGTCGTGAGGGTCAGGCCGATCGTCGGTGGAACGACGCGCCGCGGCGTGAGCACGATCGGAGCGAACGCCGTGATGGCGAGCGAGGTCGTTGGAGGCGTGACGACCCTGGGTACGAGAACGGTCGGCGCGAATGTCGTCAGCGTGAGCGCGACGACACCCGGCGTTACGGTGACGTTGTTCGCATCTTCGAGAATGCGGAGCGACGTGCCGTCTTCGAGGAGACGCTTGCTCGTCCCGTCTTCGAGAAGGCGGTAGGACGCCACGACGCCCCCTAGAAGTAGGTCGTCACGACGACGAGACCGTGCCCGCCCGCCCCGCCGAACCCACCGGCGACGCCCGCGCCGGCACCGCCACCGCCACCAGGGAACCCGCCGGCACCGCCGAGCACGACCGACGACCCGCCGCCGCAGCCGCCAGAACCTCCGTACGGGAGCCGCGTCGATTCGACGCCGGCCTGACCCTGCGTCGCCGCCGGGGCCGCCGCGCCACCGCCCATCGCCCCGCCTCCGATGTTCGTATTCGTGCGGCCGCCACCGCCGCCGCCGCCGCCGCGCAGCGAATATCCGTTGTTCGCGCCGGTGGTGCTCGCATCGGTATCGGCGCCGGACTCACCACCGCCGCCGCCCCAATCCGCGGGCGAGCCGCCGACCGGCGCCGTCGTGCCCGAGCCGCCGCGCCCGCCACCCGCTCCGTTCGCGGGAAGGTTGTTGGCCGCTGGGAGAGAATAAAGATCCGAGCGCGTTGTGTTGACCGCAAGCGCGGCCGTGCCACGTCCAGATCCGCACCCGCCATTGCCGCCGTCCGCGCTCGCCGCGGCGGTCGAAGCAGTTCCGGCGATCCTGCGCGCCGACGTCAGCGGACCCTGCCCGCCCTTGTCGAACTCGGAGAGGACGCCGATGTTGCCGGCCTGGTTGAGCGCCGTGCCGGCCGCACCGCCCTTGCCAGCATGGACGGTGACCGAGGTGCCGATGTCGATCGGGTCGTACCACGCCTCATCATATCCTCCGCCTCCGCCGCCTCCGCCGCCCGCCGCGGTCGTCGTGGTATTGCCGCCGGAGCCTGAGCCGCCTCCATCCATGAGTTGCACGAAAACGCGCCGTGCACCCGGCTCGGAACGGAACCATGTGTCGTCAAGGTCGGCGGCCGATCCGATGAATGATTGGACCTCGGCCGGGCGCGTGGCCATGACCGTGGAATCAACGTCTGCGGGAATCCAATGGATCCGAGTCGACACGTCGACCGTCGTGTTCGACCACGTCAACGTCGTCGATGTGACCGACTTTGCAGAAGCGACGATCCCGGTGATGATTGTGAGTCCGCCACCGAATCCGTCTGTCGTCCCGTCATTGAACTGAGTCGTAATGCTCGACATGTCCGCATTCGTCGCGCTGCCGCTCATCTGTCCGGAAGCGTTGTCGACGCCTTGGGCGAAGACGTCCATCACGAGCATGTTGTCGCACGCGGTCGTCGATTTCGGCCCGGTCGCGGCAGTTGACGTTGTAAACTTCCACGCATTACCGCTGAGATGGAACGGGGTGCCAGTATTCTTGCACCCTCGAACTGCGAACATCACTCCATAGGTGTGATCGCCGGCGTCCGTGAGCGTCGGCGCCGTCTCGCTGCCACCATCGCGCTTCCAGAACAGAACCAACTTAGTCGATCCCGCCGCGGCCGCCGCACCGATACCGTTCTGCGGTCCGATTGGCTTGTATCCGCTCGGCGCTGGATAATTGACATCATTGCTGATTTGGAGCGCGAGACCGATGATATCGTCGGTCGCGTGCGTACCTGGGAGCGTCGCGGTCGGAGCGCCGGTCGAACTGAATTCCGTCCCGACCGATATGATGCTCGGTGCGGTCAGCCCTCGAACGAAATTCCTAATTTGAGTGCCGGTGACTTTCTTCGATGTCCCGGCCTCGTTGATTTCGAACTCGTTCGCAGCGGCAGCGGCGGCGGCGGCGGAGAGACCGCTGATCTTCGTGTCGGCCATGATCTATCTCCGAGTCCTCGCTCAAGTCGGAAGCGTGGCGATTCCTGCGGGCGCTTTGAGGCCGGCGATCGGATGCTCGCGGAGCCAGCCAAGGATCGCGTGCAGCAACGCATCATTCTCGTCGGAAGCGGCGCCCATCGCGATGACCTCCTTGCCGTTCTTCACGAGCACGCGCGTCAGGTTGTCGAGGCGGCGGAACCCGTGCGTCGACGTCGCTTCCTCGTCGTCGACGATCGTCAGCCCACGCTCGATGAGCGCAGCGCGCAACATGGGCGCGCTCACGGTGACGCGCCGCTCGGTCCCCTCCTCGGGGACGGCCTCGTACACCTTCGTCGCGGCGCGCAGCGATTCCGCAACCGCGGAGTCGTGCCGCGGGTCGTCGGCGCACTGGAGCAGGAAGATCAAGTTTTTCATGCGCATGGTCTGGACCTCATGCAAGTGTGAAGACCCCGCTCGCATTCGCCGCGAGCGTGAACGTGTTCCCGTCCGTGGCCGTGACATCGGCGCCGCCAGAGTCGAGGAGGCAGTAGACGAGGATGTTACCGGCGACTTCGTAGAGCATCCCGAACTTCGCGGTGATCGGCCCGCCGGAGGCCGACCATACCGGATCGGTCTGGATATCAACCGTGACCGTCGTCGTCCCGGAGAGCGTGAGCGTGATCGCGATGCCGCCGGTTGTGTAACCGTTCGCGTTCGCATGCTCGTTCGTCACGCCGGCGTAAGTTGTCTCGGTCGCGGAGAGGTCGGAGGTCGAGAGGAAGAGAGCCATCTTCCATGAGTCGCTGTCGATATCGAACGTGCCGTCGATCAGCTTCGTCCGCCCGCCGTTGGTGAACAGCCATGCACCCGCAGCCATTGTTGTCTCCTAGCCCATGAATCGATCGAAGAACTCGACCGACCACGCGCCCGCCAGTTTCGTCGTCTTTGTGCCGATGAGCGCGATCGTGTTCGTGACGCCACCGCGGAGATAGAGCCCGCCGCCGGAGTTGCCCTCGCCGATCGGCACGCCGTCCTCAAGCACCTCCATCGTCTCGCCGTCGAGCGTGACCTGCTTGCCGACCGCGAGATCCTGCGAGAGTACATGCTCGAAGCGCCATCCGACCGTGAGATTCTGCACGCGAATCACGTCGCCCTTTGTCCACGCGAGCGTGGTCGGAGGTTTCAGCACGAACGGGATGCGGAAGGCGTCGCCCGTGAACGTGCCTGGATTGGCGACGATGATGTACGGGTCCGAGACGGACATGATCTCGGAGTAGGAGATGATTGAGTTCGAGCGCCGGAACGGCTCGTCGGCCTCGAACTCCAGCGAGACGCGCGCGTTGCCGTCGCCCTCGATGATCGGGACGGGCGTCGCGCCCACGAGTTGACAGAAGTAGTGCCCATCGCCGTGCAGATTCAGGCGACCCTTCTTCACGCGATCGGTGCCGCGCAGATTCTTGAGCAGAGTGCCCCACTTCGATCGCACGTCGGACGCGCTCGTCCCGGTGATCGTTCCATTCAATCGAATGTGCAGCGTGTCCATCGTCCCCTCGGGCACGATGCCGCCGTCCGCGATGAGCGCCTTCTGTCCCTTCGTCGAGTGCGAATAGTCGAACTCGGCCTGCGTGATGATGCAGACGACGTTCGTGAAGAAGTTCCAATCGTTGAAGGATGGGTCGAGGCCAGCCATCAGCGCGCCCTCCGCGACGTTTCGAGCACCTTGTCGTAGAGTTTGCGCGAAACCTCGGCGACGATCTTGTCGGCGCCGCGGTCGGATAGTTCGAGCGATCCCACGTCGATATTGATCGTGACGCCGCCGCCGAGGCCGCCGAGCTTGTTGCCGAGCGCGCGTCGCATGAACGCCGCGCCGCGATCGTCGAGCGGGACGACGGCCTCGGGCACTTTGCCCTCGAACGAACCGATCAGCGGCCGCGTGACGATGCCGCCCTGCGCGAAGGGGGCGCCGCCGGGCGCGCCAAGCAACTTGTTCGCGGCCTCGTAAAGATGGCGCGCGACTTTCAGCAGGTTGTCCGTGACGCTCGACAGACTGAAACTCGCGGACTGGAGCATGTTCGCGCCCTTGGCCTGCGCGTCCGCGGTGCTGTCGAGCTTCTCGGCTGCGGCAAAACTGACGCCCGCGGCCTCGGTCATCGCGATCGCGGCGATCCCGGTTGCCGCGCCCGCATCGCCGAGCAGGTTAGAGGACTGCGCGAGGTCGTTCGACGCTCCTGTGAGGCCGCTGGCCGCGCCGACGATCGCGGCGGAGAGCTTCTGGATCGCTTGATCGATGATCTGGATCAGCGATTGACCACCACCCGCAGGGGCACCACCACCGCTCGAACCGCCGCCGCCACCGCCGCCGCCCGGAAGACTCGATCCGCCGCCGCCACCCCCGCCACCGGGGGCGAAGTTCACGCTCGACGAGAACGCATTCCGAATCGATACGGTGAGCGCGTCGAATTGATCCTGCGTGAGCTTGCCTTTCTCCTTGAGTCGTTCGAGTTGCTTCGTGAGGAATGTGATACCAGCTTCGCCGGTCCCGGCAAACTCCTCGATGTCGACACCAAGTTGCAGAATCGCAATGTCCGCATCCTTCGCCGGACCACGAATCGATCTAAACGTATCGTTGAGATCCTTCCAAGCATTCACACCGCTCTCGATCTGCGCGCCCTGCTTCTCTTGCGCGACGGTGAAGTCTCCGGTCTTGTTGACGGCCTCTTCGAGTGCCTTGTCGTAGGCGCCGA
>Ga0137436_1000193_pt1 | contig 19663 bp, 18 predicted proteins | sample EasRivERMGT119_2_FD_102328 | JGI IMG/M metagenome (GOLD analysis project Ga0137436, IMG submission 102328) | Soil microbial communities from meander-bound floodplain in the East River, Colorado, USA - East River MetaG ERMGT119_2 | ecosystem: Environmental > Terrestrial > Soil > Floodplain ...
AGGACCGGAGTGGACGCATCCCTGGTGTACCGGTTGTCACGCCAGTGGCATCGCCGGGTAGCTATATGCGGAAGCGATAACCGCTGAAAGCATCTAAGCGGGAAACGTGCCCCAAGATGAGACTTCCCGGAGGCTTGACCCTATAACCGTGAGCACGGCTTTGCGCCGTGACGCGCGGATCTATAGGTGCTTGGTCGGATCTCTTACCCCTAATTCACTTCTTCAATCTTCTACCTGGCGGCCACAGCAGCCTGGCACCACGCCTTCCTATCCCGAACAGGACCGTGAAACGGGTTTGCGCCGATGATAGTGTGCAATTGCGTACGCGAAAGTAGGTTACCGCCAGACCAACGCAGCAAGAAAAAGCCCGATCTCGAAAGAGGTCGGGCTTTTTTGTGTTTTTGTTTGGCACAACGCAGAATGACCGGATGAGCGCGACGACGCGCAAGCTCTTGCTGGGGGTCCTGGTCACGCTCGGCATAGGGCTGCCGATCAACACCTTGTGGCAAGCCGTGGTCCTCGCCGGCGCGCTCGTCCTTATCGCCTGCGCCGACTTGCGACCCGCCAGGCGCCCGCTGCTCCTGCTGGGACTCGTGTTCCTGGCGGGTCAGCTGCTCAACTGGCTGGCGCGCGCGCCAGCGTGGGAGGAGGGGCACAACCTCTTCGCCCCGAGCGATCGCAACCTCGCGGGCGTGTACCGCAAGCTGCCGCCGCTGGCGCTGGAAACCTTTGCCGGCGAATACGCGCTGGCCAACCCGGCGGTGCCATGCGACCGCGCCGCCAAACTCCCGTGGGAAGCGCCGGCGCCGTGCCGCGACGACCTGGTGATCCGCGAGCTGTTCGACAGGTCGGCCGACGGCATCTTTCAGGCGGGCGAGCATACGCGCATGGTGCGAAAGGTGGATCTCGCGCCGGAGAGGCCGCTGTCGGCGGGCTTGCTGTTCGATTCGAACTCGGTCTGGCACATCTCGCGCGAGAACCCCAACAAGACTCCGCTTTCCTACTACGTCGCGTACCGCATCATCCCCGCGCTGGAGGGCAGCAATCTCTGCTGGAGCGGCACGCTGGTGTGGGAGCGGCGCTCGGCGACCGAGCGCGCAGCCGCCGGCGGGACGTGCAGAGCTCTGACGCGGGAGGATGTCGGCGAGCGGCTATGGGGCTTCCAGGCCGCCGAATCGCGGCCGTTGCGGCTTTCCCTCGTCCCCTCAGGCAGTCTGCGGGCGAGGTTCGCGTTGCAGAATCTGGTGGTACTGCTCACCACCGCGACGCTCCTGTGGGCCGGCTTGCAGCCTCGCTCGCTGCGCTGGCGGATGCCTGCCCTCTATGCGGTCTCGCTGGCCGCGATCTACGCGGTGGCTCCGCATCTGTTTGGCGGCCTGCCCGGGCGCAATGACGATCGCGATCCGCTGCTTTACCTGTCGTGGGGCAGGGATATCACGTTCAACCTGCTGCAAGGCGAGTTCGCGCGCGCCCTCGAGGGCGGCGAGCCCGTCTATGTCTTCATGCCCGGCATGCGGTACTTCCGGGCCATGGAGTCCTTCCTGTTCGGCGACTCCGGCTTGGGCTATGCCATCTGCCTGGCGTTCATTCCGCTGATCGTCTACGGGCTGGCGCGCCAGATCAGCCGCCGCAACAGCCTTTTCGTCGCTCTGATGTTGATTTCCGCGACGATGCTGGTGCGGGCGGCTCGCACGGCTGCAGACGGGTACGGAGACCCGCTCGGCTTCCTGCTGATCGCGCTCGCGGTCCTGCTATTCATGAGGAGCACGGATGCGCTCCTGCAGCCCGCCGGCGCGGGTGTGGACCGCAGCGTCGCCGCCGCGTTTGCCCTCCTCGGTCTGGCGATATTTGTCAGGCCCAACTTCGTGCTCGTCGGGATACTCGCCTGCGGCGTATGGGTTTGCTGCAGGGGCTGGCGGGCGCTGCTTTCGCGCAGGGTGCTCGAGTGCGCCGGCATCCTGATCGTTCTGGCTCTGCCGTTGCACAACCTCGTTTTCGGCCATCGGTTTGTCCCGCTTACGCTCGCGTCGACGCTACCCGACGCGCTGACCGCTCCGCCTGCCACGTATGCCGCGGCGGCCGGCGAATTGCTGCGCTTCGCTCCCGGCGAAGCTTTCAATGTAATCTCGCGCAAGCTGCTCGGCTGGTGGCTTCCCGGCCGGTGGGTGCTGTTCTTCGGCAGCTTGCTGATTGTCGTGCTTCCGCGCGCCATATCGCCGAAGCTGCGGCTGCTGGCGGCCATCGCTTTCGTCCTGCAGGCGCCGCATGTTTTCTATCGCGCCGGCTCGCGCGAGATGATGGCGGCCAACTACCTCGCGCTTGTCGCGGTCCTCGGCGCCGCCTGGCAGCTCTGGGAGCGCCGCGCATTGCGGTCCCAACTCGCGCAAGCGCAACGCCCGCCGTCCTAGCGGCTAGTAGCCGTAGAACTCCTCGTCCCGCACGTCGTCCAGCGACACGCCCATGCCCTGCAGCATGGCCTGCATGCCGATCACCATCCCCGGCGGGCCGGCCAGGTAGAAGATCGGCGACTGCGCGCCTTTCAGGTGGCGCTCGAGCAGCGCCTTGCCGATCACGCCGGTCTCGCCGCTCCACGGCAGCGCGGAATTGTCCATCGCGGTCATCGTCGGCACGAAGCGGTAGTTGGGATTCGCCTTCTCCAGTTCGCGCAGCTCGCCAATGAACGCCGCGTCCTCGGGCCGCCGGTTCGAGTAGAACAGCCAGATGCGATGCGGCAGGCGGGCGTGGGCGGCATGGCACGCCATCGAGCGGAACGGCGTCACGCCGACGCCGCCGGCGATGAACACCGCCGGGCGCGACGCGTCCTCGTGCAGGGTCATGACGCCGTTCGGCCCGTCGAGGCCGACCCGCAGCCCCGCAGGCGCGGACTTCAGCGTGCGCTTGAAGGCCGTGTCGCGCATGCGGGTAGCGATCATCAGCTCGGGCTCGTGCGGCGCGGAAGCGAAGGTGAAGGTCCGCGTCGGCCCGTAGCCGTCGAAGTCCCTGGCGTCGAGCAGCGAGACCAGGCCGTTCTGGCCCGCCTGGAAGGCGAAGCCGCGGGGGCGCTCGAAATAGAACGCCATCGTGCCTTCCGCCACGGTCTCGCGCCGAAGGAGGCGCGTCTCGTACGGCACGGGGCTAGAAGGCGCGGATGCCGGAGAAGCTGTCCTGCACCTCGTGGCGCTTGCCGGTGTCGTCGTACCAGTAGAGCTTGCCGGCCTCTTCGCCGCGCGTCAGCTTGTGCGAGCCGTCGCAGAACGGTTGATTCTTCGACAGGCCGCAGCGGCATAGCCACGCCTCCTTGCCGTCGATCACGTACTTGGCGGGTTCCTGCGGTGTGCGCTTGACCAGGCGGGCCATGGGGTTTCCTTTCGTATTGGTTTACCAGTAGGTAATACGAGGAAACACACGACCCGGATGAAGATTCCCTACTAGCTCAAATGGCTACAGCGAGCAGGGCTGTTGCCTAACGGCGGAGAAGGAGCGCATGCTGTCAATGCACGCCAACCTAGGGAGGTAAGCCATGCTCGTACGTCTCTGCGCCGCAATCACTCTATCGCTGTTGCTGCCGCACTCTGCGCTGGCCGCGGCTAGCTGCGCGGAAGTCCTCAAGCGCCTCGGCACGCAGCTCGTCGACGCGACCTGCTTCGCGAGTTCTGACCTCACGACCGCCAACACGCAGACGACGCCGCCCAACAATTCGCTACCCGGCCTACCGCCGTTCGCGTTCACGCCTCAAACCGACCGCGACGTCGTCTCGCCCGCTGCGCCAAACCGGACGCCGATCACCAAGGTAGTGCCGGGGCTGCAGATCCAGGCGCGCATCGCGTCGGATCCGCTCGGACAGGCACGTTTCCTGTTGCGCCTGCCGGCGGACTGGAACGGGCGCCTGGTGGTGGCGGGCGCTTCCGGTACGCGCAGCGAATTCAACGGCGATTTTGCGTGGAGCGACTATGTCGTGCAGCAGGGCTACGCGTACGCTTCACAGAACAAAGGTGTCTATAACTTTCAGCTGACCAGTGCAGCCGATCCACTCGCCTGCAGGTTCAATCCTGACACCCCCTTGGCCGCCTTCCCCATCCATTTCTACGCCAATGATCCCGGCCAGCTCTTCGCCCGTTGGACGGAATTCATGATCAAGGCCGGGCGCATCGCGCAAGACGGCGTAAAAGCGGCATACGGCCGCTCGCCGCGATTCACCTACGCGGTCGGCGTCTCGAACGGCGGCTATCAGGTGCGCCGGGCTATCGAGGCCGCGCCCGATGTTTTCGACGGCGGCGTCGACTGGGAGGGTACTTTCGTCGATGACGCTGCGCCGAACGTGCTCACCGACCTGCCGCCCGCGATCCTGAATTTCCCGGACTACCGCGCTTCGGGGTTCAACAGCGCCAGCACGGCTGCGGCGAACATTCGAGGCGCCGGCTACCCTCCGGATATCGTCTCCGGGAGCGCTTCGTTCTGGGCCAGCCATTGGGCCTCGTTCTGGGAAGTGACGCTGTGCCAATGGCAGAGGCGGCTCGACCCCTCCTATGACACGTACGGCAGCGGCACCGGGACGTACAACTATGTCAGCCGGCTTTCTGTCTCGGACGTCGGTGAGCAGCTGGCTGCTTTCGCCAACACGGGGGAGGTCCGGCGGCCTCTGGTAACCGTGGCCGGCACCATGGATGCGTTGCTACCGATCGACCATCACGCGCGCGCGTACGCGCGCAAGGTCGCCAGCGCCTCGAAGCACTCGAAACACGATGACGACGATCGCGCGGACCGACGCTCGCCGTACCGCTTGTACGAAATCCAGAACGGCAACCACCTCGAGACGAACAAGAATGCTGCGTTCCCGCAGCTTGAGTTCATCCAGCCGCACGCGCAGCGCGCGTTTGATCTGGTGGTCGAGCAAGTGGAGCAGCATCGGTCGCTGCCGCCCAGCCAGTGTGTAGCACGCGGTGGGTCGATCAGCGACGCGCCGGCGCAGCCGGGCCACTGCGCGAGCCTGTTCGTTCCCTAGATGGAGCCGGATATGAGATCGACATTGCTCGCACTGGCTGTGACGCTCGGCGCTTCGATCGCGATTGCCCAGGAGCCGGCCTCTCCGGTCAAGCCCGACGCCGATGGCGTGCAGCGGATCACGCTTACCAGCGGCAGCTATTTTTTCAAGCCGGGCCGGATCGTCGTCAAGGCGAACGTGCCGGTGGAGCTCCTGGCGAGCCGCGAATCCGGCATCACGCCGCACAACCTCGTCATCCAGGCGCGGGAAGCCGGCGTGATGGTCGACCAGGAGCTGGCGAGCGATGCGAAGAAGATCGTGTTTACCGCCACCAAGCCGGGCAAGTATCCGTTCTACTGCAGCAAGAAGCTGCCTTTCATGGCGGGGCATCGCGAGAAAGGCATGGAAGGCGTCCTGGAAGTCGTTCCCTAGCGCGATCTACGCAGCTACCGGGCGTCCGCTGACCCCGCTCAGGCCGGAGCGCCGCCGCTGGGCACGTCGGCGGGAACGTTGCTTCTGCGTGTCAGCGCGCGCCTGGCGATGACCAGCGCTTTGCGGCACAGCGCCGCGAGGAGCGCCAGCAGCAGAGGCGCTATCGGGTGCGGGCGTGCGACCGGGCGCTGCCGCGGCGAGGCGGCGCGGACGCCGACGAGTTCCCATCGATCGAGGTCTGACTGATGCCTTACGGTGAAGCGTCTGCCGTCGAGGACGCGCAGGTCGAACACGCTTGCATTGCCTTCGTCACGACGCTGCAGAATGGCGGTCACGGGGAGGGGAGAGCATCGGCCAAGACCCAAGCGATAAGGCTCCTTTCCGCTGCTGCATGGACGACTGCCTACGCTGATCTTCATCGCTCCTCCGTGTCTGCCGGATTCGAACGCGCCCAATTTAGCAACTCATGTCGGTAGCCTGTTCGAACTAGGGGATGTGCCGGTGGGACCGTCACTTGATCGCTGCGCGCGTAACGTTGCCGCTACAGGTTTCAGCGGCGCGAGGCGAAGCCTATCGAGCTTCCGCTGGGCAGGTCCCCTGGTCCACCACGACCAGCCTGCTGGAATAGGCGGAGATATCGATGCCGCCCAACGCTCGCGAGTATCCGATCAGCCGCTCTCTGGCCGATGCGCAGGGCCGCAGCCCGTAGCCGGGCGGGGTGAAGGCCGAGAAGCCATTGAGCACCGGATAGCCGAGGTCCTGCCCCAGCAGCATCGCATCGAGCTCCGACATGATCTGCTCAAGGAAATCTGTGGAGCTGGTGCGGACAAAGAGGATGGCATCCTTCGGCACGGCGGGCGGCAACAACGCTTTCACAGCGTCGAGGCGGCTTCGCCATTGCGCGATCGGCGTGCCGCGGGTGGCTACCGTCAGCGGCTCGACGACCAGCAGGGCGGCAAGGCCGGCGAGCACGGTCACCTTTGCCGGCAAAGTCCGTCCCAGTCGGTGCCAGAGGGCATCGGCACCGAGAGCCACCAGCACCGACATGGGCACGAGCATGATGAGGATGATCCGGCTCACGGCGCGAATCACCTCTATGCCCGGCAACCAGACGACGAGAGAGTAGAACGACATGCCGTCGACCCACAGCGTGCCGGCGATCAGGAGCGCAAGCGCAATCAGCATCGCCTGCGTCAGGCCGGGAACGGCGGCGCTGCGGCGCCATACGACGGCGGCAAGGATCAGGGCGAGGGCGCCGAAGCCGATGAACATCTGGTGCTCCCATCGCATCGGCACGCTGACCCCGCGACCGAGCCATGCGAGCAGCGGGCTGTGGTCGGCCAGCAGGTAGCTTCCAGCGCGCGGCAGCATCTCGGTGATCTCATCGACCCGGCGCCAGAGGCCGTAGCTTCGCGAGATGAGGTAGTAGCTGCTGGCGAGATAGGCGAAGGCGAGGGCCGACCCGAGCAGGATTCCGCCCGCGACGAGCCTGGCCGGCACAGGCTCGGCGGCCAGGTTGGCCCGCCAGCGCGGCCAGCCGAAGGGCTTGCGCACGATCAGGATGGCGACGCCGAGCGCCGCCAGAAGATAGGCCAGGAACAGCCCGAGATAGATGCTGCAGTAGAACTGCCAGACGGTGAAAAAGACCACGCGCGCGAGGTCGGCGACCCGCCGCCGCTCGAACATCTGCCAGAGTGCCAGCACAGCGAGCGGTGCGGCAAAGCGATGGACCAGCTGAAGGTGGTCGCCCTGCGCCGGCACCGGCACGGCGAAGGCGAAGAAGAACGCGCCGAGCGCGGCGCTGGCGGTGCTGACCCCGAGACGCCGCAGGACGTAGAGGGCGGCAGCGAAGTTGAGCAGCGTTCCCGCGATGAACCAGGTGTTCAAGGCCTGCTCGCGTGACAGCCCGAGCAGGCGGGCGAGCACGTACGTGGCGCCACTGCCGAGGTGATTGTCGCTGAAGGCGAGCATGCCCTTGAACGGATAGAAGACCTCGGGGTCCCAGAGGCCGGCGTGATGGCCGGTGACGACGCGATACAGATGCTCCAGCACCATGCTGTTGTAGCGCGTGTCGCCGAGGTCTCCGGGCGTCGCCGAGAGATAGCCGGTCACCGGCATCACATAGCCCAGCACGATCACCGCGAGCAGCGCCGCGGCCAGCAGCCAGCCCGCGGACTCGCGCCAGTCGTCTCTCAGCATTCCATCAGCGTTCGTGCGTACCCGGGCGCCGTCGGCTCGTGCATGAAGTACACGTAGATCTGGCGCCACTGCGTGGCCGCGAGCCGCTCGGCCCATTGGCGCAGCTCCGCCTCGGAATAGACCTCGAGGCGCAGCCTCACGTAGCCCCACGGCGCGGTCTCCACCAGCGGCGGCGGTGCGTTGTCTTCACGCTCGGAAAGGCAGAGCGACGCACCGGCGCGCCGCAGGCTGTCGTACACGTCGTCGGTGAACCAGCTGTCGTTGCGAAACTCGAATGCGGCGCCGTGCCCCTCGGGCAGCAGCTTGAGGAATTCGTCCAGCCGGGGCAGGTCCTTCTTCATGAACGGCGGCAGCTGGAACAGCACCGGACCGCGCTTGGCGCCGAGCGCGGCCAAGTTCTTGTAGAGGTAGGCGAGCGAATCGGCCGCGCTGTCTGCCTTGAGCCGCGCCATGTGCGTGATGCGGCGCGAGGCCTTGATCGCGAAACGGAAGTCCTGCGGCGTCGAGCGCGCCCAGTTCTCGAGCACCGCGACCTTGGGCATCTGATAGAAGGTGTTGTTGATCTCGACGGTGGGCAGGCGCTCGGCGTACCAGGCCAGCATGCCCTCGGGCTTCATGTCGGCCGGATAGAAATCGCCCTTCCATTCCTTGAAGGAATAGCCGCTCGCTCCCGCCAAGAGCCTCGCCGCGCTCATGATTCCGTATTATGTGCGCCATGAGCGACAAGCTCCTGGCGTACCTGCTGGCCGCCGACGGCGCCATACCGAACCATCCGAGCTGGCCGCTGCTCGTCTATCCGGCCGCTGTTGCCGTGTCAGGCACCGATCCTGCAGAGGCGTTCGAGGTGCTCTTTACCCGCAACCGCTGGCCCGCGGCATGGCGCAACGGCGTGTTCCCGTTCCATCACTATCACAGCAACGGGCACGAGGCGCTCGGCATCTACAGCGGCGAAGCGACAGTCCAGTTCGGCGGCGACGCCGGCGTCACGATCGTCGCCAGGCCGGGCGACGTGATCGTGCTGCCGGCGGGCACCGGCCACAAGAGGCTTTCTTCGCGCGGCGAGCTCGGCGTGGTCGGCGCCTATCCCGAAGGCGTGAGCCCGGACACCTGCATGCCGCCGTTCGCCCGCGCCAAGCGCAACGCGGACGCGGTCGCGCGCGTTCCGCTGCCCGCGGCGGATCCGGTGTTCGGCCCCGGCGGGCCTCTATTCCAGCACTGGCGCTAGCGAGGCATGGCGCGCAGCAAGAAAGGCTCCAAGCTCGGCGAATACGCAGCCAAGCGCAGCTTCAAGGCCACGCCGGAGCCGGCGCCGGCCGAGGTCGAGGCCCGCAAAGGGCCGCTGCTGTTCGTCGTCCAGCAGCATTCAGCGACCCGCCTGCACTATGACTTCCGCTTGGAGTGCGACGGCGTGCTGATGTCCTGGGCGGTGCCGAAGGGACCTTCGCTCGATCCGGCGGAGAAGCGGCTCGCGGTGCGCACCGAGGACCACCCGTTCGACTACGGCTCGTTCGAGGGCATCATCCCGGCCGGCCAATATGGCGCCGGCGAGGTGATCGTCTGGGACTGCGGCGTGTATTCGCCCGACGAGGACCAGGAGACATGGTTCCACGACCGCGCCAGCGCCGAGCAGCTGGTACGCGAGGGCCTCGAGGCCGGCAAGCTCAGCCTGCAGCTGCGCGGCGAGAAGCTCAAGGGCTCGTTTGCGCTGGTGCGCACCAGGGACAGCAAGACCTGGCTGCTGATCAAGCACAAGGATCGCTTCGTGGCGAAGGGCGCTGATCTGACCGCGCAGGACCGCTCGGTGCTCTCGGGCGTCACCGTGGAGGAGATCGCCGCCGTGCCGGTGCGGCGCGTTCCGGCCGGCCAGCTGGTTGCCGGCGGCGACGTGCGCCCGCTGCCGGACAATCTCTCGCCCATGCACGCGGAGATCGGCGATGCGGCTTTCAACAGCCCCGACTGGATGTGGGAGCCCAAGCTCGACGGCTACCGCGCGTTCGCTTTCATCGGCGAGCAAGGCGTCAAGCTGCGCTCGCGGCGCGGGCTCGAGCTCGGCGAGGACTTTCCGCGTCTCGTCGCCGAGCTCGGCAAGCAGGCGGTTCGCGACATGGTGCTCGATGGCGAGATCGTCGCCTTCGACGCGAGCGGCAAGCCGTCCTTCGGCGCCATGCAGAATCGGGGCAGCGGTACCGAGCGCGCGGTGTTCTACTGCTTCGACCTGCTGCATTTCGCCGGCGTCGACCTGCGCAAGGCGACGTACGCGGATCGGCGGCGCTACCTCGCGCAGTGCCTGCTGCCCTCGCCGCTGGTGCAGCTGGTGCACGCCGAGGAGGACGGCCTCGCCTTGTACAAGGCGGCGATGGCGAGCGGCTTCGAAGGAGTGATCGGCAAGCGCAAGAACAGCCTCTACGAAGCGGGCAAGCGCTCCGGCGCGTGGCTGAAGGTGAAGGCGACGAACAGCGGCGACTTCGTCGTTGGCGGCTATACCAAGGGCAAGGGCTCACGCGCGCCGCTCGGCGCGCTGCTGGTGGGCTACTGGCAGGGCAGGAAGCTGCGCTTCGCCTCCCATGTCGGTTCGGGCTTCGACGAGCGCACGCTGGCGCGGACCCTGAAGCTGCTCGAGCCGCTGCGCCGCAAGAGCAATCCGTTCGCCGAGAAGCCGGAGCTGAACGCACCGACGTCATGGGTCGAGCCCGAGCTGGTCGCCGAGCTGAAGTTCCAGGGCTGGACCGACGACGGTCACCTGCGCGCGCCGGTCTTTCTGCGCCTGCGCGACGACGTCGATGCCAAGGACGTGCGGCGTGGGCCGGCGCCTGCGGCAGAGCCCGTGCCGCGCGCCGCGGGCGCCATCGACGAGGTCCTCGATCAGCTGGCGGCGAAGAAGACGGCCTTCACGCTCGCGGTGGGGCAGCACAGGATCAAGCTGACGCACCTCGACCGGGTGTACTGGCCGGCGAACCCGGCGCTGAAGCAGCCGGCGCTCACCAAGCGCGACCTGCTGCGCTACTTCGCCCAGGTGTCGCCGTTGATCCTGCCGCATCTCGCCGACCGTCCGCTCACCATGATCCGCATGCCAAACGGCATCGACGGGCAGCGCTTCTTCCAGAAGCATTGGGAGCAGGAGCGGCCGGGCTTCGCGGAGACGATCACGCTGTTCTCCAGCAGCAAGAGCGAAAGCCACGAGTACCTGCTTTGCAACAACCTGCCTACGCTGCTCTGGCTCGCGCAGTCCGGCACGCTCGAGTTCCACGTCTGGCATTCGCGCGCCAGGCCGGGCGCCGATGCGAAGAGCAAGTCGACCGACTATGCGGGGTCCGAGGAGTCGCTTGAAGCCTCGGTGCTCAACTACCCCGATTACGTGGTGTTCGACATCGATCCCTACATCTACTCCGGCAAGGAAGCGAAGGGCGCAGAGCCCGAGCTCAACACCGTCGCGTTCGAGAAGGGCAAGGAAGTCGCGTTCTGGCTGCGCGAGCTGCTGCACAGCATGTCCCTGCAGCCGATCGTGAAGACCTCGGGCAAGACCGGGCTGCACGTGTTCGTGCCGATCCGGCGCACGATCGATTTCGACGCCACGCGGGAGGTGAGCGAGAAGGTGGGGCGACACCTGATGCGCGCCCACCCCAAGGACATCACGCTCGAGTGGAGCGTGCCCAAGCGGACCGGAAAGATCTTCATGGACTACAACATGAACGTGCGCGGCAAGACGCTGAACGTCGCGTACTCGCCGCGCGGCGCGCCTGGCGCGCCGGTGTCGATGCCGCTGTCCTGGGAGGAACTGGCGAAGGCGCACCCGCTCGATTTCAGGCTGACCAACGCCGCCGAGCGCCTGGCCCGCACCGGCGACCGCTGGCGGGACGCGCTGAAGAGCAAGCAAAGCCTGGAGACAGTGCTGGAACGCGCCAAGGCATAATGGGGTATGCTTCGAACCTTTCTCTCGAAGTGCGCACCATAAGCTATTGATTGTAAAGAGGTGAAGCATGGCCGCTAGATCGATCGGATCCCTCACCATCTCGTTCGGCATGGTCTCCATTCCGGTGAAGCTCTATTCGGCCACCGAAGCGAGCCGGGCGATTTCCTTCAACCTGCTGCACAAGGGCTGCGGCTCGCGGCTCAAGCAGCAGTACTTCTGCGTGAAGGAAGAGGTGCCGGTGGCACGCGAGGACATGGCCAAGGGCTATGAATTCGCCAAGGACCAGTACGTCATGTTCAGCCCCGAGGAGCTGAAGGCGCTCGAGGAAGTCGGCACGCACAGCGCGGAGATCACCGAGTTCGTGCCGCTCAAGACGGTCGACCCGGTGTACTTCGACAAGGCGTACTACCTCGGACCCGACAAGGGCGGCGCCAAGCCGTACGCCTTGCTCGCCCGCGCGTTGCGCGAGTCCGGTCGCTGCGCGCTCGGCCGCTGGGCCGCGCGCGGCAAGCAGTACATCGTGATGATCCGGCCGGTGGAAGACCTGGTCGAAGGGCTGGTGATGCAGCAGCTGCTCTACTCCGGCGAAGTGCGCTCGATGCGGGATCTCGACATTCCGAAGACCGAGGTCAAGCCGGCCGAGCTCAAGCTCGCGCAGCAGCTGATCGAGCAGCAGGCGTCGGACAAGTTCGATCCGGGCGCGTATACCGACGACGTGCGCACCCGCATCGAAGCCGCGGTGCAGAAGAAGGTCGAGGGGCAGGAGATCACCCTGACCGAAGCGCCCGAGAGCGGCGCGCAGGTCATCGACCTGATGGAGGCGCTGCGCGCCAGCCTCGGCAAGAAGGCTGCCGCCGCGCCCGCGAAGTCGGCGCAGTCCGAGTCGCGCAAGCCGCCCAAGCGCGCCGCGCAGGCCGAGCCCGCGCAGAAGAAGGCCGCGAAGAAATAGGCCGGCCGCGCGCGCCATGGACCATTACGGCGTGCGGGACGTGGAGAAGCTGCTGCGTTTACCGCGCAGCACGGTGCGCTCGCTGGTCGAGGCCGGGTTCGTCGCCCCCGATCGCGGCCCACGCGGCGCCTGGCGGTTCTCCTTCCAGGACCTGATCGTGCTGCGCACGGCGCAGGAGCTCTGGGTCGCGAAAGTGCCGCGGCGGCGGATCGCGCAATCGATGCGGGAGCTGCGCCGCCACCTGCCGGACGCCATGCCGCTATCCGGGCTGCGCATCTCCGCGGTGGCCGACCGCGTGGTGGTCAAGGAAGGGGCCAGCCACTGGCAGGTCGATTCCGGCCAGTATCTGCTGGCGTTTGAAGGCGATCCGGCGGCCGGCTCGCTGTCGGTCGTGGCGGCGGCGGAGCCGCAGCAGCCGGCCAGCGCGCAGCGCTGGCTCGAGAAGGGAATCGCGCTCGAGCGCGCGGGCGATGAAGGCGCGCTGGCGGCCTACGAACGGGCGGCGGCCGAAGATCCGACCCTGCTCGACGCCCAGATCAATCTCGGCTGCCTGCTGCACGAGACAGGGCGGCTCGCCGAGGCCGAGCGCGTCTATCGCGCTGCGCTCCTCGCATGCAGCAACGCGCCCGCGCTGCAGTACAACTTGGCGGTACTTCTGGAAGACAGGGGGCAGGAGGCGCAGGCGCTCGAGGCTTACCGCGAAGCTCTGCGCGGTGACCCGGGGTTGGCCGACTGCCACTACAACCTCGCGCTCCTGTGCGAGAAGCTCGGCATGGCGAAGGACGCAATCCGGCACATGGCCCAATACCGCAGGCTGAGCAGCCGCAGGTAGCTACCCCGTCCGTAAGACGCTGATTCACATGGATGTAATCTCGAAACCGGGGGAGGCCGGCCACTCTCCGCTGGCGCGGGTCTTGCTGACATACCTTATTTGCCGGGCTAGCGGCCTCCAAAGGGTCGAAACCTGACGATTTTTCGTCTTTCGTGACGAGGAGTCGACACGCCCGGGCAGGTCAGAAATCGGAGGGAGGTGGGCATGCGGAAGCTGATCTTGCTGCTAGCGGGTGTCCTCGCGGCCGGCGTTGCGGCAGCGCAGGGCTATCCGTCCCAGCCGATCAGGTTCATCGTGCCGTTCACGCCGGGAACCGGCATGGATATCATCGCGCGCCAGGTCGGCCCGCGGCTCACCGAGCGCCTCGGCCAGCCGGTCATCGTGGAGAACCGGCCCGGGGCGAGCGGAAACATCGGCGCCGATGTGGTCGCCAAGGCCGCGCCGGACGGCCACACCATCATGGTCGGCGCGAACACGCTGGTGATCGCGGCGCACCTCTACAAGCAAGTGCCCTACGATCCCCTCGTCGATTTCACGCCGGTAACGCTGGCGGGGGCGACCACGCTCGTGCTGGTGACCAATCCCACCTCGGGCATCGACAGCGTGAAAGACCTCATCGCGCGGGCGAAGGCCCAGCCCGGCAAGCTCACCTACGGCTCGCCCGGTATCGCCACGCCGCACCACATGGCGATGGAGCTGTTCAAGGACCTGACCGGAACCGACCTGCTGCACGTGCCATACAAAGGCAGCGCGGGCGCTGTCACCGATCTGGTATCCGGGCAGATCAACCTGATGTTCCTGCCGGTGCACCAGGTGCTGCCATACAGGCAATCCGGCAGGCTCAAGCTGCTCGCCGCCGGCGGCGTGAAGCGCCACCCGTCGGCGCCGGACCTGCCGACGCTGGTTGAGCTCGGCATCAAAGGCGCCGAGGCCGCCGACATCTGGTACGCGTTCTACGCGCCGAAGGGCGTGCCGGCGCCGATCATCGCCAGGCTCAACGCCGAACTGCGCGCGATCCTCGCCGACCCCGAGGTCAGGGCGGCGGTCGAGAAGGCCGGCGTCGATGTTTCCACTTCCACTCCCGAGGAGCTGTACGCGCTGATGAAGCGCGACTTCGCGCGCTGGGGAGCCATCGTCCAAAAAAACCACATAACCGCCCAATGAGGCAGCGGGACACTTGCAGAAAAGCAATCGCGACCAACTACCGGTAGTCGTCGCCGGCGCCGGCCCGACCGGGCTGATGTGCGCGCTCGCGCTGGGCAAGCAGGGAATCCCGGTCATCGTGCTGGAGTCGGAGCGCGGGCTGACGCGCGACCTGCGCGCCGGGTCGTTCCATCCGGCCACCCTCGACATGATGGCGCCGTACGGCATCACGGCGCGCATGGAGCAGGAGGGCATCCGCGTGCGGCACTGGCAGATCCGCGACCGCAGCGGCGAGCTGGTGGCGCAGTTCGACCTCGGCCTGCTCGCCGGCGAGACCGAGCACCCCTACCGGCTGCACCTCGAGCAGCACCGCCTGACGCCGATCCAGCTCGAGCTGATCCGCAGCGGCACGCAGGCCGAAGTGCATTTCGGCTACTCGGTGACCGGGGTCGAGAACCGCGCCGACCGCGTGCTGGTGCATATCGAGGGCGACGACGGCCCGGCGACCATCGAGGCCTCCTGGCTGATCGGCGCCGACGGCGGCCGCAGCACGGTGCGCAAGTCGATCGGCATCGAATTCGAGGGCTTCACCTGGCCCGAGCAATTCCTCGTGCTCAGCACGCCGTACGATTTCGCGCAGCACGGCTTCGCCATGAACGTCTACATCGCCGACCCGGCGGAGTGGATCGCGCTGTTCAAGATGCCCGATGCCGGGCCGCCGGGTCTGTGGCGCATAGTGTTTCCCACCGCCGAGCGCGACGACGCGGCGATCCTCTCGGCGGACAACGTCGAGCGCAAGATCCAGTCGTTCATCGCGCGCAGGGCGCCCTACGAAGTGCGCTACAAGAGCGTCTACCGCGTCCACCAGCGGGTGTGCAAGACCTTCCGCTCCGGGCGCGTTCTGCTCGCCGGCGATGCGGCGCATGTCAACAACCCGCTCGGTGCGTTCGGCCTGAACAGCGGCATCCACGACGCGGTCAGCGTGGCCGAGAAGCTGGGCCGCGTCTGGCGCGGCGAGGCCGACGAGGCGCTGCTCGACCTGTACGTGCGCCAGCGGCGCGTGGCCGCGGTCGAGCAGGTGGAGCGCATGTCGATCCGCAACAAGCGGCAGCTCGAGGAACGCGACCCCGGCGTGCAGCGCCAGCGCCTGCAGGAGCTGATCGCCATCGCGAACGATCCGGTGCGGGCGCGCAGCCACCTGCTGGAAACCTCGATGATCACCGGCCTGCGGCAGAGCACGCAGGTGCGCTAAGCGGCCCTGCCGCGCTTTGCATTGTTTGACGATGGGCGTCAGCGCGTCGACACCGCGTCGTTCCCCGCGACATCCGCGACGCCGCAAGCGTGACCCAGTTCACACTTTTCCGCCTTTCCGGCGACTTTCCGCCTGGCATCCGTATTGCTGTTGGTAGGACGTAGCAACCAACTTACAAGCGGGAGGCAACGTGAAAAAACTGATCGCAACGGTTCTGACGGTGGCGGCTGCACTGAGCACTTCGGCCGCGTTTGGCGACGAGACTCGGGTACTGGGCGAAAGCCTCGACAGCGGCCTGGGCGCACTGCCGGCGAATTACACCGGCAGGGAGTTCATGAAGCTGTCTCCCGGCTATGTCGCGGGCGAGAAGCAGGACAGCGGCCTGGGTACCCTGTCGAAGGAAGAACTGCGCAGGATCGTCTCCGCCTACGAGGCGGCGGCGGCGCAACGCAAGTAGCAAAGAAGGGGGCAAGGCCCGCCTCTGAAGAGGCGGGTGTTTCAAGGGGGACGGGCCCGGCCTCGCAAGAGGCCGGGCCTTTTTCATGGTCCGGCCGGTAATTTGCACCCCACCCCGCTGACGGGCGGCGTTATAGTGCCGGCGAAGCACTACATCAGGGGGGTGGACCATGAAGCTTCACGTCGCCGTGCTCGCCGCGCTGGCATCGACTGCCGGCAGCGCCTGGGCGCAGAACCAGCTCGAGAGCTGCACCGAAACCCTCGGCACGCTCGCCGTGATCGAGGACCGCAACGCGAGCTGGTATTACCACATGCAGCAGTACAAGGTGCAGTCCACGGTGCCGCTGCTTCGCATGCTGATCCAGAAGTCGAACTGCTTCGTGGTGGTGGAGCGCGGGCAGGCGATGAACTCGATGAAGCAGGAGCGCAACCTCGACAGCTCCGGCGAAACGCGCCAGGGCAGCAATTTCGGCAAGGGCCAGATGGTGGCGGCCGACTATGCCCTGAACCCGACCATCGATTTCAGCGCGCGCGACACAGGCGGCATGAGCGGAGCGATCGGCGGCCTGACCAGCAGGCTCGGCTCGATCGGGCAAGCCGTGGGCGGAGTGGCCGGCAATCTCAAGTTCCGCGAGGCCTCGACCATGCTGACGCTGGTCGACAACCGCTCAGGCGTGCAGCTCGCTGCCGCGCAAGGCAGCTCCTCGAAGACCGATTTCGGTGCCTGGGGCGGGGTGTTCGGCGGCGGCGGCGCTGTGGCCGGCGGCGGCTACACCAACACGCCCGAGGGCAAGGTGATCGCCAGCGCTTTCGCCGATGCGTACAACAACCTGGTGAAAGCGGCCAAGAACTACAAGGCGCAGGAAGTGAGGGGCGGCCTGGGAACGGGCGGACGCCTCGGCGTGCAGGGCGGCAGCACCCCGGCTTCGAAGGGGCAGTGAACAAGTAGGTTGCCGCAAGTCCCATGGTACTGTACATTCGTACAGTACCATGGTGGCCCTCGAAAACATCCTCCAACAGCAGTCCGTCTGGCGCGGCGCGGCGTTCTCGCGTTCCGCCGCAGTGGTGGCGACCGGATACGCGGCACTCGACCGGGAGCTTCCCGGTGGCGGCTGGCCGAGCGGAGCACTGACCGAGATCCTCGGCGAGCGCAAGGGAGTCGGCGAGCTGCAGGTCCTGCTGCCGGCGCTGGCCGCCCTGTCCACCGCAGGCAAGCGCGTGGTCTGGCTGGCGCCGCCGCACCTGCCTTATGCGCCCGCGCTCGCCGCCGCGGGCGTCGATCTGACGAATCTGGCCGTGGTGCGCGCGCCGGGCCGGCGCGACGCGCTATGGGCCGCGGAGCAGGTGTTGCGCGCGGGAAGCTGCCGCGCGCTGCTGGCGTGGGTGCAGCACGCCAGCTATCGCGAGCTGCAGCGGCTGGCGAGCGCCGCCGAGGCGGGCGGCGCTTTCGTCGCGCTGTTCCGTCCGCGCGAAGCCGAGCGCGAGCCTTCGCCCGCCTGCCTGCGCATCGCGCTCGAGCCCGCCGCCGAAGAGCTTGCGCTGCGCATCCTCAAGCGCCGCGGCCCGCCCGCCGGCGCGCCGCTGCGCGTACCGCTCAAAAGGCCCGCTCATGCTCTGGGTCGCGCTCCATTTCCCGTCCCTGCCGCCCGAGAGCCTCGAGCGCATCGCGGCATGGGCCTGCCAGTTCACCCCTAAGGTCTCGCTCGAGCCGCCGCGCGAGCTGCTGATGGAAGTGGCGGGCAGCCTGCGTCGTTTCGGCGGCAGCCAGCGCCTGCTCGAGCGGCTGCTCGCCGGGCTTGCCGCGATCGGCTGCGAGGCCGCGCACGCCGCCGCGCCGACGGCGCGCGCGGCGCTCTGGCTGGCGCGCAGCGGCTGCCGGGCGCTCGAGGAAGTGCCGGTCGCGGCGGTTTGCCGCGAGCCGGCGCTCGAGCTCCTGCGCGGCATCGGCGTGCGCAGGCTCGGCGAGCTGCTGGCGCTGCCGCGCGAAGGCCTGGCGCGCCGCTGCGGCCAGGCCCTGCTCGACGACCTCGACCGGGCCGGCGGCGCGCTGCCTGAAGCGCGGGCTTTCTTCTCGCCGCCGCCGCGCTTCGCCGCGCGGCTCGAGCTGCCGGCGCCGGTCGGGCATGCCGAGGGCCTGCTGTTCGCCGCGCGCCGGCTGCTGCTGCAGCTCGAGGGATTGCTTGTCGCGCGCCAGGCCGGCATCCGGGATTTTGATTTGATTTTGTTTTTCCAGCGGGAGAAAAGCGCCGTAAAAATCCGTCTCGCATCGCCGGCGCGGGATAGCGAGCGCTTTGCACGCTTGCTGCGCGAGCGGTTGGCGACGCTCGCGCTGGCGCAGCCGGTCGAGGCGATCGGCCTCGAGGCGGCGGATTTCGTCCCCCTGCACGAGCGCACGGCAGGCATGTTCGGCGATGCCGCCGCCGAAGCCGAGGACTGGGCGCGGCTCCTCGAGCGGCTCGATCTGCGCCTCGGCCGCGGCGCGGTGCACGGCCTGGCGGTGTATCCCGACCATCGTCCCGAGCTGGCGTGGCGACGCGTCGAGCCGGGGGAATGGGAGCCGCGCGAATTCCGCCAGCCCGGCCTGCGGCCGCTGTGGCTACTCGAGCCGCCGCGCCGGCTGGGCCAGGCGGCGCCGCGGCTGCTCGCCGGCCCGGAGCGCATCGAAGCGGGATGGTGGGACGGCGACGATGCGCGGCGCGACTATTTCATCGCCCAGGGCGAGGATTTCTCGATGACCTGGGTCTACCGCGAAGACGGCCAGTGGTATTTGCATGGGTTCTTTGCCTGAATAGCATGCCTTTCCTTCCTGAATACGCAGAGCTGCACTGCCTCTCGAACTTCAGTTTCCTGAGAGGCGCCTCGCATCCCGAGGAGCTGGTCGCTCGGGCGGCCGCGCTCGACTACCGGGCGCTCGCCCTGACCGACGAGTGCTCGCTCGCCGGCGTGGTGCGCGCCCACGCCGCGGCCAAGGAGCACGGGCTGCAGCTGATCATCGGCAGCGAGATCGTGATCGAGAAGGAAAAGCTGGTGCTGCTGGCCACCGACCGGCGCTCGTACGGCGCGATTTCCTCGCTCATCACCACCGGCCGCCGCCGCGGCAAGAAAGGCAGCTATTCGCTTTTCCGCAGCGATGTGGAAGCGATGGCCCGATCTGAGGTGCTCGCGTTGTGGGTGCCGCAGGAGGACTGGGGTTTTGGGGATTGGGTAAGGAAACAATTCGAAAACTCGTGGATAGCCGTAGAGCTGCATTGCGGCTCGGGCGATCGCGCGAAGCTCGAGCGGCTGCGCAAGCTCTCGGCGCAATACGGCCTGCCGCTGGTCGCGGCCGGGGATGCGCACATGCACCTGCGCTCGCGCCGCAAGCTGCAGGACGTCCTGACCGCGGTGCGGCTCGGCCGGCCGCTGGCGCAGTGCGGTCACCAGCTGCAGCCGAACGCCGAGCGCCACCTGCGGCTGCGCATGCGGCTGGCGCAGCTCTATCCGGCCGAGCTGCTCGCGGAAACGCTGGC
>Ga0137436_1000194_pt1 | contig 19650 bp, 21 predicted proteins | sample EasRivERMGT119_2_FD_102328 | JGI IMG/M metagenome (GOLD analysis project Ga0137436, IMG submission 102328) | Soil microbial communities from meander-bound floodplain in the East River, Colorado, USA - East River MetaG ERMGT119_2 | ecosystem: Environmental > Terrestrial > Soil > Floodplain ...
ATGGCGGCGAATGGTGACGGCCGGGTCGTGCTGATCGGGAGCCGTGCGGCGCAAGGAATCGCGCGCCGAAGCCAGTACGGAGCGACGAAAGCCGCGCTGGTCGCTATGGCGCGCAGCTGGGCAAGCGAAGTGGTCGCGTCCGGGGTCACGGTGAATGTCGTTTCCCCCGCTGCCACGCAGACCCCCGGCTTGGTCGACCCTTCGCGGAAATCGGAGCCTCCCAAGGTACCTCCCATCGGGCGGCTCATCCGTCCGGAGGAGGTCGCAGCGTTAACGAGCTTCCTGCTGTCTCCGGCGGCGGCCGCGATCACCGGCCAGGAGATCCTGATCTGCGGCGGATCGTCGCTGTAGCCGTGAAAGTCCTCGCCGCCCACGAAGCAACAATGAAAAAAGGGCTTAGCAGTTAGCTAAGCCCTTGAATGTTTGGTAGGCCGTGGCGGATTCGAACCGCCGACCAACGGATTAAAAGTCCGCTGCTCTACCAGCTGAGCTAACGACCCGAAGTATCAGTCTGCAGAAGGTTACAAATGCAGGAAGGGCGGAATTTTATCAGCCCTCGCGGGTCATTCGCCAGTATTGCCACTTCATGGTCGCTGCAGCGCCTGCGACGATGCAAACAAAGGTGATGATCGAGCCGAGCGCGAGCGTGGAGAAGCCGGTGATCGCCTGGCCGATGGTGCAGCCGAGCGCCGTGATCCCGCCAAAGCCCATCAGCGTCCCGCCGATCACATGCATCGCGGTGTCCTCGGCGTCGCGGAAGCCCTCCCAGCGGAAGGTGCGGGTGGCGAGAGCGTAGGCGGCCGAGCCGGCGATGACGCCCGCCGCGGAGGCGATGCCGTAGGTGATGACCTTGGACTTGTCCGTCCACAGCATCAGGTACTCGAGCGTATAGGCGAGCGGCGAGACGAAGGAGAAGGACTCCATGCGGCCGGTGTTCGTGCGCACGAAGGCCTCCTGCAGCGTGTTCGGGTCCTCGGCGAGGTGGCCCAGGTGCCCGCTCACATACCAGCCGCCGACCACGACCAGCCCGGTTACCACCCCGCCAAGGGTGTAGTCGAAGGTGGAGCGGAACTCCTTGTCGGCATAGGCGTAGGCGGCCATCGCTCCACCCAGGACAAGGGCGATGACGACGATCCAGGTGCCCTTGGCGATGCCCGTCCAGGCAGCGAAAAGCGAGGGCAGGTCCTGCCCCTGCGCCAGGGTGAGCGAGGCCTTTTCCAGCACCTCGACGCGGAACGCCCCAAACAGGCCGCGCAGCGTCATGTAGGCCGCGATGCCGAGGAAGACATAGACCACCAGCGACTTCAGGTTGCCGGCGCCGATGCGGATCAGGGTCTTCGAGCCACAACCCGAGCCCAGGGTCATGCCGACGCCGAACAGCAAGCCGCCGACGATGTAGGACAGCCAGGTGAAGTTGCCGCCCGGGTAGATCGACTTGCCGAGATCGACCACCCCGGCCAGATGCAGCGCGCTCGAGCCGAGCAGCGCCACCGCGATAGCGAGCAGCCACATGCGCATGCGTCCGAGGTCACCCATGTTGATCCAGTCGGACACCGCGCCCATGGTGCAGAAACGGGTCTTGTTGCCCACGGCGCCAAAGACAAAGGCGAGCAGAAACGCCCCGCCGACGACATACGGGGCGAGTTGAGCTGGGGTTGCTGCGCCGACGGGAATCGCTCCCTGCGGTCGCTCAGCGCTTGGCGGAGGCGGCGAGGCGCTGGCGGGCGCTCACCGAAGCGCTGCTACCGGGGTAGCGCGCGATCAGCTCCTGCAGCGTCTTCTGCGCCTCGCCGCGCGCTCCCATCGTTTCCTGCGCGCTCGCGATGCTGAGCATCGCGTCGGGCGCCTTGGGATTGTCGGGCCAGGCGGTGAGCAGCTTCCTTTGCGCCGCGATCGCGCTCTTGTAGTCGCGCTGGCCGGAATGCGCCATGCCGATCCAGTACTGCGCGTTCGGCGCCAGGCTGCTGTTGGGGTAGGCCACCATAAAGTTCTGCATCGCCGACACCGCGAGCGCGTACTGGCCGAGCTTGAACTGGTCGAGCGCGGCCTGGTAGGCCTTGGTCTCGGCGGGCGAGGCTTCGGCCTCCGCCGCCGCCGGCCTCTCGGCCGCCGCGCTCGCCTGCTCGCGCGACTGCTCGAGCTTGCGCAGCCGCGTGTCGATGTCGAGGTAGAGGTCCTTCTGCCGCTTGTCGGCGGTCTCGACCTGGTTCCCCAGCACCTCGACCTGGCCACGCATGCGCGACATCTCGCCGCGCAGCGCCTCGAGCTGGGTCGAGAGCTCGAGCATTGCGCTGCGGTCGGTCGCGGCGCCCTCGAGCTTGCCCAGCCGCTCGTCCAGCGCGCGCTGGCTGGTCTCGATGCTCTGGCGCAGCAGCTCGACCCGCCGCCGCGCCTCGTTGTCGTCGAACAGGCCCTGCGAAGCGGCCGGCGCCGCCGCTGCGGCGATGGCCAGAGCGGCGCACATGCTTGCCGCGGTTTTCAGCCCCAGGCGCATCAATACTCGCCGCTATACAGGATGTCGGCGCGGCGGTTCTTCGACCACGCCGCCTCGTTATGCCCGTCGGACTGCGGCTTCTCCTCACCCAGGCTGACCGACTCGACCTGGCTGTCGCGCGCGCCGAGCAGCGTCATCATCCGCTTCACGCCGTCGGAGCGGCGCTGGCCGAGCCCGACGTTGTACTCGCGGCTGCCGCGCTCGTCGGTATTGCCCTGGATCAACATGCGCGCGCTGGGGTTCTCGCGCAGGTACTTGGCGTGCGCTTCGACCAGCGCTCGATACTCGTCCCTCACGTCGAACTTGTCGTAGTCGTAGAAGATCGAGCGCTGCGACAGGATGCTCTTCGGATCCTTCAGCGGGTTGGCCGTCGGGCCCGGCTTGCCGGTGACGTCGACCGGCTTGACCGGCTGGGTCTGCACCGGGGCGGCCGGCTTGCCGCCCGGGCCGTCCACCGGGGCCGGCGGCGTATCGCTGGTGGTTGCGCAGGCGGCGAGGAACAGCACTGCGGTCGAGAAGGCTGCGATTGCGGTCTGTCGCATGGCATCACTCCTTTTCTTCATTCGATGAATGGTCCCCAGGCGGGCTCGCGCACGTCGGTGCCGGCTGCCGCGCTCAGGCGCTGCTTGAAGCGGCCGTCGGAGGACACGGCCGATAGTACGCCGCGGCCGCCGGTAACGGTGGCCAACAGGATCATGCGGCCGTTGGGGGAAAAGCTAGGAGATTCGTCACGATCGCTGTCGGTGATGATCTGCGTCTGGCGGTTGGCCAGGTCGAGCAGGCCGACCTGGAACTTGCCTTCGTTGCGCGTGATGTACGCGAGCATCTTGCCGTCGGGACTGATGCGCGGTGAAACATTATAGCCGCCCTCGAAGGTCACCCGCTGCGGCTCGCCGCCGTTCGCGGCCATGCGGTAGATCTGCGGGCTGCCGCCGCGGTCCGAGGTGAAGTAGATCCATTGCCCGTCGGGCGAGTAGCGCGGCTCGGTGTCGATCGCCGAGGAGCTGGTCAGCCGGCGCAGGCTGCTGCCGTCCGGGTTGACGGTGAAGATCTGCGAGCCCCCCTCGCGCGACAGGCATACCGCCAGCTTGCTCCCGTCGGGCGACCAGGCCGGCGCCGAGTTGGAGCCGCGGAAGTTGGCCGCCACGGTGCGCTTGCCGTCGAGCAGCGAGTGCACGTAGACCACCGGCCGCTTGGCCTCGAACGAAACGTAGGCCAGGCGCCTGCCGTCGGGCGACCAGACCGGCGAGATGATCGGCTCGAACGAGGCGAGCGCGGTTTCCTCGCCGGCGCCGTCGGCGTCGGCGATCTGCAGCTCGTAGCGGGTGCCGCGCTTGACGACGTAGGCGATGCGCGTCGAGAACACGCCCTTCTCGCCGATCAGCTTCTCGTAGATGAAGTCGGCGATGCGGTGCGCGGTGGCGCGCGCCTGGTCCTTGCGCAGGGTGTAGGCGACGCCGCTCAGGTCCTGCTGCTTGACCGTGTCGAACAGCTTGAAGCGCACCTCGAAGCGGCCGTCAGGGCGCGCCGCCACCGAGCCCAGCACCAGAGCGTCGGCGAGGCGCGAGCGCCACTCGGGATAGCTGACCTTGGCCGTCTCGGTCGGGTGCGGCGACAGCGGCGGCACCTCGAGGCCGCGGAACAGGCCGCTCCTCTCCAGGTCGGCGCGCACGATCGCGCTGATGCTCTGCCCGAGCGAGCCTTCGCCGGCGAACGCCACCACGGCGATCGGCAGGCGCTGCGCGCCGCTGCCGGTGATCTCGATGGAAAGCTGCGCCCGGGCAAGCGGCGCGGCGAGGAAAAGCGTCAAGCCTAGGGCTGCGATGCGGCGAAGAAACAAGCTGCGGACCCTGTTGTTTTCGACTGTGGCCGATTATAGCCACGGCACCCGGAGCCGGTCTGTCGTCGAGCGGCGACGGCACCGTCCTGCTATTGGTCCTGCGGGCGAAACTTTAGTTCCAGCTCGCGCTGGAAAACCGCGGGGCTATCGGGCTTGGGAAGCGGCGCGGAGTTCCGGATGGCTCGCTCGACCATGCCGTCATAACCGGGGTGCCCGCTTGATTTGCGCATGCGCACCGAAAGCAGATCGCCGCTGGGGAGCAGGACCACGTCGAAAATGGCCTCCGGATTGCCGGTCAGATTCGGCGGCAGCTGTCCCATCTTTCCCTGCACCTTGGAGCGGATCTTCGCCACCCAGTCGTCGAGCGCTTTCTTGCTGGCAGAGGCCGCGGCGCGTGCTTTTGCTTCGCGCGCTTCCCTGAGGCGATTCTGCTCGTTGAGCACCTGTTGCTCGCGTGCCGCCTCCTCCTGCATCCGCTTGAGGAATTGCGGGTCCGGCTTGGGCTTCGCCTCGGGCTTCGGCTTGGGCTTGGCCTCGGGCTTGGGCTTGGGCTTGGGCGGCGGCGCCTTCTCGACGATCACCGGCTTCTCGATCTTCGGCTCGGGCTTGGGCGGGGGTGGCGGAGGCGGCGGCTCGACCTTGGGCTCGGGCTTGGGCGGCTCGACGACCGGCGGCGGGGGCGGCGGCGCGCTATCCCACAGCTCCACCGTGACGGTTTCCGGCCGGTGGCTCTGCCAGCGCACGCCGAGGAAGATCACCGCGACCAGCAGCGCGTGCACCGCGAGCGCCAGCATGAACGAGCGCGCCAGCGCCGGCTCGCGGCGGCTGCGGTAGTCGAGGGCTTCGGCGGCCAAGCGAGCGTGCCAGCTACTGGCTGACCTTGACCTGCAGCCCGACCCTCTGCACGCCCTGCTTGCGCAGCTCGTCCATCACCTGCAGCACCGATTCGTAGCGCGCGTTCTTGTCGCCGCCCACCAGCACCGACAGCTCGGCGTTCTGGCCCGCCGCGCGCTTGATCACGCCGGCCAGCTCGCCGCGCGTGACGCGCTGCTCGTTGATGATGGCGCCGTTGCGATCGCGGCTGCGCACCGTGATGCCCTGGTCGGCGCGCACGTACACCTCCAGCGGCACGACGCGCGGCGCGCTCGCCTTGCCTACCGTCGGCAGGTCGATCACCGCCGGAGTGACCAGCGGCGCGGTCACCATGAATATCACCAGCAGAACCAGCATCACGTCGACGTACGGCACGACGTTGATCTCGTGCATCGGCCCGCGTTTGCGGCGCAGGGCGGCCATGGCCGTCTCCTATGCCTTCCTTGTCATCGGGCGGCCTGCCTGTGGAGGATGTTGGAGAACTCCTCCATGAAGCTCTCGAAGCGGTTGGCAAGGCGCTCGATGTCGTGCGAGTAGCGGTTGTAGGCGACCACCGCCGGGATCGCCGCGAACAGGCCGATGGCCGTGGCGATCAGCGCCTCGGCGATGCCCGGCGCGACCTGCGCGAGCGTCGCCTGCTGCACGTTGGCCAGGCTACGGAAGGAATGCATGATCCCCCACACGGTGCCGAACAGGCCGACGTAAGGGCTGACCGAGCCGGTCGAGGCGAGGAAGGCGAGGTGCCGCTCGAGGAAATCCATCTCGCGCTGGAAGGTGGCGCGCATCGCGCGCCGCGCGCCGTCGACCATGTCGCTCGCCTCGGTCTGCGCGCTCTTCTGGCCGCGCAGCTTGGCGAACTCGCGGAAGCCCGACTCGAAGATGCGCTCCAGGCTGCCGATCGTGTGGCGGTGGTTGACCGCGCCCTGGTAGAGCGCGTTCAAATCCTTGCCGCCCCAGAACTCGCGCTCGAACTCGCCGGTCTGGCGCACCGAGCGGCGGATCGAGAACCACTTCTGGAAGATGAACATCCACGACATGAACGACACCGCCAGCAGCAGGATCATCACCGCCTTGACGACGATGCTCGCGTTGAGGATCAGCGTCCAGATGTCGAGGTCTTGGGTGAGATTCATTTGAGCGCCTGTGCGAGTTCTTCGGCCAGCCTTTCGGGCAGCCGCGCCGGCTTCATCCGATCGCGGTCCACCAGCGCGAGCGTTACGTCGGCTTCGACCAGCAGCTGCGCGCCGCGTTCCACGCGGTGGCGGAACAGCATGCTGGCGCGGCCCATTTTAACCACTTCGGCGCTCACGGCGAGCAGGTCGTTGAGCCGCGCCGGCTGGTGGTACTTGGCGGCGATCTCGAACACCAGGAACAGGATGCGGTCCTCGTCGGCGACGCGCGCCAGGTCGATGCGCGCGGCGTTCAGCAGCTCGGTGCGCGCGCGCTCCATGAAGGCGAGGTACTGCGCGTGGAACACGACGCCGCCGGCGTCCGTGTCCTGGTAGTACACGCGCACCGGGATGCTGAAGGGCGGCTTCAATTGTCCGACAGCAGGTCGCGCGACGCGGCGGGCGCGGCGATGCCGAAGTGGCGGTAGGCGGTGAGCGTCGCCATGCGCCCGCGCAGGGTGCGCTGCAGGTAGCCCTGCTGGATCAGATACGGCTCGAGCACGTCCTCGATGGTGTCGGCTTCCTCGCCGATGGCGTGCGCCAGGTTCTCCAGGCCGACCGGGCCGCCGGCGAACTTCTCGATCACCGCCAGCAGCAGCTTACGGTCCATCACATCGAGGCCGAGGGAGTCGACGTCGAGCATCTTCAGCGCCGCGTCGGCGACCGGCTTGGTGACGACTCCGCTTGCTTTGACCTGCGCATAGTCCCGCACCCTTCTCAGCAACCGGTTGGCTACGCGCGGCGTGCCGCGCGCGCGACGCGAGATCTCTGCGGCGCCCTCCCCTTCGAGGGATACCTCCAGCAGGCGTGCGGAGCGCTGCACGATCTGCGCCAGCTCGACCTGCGAATAAAACTCGAGCCGCGAGACGATGCCGAAGCGGTCGCGCAGCGGGTTGGTCAGCATGCCGGCCCGCGTGGTGGCGCCGATCAGGGTGAACGGCGGCAGGTCGAGCTTGATCGAGCGCGCCGCCGGGCCCTCGCCGATCATGATGTCGATCTGGTAGTCCTCCAGCGCCGGGTAGAGGATCTCCTCCACCACCGGCGACAGGCGGTGGATCTCGTCGATGAACAGCACGTCGCGCGGCTCGAGGTTGGTGAGGATCGCGGCCAGGTCGCCGGCGCGCTCGAGCACCGGGCCCGAGGTCTGGCGCAGGTTGACGCCCATCTCGCGCGCGATGATGTGCGCAAGCGTGGTCTTGCCCAGGCCCGGCGGGCCGAACAGCAGCACGTGGTCGAGCGCCTCGGCGCGCGCGCGCGCCGCCTGGATGAAGATCTCGAGCTGGCCGCGCACCTTCTCCTGGCCGACGTACTCGGCCAGCGTCGCCGGGCGCAGCGAGCGCTCGATCTGCTGCTCCTGCTGGGTAGACGGCTTGGCCGAGATGAGCCGGTCAGTTTCGACGCTCATGCCGGCATTCTGCCAGTTTGCTCTAGAAGCGGTATTGGAGGCCGAGCGAGATCAGGTCGATCTTGGTGTCATTCAGCCGCTCGTACTCGAGGCGAATGCCCCAGTCGCGCGTCAGGTCGAACAGCGCGCCGATGCCGATCTGCAGCTCGGTCTCGTCGTCGTCTTCCACCGCCGCCGCGCCGCCCTCGACCTGCGTGCGGGTCTTGACCAGCGCCAGGCCGAGCCTGCCGTAGACCCACAGCCGATCGCCCAGCGGCAGCAGGCCGAGCGCCGACAGGCCCGCCGCCTTGACCTTGGTGCTCGCCGTGGCCGCAGCGCCGTTGACCGAGCCCGAGCCCTTCGCCTCGCCGTAGTCGACGTAGGAAAGCTCGGCCGCGAAGTAGCGGTTGAAGCGCCAGCCGCCGAACGCCTTCTGCGCCGTGTCCTCGCTGCTGGTGCAGCCGAAGGCATTCGCCACGCCCACCATGCGGTTGAAGTCGGCGCACGCCTCGCGGTAGCTGGCGTTGCCGATGCCCACGCCGAGGTAGAAGCCGGTCTCCTGGGCAAGGCAAGCCCCGGCGAAGAACATGCACGCAAGCGCGATCGCTCTCATGGATCCCCCTGCGGCATTCTGCCAGAGTCAAAAAAAAGGGGCGGCCAGCGCCGCCCCTCTCCCTGTTTCCCCTGCCTTTGCTGGATTATCTAAAGCGGTACACCACGCCGACGCTCATCACGTCGATGTCGGTCGCGCCGTTGCCTACGTCAGTGTATTTCTGCCATTCGCCGCGGATGCTGAATTGCTTCGTGAAGTCGTACGACACCCCGACGCCATAGGTCAGCTCGACGCTGTCGTCCGTGGTGCCGCCGCCCTTCGCCTCGCCCCAGAAGAAACCGGCCTTGCCGAAGATGCCGAACTTGTCGCCTATCGGCAGGATGCCCACTGCGACCGCTTCCCAGGCGTTGGCCTTGACCTCGGTACCGCCACTCGAGGTCTTGCCGAAATCGGTGTAGCCCACCTCGGCCGCGAAGTTACGGTTGATCTGGTAGCCGCCCAGGATCTTGAACGACATGTCGTCGTCGCCGGTCACGTCGACGTCGGCCTTGCCCACATTGCCGCCGATGTACCAGCCGCTGTCGGCGCTTTTCATCTGCGCCATGGCGAGCGACGGCACGCCCAGTACAACTGCGAACAGAGCGGCGAGCGCCGCATTCTTGATGTTACTCATAGGACTCCTTTCACCTGCGTTTGCCCCCTACGCGATCAACTGCGCATTACCCCGTACGCAAGGCTAGAGGGGGAACTCGCTTCCCCATGTGTATAAGTTCCCAAATAGAGGGTTTTGCTGCCTTCGGTGTTGCGGCGAAGCAACGGCAGGATCGCCGTATCAGGACTTGGCGAGCGCCTTGAGCGCGGCGCGGATGCCTTCGGCGACGGCGATTCCAGCCGGCAGGCCCTTCACCGCGGCGAGCGCCTCCTTCTCGCTGTAGCCGAGGCCGAGCAGCGCATTGAGGACGTCGCCCGAGCCGGGCGCCGAAGGCCTGGCGTCGGCCAGCTTGCCCTTGAGCTCGAGCAGCAGCCGCTCGGCGGTCTTCTTGCCGATGCCCGGAATCCTGGTCAGCGTCTGCGCTTCCTGCAGCGCCACGGCCTGCGCGAGGTCGCCCACCGACAGGCCCGAGAGCACGGCGAGCGCGGTGCGCGCGCCGACGCCCGAGATCCTGATCAGCTGGCGGAACACGGTGCGCTCTTCGAGCGTGGCGAAACCGTAAAGGACGTGCGCGTCTTCACGCACGACTAGGTGGGTATGCAGCGTCACGGCCTCGCCCGCGGCAGGCAGGCTGTAGAAGGTGCTCATCGGCACCTCGATTTCGTAGCCGACGCCGCCGACCTCCACCAGCAACTGCGGCGGATGCTTGCTCGCCAGGCGGCCGCTGAGCCGGCCGATCACGGGCGGCGCTCCTGTCCCCGGCCGATCACACCAGCCTGCCTTTTTTCATGCGCATGCCGTGCACGAAGGCGCCGAGCCGGCCGCCGTGCGCGTGGCAGATGGCGCAGGCGAGCGCGTCGGCGGCATCGGGCGAAGGGTCGCCCTCGAGCGCGAGGAGGCGTTTCACCATGTGCTGCACCTGTTCTTTTTTTGCGTGGCCCTTGCCCACCACCGACTGCTTGACCTGCAGCGCAGTGTACTCGGCGACCGGCAGCCCGGCGAGCACCGCGGCGCAGATCGCCGTGCCGCGCGCCTGGCCGAGCGCGAGCGTCGACTGCGGATTGACGTTGACGAACACTTTCTCGAGCGCGACCTCGCCGGGCGCGTGCGCCGCGATCACCTCGTTGAGCCCCTCCAGGATGGTCTTCAGGCGCGTCGCCAGGTCGCCCGTGCCGGAGCGCACGCAGCCGCTGGTCACATACTGCAACTGCGCGCCGTTCTTCTCGATCACCCCGAACCCGGTGACCCGCAGGCCCGGATCGATGCCGAGGATTCTCAGTCGAGCACCGCCGTGGTGTAGACGTTCTGCACGTCGTCCAGGCCCTCGAGCGCGTCGAGCAGGCTGCGCATGCGCTGCGCGTCGCCGCCCGAGAGCGGGTTCTCGTTGGCCGGCTTCATGGTGACTTCGGCCAGCTCGGGCTTGAAGCCGGCCTTCTCGAGCGCCGCCTTCACCGCCAGGAAATCGCCCGGCGCGCTCAGCACCTCGACCGAGCCGTCGTCGTTCGCCAGCACGTCCTCGGCGCCCGCCTCGAGCGCCGCCTCCATCAGCTTTTCCTCGCTGGTGCCGGGGGCGAAGACGAACTGGCCGAGATGCTTGAAGAGATAGGCCACCGAGCCGTCGGAGCCGAGGTTGCCGCCGTTCTTGGTGAAGGCGTGGCGCACCTCGGCCACGGTGCGCGTGCGGTTGTCGGTGAGGCACTCGACCAGCACCGCCGCGCCGGCCACGCCGTAGCCTTCATAGCGCGCTTCCTCATAGGAAACGCCCTCGAGCTCGCCGGTGCCGCGCTGGATGGCGCGCGTCACGCTGTCCTTGGTCATGTTCGCCTCGCGCGCTTTCTCGAGCGAAAGGCGCAGGCGCGGATTGCTGTCCGGGTCGCCGCCGCCGGCCCTGGCGGCCACCGTGATTTCCCTGATCAGCCGCGTGAACACCTTGCCCTTCTTCGCATCCGCAGCGGCCTTGCGGTGCTTGATGTTCGCCCATTTGCTGTGACCCGCCATAGTATGATTTTACGTCATGCCCTCGCCGCTCCTCGTCGCCAGCAACGGCAAGACCGAGCTTTGCCTGCTGCCCGCCCTGGCCAACCGTCACGGCCTGATCACCGGCGCCACCGGCACCGGCAAGACGGTAACCCTGCAGGCGCTCGCGCACCGCCTGTCGGCGATCGGCGTGCCGGTCTTCATGGCCGACGTGAAGGGCGACCTTTCCGGCGTGGCCAAGGCCGGCGGCGGCAACCCGAAGGTTCTGGACCGGTTCAAGTCTCTCGCTATCAAGCCCGAGTTCGGCGCCTGCCCGGCGGCGTTCTGGGACGTCTACGGCAAGGGCGGGCACCCGGTGCGCGCCACGGTCTCCGACATGGGCCCCCTGCTGCTCGGCCGCATGCTCGGCCTGAACGACACGCAGGAAGGCGTGCTGCAGCTGGTGTTCAAGATCGCCGACGACAACGGCCTGCTGCTGCTCGACCTGAAGGACCTGCGCGCGATGCTGCAGTACGTCGGCGACAACGCGGCCAGGTTCAAGACCGAGTACGGCAACGTCGCCGGCAACTCGATCGGCGCGATTCAGCGCGGCCTGCTCGCGCTCGACAGCCAGGGCGCGGCGCAGTTCTTCGGCGAGCCGATGCTCGACATCGCCGACCTGATGCAGGTGCGCGAGGGCAAAGGGGTCGTCAACATCCTCGCCGCCGACAAGCTGATGAGCTCGCCCAAGCTCTACTCGAGCTTCCTGCTGTGGATGCTGGCCGAGCTGTTCGAGCAGCTGCCCGAGGTCGGCGACCCGGACAAGCCCAGGCTGGTGTTCTTCTTCGACGAGGCGCACCTGCTGTTCGACGAGGCGCCCAAGGCGCTGCTCGACAAGGTCGAGCAGGTGGTGCGCCTGATCCGCTCCAAGGGCGTCGGCGTGTTCTTCGTCACGCAGAACCCGCTCGACGTGCCCGAGTCGGTGCTCGGCCAGCTCGGCAATCGCGTGCAGCACGCGCTGCGCGCCTTCACGCCGAAGGACCAGAAGGCGGTGAAGACCGCCGCCGAGACCCTGCGGCCGAACCCCAAGCTGAATGCGGCGCAGGTGATCACCGAGCTCGGCGTCGGCGAGGCGCTGGTCAGCTTCCTCGACGAGAAAGGCACGCCGCAGATCGTCGAGCGCGCCTTCGTCGTGCCGCCCGGCAGCTTCCTCGGCCCGCTCACGCCTGACGAGAAGGCGCAGTGCATCAAGGCCTCGAGCGTCTTCGGCAAGTACGAGAAAGCGGTCGACCGCGAATCGGCCTACGAGAAGCTCAAAGGTCATACCGAAGAAAAACAGGAGAAACAGCCGGCACCAGCCGAGCCCGCACCACGACCGACTTCGCAGCCTGCGAAAACACCTGAACCGCAGAACCAGGTTTCGGACATTCTGTTCGGCAAGACCGGCCCGCGCGGCGGCAAGCAGTCGCAGGGCGTGATCGAGGCGATGGCCAAGAGCGCCGCGCGATCCGTCGGCTCATCGGTCGGGCGGGAAATCGTTCGTGGGATTCTCGGCTCGATCCTCGGCGCCGGCAGCAAGCGGCGCCGTTGACCGAAGGGACGCTCCTTTCGTGACCGCAGCGTCGTACCGCGGGTTGGGCATCCTCTGCGCGCTGGTGGGCGTGCTGTGCTTCTCGTTCCGGCCGATCCTGATCAAGCTCTCGTACGCGGCGCATCCGGTCAGCCCGAACACGCTCCTCTTCCTGCGTATGGCGCTGTCGCTGCCCTTCTTTCTGGTCATCGCGTGGTGGCTGCGCAACCAGCAGCCGGCGCTCACGCGCCGGGACTGGGCGGCGGTCGCCGGCCTGGGCTTCCTCGGTTACTACGCGGCAAGCTTCCTCGACTTCCTGGGGCTGCAATACGTCGGCGCGGGCGTCGGTCGGCTGATCCTGTTCCTCTACCCGACGATGGTGCTGTCGCTCGCCTTCCTGTTTTTCAAAAAAGCACCGACGCGCCGCGAGGTCGTCTCGCTGGTGATGAGCTACGCCGGCATCGCGCTGGTCGTCTCGGACCAGATCGGCACGAGCGGCGAGGGCAAGCTCGTCCTGCTCGGCGTGCTGCTCGTATTCGCCTCCGCGCTTTGCTACGCGGTTTACCTGGTGGCGGGCAGCCAGGTGGTCAAGCGGGTCGGCTCCATGCGCTTCACCGCCTACAGCATGGCGGTCGCGACCGCGCCGGCGCTGGTGCAGTTCTTCGCCCTCGAGCCGGCCAGCGCGCTGGTGCTGCCGGCCAACGTCTGGACCTACGCGATCATTCTCGCCACGGTCAGCACGGTGCTGCCGCTGTTCCTTCAGGCCGAGGCGCTGCGGCGCATCGGCGCGACCGAGTTCGCGCTGGTAGGCGCCGTCAGCCCGGTGAGCGTGGCAGTGATGAGCGCGCTCGGCCTGGGCGAGCCGTTCGGGCCGCGCCAGATGGCGGGCGCGGCGCTGGTGATCGGCGGCGTGCTTCTCGTTTCCCTCAAGAAAGGCTAGACATGGATCTCGGAATCAGAGGAAAAAGCGCGCTAGTCTGCGCGGCATCGAAAGGACTGGGCAAAGGCTGCGCGATCTCGCTCGCGCGCGAAGGGGTGAATCTCGTCATCACCGCGCGCGGCAAAGAGGCGCTGGAGGCAACAGCAGTCGAATTAGAAAAAAAATATAGTGTGAGAGTCATGGCTGTTGCCGGCGACATCACTACCCCCGAAGGCCGCGCGGCGGCGCTGAAGGCCTGCCCGTCGCCCGACATCCTGGTGAACAACGCCGGCGGCCCGCCGCCGGGGGACTTCCGCGCCTGGTCGCGCGAGGACTGGGTCAAGGCGCTCGACGCCAACATGCTCACGCCGATCGAGCTGATCAAGGCGGTGCTCGACGGCATGATCGCGCGCCGCTTCGGCCGCATCGTCAACATCACTTCAGGCGCGGTGAAGAACCCGATCCCCGAGCTCGGCCTGTCGAACGGCGCGCGCACCGGCCTCACCGGCTTCGTCGCCGGGCTGTCGCGCCAGACGGTGCGCCACAACGTCACCATCAACGGCCTGCTGCCCGGCCCCTTCGACACCGACCGCCTGCGCGGCAACCTGGAGTTCAACGCCAAGAAGATGGGCAAGACCCCGGCCGAGCTGGCGAAGATCCGCATGGACGCCAATCCCGCCGGGCGCTTCGGCACGATCGAGGAGTTCGGCGACGCCTGCGCCTATTTGTGCAGCGCCCAGGCCGGCTTCGTCACCGGCCAGAACTTCCTCATGGACGGTGGCGCTTACCCGGGCACGTTCTAGAATGCAGGAGTCCTTTGGAGCAGGATCCATGAAAACCGTCATCGTCATCGCGGGCTGGCTGCTCGCCGCTGCCGCATTCGCGCAGGGCTATCCCAACCGGCCGGTGAAAGTGGTCATTCCCTGGCCGCCGGGGCAGGCCACCGACCTCGCGGCGCGCATCGTCGCCGAGAGGCTGCAGGCCGCGCTCGGCCAGCCGTTCGTGCCTGAAAACCGGCCCGGCGCGGGCGGCTCCATCGGCACCGACGTCGCGGTGAAGAGCCCGGCGGACGGCTATACCCTGCTCGCCGCGTCCAGCGGCCCGATCTCGATCATGCCGCACCTGCAGAAGACGCCCTACGACCCGCAGACGGACTTCGCGCCGGTGAGCGTCATCGCGCTGGTTCCCTTCGCCCTCGTCACGCATCCCTCGTTTCCGGCGAACAACGCGAAGGAGTTCGTCGCCAATGTGCGCGCGAACCCGGGCAAGTACAGCTTCTCCTCGTCGGGCACCGCAGCGTCGTCCTACATGATCACGTCGTTCTTCAACTCGATGGCCCAGATCGAGGCGACCCACGTGCCCTACAAGGGCAGCGCGCAGGCGCTCACCGACGTCATCGGCGGCCAGATCACCTACACCGTCGAGACGGTGGCCGGCGTGGTCGGCCACGTCAAGGCGGGCCGGCTGAAGACGCTCGGTACCACGTTCGCCCGGCCCACCGCCGGCCTGCCCGGCGTGCCGACCCTCGCCGAAGCGGCTGGCCTGCCCGGCTTCGATATCGGTGCCTGGATCGGTTACACCGCCCCGCCGGGCACGCCGCGCGAGGTCCTCAACCGGCTCTCGGGCGAGATCCAGAAGATCGTCCAGTCGCCCGAGATCAAGGAGCGCTACCTGGCGCTCGGCCTCGACCCGTTCTCCACCACCCCCGATGAGATGGCCACCTTCATGCGCCAGCAGCAGGAGCGCTACGGCTCGATCATCAAGGCGCAAGGCATCAAAGCGGAATAGCGGTGAGGGGCCAGCGCATTGCCGGCGCGCTGGGCGCCGAAATCACCGGCGTCGATCTTTCGAAGAGCATTCCGGCGAAGGAAATCCGCGAGGCCTTCCTCGAGCACCAGGTGGTTTTCTTCCGCGACCAGCAGCTCGACCCGGCGCAGTTCATGGCGTTCGCTCGCGGCATGGGCACGCCGGTCGAGTACCCGTTCGTCAAGGGCATCGACGGCTTTCCCGAGGTGATCGAGGTAAAGAAGCTCGAGCACGAGAAGCACAACTTCGGCGGCATCTGGCACTCGGACACCGCCTACCTCGCCGAGCCGCCGATGGGCTCGATGCTGCTGGCGCGCGAGGTGCCGCCGCACGGCGGCGACACGCTGTTCGCCAGCCAGTACCTTGCCTACGAATCGCTCTCCTCAGGAATGAAGAGTCTTCTCTCCGGCCTGAAGGCGGTCAACGCCTCGTCCAAGGCGAACGTCACGCGCACCCGGGAGGACCGGATCAAGGAGCAGGGCGGCAGCGGCAAGGAATACGAGGCCGAGCATCCCGTGGTGCGCACGCACCCGGAAACCGGCCGCAAGGCGCTGTACGTGAATACCGGCCACACGGTTCGCTTCGCCGGCATGACCGAGGAAGAAAGCGCGCCGCTGCTCGAGTTCCTGTTCCAGCACCAGATCAGGCCCGAATTCACTTGCCGGTTCCAATGGCGCGTCGGCTCGATCGCCTTCTGGGACAACCGCTGCACGCAGCACAACCCGATCAACGACTATCACGGCCACCGGCGGGTGATGCATCGCATCACCCTGGCCGGCGACCGACCCCGCTAGACGCTACGCCTTGAGTGCCGCCCTCACCCGTTCCGGGGTGAAGGGCATGTGGTAGAGCCTCTTGCCGGTGAGCGCGAAGAAGGCATTCGCCACCGCAGGAGCGGTACACGGCACGCCGAGCTCGCCCACCATGCTCGGAATCGGCGCCGCGCCGGTGATCACCTCCACCTTGATCTCGGGAACCTCCGACATGCGCATCAACTCGTACTGGTGGAAGTTCGACTGCTGCACCTGGCCGTTCACCATCGTCACCCGCTCCTTCAGCGCGGTCGATAGGCCCCAGACGATCGCGCTCTCCACCTGGTTGGCAAGCGCGGTCGGGTTGATGGCGAGGCCGGCGTCCGCGGCGGCCCAGTAGTTGTGCACGCGGATGCGTCCGGTCTTCCGGTCGAGCGAGATCTCGGCCACCGCCCCGCACAGCGAGCCGACTTTGGGAGCGAAAAGAGCGTACTCGGCGAAGGCGAAACCGCGCGCCCGGCCAGCCGGCGGCTTCTTGCCCCAGCCCGACATCTCGGCCACCTTCTCCATCACGCGCCGCGCGCGGGCGTCGTCGGTGTGCGCCAGGCGGTAGGCGAGCGGGTCCATCTTCGCCTGGTGCGCCAGCTCGTCGATCATCGACTCGATGGCGAACTTGGTGTAGCCCGCGCCGATGCCGCGGTACGCGGCGACTCGCGTGCGCTCGGGCTCCATCAGGTGCTCCGAATGCCAGTGATCGATCTTGTTGTAGTAGGGCATCTCCGCGCCCATCATGAAGATGGTGTCGCGGTCCTTGGCCGCCTTGTTGTAGCCCGGGTGGTAGACGAAATCGCCCACCGGCTCGCCGACCACACGATGGCGCCAGGCGACGATCTTGCCGCTCGCGTCGGTGCCGGCCTCGATGCGCTGCGAGGTCATCGGGCGGAAGGTGCCCGACGCCAGATCGTCCTCGCGGCTGAGGATCAGCTTGACCGGGCGGTTGACCGCCTTCGACACCAGCGCGGCGTCGACCGACGCCTCGACCGTCGCACGCCGGCCGAAGCCGCCGCCGAGGTACAGCTGGTGCACCTTGACCTTCTGCGCGTCGATGCCGAGCGCCTTGCCGACGTCGAGCGTGGTGCGGGTGGGCGCCTGGGTGCCGACCCAGATCTCGGCGCCGTCGGCGCGCACGTCCGCCGTCGCGTTCATCGGCTCCATCTGTGCGTGGTACACGTTGTCGTTCAAGTATTCGCGCGCAAGAGTGCGCGCCGCCCCTGGCATCGCCTTGACCGCATCGCCCTTCGATTTCCACTCGACGCCGACGCGCTTCGGGTCGCGGCCGTCGCCGAGGTAGGTCTCGAGGTCTTTGTCGGTGTTGATGGCGTCGCCGGGCTGGCCGCCGCGCCACTCGACCTTGAGTTGCTTGCGCGCCTTGCTCACCGCGGCGTAGGTCTCGCCGACGACCGCGACGCCGTGCGGCAGGGTCACGACGTCGACGATGCCGGGCAGCTTCTTCACCGCGTCGGCGTTGGAGGACGCCGGAGCGCTGCCGCGCACCGACGCGCGCACGAACGTGGCGTAGGCCATGCCCGGAACGCGCGCGTCGATGCCGTAGCGCGCGCTGCCGTCGGTCTTCGACGGGATGTCGACGCGTGGCACGCCCTTGCCGAGCAGGCGGTACTCGCCCGGCTTCTTCAGGTCCTTGCTGGCGTCGATCGCCGGCGGCGTCGCCGGCGGCGTGGCGAACGAGGCGATCTCGCCGTAGCTCATCTTGCGGCCGCTCGGCTGGTGTACCACGGTGCTCGGCTCGGTCACGCACTCGGCGGCGGACACGCCCCACTTCTGCGCCGCGGCGTCGACGAGCACGCGCCGCGCCTGCGCGCCCGCCATGCGCATCGGCGTCCAGTAGCCGAGCGTGGAGATGCTCGCGACGACGTATTGCGCCTTGAAAACAGGATGGTGATACGCGGGGTCGATCGGCGACTGCTCTACCTTGACCTTGCTCCAGTCGGCGTCGAGCTCCTCGGCGACGATGAGCGGCAGGCCGGTCGAGATACCCTGGCCCATCTCGGCCACCGGCTGCTGGATGGTGATCGTGCCGTCGGGCGCGATCGAGACGTAAGCGTTCAGCCTGCCGGGGGTTTGTGCCTGTGCTTCCTTTCCGACCCCTAATGTAAAAGCAAACGCCAGGCCGGCGCTGCCGCCGAGGAAGGTGCGGCGGCTGATCCTGAACTCGAGCAGCTCGAAGTCGTTCATGCCGTTCATGGCTAGACCTCCTTCGAGGCGCGCTGGATGGCGCGTACGATGCCGTTGTACGTGCCGCAACGGCAGATGTTGCCGTTCATGTGGGTGACGATCTGCTCGCGGGTCGGCTTCTTGTTCTTGGCGAGCAGCGCCGCCGCCTGCATGATCTGGCCCGACTGGCAGTAGCCGCACTGCGGCACCTGCTCGGCGATCCAGGCCTTCTGCAGCGGATGATCGCTCGCCGGCGAAAGCCCCTCGATGGTGGTGACCTTCTTGCCGGCGACGCTGGAAACCGGCGTGACGCAGGCGCGCAGCGGATTGCCGTCGACGTGCACCGTGCACGCGCCGCACTGCGCCATGCCGCACCCGAACTTGGTGCCGGTGAGCCCGAGCTCGTCGCGCACCACCCAGAGCAGCGGCGTATCGCCGGGCTGCTCGGAATAGGCTTCCTTGCCGTTGATCGTGAATTTGACCATGTGACTTGCTCCTCCTCCTAGGGGTAAGACATCGTATTACTGAGCTGCACAGAAGTCATACTGCAGCGCGGAAAATGCGCCGGACGAGCGGCACCGATACGACAATGAGAACAAGGACGCCGAGCGAGCCGGCGATCGGCCGCTCGAAAAAGGCGAGGAAGCGCCCGTCGGCCTTGATCATCGAGCTGATGAAGTTCTCCTCCAGCATCGCGCCGAGCACCATGCCGAGGATCGCCGGTGCGACCGGGAAGCCGTTCTCCTCCATCAGGTAGCCGACGATGCCGAAGGCGAGCATCAGGACCACGCCGAAGGCCGAGTTGTTGATGGCGAACGAGCCGACGATGCAGAACAGCAGGATGACCGGCAGCAGCACCTCGCGCGGGGCGCGCAGCATCTGCTTCGCGCTCTTGATGGCGGCGACGCCGAGCGGAATCATCAGCAGGTTGGCGAGGATGAAGACGATGAAGATGGCGTACAGCGCCACCGCGTTGTTCATGAAGATGGTCGGGCCGGGGTTGAGCCCCTTGATGTAGAGCACGCCGATCACGATCGCGGTGATCGAGTCGCCCGGGATGCCGAACACCAGCGCCGGGATCCAGGCGCCGGCGAGCGCGCTGTTGTTGGAGGCGCCCGCCTCGATGATGCCCTCGACGTGGCCGGTGCCGAACTTCTCCGGCTCCTTGGAGAACTTCTTCGAGATGGCATAGGACATCCACGCCGCGATGTCGGCGCCGGCGCCGGGCAGCGCGCCGATGGCGGTGCCGAGCACGCTGCCGCGCAGCGTCTGCAGCGGATACTTCTTGACCAGGCCCCACATGCCGCGGAACACGTTGCCGATCTGCGCCTGCGCCATCTCCCAGGGCTTGTCTATGCCGGCGACGCCGCGCAGGATCTCCGACACCGCGAACATGCCGATCATGATCGGGATCAGCGTCAGGCCGCCGGCGAGCTCGGCGTTGCCGAAG
>Ga0137436_1000195_pt1 | contig 19639 bp, 16 predicted proteins | sample EasRivERMGT119_2_FD_102328 | JGI IMG/M metagenome (GOLD analysis project Ga0137436, IMG submission 102328) | Soil microbial communities from meander-bound floodplain in the East River, Colorado, USA - East River MetaG ERMGT119_2 | ecosystem: Environmental > Terrestrial > Soil > Floodplain ...
ATGCGTAGCGGTTGCTGCTGAGCGCGCCGTCGCCTGTGTCGCCGCCCTCGGTCCAGTTCGTCAGGCTGGGGAAGGTGCCGTTGCTGACCAGGTTGCTCGTGACCACAACCGGCGTGGGCGTCGAGACCGGCGTCGAGTTGAGGTCGAGGATCGTTTCCGGCACTACCGTGATCGCCACCGCGTCGGAATCGGTACGGCCGTTGGTATCGGTGCTTAGCACCGTGAGCGTGTCCGCGCCGGTGAAGTTGGCGTTGCCGGTGTAGGCGAGCGTGGCGAGGGCGGCATTGATCTGCGCCTCGGTGCCCGAGAGGGTCAGCGTGGTGCTGTTGTTGGCGCCGGCCGAGATGGTCGCTCCGCCCGCCAGGCTCACGTTCAGGGTGCCGCTCGCCACCGTCACCCGCGTGGTCTGCAGGTTGTTGTCGGTGTCGTCGACGCTGATGCCGCCGATCGGCTGCGCGGCGTTTTCCAGCGCGTACTGCGCGGTGGGCACCGTGTTGACCGGGTCGCGGTTGAAGTTGATGTCGTGCAGCGAGATCGCCTGCTGGGCCGTCGGCACCAGGTTCTGGTAGCGCAGGTTCACCTGCGTGATGCCCGCCTGGTTGAACGTGACGACGGCGGTGCCGTCTTCCGCCCCCGCGCCCGCGTTGGTGGCCGACCCGGTGCCGGTGATGACGTTGCCCGCGGCGGTCCAGGTGGGCGTGCCGGTCGGGTCGCCGGCGATGGAGCTCGGATTGATCGTGCCGCTGCCGTTGGTAGCGGTGGCGGTAACCCGGTCCGTGAAGGTGCCGGTGTCGACGTCGAACAGCGAGAAAGAAACGTTGCTCACCCCTCCGGGGTGCGAGAAGTTGAGCTGGACGTCGATGTAGTAGTTCGAGTTGGCGAAGCCGTTCGCCCGCACGAAGAGCAGCAGGGCCTCCTCGGCGGTGTTGCCATCGTTATAGGTGTTGTCGTCGGGCTGGTTGGTGCCGGAGAACGGGTTGGTGCCGGTCACCACGGCGCCGGAGCCGTCCCTGAGCGTGAGGGTCACAGTTACGTTGCCGGTTCCCGTGGCGAAGCTCTGCGACGCCGTGCCGGTGCCCGTGCTGAACGCCGCGGTCCAATCGGCGGTATTCCAGTCGAGGGTCTCGAACACGCCGTGGAACATCTTCTGCGCGTGCTCGCTGAAGGCGAGCTCGCTCTCGATCGTGCCGACGCCGCGCTCCAGTGTCCAGTCGCCGCCCAGGTCGTCCTGGCCGGTGAGGTCGGTCGACGAGGCGATGTCGGCGCCGGTCAGCCACGACAGCTCGGTCGCCGCCGCGTTGCCCATCGCGCCTTTGCCGAAGTCGCAGCCGTACACCAGGATGTCCGCGTCCTCCGACAGGTGCTTGCCGATCTCGGCCAGCTGCTCGGCGTAGGTGGTGGCCATCGACAGCACGTCGACCTGCGAGGTGCCGATCTGCAGCAGGCCGGCGTTGCCGTGCGACACCAGGTGGATCGCGTCGACGTTCTTCTCGTGCGACAGGAAGGCGGTGATCTGGTCGATGCCGTCGCGCGTCGGGTCGAGCAGGACGATGGTCGCCTCATCCTTCACGCCGGCGAGCAGCGTCTGGTAGCCCTCCACCGAGGTGTCGATGAAGACGATCTCATTGCGCCCGGGGCCGGCGGGATCCGCCAGGCGCTCGAGCACGCGGTCGCCGCTCGCCGTGTCGACGCTGACCGTGCGCCCGGTGACCGGATCCTTCTCGCCGCTCGCCTCGCGGCTGACGATATGGTCGGTCGGCGAGCTCTCCTGGCCCGGCGCTTTCGCCTCGGCGGCCTTGTCCTTCTCGGCGGGTTTGTCGGCGGCCTTGCCCGCCTCGCTGCGCTGCGGCTCGGGCGCCGCCGGCGTCGGCGCGGCATCGCCCGCGTCGAAGCTGGTGTCGCCGCGCAGCATCGCGGTGCCCTTCGCGCCGAGGTCGATGCCGAGCGCGCCGTCGAACAGCATGCGCGGCTCGAGCGCAATCATGCGCGTGCGCCGTCGCAGGGCGGCGCCGGACTTCGGCTTCTTCGCAGGGCTAGCGGGCGGCGTCGGTTTGGATTTCTTGGCCATGGTGTCGGTTGCCCTGCGGGGTCAGATGCCGCTCTCCCGGATGAAGAGCGAGATGATGCGATAGACGAAGTTCTCCGCCAGGAAGCGGAAGCTGGTCTCGATCCTGACGTTGCCGTTGATCACGGAATCGACCTTCTGCACGCCGCCGAGCGGCTTGATCATCACGCGGTAGACGGCGTCCTGCGTCACCAGGGTGCCGTTCGGCCCCTGCTTGACGACGACATCGCCGCCGTGATTCGACGCCAGCAGCAGCCGTTGCAGCTCCTTCATCGGCGCCTTGTCGACCGCCACCACCTTGCCCTCGAGCACCGGGCGGTCGGGCAGGCGGGGAAAGAAGCGCACGGTCTGGCCCGGGCTGACCGCGGCGACCTGCTGCTCGCTGACAAAGGCTTCGATGACCGGGTCCGACTGCGAGACCACGCGCATCAGCAGCTGGCGCGAGCTGACCCAGCGGCCGACGACCAGGTCCGGCGCCATGTCGCGCACCGTGCCGTCCTGCGCCGAGCGCAGCTGCTGGCGGCCGGCTTCCTCCGCCACCGCCTGCTTCTCGGCCATTGCCTGGCCCAGGCGCTGCTGCAGCACCTGGAAATTCTCCTGCAGCTGCACGTTCGCCGGCATGCGCGCGAGCTCCGCGCGCGCCGAGGCGATGCCGATCTCGGCCTTCTTTTCCCGCACGCCCAGCTCGGAGGCTTCCAGCCTGAGCAGCTCGGCGCCGGCCGCCACCTTCTGCAGCTCGGCCACGCGCACCTCGGTGATCCGCGCCGGGAACGGCGCGTACACCGCGTGCTCGTGCTGCGCGCGCAGGATGGCGGGCGCGGTCACTTCGTGCGAAACCGGGATCACCCACACCAGAGCGCCGGCGACGGCGAGCACCGCGACCGCCGGGCGCCAGGGCAGGTGCACGTTCTTGCGCGCGCGCCAGAGGTAGGCCAGTTCGTTGGCAATCGGGCGCACCACGAACCAGTACAGCTCGAGCACGAACATGACGATGCCGAGCAGCTTGAAGAAGAAGTGGTAGACCAGGACCGCGATGCCGAGGAACACCACCAGGCGGTACAGCCAGGTGAGGTAGGCGAATACGATCAGCCCGGCGCGCTGCTGCGACGAGAGCTGCGGCTCGGGCATCTGCTCGGCGATGCCGAAGAAAGTCTTGCGCATCCACCAGCGGCCGCACGCCGTGGCGCGCTCGTGCAGGTTGGGAAAGTCGAGCAGGTCCGACAGTACGAAGTAGCCGTCGAAGCGCATGAAGGGGCTGAGGTTGATCGCCAGCGTCATCACCCAGGTGGTGCTGGCGAGCACGAAGAACACGTTCTTCGCCCCGCCCTCCGGCGCCAGCGCCCACAGCAGGGTCGAGAACACCGCCAGCACCAGCTCGGCGCTCATTCCCGCGCAGGCGATGACCAGCTGCTTGCGGCGGTCGCCCAGCTTCCAGGTCTCGCCCGTGTCGGTGTACAGGTACGGCCACATCACCAGGAACGCCACGCCGATGGTCGGCACGCGCACGCCGTAGCGGCGCGCGGCGTAGGCGTGCGCCAGCTCGTGGATCACCTTCGAGAAGGTGACCGCGATCGCGTAGTAGAGGAAGGCGCGCGGCGTGAACATGCGCGCCATCGCGTCGGTGAAGCTGTACCACTCGCGCGACAGCAGGTAGAGGTCGATGCCGAGGAGCACCAGGACCAGCAGCACGAAGCCGCGCGTGAAGAACACGTCCACCACGCCCGCGGTGCGCGCGAGGAACGCGTCGGGCCGGAACAGCGGCAGGCGGAAGAACAGGTAGGTGTGGAACAGCTCCTCGTACCAGGGGTGCTTGGAGGTCTTCATGCGCCGGGCGAGGGCGTCCATCGCCTCCTTGCTGCGCGGCGCGAGCAGCTGGTTGCCGGTGAGGAAGGCGATCATCTCCTGCACTTCCTCGACCGAAGGGGCGATCGGCGTCTCGGCGGCGACGCGCGCGGCGAGCGAAGCGGCGTCCTTGTGCTCCTTCCAGCGCGCCAGCAGCTCGAACTCGAGCCAGCCGATCTCGAAGAACGAATTGCGCACCGGGTCGAGGATCCGCCACGTAGGCGAGCCGTCGCGCGCCGGCGGCCCGGGGAACAGGCGCAGGTCCTCGCGGACCGGGGGGAGCAATACCGGTCCTGCCCCACCCGCTCCGGGCACGCCCTTGCCTACGTTCTCCATACCCTTTTCCACAGTGCCTGCCATTGTCCGGAGCCCCCCTCTACCTAACTGACAATTTTCGTAACGGACGGCCTGGCGAAGGGGCCTTCAATCGGACAACAGGAGTAATACACGGAAGCCCCTAGCCCCAATGAGAAAAGTACCGCGAACCGCGTCCGCAGCCTATAGGGAAATCGTGCAGTAGGTGGGACGAAAAACCTTAGGAATTAAGGACTCGGGAGGAGTTCTTGACAAGCATGATCAGATTCGGCTTGCGCCGCGGGAAGCGAGCGCCTCCCCTTCCCTTTACCAATCAAACCTTTAAGTCAGGCGCGGCGCCAGGTCGTGCCGCCGGGACCGTCCTCAAGAACCACGCCCTTCGCCAGCAGGTCCTTGCGGATCCGGTCGGCCTCGGCGAAGTCCCGCCGCTTCCTGGCGTCTACCCGGGCGCGGATCATCGCCTCGATCGCCGCGGCGTCGAGGCCGCCCTGGAAGAACGCCTCGGGGCTGCGCTGCAGGATGCCGAGGATCGCGCCGAAGGCCCGCAGCTGGGGGACCAGCGCCCTTTCGCCGGCGTTGATTCGCGTCGCCAGGTCGAACAGCACCGCGACTGCCTCCGGCGTGTTGAAGTCGTCGTCCATCGCCGCCTTGAAGCGCGCGCCATGCTCGCCGCGCCAGTCGGCCGGCGCGGCTTCGGGCGAGGCCTTCAACGCGGTGTACAGCCTGGCGAGCGCGCTCTTCGCTTCCTCGAGGTGGGCATCCGAGTAGTTGAGCGGGCTGCGGTAGTGCGCGCGCAGGATGAAGAAGCGCACCACCTCGGCGTCGTAGGTCTTCAGCACGTCGCGCACGGTGAAGAAGTTACCGAGCGATTTCGACATCTTCTCCTCGTCCACCCGCACGAAGCCGTTGTGCATCCAGTACTTGACGAAGGGATGGCCGTGGGCGCCTTCGGACTGGGCGATCTCGTTCTCGTGGTGCGGGAACTGCAGGTCCTGGCCGCCACCGTGGATGTCGAAAGTCTCGCCCAGCAGGCTGCCGCTCATCGCCGAGCACTCGATGTGCCAGCCGGGCCGCCCCGCGCCCCAGCGCGACGGCCAGCTCGGCTCCTCCGGCTTGGAGCGCTTCCACAGCACGAAATCGAGCGGGTCTTCCTTGGATTCGTCGACCTCGACGCGCTCGCCGGCGCGCAGCTCGTCGAGCGACTTGCCCGACAGCTTGCCGTAGCCGGCGAAGCGGCGCACCGCGTAGTTCACGTCGCCGGAGCCCGACTGGTAGGCGAGCTGCCTGCGCTCCAGCGCAGCGATCAGGTCGAGCATCTGCGGCACGTATTGCGTCGCGCGCGGCTCGTGGTCGGGCTTCTCCACGCCGAGCGCGGCGGCGTCCTCGTCCATGTAGCGGATGAAGCGCTCGGTCAGCGCCGCCACCGGCTCGTTGTTCTCGCGCGCGCGGCGGATGATCTTGTCGTCGATGTCCGTGATGTTTCGCACGTACGTGACGCGCAGGCCGCTCGCCCGCAGCCAGCGGCGCACTATGTCGAACACCACCAGAACGCGGGCGTGGCCGAGATGGCAGTAGTCGTAGACCGTCATGCCGCAGACGTACATGCGCACTTCGCCGCTGCGCAGGGGAACGAGCTCCTGCTTGGCCCTGCCGAGGGTGTTGTAGATATTCAGAACGGTTGTCGCGCCGCGAGGCTTAGTCTAGAATGCGAAATCTTACGTAGGGCCTTGAAAATATAACACAATGCTGATCTCGGCTGCCCCCTCGGCAAAGCTACGGCAGGGCGGCGTGGTGCTATGCGCATGCATGCTTCTCACGTTCGCCGCGCGCGCCGACGATCTGCAGGACGCGAGCCGCATGCTGAAAGCCGGCCAGCATCAGCAGGCGCTCGAGCGCGTCAACAAGGTGATCGCCGCCAAGCCGCGCGATCCGCAGGCGCGCTTCCTCAAGGGATTGATCCTCACCGACCAGGGCAACACGCGCGACGCGATCGATATCTTCACCAAGCTGACCCAGGATTATCCAGAGCTTCCCGAGCCCTATAACAATCTGGCCGTGATCTATGCGGCTCAGGGCCAGTACGACAAGGCGCGCGTCGCGCTCGAGCAGTCGATCCGCACGCACCCGAGCTACGCCACCGCCTACGAGAACCTGGGCGACGTGTACGCGAAGCTCGCCAGCCAGGCGTACGACAAGGCGCTGCAGATCGACTCGACCAACAAGGGCGCGCAGAACAAGCTGTCGCTGGTGCGCGAGCTGGTGGGCGGCACCGCGTCTGCGCCGGTCGCCATCGCGCAAAAGCCGGTGGAGAAGGCGGCGGCCGAGAAGCCGAAGCCGGTGGCCGAGAAGCCGGCGGAGAAGCAGCCCAAGCCGATCGCCGAAAAAGCGGCCGGCAAGCCGGCCGCGGCCAAGCCCGAAGGCGCCGACGCCTCCGCCGAGGTGCTCGCCGCGCTCGACGGCTGGGCGCAGGCCTGGTCGAAGAAGGACGCCGACGGTTACCTCTCCTTCTATGCCAAGGACTTCAAGACGCCGGGCAAGGAAAGCCGCGCCGACTGGGAGAAGTCGCGGCGCACGCGCCTAGCCGCCGCCAAGACCATCAAGGTGGCCGTCGCCTCCCCCAAGGTGACCATGAGCGGAAGCAACGCCGCCACCGTCGTGTTCCAGCAGAATTACCAGTCCGACACCTTCAAGAGCGCGGGCAGGAAGACCCTGGTGATGGCGAAAGCCGACGGCCGCTGGCAGATCCGCGAGGAAAAGAGCAACTGATGAGGCCGCATCTCGCCGCGCTGCTGATCGCGCTCGCGCTGGCGTGCCCCCTGCTCGCCGCGGCCGCGCCGACGCCCGAGGACCGGCTGTCGGGCGTGTTCGAGTCGATCGAGGCGAACCGCCTGGACGACGCGCTCAAGCGGGTCGACGAGCTGATCCGCGACTACCCGAACTTCCGCCTGGCGCACCTGGTGCGCGGCGACCTGCTGCTCGCCCGCTCGCGCCCGCTGCTCACCTTCGGCAACGTGGTGAAGACCGTACCGCAGGAAAAGATCGACGGCCTGCGCCAGGAGGCGCTGCTGCGGCTGCGCGCGCACCGCCAGCGGCCCACCGAGGACCGCCTGCCGCGGCACGTGCTGCAGCTGCACGAGGGGCAGAAGCACGTCTTCCTGGTCGACTCGCGGCGCTCGCGCCTTTATGTCTTCGCCAACGCCGAGGGCCGGCCGCGCCTGATCGCCGACTTCTACGTCACGCTGGGCAAGAACGGCATCGAGAAGACGCGCGAAGGCGACCAGAAGACCCCGGTCGGCGTCTACCACGTCACCGCCAACCTGCCGCGCAGCAAGCTGACCGACTTCTACGGCGCCGGCGCCTTCCCGATCAACTATCCGAACGAGTGGGACAAGCGCCAGGGCCGCAACGGCTTCGGCATCTGGCTGCACGGCGTGCCGCGCGACGTCTACAGCCGTGCGCCGCGCGCGAGCGACGGCTGCATCGTGCTCGCCAACCCCGACCTCGAATCGGTCGGGCGCTACGTGCAGGTCGGCATGACCCCGGTGATCATCGCCGACGAGGTGGAGTGGATCGACGCCGCCGCGCTCGAGACCGAGCGCGCCTCGCTCGCCGCCGCGCTCGAGCGCTGGCGCGCGGACTGGGAAAGCCGCGACACCGGGCGCTACCTGACGCACTACTCCGCGCGCTTCGCCGCGCCCGGCCAGGATCTCGCCGCCTGGAGCGAGCACAAGCGCAAGGTGAACGGGGCGAAGGCCTGGATCAAGGTCGGCCTGTCGCGCGTCGCCATGCTGCGCTACCCGCGCGAGAGCGATTTCGTGGTCGTCACCTTCGAGCAGGACTACCGCTCGAGCGGGCTGTCCAACAAGATGCGCAAGAGGCAGTACTGGGTGAAGGAAGCGGGAACTTGGAAAATCATCTACGAGGGGGCAGGTTGAACCTAAGACAGCTGTTCGTACTCTCCACCGCGGCGATCGTGCCGGCCGGCGCGCTCGCCGCCGACCCGCAGGTCGACCTGCGCACCAGCGCCGGCACCATCCGCATCGAGCTCTACCCGGCCAAGGCGCCGAAGACGGTCGAGAATTTCCTGCAGTACGTGAAGGACGGCCACTACAACGGCACGGTGTTCCACCGCGTGATCGACGGCTTCATGATCCAGGGCGGCGGCTTCGAGGCGAGCTTCAAGCAGAAGCCGGTGCGCAAGCCGATCCAGAACGAGGCGAAGGACGGCGTCAAGGCGGGCCTCAGGAACGAAGTCGGCACGCTGGCCATGGCGCGCACCTCGGACCCCGACTCGGCGACCGCGCAGTTCTTCATCAACGTCAACAACAACGCCTTCCTCAACCAGGACGACCCGAAGAGCGACGGCGTGGGCTACGCGGTATTCGGCAAGGTGGTCTCGGGCATGGACGTGGTGACCAAGATCGCCAAGACGCCGACCGGCGCCGGCGGCCCGTTCCCGCGCGACGTGCCGCGCCCGGCGGTGGTGATCGAGCAGGCGAGCGTAGTCGCCGCCAAATAAAGGTGAATGCCGGCGTGCCGGCGTTGTTCATCTCGGATCTCCACCTCAGCGAAGAGCGGCCGGCGGCGAACGAGCGGTTCTTCTCCTTCCTGGAGGACGAGGCGCGCGGCGCAGAGGAGCTCTACATCCTCGGCGACTTCTTCGAGTACTGGATCGGCGACGACGATCTGGCCGAGCCGTTCAACGCCATCATCGCCGGCTTGCTGCGCGACCTCGCGCGCCGCGGCGTGGCGCTGTACTTCATGCATGGCAACCGCGACTTTCTCGTCGGCCAGGGCTTCTGCGAGGCGACTGGCGCGCGCCTGCTCGACGACCCGACGGTGGTCGAGCTGCAGGGCGAGCGCACGCTGCTGATGCACGGCGACACGCTGTGCACCGACGACCTCGACTACCAGGCCTGGCGGCGCACCGCGCGCTCGGCCGAGTTTCAGCGCGGCTTCCTCGCCAAGTCGCTCGCCGAGCGGCGCCAGGCCGTCCTCGGCATGCGCGAGAAGAGCAAGCAGGTCGTCGAGTCCAAGCCCGCCGAGATCATGGACGTCAACGACGGCGCGGTGCGTGACGCGTTCGAGCGCCACGGCGTGCGGCGCCTGATCCACGGCCACACCCACCGCGCCGGGCGCCACCGCCTGAAGGCCGGCGGCAGGGACTGCGAGCGCTGGGTGCTGCCGGACTGGTACGGGCGCGGCGGCTACCTGGAGCTCGCCGGCGGCAAGCCGCGCCTGGTGCGCTACTAGCCGCCCGCCGCGCCCTCGCGCGCCAGCGGCAGGCGCAGCGTGAAGGTGCTGCCCCTGCCCGGCTCGGTGTGCAGCGCGATCTCGCCGCCGAGCAGCCGGGTGATCTCGCGGCTGATCGACAGGCCCAGGCCGGTGCCGCCGTACTGGCGGCTGGTGGTGCCGTCGGCCTGCTGGAAGGCCTCGAAGATGATCTGCCGCTTGTCCTCCTCGATGCCGATGCCGGTGTCGGCCACCGCGAAGGCGATCCATCCCGGCGGCTGCGGGGCGATGCTCAGGGTGACGCCGCCCTGCTTGGTGAACTTGAACGCGTTGGCGAGCAGGTTCTTCAGCACCTGCTTGACGCGCGGCATGTCGGTGCGGATGGTCGCCGGCACGGCCGGATCGATGCGGATGGCGAACTGCAGGCCCTTGTCGAGCGCCAGCTGGCGGAAGCTGCGCTCGAGCTCGGCGCCGAGCTCATCCAGACGGGCCGGCGCGACGTTCAGGCTGGTGATCGCGCCCGACTCGATCTTCGCCAGGTCGAGCAGATCGTTGATCAGCGACAGCAGGTCCATGCCCGAGGCGTAGATGGTCTGCGCGAACTGCACCTGCTTCGCGCTCAGGTTGCCGCCGTGATTGTCGGCCAGCAGGCGCGCCAGGATCAGCAGGCTGTTGAGCGGCGTGCGCAGCTCGTGCGACATGTTGGCGAGGAACTGCGACTTCGCCTCGCTCGCCTTCTCCGCCGCCACCTTGGCGCGGATCAGCTCGGCCTCGACGCGGGTGCGCTCGGTGAGGTCGCGCGTCACCTTGGCGAAGCCGAGCAGCGCGCCGTCGTCGTCGCGCACCGCGGTCACCACCACGTGGGCGCGGTATGCCGAACCGTCCTTGCGCAGGCGCCAGCCCTCCTCCTCGAAGCGGCCTTCGGCGCTCGCCACCTCGAGCTCGCGGCGCGGCTTGCCCGCCGCGATGTCCTGCGGCAGGTAGAAGCGCGCCAGCGGCTCGCCGACGATCTCGTCGGTCGGGTAGCCGAGGATGCGCTGCGCGCCGGCGTTCCAGCTGGCGACGCGACCGTCGGCGTCGAGCATGAAGATGGCGTAGTCGACCACGCTCTCCACCATCAGGCGGAAGCGCCGCTCGCTCTCCACCAGCATGCCTTCGGCGCGACGGCGCGTGGCCAGCATGGCGCGCTCGAGCTGCCAGAGCACCGCGCACAGGATCAGCCCGGTGGACACCATGGTGGCGATGAAGAGCAGAAGCAGCAGCAGCGATTCGTCGATCGGCCGGGAGGCGAAGGGCCCGACCTGGCGCTGCAGCGTGTACCAGCTCGCCATCAGGCACACCACCGCGATCGCGGTGGTGACCTCGCGCTGGCCGAAGCGGAACGCGACCCACACCAGCAGCGGCACGACGATGAAGGTGCGGCCGAGATCGCCGGTGAACACCAGCTCGTTCGCCGCGACCACCAGCGCAGCGAGCAGCAGCGCCTCGAGGATCCTGCGCGGCGTCCAGGTCACGCTGCCCGGGACGCTCCACGACAGCACCAGCGGCGCGGCCAGCAGCATTCCCGAGACGTCGCCCTGCCACCAGGTCAGCCAGTTCCACAGCAGCTCGCCGGCCGACAGCGCGTGGCCTGTCGCCAGCGGCAGCAGCGCGAAGGTCGGCGCGATCGACGAGCAGAGCGCGGCGGCGCCGGCGAACTTGAGCACCTGGGCGGGGCTTTCGAAGCGGTGCGGCACGCCGATCAGCCGGCGCACTAGCACGGCGGCCGCCACCGCCTGCAGCGCGCTGCCGCTGGCGATGAGCAGCGATAGGGGAACCGAAGCCGCGACCGCCAGGTTGGCGGCGAGCGAGCCGATCCAGACCCCCGGCCAGGCGCGCGTCCCGAGCATCAGCAGCCCGGCGAGGGCGATCCCAGCCGCCGGCCAGATGGCGGCAGCGTAGCCCGGCGGGATGGCGAGGGGCAGCGCGAGCTTCGCCGCCGCCCAGTACGCCGCGGCCAGCAAGCCGACCTGCGCCGCGTAGAGGAAGGAACGCGGCGGGCTCGGCATGAACTTATCCTACGCCAGGCCCCGCGACAGGTCTGCCTGCAGGTCCGCCTGCGCCTCCAGCCCGACCGCGATGCGCAGCAGGCCGTCGCTGATGCCGGCGGCATCGCGCGCCTCCTGGGATATGCGCCCGTGCGTGGTGGTGGCGGGATGGATCAGGGTGGTTTTCACGTCGCCCAGATTGGCGGTGATCGACACCAGGCGGGCGGCATCGATCACGCGCCATGCCGCGGCGCGCCCGCCCTTCACCTCGAACGAGACCACTGCCCCCGCGGCGCGCTGCTGGCGCTTCGCCAGGGCGTGCTGCGGGTGCGACTCGAGGCCTGGATAGAACACACGCGCCACCGCCTTGTGCGCCTCGAGCCAGCGCGCCAGGACGAGGGCCGAGGCCGACTGCGCGTTCATGCGCAGCTCGAGCGTCTCCAGCCCCTTGAGCAGCACCCAGGCGTTGAACGGCGAGATCGACGGGCCGGCGGTGCGCAGGAACGGCAGCATCGGGTCGAGCACCACCGCCTTGGGCCCGGCGATCGCGCCGCCGATCACGCGACCCTGGCCGTCGAGGTACTTGGTGGCGGAGTGGATCACCATGTCCGCCCCCAGCTCGAGCGGCCGCTGCAGCACCGGGGTGCAGAACACGTTGTCGACCGCGAGCAGCGCGCCGGCGCGCCTGGCGACCGCCGACAGCGCGGCGATGTCCGAGATCTCGGTCAGCGGGTTGGACGGCGTCTCGAGGAAGAACAGCCGCGTGTTGCGCTTCACCGCCTTCTCCCACTCCTCGATGCGCGTCGGCGAGACATAGGTCGTCTCGACGCCGAAGCGCGCCAGGATGGTGCTGAACAGCTGGATGGTGGCGCCGAACACGGCCCTGGAGCAGACGATGTGGTCGCCGCTCTTCAGGTGCGACATCGCCGCGGTGAGGATCGCCGACATGCCCGAGGCGGTGGCCAGGCAGGTCTCGGCGCCCTCCAGCGCCGCCAGGCGCTCCTGGAACATCTGCACGGTGGGGTTGGTGAAGCGGGAATAGACCATTCCCTCCTCGCCGCCGCTGAAGCGCGCCGCCGCCTGCGCGGCGTTGTCGAACACGAAGCTCGAGGTGAGGAACAGCGCCTCGGAGTGCTCGTTGAACTGGGTGCGCACCTGACCGGCGCGCACGCTCTGGGTGGCGATGTCGTGCTTCTTGTCCATAAAAAAACCCGGCCTCTCTCGTGTAAGCGGACCGGGTTCTCTCGGCACGCTTTAGCGGCATTTATTACGCGCCCGCAAGCTGTGGCTCAAATCGGCGCGACAGAACTGCAGTATATCAGGCTGCCAAATTCAAATCGAGTTGCGGAGTTTCCGCGTCCTCCCCGGAGTCGCGCGCCGCATCGCGGTGGATCTCGATCGCGCGCAGGTAGTCGCTGGTGACATCTCCCGTCACATAGACGCCGTCGAAGCAGGAGGTCTCGAAGTTCGCCAGGCGCGGGTTGGCCTGCCGCACCGCGTCCTTGAGCGCCTCGAGGTCCTGGTAAATCAGGGCGTCAGCCCCCAGTTCCCGCGTCACCTCGTCCTCGCTGCGATGGGCGGCGATCAGCTCGGCGCGCGTCGGCATGTCGATGCCGTAGACGTTCGGGAAGCGCACCGGCGGCGCGGCGGAGGCGAAGAACACCTTGCGCGCGCCGGACTCGCGCGCCATCTGCACGATCTCGCGGCTGGTCGTGCCCCGCACGATCGAGTCATCGACCAGCAGCACGTTCTTGCCGCTGAACTCCATCGACATCGGGTTGAGCTTCTGGCGCACCGAGCGGGTGCGCACCGCCTGCCCCGGCATGATGAAGGTGCGGCCGATGTAGCGGTTCTTGACGAAGCCTTCGCGGTACGGCACGCCGAGGCCGGCGGCGAGCTGCAGCGCCGAGGGCCGGCTCGAGTCGGGAATCGGGATTACCACGTCGACCTGCAGGTGGCGGTACTGGCGGCGGATCTTCTCGGCCAGCTTCTCGCCCATGTGCAGCCGCGTCTCGTACACCGAGGCGCCGTCGATCAGCGAGTCGGGCCGCGCCAGGTAGACGTACTCGAAGATGCAGGGATTGAGGCTGGCCTGGGGCGCGCACTGCTGCGCATGGAACCTGCCGTCCTCGTCGATGAACACCGCCTCGCCGGGAGCGACATCGCGCAGCACGCGGAAGCCGAGCGCGTCGACCGCCACCGACTCCGAGGCCACCATGTACTCGGTGCCCGCCGGCGTCTCGTTGTAGCCGATCACCGCCGGGCGGATGCCGAAGGGATCGCGAAAGGCGAGCACGCCGTAGCCCGCGATCATCGCCACCACCGCGTAGGCGCCGCGCACCCGGCGGTGCACGTTCGACACCGCCCTGAAAATGGCCGCCGGATCGAGACGCAGCTTGACCGCGGCCTGCTCGAGCTCATGCGCCAGGACGTTGACCAGCACCTCGGAGTCCGAGCCGGTGTTGATGTGCCGCCGGTCGGTGCGGAACATCTCCTCCTTCAGCTGCTCGGAGTTGGTCAGGTTGCCGTTGTGTCCGAGGACGATGCCGAAGGGCGAGTTGACGTAGAACGGCTGCGCCTCGGAGACCTTGAACGCCGAGCCGGCGGTGGGATAGCGGCAGTGGGCGATGCCGAGGTTGCCGGGCAGCGAGCGCATGTCGCGCGTGCGGAACACGTCGCGCACCATGCCACCGCCCTTGTGCATGTGGAAGGAGTTGTGCTCGCTGGTGACGATCCCGGCGGCGTCCTGGCCGCGGTGCTGGAGCAGCAGCAACCCGTCGTAGAGCAGCTGGTTGACGGGCGAATGAGCGACGATGCCGAGAATCCCGCACATGAAAACTAGGGCTCCCAGGTGCCGTTAAAGGTCAATGATAGCGCAAGCGCTGCGCCAGGCCCGACGGCAGCCAGGGCTTGAGCTGCAGCACCGTCTCGGCCAGCGGGCGCCCCGTCACCGAGCTGGTCCAGAAGGTCGAGCGCGGCAGCGGCGTCAGGCCCGCGACCAGGGCGAACGCCAGCAGGATGAGCAGTCCGCGCGCCATTCCGAACAGCGCGCCAAGCCAGCGGTCAAGCTTGACCAGCCCGACCATCTTGATCGCCTTGCCCAGCATCATGGTGGCCAGCGTCGAGATCACCAGCACCCCGATGAACACCGCCAGCCAGGCGGCCATGGTGCGGAACTCCGGCCGCATCGAGGCGGGCAGCTGCTCCGCAAGGGAATCGCACAGCAGGTTGGCGGCGAAGAACGCCAGGAGCCAGCCGCCCAGCGAAAGCACCTCGTGCACCATGCCGCGCCATATGCCCCAGGCGGTGGAGGCCACCAGCACGACCAGCACGCCGATGTCGAGCCAGCTCATCCGGACTTGGTCGCCGCCGGCCCGACCTCGAGGCCCAGGCCCTTGAGGCGCTCGCGCGCCTTCTCCGCCGCTTCCTTGCTCGGAAACGGCCCGGCGCGCACCCGCGTCAGGTTGTCCTTCATTGCCTCGGTGTAATACGGCATCTTGGCGGCCTTCAGCTTGTCGACGGCGGCGGTCGGGTCGGTAAACACCCCAACCTGCACTATGTACTCGGTGCCGGTGAGCGCCGCTTCTGCGCGCGCGCGCTCGGACGGGGCGGGTTTCGGCACTACAGGCTTCGCGGGGGCGGGCTTGGCGACGGCGACCTTCTTTTCTTCCGCCTTCTTCTCGACCGGGGGTGGGGGCGGTTCCGCCTTTACCTCGGCTTTCTTCTCCTCGACCTTCTTTTCGGGCGGCTTCGGCACGGCCTTGGGCTTGAAGGGCGCCTCGTCCTCGCCCGGAATACGCACGCTGACCGGCGGCGCGCCGCGCTTGGGCTCCGGGTCGAACACCATGGGCAGCACGATCACCGCGGCGAGCACCAGCGCGACGGCGCCGACCAGCCTGCGGCGGCCGCGGCGCTTCAGCGTTTCGATGTCTTGTTGTCGTTCAGCCATGTCTTGACTTCGCCGACGGTGAGAAAGGAACCGAACACGACGATCTTATCATTCTCGCTCGCGCGCTCGCGCGCGGCGGCGAACGCCTGCGCCGGCGAGTCATGCAGCTGGATCGAGGACTTCGCCACCTGCAGCGCGGCGAGCTGCGCGGCGAGATCCGCCGCCGCGGCCGCGCGCGGCCCGGGGAGCGAGGCGAGGTGCCAGCGCGTGATTCTCGGCGCCAGCTCGCGCAGCACGCCGCCGACGTCCTTGTCCCGCAGCATGCCGCAAACCGCGATCGTGTCGGGCGCGAACCCGGAGGTGGCGAGGTTGTTCGCGAGCGTCTTCGCCGCCTCGACGTTGTGCGCGACGTCGAGGATCACCTGCGGCCGTCCCGGCAGCGCCTCGAAACGGGCCGGCAGCGTCACCTCGGCCAGGCCGCGCCGCACCTCCTGCATCGCCACCGGCAGCCGCTCGTGCAGCGTGTCGAGCGCGCACAGCGCCGCCGCGGCGTTGCGCAGCTGGATCGCGCCGCGCAGTGCGGGATGGGCCAGGCCGCCGCGCTTGCCGCCGGGACCCCAATAGGCCCACTGCGACGCATCGGAGGTGTAGCCGAAGTCCTTGCCGAGGAAAAGCTTCGAGCCCGGAGCATCGAGGACCGACTGCGGCGGGTCCGGCTCCGCCACGACGGCCGGCCTGCCCGCGCGGAAAATGCCGGCCTTCTCGCGCCCGATGTCCTCGCGCGTGCCGCCGAGGTAGTCGACGTGGTCGATGGCGACGCTGGTGAGGACCGCGCAGTCGGCGTCGACCGCGTTGACCGCGTCGAGCCGGCCGCCGAGGCCCACCTCGAGCACCGCCGCCTCTATTTTCCTTTGACTGAAAATCCACAACGCTGCGAGCGTGCCGAACTCGAAGTAGGTCAGAGGCACGTCGCCCCGCGCAGCCTCGACGGCGGCGAAGCCCTCGCTCAGTGCGCCGTCGCCCTCCTCCACTCCGGCGACTCGCACCCGCTCGTTGTAGCGCACCAGGTGCGGCGAGGTGTAGAGACCGGTGCGGTAGCCGGCGGCGCGCAGGATGGCCTCGAGCATGGCGCAGGTCGAGCCCTTGCCGTTGGTGCCGCCGACGGTGATCACCGGGCAGGCGAGCTGCAGCTTGAGCCGCGCCAGCACCGTCGCGACCCGCTCGAGACCGAGCGCGATCGCGCTCGGGTGCTGCTTCTCTACGTAGGCAAGCCAATCCGAAAGCGAACGCGCCACCCCCGGATGATATCCGCCCCTATGACTTGAGCCTGTACCCGGTCCTGAAGATCCACGCCACCACCGCCAGGCAGACGAGCAGGAAGCCGAGCGTCACCGCCAGGCTGGCGGCGACATGCACGTCCGCGCTGCCGTAGAAGCTCCAGCGGAAGCCGCTGATCAGGTAGACCACCGGATTGAACAGGCTGAAGGTGCGCCAGGCGGGCGGCAGCATGTCGATCGAATAGAACGCGCCGCCGAGGAAGGTGAGCGGCGTGATGACCAGCATCGGGATGAACTGCAGCTGCTCGAAGCCGTTCGCCCAGATGCCGAGGACGAAGCCGAACAGGCAGAAGGTGGTCGCGGTCAGCACCAGGAACGCGATCATCCAGAACGGGTGGCTGATGCTGACCGGCACGAAAAGGTTGGCGGTGGCGAGGATCACCAGGCCGAGGATCATCGACTTGGTGGCGGCCGCGCCGACATAGGCGAGCACCAGCTCGAAGGCCGACACCGGCGCCGACAGCACCTCGTAGATGGTGCCGGTGAACTTCGGCAGGTAGATGCCGAACGAGGCGTTGGACAGGCTCTCGGTGAACAGCGAGAGCATGATCAGCCCCGGCACGATGAACGCGCCGTAGGGCACCCCGTCGAGCTCGCCCATGCGCGTGCCGATGGCGGCGCCGAAAACCACGAAGTAAAGCGAGGTGGTGATCACCGGCGTCGCCAGGCTCTGCCACAGCGTGCGCCGGAAGCGCGACATCTCGAAGCGGAAGATCGCGGCGACGGCGTGGCGGTTCATTTCTGGTGCACCAGGTCGACGAAGATCTCCTCGAGGGAGGTCTGCCGGGTGTTGAGGTCCTTGAAGGCGATGCCGAGCTCGCCCAGGCGCCTGAGCAGCACCGGAATGCCGGCGCTCTCCTCGTGCGCGTCGAAGCTGTACTCCAGGTCTGCGCCGCCGTTCCTGAGCGCGAGCTTCCAGCCTGCGAGGGCTGCCGGAATCGCCGCCATCGGCTCCTGCAGGTGGAGCGTGAGCTGCTTCTTGCCGAGCTTTTTCATCAGCGCGGCCTTCTCCTCGACCAGCACCAGCTCGCCCTTGTTGATCACGCCGATGCGGTCGGCGATCTCCTCGGCCTCGTCGATGTAGTGCGTGGTGAGGATGATGGTGACGCCGCTTGAGCGCAGCCGGTGCACCAGCGCCCACATGTCGCGCCGCAGCTCGACGTCTACGCCCGCGGTGGGCTCGTCGAGGAACAGGATCTCCGGCTCGTGCGCCAGCGCCTTGGCGATCAGCACGCGGCGCTTCATGCCGCCCGACAGCGTCATGATCTTGTCGTTGCGCTTGTCCCACAGCGACAGCTCGCGCAGCACTTTCTCGAGGTGCGCCGGGCTCGGCGCGCGCCCGAACAGGCCGCGGCTGAAGCGCACCGTGCCCAGCACGGTCTCGAACATGTCGGTATGCAGCTCCTGCGGCACCAGGCCGATCTTCGCGCGTGTCAGGCGGTATTCGCGCACGATGTCGTGGCCGTCGACCAGGACGACGCCCGAACTCGGCGTGACGATGCCGCAGACGATGTTGATGAGCGTGGTCTTGCCGGCGCCGTTGGGTCCGAGCAGGGCGAAAATCTCGCCCTTGCGGATCTCCAGATCGATGCGCTTCAGGGCCTGCAGCCCCGAGGCGTACGTCTTGGTCAGGTTCGAGACGGAAAGGAGCAAGCGTCCTTCATGCGTGGGCGGGCGCGGCCCGGGCGCGCCATCGCCCGGATGATATGGCTTTTGCGCGCCGCCTGGCCGGACGTGCGGCCGGCCGGCGCTTCGCGTTCGCTACGGCGAACGCCCGCTTCAGCACCTCGATGCAGTCCGCGCACATGGTCAGGCCACCGTCTCGATCGCGTCGACCTTGTTCGGATAGAAGGCGAGGTACTGCGTGATCGCCATCATCTCGTCGAAGGGCCGCTCGTAGCTCCACACCGCATTCTCCGGCCCGTCCTTGAGCGAGAAGTACGAGGCATCACCCTTGAACGGGCAGTGCGTGGAATGCGAAGTGCGCACGAGGCGGTCCATCTTCACGTCCTTGCGCGGGATGTAGTAGACCACCGGGTAGCTGCCCTCTTTCATCGCCAGCGCGTCGCGCGTGTCGGCGATGGCCTCGCCGCGGAACATCACGCGCACGCGCTCTTTCGCCGCCTGCGTCTGGATGTGGTGCTGCGGATGCGTCTTGAAACCAGGTGCGCTGTTGTCGCCCATGCGAGCTCCGTTCTCAGAGATGCCGCGTCTCGGCTGGCGTCGACGCGAAGTCGTCGTGCAGCATGTTCACGTACTTGACCGGCGCGTCGACCAGCTCGCGCGGCTCCACGCCGTCGAGGCAGTTGACCCGGATCGCGTAAAGAGGGTTGCCCTGCGGGTCGGCGCCGTCCGCGAACGGCCGTACGCCGCAGGTCGCGCAAAACCGATGATGGATGGTCTTCCTGCCGAACTGGTAGTCGCGCAGGCTCGACTCTCCGTCGAGCAGGCGGAAATCGGCCGCCGGAATGAAAGCCATCCACGCCCGCGACTTGAAGCAGATCGAGCAATTGCACTTGCCGGTGGCCTGCGACAGATCGACATCCGCCTCGTAGCGCACCGCGCCGCAGTGGCAGCTGCCCTGGTAGGTCCGCTTCATGCCGCCGCCCGCTCGAGCGCCGCGAGGTCGAGCTTCTTCATCTTGAGCAGCGCATGCATCACCTTGTCCGAGGACTTCTTGACCAGCTCGGGAAGCTGCGTCGGCACGATCTGCCACGACAGGCCGTACTTGTCCTTCACCCAGCCGCACTGCACCTCGTCGCCGCCGCCGCTGGTCAGCTTGTCCCAGTAGTAGTCGATCTCCTTCTGCGTGTCGCAGTTGATGACGAACGACACCGCCGCGGTGAACTTGAACTCCGGCCCGCCATTCAGGGCGATGAATGCCTGGCCCTCGATCTCGAACGCCGCCGTCATCACGCTGCCCTTCGGCAGG
>Ga0137436_1000197_pt1 | contig 19426 bp, 18 predicted proteins | sample EasRivERMGT119_2_FD_102328 | JGI IMG/M metagenome (GOLD analysis project Ga0137436, IMG submission 102328) | Soil microbial communities from meander-bound floodplain in the East River, Colorado, USA - East River MetaG ERMGT119_2 | ecosystem: Environmental > Terrestrial > Soil > Floodplain ...
CGCACCGTGAAGCGCCAGCGCTCCCCGGCCCGCACGGGAAGGACGCCCTGGGAATCGTCCGGGGCGAATCCCCCGTACGAAGAGAGCACGATGCGCCGCGGCACGCCAGTCTCGGGAGATTCCACGTCGAAATCGAAGCGCACGCCGCGCTCGAAGGTTTGCGGGAGTCCGGCGATGACGCCGGTGACAAGCACATCGCGCCCCTCCAGCGCCGCATCCAGCCGATCGGAAAGCCGCAGATGCGCCAGGGCCGCGGCCCAGGCGAAACCGAGGGCGGCAAACCCGATGAACATCGCGCCGGCTCCGATAACCGGTGAAACGCGCCTGGAGAACCCGATCCCGGCAATCGCCGCCAAGGCAAGACACACCGCGAGCCGCATCGCCCCCGGCAACGCGGCCTGCTGCTGCAGCCAGCACACGCCGAGCGCGAAGCCGAGCGCGGCAAACCTCATCGCGACCCGGCGGCGCCTTTCATTCCGCGATTAACGGCCAAGGGTCCCGGAGGTTGATATGCTAGCCGGCCATGCCGCGAAAATTCTTCCGCAAGTACCTGCCGAGCCACGAGTCGATCCGGCAGAACCGCTACATCGCGCTCTTCGGCACCTTGCTGCACCACCCGAACCTTTGGCACCTGAACCGCCATTCGGTGGCGGGCGGCTTGGCGGTCGGTCTGTTCTCCGGCCTGGTTCCGGGGCCGTTGCAGATGCTGGCCGCGGCAATTCTCGCGGTTCCGCTGCGGGTCAACCTGCCCGTGGCGCTCGCCACCACGCTCTACACCAACCCGCTCACGATCGGACCGCTCTACATGATTGCGTACGGCATCGGCACCCTGTTCGTGCCGGGCGACGGCGGGCCGCTCAGCCATCCCCCGGGATTCGACTGGTCGCACTTCGGCGCCTGGCTGCGCGCGCTTTTCGAATGGACACTCTCGCTCGGCAAGCCCCTCGCCGCGGGCCTGGTGGTCCTGGCGGTCGGGCTCGCGATCGCCGGCTACGTGATCGCGCAGCTCGCCTGGCGCGCGCACGTAGTGCTTGCCTGGCGCCGGCGCAAAGCGAGGCGCGCGGGAAGGGACGCGGGGTAGTGGGCGCTTTACAGAGCGGCGATATGTCAACTAGATGTCAACTATTCTCAACCAATCCGCGTTAGACCGCGTTGGGTTCAACGCCAAGACTGCCTATGCGATTTTCCTTGGATCCCAGTAAAGACAGGCTCAACCAGCGAGATCACGAGACAGCGTTTCAAGAAGCAACAACCGTGTTCGGTGATCCGCTCGCTGTTACTGTTTCGGACCCCGATCACTCGATTGGCGAGGAGCGCTTTGTCACCATAGGACAGTCCACCTCGGGACAACTCCTCGTCGTGTGCCACATCGAACAAGGGGATACCATTCGTATTATTTCGGCTCGCCGAGCCACAGCATATGAGCGCAAAGACCATGAAACGTAAGACGAATGAACCGGAAATGCGTCCAGAGTATGACTTTTCCGGGGGAGTGAGAGGGAAGTACTACCGACGCTACATGGAAAGCAGCAACGTCGTAGTGCTTGAGCCCGATGTTCACAAACGGTTTCGCAATGCCAGTGCCGTGAACAAGGCCTTGCGCTCGCTGATTCGTGCGGAAGGTACACAGCGCGGTCTGACAAAGCGATCTACACGGACGCGCACAAGATCAGCGCGCGCAGGTAATCGCTGACGCTAAGGCTCATCCATGCCAGCCTGGCTCATTCCCGCACTCAAGGCAGCTCTGCCTCACATCGGCACGATCATTTCAGCCGCCGCGCCGGTATTCACCCGAAAGAATGCCGATGCGGTTGCCAATCAGACCTTGTTGCTGCAGGAGCAGATCAAGGAGCTCCAATCCGCCGCCTCTCAGAACGCCGCGCACATCAAGGAGCTGGCGGCGGAATTACAGAGCACGGTGGCAGCTCTGGAGCAGGCCGCTTCGATTGCAGAAGCGAAACTCCGTTGGGCACTCTGGTTTTGTGCTGCTTCGGCTGCAATCTCCGTAGGTATCGCGCTGGTCTTCATTTTCGGGCGGTGAGTGTTCAAGAAAAAGCGGATTCTTCGCTTCGCTCAGAATGACAAGAAATGTCCTCATCCCTCCCGCACCAGCACCCCATCCTGCAACCGCATGACCCGGTGCGCGCGCGCGGCGAGCGAGGGTTCATGGGTCGCCATCACCAGGCTCGTGCCGTGCGCGCGATTGAGCTCGAGCATCAGTCCGAACACGTTATCCGCAGTTCGGCGGTCGAGGTTCCCGGTCGGCTCGTCGGCGAGCACGCAGGCGGGCCGGGTGACCAGGGCGCGCGCGAGCGCCGCCCGCTGGCGCTCGCCGCCGGAAAGCTCTCCGGGCGTGTGATGCAGGCGCTCGGCGAGGCCCACTTCCTTCAGCATCGCCGCGGCTGTCGCGCGCGCCGCGTCAGGGTCCGTGCGCCGGATCAACAGCGGCATCGCCACGTTCTCGAGCGCGGTGAACTCCATCAGGAGGTGGTGGAACTGATACACGAACCCGAGCGAACGGTTGCGTACCTGCCCCCGTTCCCGGTCGGAAAGACTGTGCGTGGGCCGGCCGAGCACGTCGACCTCCCCCGAAGTCGGTTCGTCGAGGCCCCCGAGCAGGTGCAGAAGCGTGCTCTTGCCCGAACCGGATGCGCCGACCACCGCGACGAGCTCCCCCGCGGCGACCTCGAGGTCCACGCCGAGCAGCACCGGCACCGCCGTCTTGCCCTGGTAGTAGGTCATGCCGAGCCCCCGGCAGGCGAGCACCGGTGCGCCGCTCCGGGCCTCACTCATAGCGCAAGGCCTCGGCCGGATTGACGCGGGCGGCGCGCCAACTCGGATAGAGCGTGGCGAGAAGCGAGAGCACGAGCGATACCAGTGCAATCGAAACCACGTCGCTCTTCTGGAGATCGGAGGGCAGGTCGGTGATGTAATACACCTCCCGCGACAGGAACTGGACGTTGAGCAAGCGCTCGAGGAACGGCACCACCACGTCGATGTTGAGCGCGAGCACGATGCCGCCGGCCACCCCGATCAACGTGCCGATCACGCCGATCAGCGCGCCCTGCACGATGAAAATCTTCATGATCCCTCCGGGACTCGCGCCCAGCGTGCGCAGGATGGCGATGTCGGGCTGTTTGTCGGTGACCGCCATCACCAGGGTCGAGACGATGTTGAACGCCGCCACCGCGACGATCAGCAACAGGATGATGAACATCATGGTCTTCTCGATCTGCACCGCGCGAAAGTAGTTGGCGTGGCTGCGGGTCCAGTCCGAGATGTACAGGTCGCCGCGCAGGCGCGTCATCAGGTCGCGCGTCACCTCCCGCGACTGGAACAGATCATGCAGCTTGAGCCGCACGCCCGAAGCGCGATCTCCCATGCCGTAGAGCTTCTGTGCGTCCTCGAGGTGGATGAGCGCAAGACCCGAGTCGTATTCGAACATGCCCACTTCGAAAATGCCCACCAGAGTGAATTGCTTGAGCCGCGGAAGGATTCCCGCGGGGGTGACCAGCCCCTGCGGGGCGATGAGGGTCACCTTGTCGCCGTCCCTCGCGCCGAGAGCGCGCGCCAGCTCCGAGCCGAGCACGATGCCGAATTCTCCGGGCACGAGCGACTCGAGCTTCCCCGCCCTCATGTGCAAACCGATTTCGGCGACTTTCTGCTCAAGCTGCGGCACGATGCCGCGCACCACCGCCCCCCGGACGCTGGCGCCGAGCAGGAGCATTCCCTGGGCGTTCACGAACGGCGCCGCCGCGGCCACTTGCGGATGCGCAGCCGCCTCCCGCGCCACCGTCTCCCAATCCGCGAGCCGATTGTCCGCCCCGGTGATCTGTACGTGCGAGACCACGCCCAAGATGCGCGCGCGAACTTCCTTCTGGAACCCGTTCATCACCGAGAGCACCACGATCAGCGCGGCGACGCCGAGCGCGATGCCGAGCATCGAAGTGAGCGAGATGAAGGAGATGAAGTGATTGCGGCGCTTGGCGCGCGTGTAGCGCAGCCCGACGAGGAGTTCGTATTGCACGCGCGAAGTGTGCCATAACCGGTGATAAACTCGAAATCGAATGCACTGCGCCCTGTATATTCCCGATTTTTTCCCTGCCGAGGAGCTTCCATCATCAGACAGGCTCGCCGCCGCGGAGACGTTGATCTCGAGAGGACGCCGCAAGCCGATGGCGCCCGTTTCGAGCGAAGCCTGGCTGTTCGAGCGCTTCGGCGTGACCAGGCAGCGCGACTGGCCCGTCGCCCCGTATACGCTGCTCGCGGACGGAGGAGCGCCCGAACGGCATTACTGGATGCGCGCCGATCCCATGCACCTGCGGGTCGACCGCGACAGCCTGGGCCTCGCCGACAGCTCTGCCTTCGAGGTTTCGCGCGAAGAGTCCGAAGCGCTCGTCGAGACGCTCAACCGCCATTTCGGCCCGACGATGCTCTTCTACCCTCTGCGGCCGGAGCGCTGGTACGTGCGGCTCGAGAAGGCGCCCGATATGCGGACCACGCCGCCTGCCGCGGCGCGCGGCGCTGCGATCGATGAGAACCTTCCCTCCGGACCCGACGCGATGCGCTTTCTCGCGCTCATGAACGAGGCGCAGATGCTGCTGCACGAGCACCCCGTCAACGCCGGGCGCGAGGCGCGCGGGGATCTGCCGTTGAACAGCATCTGGTTCTGGGGCGGGGGCGTCATCGACGCCGCGAAAGCCCGGCCTTTCTCGACGGTGATCGGCGACGATCCGCTTGCCCGCGGCCTGGCGCTCGCGGCGGGAATCCCGGCGCGGGCGTTGCCGAAAGACGCCGACTCCGTTCTCGCCGCCCTGGAGGACGAAGGCCTTGCGCTGGTCGTTCTGGACGCCCCGCGAGAGGCGCAACTTCGCGAGCGCCGCACGGCGCTCGAGCGCGACTGGTTTCTGCCGCTGCTCGCCGCTCTGAAGTCCGGCCGGATCGGGATGCTCACGCTTCACCTTTGCGGCGCGGATTCGCTGCTCGAGGTCGAGACCGTACGTTCGGACCTGCGCTATTTCTGGCGGCGGCGCAAGCCGCTTTCGGCCTATGCATAACTGATGTCCCAGATCACCACCCGCCCGGTTCCCCTGCGCGTGCACGACCGGCTCGTGCGCGAAGGTCTGCATCCGGTACTGGCGCGCGTCTGCGCAGCGCGAGGAATCAGCAGGCGCGGCGAGCTCGACGACGCGCTGTCCGGCCTCATTGCGCCTTCCGAACTGATGAACTCCGAGCGAGCTGCGGTGCTGCTTGCCGACGCAATCGCCGCAGGCAAGCGCATGCTGATCGTCGCCGACTACGACTGCGACGGCGCCACCGCCTGCGCCGTGGGCATGCGCGCGCTTTCCGCCTTCGGCGCGAACGTCGGCTATCTCGTCCCCAACCGCTTCGAGTTCGGCTACGGGCTGACCCCGGAGATCGTCGCGCTCGCCGCGCAATCGAAGCCCGACCTCCTCATCACGGTGGACAATGGAATCGCCAGCGTCGAGGGCGTGGCCGCGGCGAACCGGCTGGGTATCGCGGTGATCGTCACCGACCACCATCTGCCCGGTTCGGAGGTTCCGCGCGCCGCGGCCATCGTCAATCCCAACCAGGCCGGGTGCGCGTTTCCGAGCAAGAGCCTCGCGGGCGTCGGAGTGATGTTCTACGTGATGCTTTCCCTGCGCGCCGAGCTCAGGAAACGCGGTTGGTTCACACCCTCACCCCCAACCCCTCTCCCGGGGGGAGAGGGGAGCGTCGTCTCGGCCGCAGGCCGACAAGTCAGGATGGAGCCGAATCTCGGCAACGTTCTCGATCTGGTCGCCCTGGGCACGGTTGCCGACGTCGTGCCGCTCGATTTCAACAACCGCGTCCTGGTCGCGCAGGGCTTGAAGCGCATCCGCGCGGGCCGAATGCAGGAGGGCGTGCGCGCGCTGTTCGCCGTTGCCGGCCGCGATCCTTCGCGCTCGAGCGGATTCGATCTCGGATTTCTTCTCGGGCCGCGGCTCAACGCGGCCGGACGTTTGTCCGACATGAGCCTGGGGATCGAAAGTCTGATTACCGACGATCGCGGGCGCGCCCTCGAGATTGCCCGGCAGCTCGATGATCTCAACCGCGCGCGGCGCACCATCGAAGCCGACATGCAGGCGCAGGCCGATGAGCTGATGGCGAAGCTCTCGGTGGGCGAAACTTCCAGCATCAGCCTGCATGACCCGAGCTGGCACCAGGGGGTAGTCGGCATCCTCGCCGGGCGCGTCAAGGACCGCCACCACCGCCCGACCTTCGCCTTCGCCCCGGCCGGCGCCGGCGAGATCCGCGGCTCGGGCCGGTCCATTGCCGGCCTGCATCTGCGCGACGCGCTGGATCTGGTCGCGAAGCGCGAGCCGGACCTGCTCCTGCGCTTCGGCGGACACGCCGCCGCCGCGGGACTGACGCTGCGCACCGCGGATTTCGCACGCTTCGCGGAAAGCTTCGAAACCGTGGCGCGCGAGCTGCTCTCCCCCGCGCAGCTCGCGCGCGCGGTCGAGACCGACGGCTCGCTGGAACCGGCGTACCTCGATCTGGGCCTTGCGCAGCTCCTCGACGATCAAGTCTGGGGGCAGAGTTTCCCGCAGCCCATGTTCTGCGACGAGTTCGAGGTCCTGGGCCAGCGCGTGGTGGGCGAGAAACACCTGAAGCTCAAGCTCGCGCGTGCCGGTCGCACGCTCGAAGCGATGTGCTTCAACTCGCTCGACCCTCTGCCTTCGACCGTGCGCGCGGCGTACCGGCTCTCGGTCAACGAGTTCAACGGAATGCAGAATCTGCAACTGGTCGTTGAACACTGGGAGTCCGCCCGATGAGTTTTTCGCGCATCGAGATTTCCTGGCCCAAGGGCGCGGTGAGCGCGACCCTGAATGACACTCCGACCGCCCGCGCTCTGGTTGCAGCCCTGCCCGTGAAGGCAAAAGCCCAGACCTGGGGCGAGGAGGTTTACTTCGATATTCCGGTGACCGCGGCGCTCGAGCGCGGCGCAAAGCAGGTCGTGCCGCCCGGTTCGGTTTGCTTCTGGGTCGAAGGCAGCGCGCTTGCGCTCCCCTGGGGACGAACTCCGATCTCGGAAGGCGCTGAACCGAAACTGGTCACCCGCTGCAATGTCCTGGGGAAGATCGACGGCGACGCCCGGCAACTCTCGACGGTGCGTGCCGGAGATCCGATCGCCGTCGAGCTCGCGCCGTAGCGCGACGATCCGGGCGCGGGTTGCACTTTGTTATCGAGTCCGCCAACATAAAACAATGGATTTCAGCTCCCCCCGCCTTCTCGACCACTGTTTGAATCACATGAAGGATCTGTTGATCTGGATTGGTCATGACGGACGTTTGTTGCATGCCAACGCCGCTGCCCTGAAGTTCTATGGCCATGATCTTGACTCTTTTACCCGGCTCACGATCCACGACCTTGACGTTCATTTTCGCCGCGAAAGCTGGCCGCAGCACTGGGAGGCCCTGAAGCGCAACCGCACCCTGACCGTAACGGTTCAGCACCTTGGCGCCGCCGGCATGTTCTATCCGGTCGAGATCGTCGATAACTACCAGAGCGTCGATGGACACGAGTTTTCCATCGCGGTGGTTCGTCTTGTCGAACACCGGGACGACAGGGCCCAGCGCATGCAGCTGATGGAATTCTCCGTCGACCAGATGACGGACTCTGCACTATGGATTGCCAGAGACGCACGAATCATCTTTGCCAATGATGCCACCTGTCGCAATCTTGGGTATACCCATGACGAGCTGGTCAAGATGACCCTCTTTGACATCGATCCCAACCTGAAGCCGGAAGCCTGGCCCGAGGAGTGGGAGAGACTCAAGAAACACAAGACGCTGACATTCGAATCCGAGCATCGAAGAAAGAATGGCCAGATGATGCCGGCGGAAGTCCATAGCAATCTCGTGCAGGGTTACGAGCAGGAATACAACTGCGTCTTCGTGCGTGACATCACCGAGCGCAAGATGCACGAGGCCGAGCTGACCCGCCTTGCCACGCATGATGCCCTCACCGGGCTGCCTACCCGCAATCTGCTGAACGATCGTATCGATCGCGCCATCCTGCACGCCAGGCGGAACAAGGAATATGCCGGCGTGATGATGATCGATCTGGACAAATTCAAGTTCATCAACGACAACATGGGCCATGATGCCGGCGATGAGCTGCTCAAAGAGGTTGCGTCACGCATGAAGTCCATTTTGCGCGCCTCCGATACGGTGTCGCGCGTGGGGGGCGACGAATTCGCTATCGTGCTGGAAGGGGTCGCGCATCCGGAAGATTGCGCGCTGGTGGGTCAGAAGCTGATGCAGATCATTACAAAACCGATGGTCCTGGGTGAGTTCGCGATGGAGATCGGGGCCAGTGTCGGCATCGCCGTGTATCCACTGGATGGCGAAGACGCGACAACGCTGATGAAGAACGCGGATATCGCCATGTATCAGGCAAAGTCCCAGGGGCGCGGTAATTTTCAGTTTTATGAGCGTGAAATGGGTGAGCGGGCGTCCAGGCATCTTTCGGTAGTTACCGGATTGCAGGAGGCGCTGAAGAACGATCGGTTCATCTTGCACTATCAACCGATATTCGATTTGAAATCGCGGCACTTGGTGGCTGTCGAGGCGCTGTTGCGCTGGCAGGATCCGGAACGCGGGCTGGTCCCTCCCAGCGAGTTTATCCCGGCGGCGGAAGAGTCGGGACTTATCGGCGCCGTAGGTACATGGGTGATCGAGGAGGCTTGCCGCCAGAACAGCCGGTGGAAAGGGGACGGCATGAAGGTCGTGCCCGTTTCGGTGAATGTTTCGGCGTACCAGCTGCGCGGCACCGAGATTGTCGATGTCGTGCGCAAGGCACTGACCGACTTTGCGTTGCCCTCCCGTTTTCTCAGCCTCGAGCTCACCGAGAGCATGGTGATGGAAAACCCGGAACGGGTCATCACTATCCTGAGAGAGATACAGGGGCTGGGCGTGACGATCGCGATCGATGATTTCGGAACGGGGTACTCCAGTCTCAGTTACCTGCAACAATTTCCGATTGATGTGATCAAGATAGACCGGTCGTTCGTGAAGGACATCCGCGGTGACGCCAAGGACGCCGTCATTGCCAACGCAATCATCAAGCTCGCGCACACTCTGGGCTACAAGGTGCTGGCCGAAGGTGTCGAGACTGCGATGCAGAACGACTATCTGCAGCGCCAGGGGTGCGATCTGGTACAGGGCTTTCTCTACGGCAGACCCGTACCCGCTACGGAGTTCGAACAGGTCCTGCACCGGGGCGCTGCTGCATGAGCATGGAACGCAGGCGCCTCAATTCGAGCAAGATCCGCGCAGCCGGCTACGACCCCAAGTCTCAGGTCCTGGAGATCGAGTTCAGCGACGGCAAGCTGCTCGCCTTTCGGGGCGTGTCGCCGGAAGTGCACCGCCAGTTCATGGCCGCTCCGTCTCCGGTGAGCTTCTTCGAGGACAAGATCGACGAGAGCTATCCTTCCACGCGCCTGAAGTGAGCCGCCTGCCCTATAATGCGCGTTTTCCAGAGAAGCCCAATGGAAGCCGAACGCATCAATCAAATCGCCTCGATACTCTCAGACTTGGACAAGCGGTCGGCGGAGCTGCGGAGGTATCTTTGACTTCGACGGGAAGCAGAAACGCCTGACGGAAGTCGAAACGCTCCAGACCGATCCCCAGGTCTGGAACGACCCGAAGCGCGCGCAGGATCTCGGCAGGGAAAAGAAATCGCTGGCCGCGACCGTCACCGGGCTCGTCGCGATCGCCTCGTCGTTGCGCGATTCGCGCGGGCTCTTCGAGATGGCGCGCGCGGAGAACGACGACGCGACACTGGTCAGCGTCGCCGCCGACGTCGCCAAGCTGGAAAAGGACGTCGGCGATCTCGAGTTCCGCCGCATGTTCTCCGATCCCCTGGACCCGAACAACTGCTTCATGGACATCCAGTCTGGCTCGGGCGGCACCGAGGCGCAGGACTGGGCGGCGATGCTCGAGCGCATGTACGCCAAGTACTGCGACCGCAAGAGCTATCGCATGGAGGTGCTCGAGGAATCGCCGGGCGAGGTCGCCGGCATCAAGAGCGCCTCGCTCAAGATCAGCGGGAGCTACGCCTACGGGCACCTGCGCACCGAGAACGGCGTGCATCGCCTCGTGCGCAAGTCGCCGTTCGATTCGAACGCGCGCCGCCACACCTCCTTCGCGAGCGTGTTCGTCTATCCCGAGGTGGACGAGAACATCGAGGTCGAGATCAATCCCGCCGATCTGCGCATCGACACCTACCGCGCATCGGGCGCCGGCGGCCAGCACGTCAACAAGACCGACTCGGCCGTGCGCATCACCCATATTCCCACAAACATCGTGGTACAGTGCCAGAATGATCGCTCGCAGCACCGCAACCGCGCGGAAGCCATGGCGATGCTGAAATCGCGACTGTACGAACTGGAACTGCGCAAGCTCCAGGCCGACCGCGACAAGCTCGAGTCCTCCAAGACCGACATCGAGTGGGGACACCAGATCCGCTCCTACGTGCTCGACCAGTCGCGCATCAAGGACCTGCGCACCGGCGTCGAGATCGGCAACACGCAAAAGGTGCTCGACGGCGATCTCGACGATTTCATCTCCGCGAGCCTGAAGAAGGGCGTGTAGCAGCGATGCCCGAGCAACCGCCGCAAGACGAAAACCAGATCATCGCGGAGCGCCGTGCCAAGCTCGCCGAACTGAGAAAGCGCGGCGCCGCATTCCCGAACGACTTTCGCCGCGAACACCTCGCGGCCGAATTGCACGAAGCATGGGGCGGAAGATCCAACGAGGAGATCGAGCCCAGGGCCGTGAAAGCGACGCTCGCCGGCCGCATGATGCTCAAGCGCGTCATGGGCAAGGCGAGTTTCGCGACCGTGCAGGACATGAGCGGGCGCATCCAGCTCTACGTCACGCGCGACGCGATCGGCGAGGCGGCGTACGAGACTTTCAAGCACTACGACCTCGGCGACATCCTCGGCGCGCGCGGAGCCCTTTTCAAGACCAAGACGGGCGAGCTTTCGGTGAAAGTGACCGAACTGCGGTTGCTCGTGAAAGCGCTGCGGCCGCTGCCGGAGAAATTCCACGGGCTCGCGGACCAGGAGCAGAAGTACCGACAGCGCTACGTGGACCTCATCATGAGCGAGGAGACGCGCGCCGTGTTCCGGACGCGCTCCCGCATCGTGCAGGCGATCCGGGAATTCATGATGGGCAAGGGCTTCCTCGAGGTCGAGACGCCGATGATGCAACCGATTCCCGGCGGCGCGAACGCCCGGGCCTTCAAGACGCATCACAACGCGCTCGACATGGATCTTTTCCTGCGCGTCGCGCCCGAGCTCTACCTCAAGCGCCTGGTGGTGGGCGGATTCGAGAAGGTGTTCGAGATCAACCGAAACTTCAGGAACGAGGGCATCTCGACCCGGCACAACCCCGAATTCACCATGCTCGAGTTCTACGAGGCCTACCGCGATTACCGCTACCTCATGGATTTCACCGAGGAAATGCTGCGCGCGGTCGCGCAGAACGTGCTCGGCACGTTGCAGCTGAGTTACGGCGAGCACACGATCGATCTCTCCAGGCCATTCGAGCGGCTCACTATCGTGCAAGCGATCCGGAAGTTCCATCCGGAGATTTCTGCAGCGGATCTCGGCAACCGCGACGGCGTGGTAACGGTGCTGAGGAAACGCGGAATCGATTTCAGTCATCATGCCAAGGCCGGCTCCGGCGCGTTGCAGCTGCATCTCTTCGAGGAAACGACCGAAGCCCAGCTCATCCAGCCCACCTTCATCGTGGATTACCCTGCCGAAGTGTCGCCGCTCGCGCGGCGCAGCGACGCCGATCCCGAGCTCACCGACCGCTTCGAGCTGTACATCGCCGGGCGCGAGATCGCGAACGGCTTCTCCGAGCTGAACGATCCCGAAGATCAGGCGGCGCGTTTCGAGGAGCAGGCCAAGGCGAAGGCGGCGGGCGACGAGGAATCGATGTACTACGACGCCGATTACATCCGCGCGCTCGAATACGGCCTGCCGCCCGCGGCCGGAGAAGGCGTGGGCATCGACCGCCTGGTCATGCTCTTCACCAACAGCCCGAGCATTCGCGACGTGCTGCTCTTTCCCCATCTGCGCCAGGAAACCTGAAGCTTTTTGCAACAGCTGAAACACTCTGTTACATCAACCGACTGGCGCCTCGCGCGTTATTGCGGGTAATCTTCCCACCCTGCAAAAGGAGATCACCATGGAAGCGCAAGCCGCACGTCAGACTCATCCTCTCATGATCATCGCCGCGATCGGGGTCACGCTGTTCAGCCTCGTGGGAATCGGAGCCGTTCTCGGCTGGATCCCGACTTCGGTCGGGAACCCGAGCACCGCAAGCACGCCGCTTGCCCAGACGCCCGAGCAGCCCGCGGCGCAGCCCGAAGCGGCAAAGCCCGCCGAGCGCAAGCCGGCGGTCAAGCCGAAACCGGTCGCGAAATCCCAGCCGCCACACGAAGCCGCACATGCAGCCGTTTCGCCTCCTCCGCCCGCCCCGATCGTGGCTCAAATCTGCCGCGAGTGCGCCGTGATCGAGGAAGTGCGCGAAATCGAGAAAGCCGGCACCGGGTCGGGCGCCGGGGCCGTCGGCGGCGCCGTGATCGGCGGCGTCCTCGGCCATCAGGTCGGCGGCGGCCGGGGCAAGGACGTCGCAACCGTCCTGGGCGCCATCGGCGGCGGTTTTGCCGGAAACCAGATCGAGAAGAACGTGAGAAAGACCATCGAGTACCAGATCATCGTCCGCTACGAGGACGGCACCCAGGGCCTGTTCACTCAAGCCACGCCGCCGAGCTGGCGGTCCGGCGACAAGGTGAAGATCATCAACGGGGTGATCCAGGAACGCGGCTAAACGAACTCACGGCCTAAAAAACGCGGGCGAGCACCCGCGTTTTTCTTTTGGAGGAGCGTTCCGCGAAAGGCGGGCCGCGGAATAAAATCGCGGCATGACCGGACTCGCCATCGCCCTGGTGCTGGGCGCCGCGCTCATCCACGCGAGCTGGAATTATCTTCTCAAGAAAAGCGGCGGAGGGATCGGCTTCGTCTGGGCGTTCGCCGCGCTGTCCTCGCTGATTTACGCACCGCTCGCCGTCGGCATCGTCATCGTCGAGCATTTTCAGTTCAGCCTCGAAGTACTCGCCTTCATCTGTGCGAGCGCTATTCTCCACACCGCCTACTACCTGCTCCTGGACCGAGGCTACCGGCACGGCGACCTCTCGGTCGTCTATCCGCTCGCGAGAGCGACCGGCCCCTTGCTGACCGTGCTCGTCGCTGTCGCCCTGCTCGGCGAGCGGCCGGGCATCGTCGCGATGTGCGGCGCGGCGCTCGTGGTGGGCGGAGCATTCTTTCTCGCGGCGAGCCCGGCGAAGCTCCGCGAGGCGGGCGCCGCGCGCGGAATCACGTTCGCGCTGCTCACCGGCTGCATGATCGCGTCGTACACAATCGTCGACAAACAGGCCGTGAGCGCCGTGCTCATCCCGCCCCTGCTCCTGGACTGGGGCGCCAACCTCGGCCGGGTCATCGTGATGGCTCCGCTCGCGCTCAGGCGCCGCGTAGAGGTGAAGGCCGCCTGGACCCGGCAGAGAAAAGCGGTGATCCTGGTCGCCCTGCTGTGCCCGCTCTCCTATATCCTCGTGCTGACCGCCATGGTGTTCACGCCGGTCAGCTACGTCGCGCCGGCGCGCGAGATCAGCATCCTGTTTGCCGCGTTGATGGGGGCTCACTGGCTCCGGGAAGGCGAAGTTCCGCGCCGCCTTGCCGCCGCCGCTGCGATGGCGCTGGGTGTGGTCGCGCTCGCGATCGGCTAGAGTAAGCTCGCTCCATGGAGATCTCTTTCGCCTCCGCCGTCGTGCTCCTGCTGCTGGTCACCGATCCGATCGGCAACATCCCGTTGTTCGTCTCTCTCCTTCGACACGTCGATCCGAAACGCCGCGTCCGCGTGATCGTGCGCGAGTGCGCGATCGCGCTCGCGGCGCTGCTGATATTCGCGCTTTTCGGAAGCTCTCTCCTCGAGCTCTTCGGATTGTCGGACCGTTCGCTCACCCTCGCCGGCGGCGTCATCCTGTTCCTGATTGCGTTGCGCATGATCTTTCGCGGGCCCGAGGGTATTTTCGGCGAAACGCTTTCGGGCGAGCCGTTCATCGTGCCGCTTGCGATTCCCTCGATAGCCGGGCCCGCCACAATCGCCACTGTCGTGCTGCTCGTGTCGCGGGCTCCGCAGCGCCTGCCGGAGTGGCTTCTCGCGGTGACCGTGGCGGTAGGGGTGTCGCTGGTGGTCCTGGTATTCGCCGAGCGCATCAGCAGGTGGGTGAGCGAACGGGTGCTCGCCGCGTTCGAGCGGCTGATGGGTTTGCTGTTGACGGCGATCGCGGTGGAGATGTTATTGCGCGGGATCGAGGGTTTCGTTCGTCACCTGCAATCCGGCTAGGACAGGTCCTTCGACTATCCGGGAATCGCGTTGCGGATGGCGGGCAGCATGCGCGTGACGGCGTCGCGTCCCTCCCTGATGGCGAATTCGGCGCGGTGGTAATCGAGCAAACCGAGATGACCCAGCCGCGGCGTGAGCAGCGCGTCGGGCGGCTCGCCCGCCAGGCGGCTGCGCGCGATCCGCAACTGCATGATGTTGATCGAGCCCATCAGCGTTTCCAGCAACGACGGCGACATGGACTCAGGCTCCCCCTGCCGCTGCTCGCTCGCCCGGCTGGACCTCGGCAGAAACCTGCTGATGAAGCCGCGTGGGGCAGTCTGCGTGGGCGCTCGGTCGTCGTCGCGCACGTAGCGCCCGACCAGATCCGAACCGAGATCGACCGCCAACACGATGTCCGCGCCCATCGCCCGGCACAATGAGACCGGGATCGGATTGACGACGCTTCCATCGACGAGATAGCGACCCTCGTACGGCACCGGCTGAAACAGGCCCGGCACGGCCATCGAAGCGCCGATCGCGGCCGATACCTGGCCCTCGCGCAACCAGATTTCCTGACCGGAATGCAGATCGGTCGCGACCGCGGAAAATGGCACCTGCAGTTCGGAAAACTCGCATTCCACGAACTGCTCGCGAAAAACTTCTCTGACGCGCTTGCCCTTGATGAGCCCGCCGCGCAGGCCGAAGTCCATCAGCCTGAGCATGCGCTTCCAGTCGAGCGCGAGCGCCCAGGCCTCCAGCTGATCGAGCCGGCCCGCGGCAAACGCGGCCCCGACCAGTGCGCCGATCGAGCAACCGGCGATGAGGTCGGGTTTGATGCCCGCCTCCAGGAGCGCGCGCAGCACGCCGATATGCGCCCAGCCGCGCGCCGACCCCGCGCCCAGAACGAATCCAATTTTAGGTCGGCGCGCCACCGGTCGAATCCCGCATCACATCCGCTCGAAGATCGCCGCGATCCCCTGCCCGCCGCCGATGCACATCGTGACCAGGGCGTAGCGCTTACCCGTGCGGTGCAGCTCGTAAATCGCCTTCACGGTGAGGATGCAGCCGGTGGCTCCGATGGGGTGGCCGAGCGCGACCGCCCCGCCGTTGGGATTGACCTTCGCCGGATCGAGCCCCAGATCGCGCGTCACCGCCATCGCCTGGACAGCGAAGGCCTCGTTCGACTCGATCACATCCATGTCGGCGGGCTTCAGACCCGCTTTCTCGAAGACGCGCTTCACCGCAGGGATCGGTCCGAGGCCCATCAGGTGAGGCTCCACGCCCGCATGCGAGTACGCCACGAGACGCGCAAGGGGCTTCGCGCCCTGCTTCTGCGCCGCGGATTTTTCCATGAGCACGACGGCGGCCGCGGCGTCGTTGAGGCCCGAGGCATTGCCCGCGGTGACGGTGCCATCTTTCTTGAACACGGTCTTCAGCTTCTGCAGGTCCTCGATCTTCAGGTCCTTGCGCACATGCTCGTCGGTGTCGAACTGCGCGGGTCCTTTCTTCGATTTCACTTCGACCGGCACGATCTGGCTCTTGAACCAGCCGCCTTCCAGCGCCTTCGCGGCGCGCTTGTGGCTCTCCATCGAAAAGGCGTCCTGCTGCTCGCGCGTCATGCCGTATTTCGCCGCGATATTTTCCGCTGTCACGCCCATGTGGCCGTTGCCGAACGGATCGTGCAGAGCCCCGCTCATGGCGTCGATCAACTGCGCGTCCCCCATGCGCTGGCCCCAGCGCGCGGCGGGAATGAAGTAAGCGGCGCGGCTCATGCTTTCCGCGCCCGCGCCGATCGCGACGTCGGTATCACCGAGCAGGATGTGCTGGGAGGCCGAGACGATCGCCTGCAGGCCGCTGCCGCACAGGCGGTTCACCGTCAGGCACGGCGTGCCGACCGGCAGGCCGGCCTCGATCGCCGCGACGCGCGAGATGTACATGTCGCGCGCCTCGCCGTGGATCACGCTGCCGAGAACGACGTGGCCGACCGTCGCCGGATCGATCTTCGCCCGCGCCGCCGCTTCCTTGATCGCAATCGCGCCGAGCTTCGTCGGCGGAATGTCCTTGAGCGAGCCGCCGTAGTCGCCGATCGCAGTGCGCACGCCGCTCACCACCACCACCTCACGCTGTGACATGGGAATCTCCAAAATAAACTTCTAGAAAATTGTCATTCCGAGGGCGAAGCCCGAAGAATCCGCTTTTCGAAAAGCAGATCCTTCGCGGAGTTTACCCTTGAGCGCAGCGAAGGGCTCAGGATGACGCTACGGCATGGGACACTGCCCGTCGCGGTTTCGGATGCACTACCTGCCCCCAAAGATCGTGCGCGTCAGACCGCGTCACCTTCACCTGCGCCCAATCGCCGGGCTTGAGCTTCGAGCCGTCCTCGATATGCACCACGCCGTCGATTTCCGGGGCGTCGGCGGCGGAGCGTCCCACTGCTCCTCCCGCCTTCGCTTCGTCCACCAATACCTTGATGGTCTTACCCAGCTTGCGCTTCAGGCGCTTCGCGCTGATTTTTTCCTGCAGCTGCATCAGCCGCGCCCGGCGCTCCTCGCGCACTTCGTCAGGCAGCGCACCCGACAGCTCATTCGCTTTTGCGCCTTCGACCGGCGAATAGGCGAAACAGCCGACGCGGTCGAGCTCGGCTTCCTCGAGAAAGTCGAGCAGTTCCCGGAATTCCTCTTCGGTCTCGCCCGGGAAGCCGGCGATGAAGGTGCTGCGGATCGTGATGTCCGGGCAGATCCTGCGCCAGGCGCGGATGCGTCCGAGATTGTCCTCGCCGCTTGCAGGACGCTTCATGAGTTTCAATATCCGCCGGCTCGCGTGCTGAAACGGAACGTCGATGTAGGGAAGGACCCTGCCTTCGGCCATCAGCGGGATCACCTCGTCCACGTGGGGATAGGGATAAACGTAGTGGAGCCGCACCCACACGCCCAATGCTCCAAGTGCCGCCGCCAGATCGCCCATGCGCGCCTTGAGCGGCCGCCCGCCCCAGAAACCGGTGCGGTACTTGAGATCCACGCCGTAGGCGCTCGTGTCCTGCGAAATCACCAGCAGCTCCTTCACGCCCGCCTCGACGAGGTTTTCCGCCTCCCGCATCACCTCGCCGATCGGCCGGCTCACGAGGTCCCCGCGCAGGGACGGGATGATGCAGAACGTGCAGCGGTGATTGCAGCCTTCGGAGATCTTCAGGTAGGCGTAGTGCCGCGGGGTGAGCTTGATGCCCTGGGGAGGCACCAGGTCGGTGAAGGGGTCATGAGGCTTGGGCAGATGCTCGTGCACCGCGGCCATCACTTCTTCGAGCGCGTGCGGCCCCGTGACGGCGAGGACTTTCGGATGGGTCTGGCGAACCACGTCGCCCTTCGCGCCGAGGCAGCCCGTGACGATCACCCGGCCGTTCTCGGCGAGCGCCTCGCCTATGGCGCCGAGCGACTCCTGCACCGCCGATTCGATGAACCCGCAGGTATTGACGACGACCAGATCGGCCCCGTCGTACGAAGGCGAAATCGCGTAACCCTCCGCGCGCAGCCGCGTGAGGATGCCTTCGGAATCGACCAGAGCTTTGGGACAGCCGAGCGAAACGAACCCGACTTTGGGCGCTGCAGCCACCGGATCTACCCGGCCCGTGCGGGGTATGGAGGAACGGTCGCCGAACTGTGATTCAAGTCCGTTAACTTTTCTTGTCGCCGCCCGGCGATTTGTCGTCGCCCGGCGTTGGGTCGTTGCCCGGCGTCTTGTCGTCACCCGGCGGCTGTGCGCTGAATCCCGGCATGCCGGGGAATCCCGGAAAAGGGAAGCCGGGGAACATGTTGCGGGTCTGCTTCTGCAGCTGTTCCTGCATTTGCAGAAACACGCTGCGGCTCTGTTCCATGTACGCCGACATCATGCTCTGCATCGCCGGGCCCTGGAAGCTCATGAACTGCTTCCACAGGTCCTCGTTTGACTGGGTGGGTTCCCCGTGAAGCTTTTGCGCCTGCTCCTGCATGCTCTTCTGGATTTCCCCGAAGAGCTGCATGTTGCGCTCGAGATAGCCGCCGAGCATCCCCTGCATCGCGTTGCCGTAGGAGCGGATGAACTGCGTGAGAATGTCCGAGGAGAACATCGGCGCGCCGGCGGTCTCTTCTTCCAGAATGATCTGCAGCAGGATCGAACGCGTCAGGTCTTCCTTGGTCTTGTCGTCCACCACCTGGAATTCCTCCCCCTGCACGACGAGCTTCTTTACATCGGCGAGCGTGATGTACACGCTCGTCTTGGTATCGTAGAGCCGGCGATTCGGGTATTTCTTGATCAGTCGGGTGGGTTCGGACATGAGAGGACCCTTGCTTCAATGTGCCACGCGGGTGTTGCAGTGCCACATGATACTGGACTTTCCCTCTCGGTTCCATCCAGCCGGCCCTTCGGCTCGCCTACGCCATGTGCTGCCCGCCGTTGATGGCGATGTTGGCGCCGTTGACGAACGCCGCTTCCTCCGAGCAGAGGTAAATGATCAGCCCGGCGACTTCTTCGGGCTTGCCGAGCCGTCCGATGGGAATCTGCGGAATGATTTTCGAGTCGAGAATCTCTTTCGGGATCGCCGTCACCATCCTGGTCCCGATGTAGCCCGGCGAAATGGTATTGACGGTCACGCCCTTCTTCGCCACTTCCAGCGCGAGCGACTTGGTAAAGCCGTGCATGCCGGCCTTCGCCGCAGCGTAGTTGGTCTGGCCGAACGCGCCCTTCGAGCCATTCACCGAGGACACGTTGATCACGCGGCCCCAGCCGCGGTCCACCATTCCGTCGCAGACCTGCTTGGTCATGTTGAAGACGGAATCGAGGTTGGTGTGCAGGACCGCGTCCCAGTCGCCCTTGGTCATCTTCCTGAAGGTCATGTCGCGCGTAATTCCGGCGTTGTTGACGAGGATATCCACCGGGCCGAGGTCCTGGGTCACGCCCTCGACGCACGCCTTGCACGATTCGAAGTCGGCGACGTTGCAGGCATAGGCGCG
>Ga0137436_1000198_pt1 | contig 19424 bp, 15 predicted proteins | sample EasRivERMGT119_2_FD_102328 | JGI IMG/M metagenome (GOLD analysis project Ga0137436, IMG submission 102328) | Soil microbial communities from meander-bound floodplain in the East River, Colorado, USA - East River MetaG ERMGT119_2 | ecosystem: Environmental > Terrestrial > Soil > Floodplain ...
AGGATCTCGACGGTCTCCCGGACCGAGGGCTCCTCGACGACGATCTTCTGCAGCCGGCGCGCCATCGCGCGATCCTTCTCCAGGTGCTTGAAGTCCTCGAAGGTGGAGGAGCCGATGACGCGGAGCACCCCCTGCGTGAGCGCCGGCTTGATGAGGGTCGCCAGATCGAGCGTGCCCCCGGTCGTCGCGCCCGCGCCGACGGTTGCGTGGATCTCGTCGATGAACAGGATCGGACGCGGCCGCTCCGCCAGCGCGGAAAGGACCGCCTTGAGCCGCTCCTCGAAATCCCCGCGATACCTCGTCCCCGCGAGCAGCCCCGCCGTGTCGAGCGCGAAGATCTCGGCACCCTGAAGCGGCTTGGGGACCGGCGTTCCCCCTTCGAGGAGCCGCTGGGCAAGCCCCTCCGCGAGGGCGGTCTTTCCCACGCCCGCCTCCCCGACGAACACCGGGTTGTTCTTCCGCCGCCGGCACAGCACCTCGAGGGTGCGGGTCAGCTCGGCTTTGCGGCCGATGAGCGGATCGAGCAGCCCCGCCTTCGCGCGCTCCGTGAGGTTCGTGGTGTACGCACCCAGCGGATCGCGGGCGAGGGAGCTGCCCTCCTCCCCGGAGCCGGCGCGCCCCGATCCCTCGGACGCGGGGGCCGCGGGCGGCACGGGGCCCTTGGCGATTCCGTGCGAGATCCAGTTGAGGACGTCGAGCCGCGTCACGCCCTGCGCCACGAGCAGCCGCGCCGCCTCCGTTTTCGCTTCCTGGAGGATGGCGGCGAGCAGGTCGCCCTCGCGCACCTCGTCGCGCCCCGCGCTCTGGACGTGCAGGACCGCCCCTTGCAAGACGCGGCGGAAGGCGAGCGTCTGATCGGGCTCGCGATTCCGGCCACGGGGAAGCGGGTCGACCTTCTCGTCGAGGTAGCGCTCGAGCTCGCGCTTGAGCGTGCCGACCTCGGCGCCGCAGGCGGCGAGGAGCTTCTCGCCCTCGAGATCGAGGGTCAGCACGTAGAGGATGTGCTCGACGGTCAGGTGCGCGTGGCGGCGGGAGACCGCCTCCCGGAACGCGACCGCGAGGATCCGTTCGACCGCGGCGCTGAACATGCTCAGGCCTCCTCGACGCTCGCGAGCAGGGGGAAGCCCGCCTGCCGTGCGTCGTCGACCGTTGTCGTCGCCTTGGTTTCGGCGACCTCGTGCGTGTAGATGCCGGCGACCCCGCGTCCTTCCACGTGCACCTTCATCATGATCCGGTACGACTCGGCCGGGGACTTGTCGAAGATCCGCTCGAGCACGTCCACCACGAAGTCCATCGGCGTGTAGTCGTCGTTGTGGAGCACGACCCTCCACAGGTCCTCGGTCTTCTCGCGCGGACGCGTCCGCTCCAGCGTCTCGGTCCCATCATGGCGTTTTGGCTCGGTCATTCCGCGTCTGGCTTCCCCCCGGATAGTCTAGCGGTCGCGGTGGATTCGAGCCGCCAGGGCCCGACGCGGCCCGGGAGCGCGACGGCCACGGACAGTGCGGCCAGGAACGCCTCCCGCGGCCATTCCTGCGCCCCGAACGAGGCGAGGTACCGGCTGTAGATCTGGCAATCGATCAGCTTGAACCCCCACGCGTGGAGCTGCTCGGCCAGCGTCGCGAAGGCGGCCTTCGACGCGTCGGTCGCCGTGGAGAACATGGACTCCCCGAAGAACGCCCCTCCCAGTGCGACCCCGTAGAGGCCCCCGACCAGGCGGCCGCCGCGCCAGGCTTCTGCGGAGTGGGCCAGGCCCTGCCGGTGCAGCTCGACGTACGCGTCCACGAAGCGCGGACCGATCCACGTTCCCGGCTCGTACCGTCGCGGGGTCCTCGCGCAGGCGCGGATGACCTCGTGGAACGCCGTGTCCAGACGGATGTCGAAGGTCCCCCGCGCGAGCGTCTTGCGCAGCGTCCGTCCGACATGAAGCCCGCCCGGCTCGAGGACCATGCGAGGGTCGGGTGAGAACCAGGCGACGAGCCCGCGCCGCTCGAACCACGGGAAGACCCCCCGTGCGTACGCCTCCACGACACGATCGGGCGTGAGCTCGCTCGTCACCGCCAGCAGGCCGTCTTCATCGGCCAGGTGGGGATCCGGGAATCGCTGCCCCGGCAGCACGATCGTCGGCACGGGAATAACCCTACCAAAATGTTACGTGTCGATGCGGACGAGGACCGGCGCATGATCGCTCGCGCGGGACCAGGTCGCGCGTGACCCCACCGCCACGTCGCGGAGCGCCCGGGAAAGCGTCGCGTCGAGGAAGACGACGTCCCGGTGCCCGCGGAGCCCTTCCCGCCTCCTCAGGTAGAGGGTCGGTTCGTCTTCCTCGCCGAAGCACGCTTCGAAAGCGGCGTGGTAGGCGCTCCGGAAGCCCATCGCCTCGATGCGACGCCGCAGCTTCCCGTCGCGCACGAGCGTGTCGTTGAAGTCCCCGACGATCGCCGAGGGCCCCGCTTCGAGAAAGCCGCGGAGCCGATCGAGGGCCGGAGCGACCGGCTCGGCCGCATCCGGAAGCGCCCAGACCGCGGCGAGCCGGAAGTCGACGGCGCCGTAGACGCGAGCCGCGAGCGTCGTGCTCCCGCGCACGTCGTGCTCGGGCACGGTCGCGACGCGCCATGCCCCGAAGGTGAGCACCGCGAGGCCCTTGTTCGCGCGCCGCCCCGTCCACGCCATCCCTGACGGCGACAGGCCGGGGATCCGCCGCAGGAGGACTTCCGGGCACGCGCACTCGGGAAGGACGATGACGTCGGGGGCGAGGCGGTGAAGCCCCTCGAGCTTGTCGTGGAGGCGCATGTTGCAGTTCCACAGCGCGAGCCGCAGCGGCAAGAAAGTCCCTCCCGTGTAAGACGTACCTCCACCGGCATCGGGGTCTTTACGAGCAAGTGTTAACGAGAAAAGCCCGTCATTTGGTGCTTCGGGGTTACCTGCGTGCAACCGGCGCTCGTGGCACCGCGCTTGCGGATTCGGCGGGCAGGCGGGTTTCGCTGTCGTGAGTCGGTGGCCGGATCGCTTCATCACCCCGACGACCGGTATTCACCCCCACGAGGCCGCGGCAGCGAAGCCCGCAATCGAGGAGACGGTCATGAAAAACGGCTTCTTACCGGTTCTTGTTCTGTCGCTGGCTTTCGCAGGCTGCGCGCAGTCACCCGTAGCGGAGATCGACGGCGCGAAGCAGGCGCTCGACCGTGCCCGTGAATCGCAAGCGCCGGACTACGCCCCCGAGGCGTGGAACGCCGCGAACGACGCGCAGTCGAGGCTCGATGCGGAGCTCGACGCCCAAAAGAATAAGACCTCGCTCTTCCGCTCCTACGCGAAGGCCAAGGATCTCGCGTCGGAGGTGAAGACCTCGGCGGAGCGTGCCACTGAGCTTGCCGCGGCCGGCAAGGACAAGGCGAAGACCGAGGCGGCGGCCTTGATGGGCCAGGCCCGCGACGAGTACGCGCTGGCCAACAAGGCGCTGACGTCCGCTCCCCACGGCAAGGGCACGGAAGCCGACCTGGCCAGCCTCAAGGGCGGCGTGACGAGCATCGATGCGACCCTCGCGGAGATGCAGGCCGCTTTCGACGCCGGCGACTACATCATGGCGAAGACCAAGGCGCAGGCGGCGATCGACGCGTCCCGCGAGGTCGTCAAGGAGATCGAGACGGCGAAGGCGCAGCGCCGGTCCGCGTAAAGGAACTATCCCGAGGCGGCGATCGAGTTTGGTCTCCGCTTCTGACCCGGGGCACGGCGGGCTTCCCACCCCTCTCCCGCCGTGCCCATCTTCCTTCCCTCAGCGCACGACCTTGAACGCGTGGGTCCACTCGTTGCGTAGGAACCCGGGCGCGCACCACAGCTGGCACAGCGGCTCGATCGCCCTCGCGCCGGGAGCGCCGCCCAGGTCCTCGGGCTCCCAGCCGAACTCCGAGAGGATGCGCGCGACGGCCGCCTTGGCCTCCGCGTCGTTCCCGCAATAGAACATCGTGGGCGGCCCCGAGGCGAGCTTCGGATCGACCATGAGCGCGTGACCGACCGAGTTCCACGACTTGACGAAGCGCGCGCGCGGATATCTCGCCTGCAGCGTCTCCATGAGCGCATGGTTGGGATCGGTGAAGTAGCGGAGGATGCCTTGATCCGGCGGCGCGTCGGCGATCGGGTTCGTCGTGTCGATCACGACCTTTCCCGCGACGGCCGAAGCTCCGGCCATCTCCAGCACGGACAGCGCCGCGGTCCCCTTCACGGCCAGGACGAGCAGCTCGCCATGCTCGGCGACCGCCTGAAATGTGCCGGCGGGAATGCCGGCGTCGCTCGAGAACGCCGCGAGCTTTCCGGGATCGCGGGTCCCGATGCGCACGTCGTAGCCCTTGAGCTTGAAGCCGCGCGCGAGCGTTTGCGCGACGTCCCCCGATCCGAGCACTCCGATTCTTTGTTTCATGTTTCCCTCGTCGCGGGTGGCGAAAGTACGATTGTAGGCGGAGCGCACCCATGAAGCCCATTCACCTCGCCCTCGTCGCCACCCTCTCGTTCGGCATCGCGCACGCAGGAGCGCCATCGGAGCGCTACTTCGTGCGCCGCTTCGTCGACGCGGTGGGCGGCAAGGCGGCCCTCAAGCGCGTCTCGACCGTGCGTCTCTCGAGCGACGACGTCGAGAGCGGGGTTGCCGGCAAGATCGACGAGTGGATCTCGCAGGACGGATACCGCCGCGAGACCCTCCAGGGAACCGACCGCCGGATCGAGGTCTGCGACCCGGACAGCTGCTGGGTCAAGGACTGGAACGGCAAGGTCTCCGAGGTCGCGGGCCGCGACCTCGCCGATCAGCGCACCGTCGTACACTTGAAAGCTCTCCTTTTCGCCGGCGCCCCCGCGCGAGCCATCGAAGCGAGCGTGACCAAGGCCGACGATACCGCCACGATCCTTCGCGTTTCGCCACCGGGGGGCGCGCCCTACGATCTCTTCATCGACAAGAAGACCGCTCTTCCCACGAAGGCGGTGCGCCGGTACTTCGGCGTGGACGTCACGACCGAGATCGGCGACTGGCGGCGCGTGGACAAGCTCCTCGTCCCGTTCTCGCTTCGAGAGACCACCGCGGATCCCGACGACGCGCCGGCCGCGATCGTCCGCGAGGTCGCGCTCGCCGCCGCGCTCCCGACGGGAGCGTTCTCCCGCCCCGACGAAGGGGCCCGCGACTTCGGGTTCGCGGAGGGCGACCGGGCGCTGGGAATCCCGTTCAACTTCGAGAACGACCACATCATGGTCGCGTGCACGGTCAACGGGTCGAAGCCGATCTGGTTCATGCTCGACACCGGCGCCGAATCGAACTACATCAACAAGACGCGCCTGGCCGAGTTCGGCCTTACGCCCTTCGGAAGCTCCTCGGTCACGGGAGGCGGCAACACCGCGGAAGGGGCCTTCGCGCGCGTCGCTCGCCTGGGAATCGGCGGCGCCGAGCTGCGTGGCCAGCGCGATGCCGTTCTCGACCTGACCGGCCTCGAGAAGATCTACGGCATGCCGCTCGGTGGCCTGCTGGGCTTCGACTTCTTCAGCCGGTTCATCGTGGAGATCGACTACGACAACCTCACCATGAGCCTCTACGACCCGGCGACGTACGTCCATGAAGGCAAGGGCGCCCCGCTTCGCTTCATCAATGAGGGCGGCCACCCCCACGTCGTGTCCGAGATCGGCGTCCGCACGCAACCGCGCCTGCCCGCGGACATGGTGATCGACGCCGGGGCCGCGGACACGGTGAACCTCGCCTCGCCCTTCGTCCGGAAGCACGACCTCCTGAAGCTCGCCCGCAAGAAACCCGCCGGCGATGCGAACACCCTCCCCGGCTCGGAGAAGGAGTTCTTCGCGCAGACGAGCGTGCGCGCGCGGCTCGAGCGGATCCTGCTCGGCCCCTTCGAGCTGAAGGACATCCCGATGAATTTGATGGTCGCCAAGACCGGCGCCTACGGCTCGGAGAGCTTCTCGGGGACGATCGGCGAAGGGATCCTGCGCCGCTTCAAGACGATCTACGATTACCCGCGAGGCACGATCTACCTCGAGCCCAATGCGGAATTCGCCAAGCCGTTCCCATCGCGCAAGACGTTCGGTACGACGTTCCTCTCCGACGGTGCGGACTTCACCGTGTTCAAGGTCACCGGCATTCGGAAGGGCTCGGCGGCAGAGACGGCGGGTTTGAAGACCGGGGACGTCATCACCGCCGTGGACGGAAAGCCGGCGTCGGAGATCCGCCTCGGGGAGCTGAGGAAGCTCTTGCTCGTCGACGACAGTCGCCACGCGCTCGAGGTGCAACGCGGCGACGAGACCCTGCAGCTCGACGCCACCGTGAAGCTCGTCTCGCTCGATGACTAGTGTTTCGTAACGTAAGTCATATTAATATGCGTGGCCATAGACTCTCGGAGGCGGGATCATGGCCAACCACTCGCGACCCATCGTGTTGACGGACGCAGATCGACGTGAATTGGAACGCCTGCAACGAACGTCGTCGGCCCCTGCGGGATTGTCGCGCCGCACGCGTGCGGTGCTGCTGATGGCGGATCAGTTGACTGGAACCGAGATCGCCCGTCTGACGGGATACACGCCGATTCAGATCTCTCGAATTCGTAGGCGTTTTGCCGAGCACGGCGTCGAGGGACTCAAAGATCAGCCCCGTTCCGGCCGCCCTCCAGTCATGACCGAGGCAAAGACAGCGCGCATTGTTGCCTTGACGCTGAAGAGTCCACCGTCGGGACTGACCCATTGGAGCACGCGGGAAATCGCGGCACGTGTCGGTGCCTCTCACATGACCGTGCATCGCATCTGGAAGTCGCACGCGCTGCAGCCGCATCGGTTCGAGACTTTCAAGTTCACGACCGATCCACGAGCTGAGGAGCGGATCCGTGATGTTGTTGGCTTGTACCTGAACCCACCGACAAATGCGGTGGTGTTGAGCATGGACGAGAAGACGCAGATCCAGGCTCTCGAACGGACGCAACCGATTCTTCCACTGCGACCGAATCTTCCCGCCCGCCAAACTCACGATTACCGCCGCCACGGATTGACGAGCCTGTACGCTGCCCTCGAAGTGGCCTCGGGGAAGGTCGTCGGCGAGTGCTCGGAACGCCACACTGGAGCCGACTTCTTGCGTTTCCTCAAAGTGCTTCATCGTCATTATCGCGGTCGGGAACTCCACGTGATTCTCGACAACTCGTCGACCCACAAGACGCCCGATGTGGAGGCGTGGCTTGTGAAGCACCCCAACGTCGCTTTTCACTTCACGCCCACCAGCGCGTCGTGGCTCAACATGATCGAAGCGTGGTTCGGTATCCTCACACGCAAGTCCGTTCGACGCGGATCCTTCATGTCGATGAAGGAGCTCGTCCGCCACATCCAGAACTACATCGAGCATTGGAACGACAACCCAACTCCGTTTGTCTGGACGAAGACGCCAGCCGCGATCATTCGCAAAGCCGTCAGGCGGAGTCGTTAACATGACTTCGGATACGGAACACTAGTCAGGGCCTCCAATCGCGAAACGCGACGTAGGACGGCACGGCCGGAGCGCTCCGCTCCCGCTTCTCGAGCTGCTCGTACAGCCACTGGGCCCATTCGTAGTAGGTCTGCCGGTCGCTCTCCTCGCGCACCTCCACGAGATACCTTCCGAGCTTCCGGCCGGACAGGATGATGATCCCGCTGAAAAAGTCCTCGACGAGCTGGATGTCGATCTCGCGCCTGTAGACGAGAATGCCCAGACTCTCGAACGTCCCGAACATGACGAGCAGGTCGACCAGCTTGTCGCCGAGCCGCTCCTCCAGCTCTCGCTTCGACAGCCCCGCGGGAAGCTCGAAGACGATGTTGAGCGCCCTGATGAACTCGGGCGTGCGAAACGACTGGACGAGCTGCAGCGCGGACTCGCGCGCGCGTTGCTTGTTGTACAGCCGGAGCTGCACGCCGGCGAAAACCCCGGCGGCGACGATGGCCGTCGTGGAAAAGATGCTGAGGATCGTCGTGATGGGCATGCTGGATTATCCACCCGCTTGCTCGGGTTTCTACCCCATGGCGCAGCGAGGCAGACACCCACACGCTCGTTGTCTCACCAAGGAGACGAGCGCATGGCGACCCGGCAAGCAGTCCTCGTTGCAATGGCGGCGCTGATCTCGATCCCCGCGGCGGCGCAGACGCAGATCAAGCCCGGCTTCAACCTCTTCTCGACCGAGCAGGATGTGGAGATCGGCCGCCAGTCCGCGATCGAGGTCGAGCGGCAGCTACCGATCCTCTCCGACCGGACCGTGCAGGCTGCCGTCGACGCAGTGGGCGGCCGGCTCGCGGCGGTCATCCCCGGGACGAAGTTCCGCTATCAATTCAAGGTCGTCGACGCTTCCGACATCAACGCCTTCGCGCTCCCGGGCGGCTACATGTACCTGAACCGGGGCCTGATCGAGGCGGCCAAGACCGAAGGCCAGCTCGCTGGGGTCATGGCGCACGAGATGGCTCACGTGGCCCTGCGGCACGGAACCAATCAGGCCTCGAAAGCCTACCTGGGACAGGCGGGGCTGGGACTCCTCGGCGGCCTGCTCGGTCAGCAGGACAACGGCTCCACGAGCAAGGTGGTCGGGGCCGTGGGCGGATTCGGCCTGAACGCGCTCTTCCTGAAGTTCAGCCGGACCGACGAGGAGCAGGCCGACGTCGTGGGCGCCCAGACGCTGGCGAAGGCCGGGTACGACCCACAGGACATGGTCGCTTTCTTCGACGTGCTGCGCGCCCAGCAATCGCGCGACCCGAGCAAGGTGGAACAGTTCTTCAGCAGCCACCCCGCCCCGAAGGACCGCGCGGCCCGGGTCCGCAACGAGATGAAGATGTTGAAGATCAGCCCGACGCCGCCCACCGGCGGCTTCCGGCAGGCGAAGACCGTGCTGGCGTCCATGCCGCCGGCCCGCACGACGCAGCAGATCGCCCAGAATCGGCCCGCGAGCCCACAGCCGCGTACGTATCCGACCGAAGGCACCGTCGGGACCGTCGAGGCGCCCTCGACGACGTTCCAGGCGTTCGTCCCGCGCAAGGGCCTGTTCCGCATCGAGCACCCGTCCAACTGGCGCGCGTACCCGTCGTCCGACGGCGTTGGGGTCACCCTGGCGCCGGAGGGCGGCTTCGTCTCCGCGGGCGGCCTGGAGAACGATCTCGTGTACGGCGTGGTCGTCAACCACTACGCGCCGTTCCTGGACGACGCGAACGAGGCGGACGGCCGGTTCTCCTTTCAGCCGGCTCCGGGCGCCGGGATCTCCGTCAGCCGGACGACGCTCGCCGCGGCAACGAACGACCTCGTCAGCCAGATCGTGCGCACGAATACGTCCCTGAAGCCGCTCGCGGACTCCCAGCGCACCGACACGATCGACGGCCAGCCGGCGCTCTCGCTCGTCCTGGTGGGCCGCTCCGCGGTCACCCGCGGCGAGGAGCGGGTGACGGTGTTCACGCGGCAGCTTCCGGACGAGCACGTCGTCTACGCGCTGTTCATCGCTCCGGGGCAGGACTACCCCGCGCTCGGCGCGACGTTCAACCACATGATCTCGAGCCTGCGCGTGAACGACGAGAGCCCCCACAACTAGCGGAGTCGGCGTCGTCGGGAGAGTTGGGAGCACGCGGCGGCGTGTCCCGACAATGCCTTCTCGTACTTTGCATTGTCGAGGGCCTGAGTTCCCCGTACTTTCACGCGCTATCGGGGGGAGTTGAGGTGGGCCGCCGTGCTCCGCCGCAAGCTCCCGGTTCTCGCGACCCTCACGCTGCTGCTCGCCGCGATACCCGCGGGCGCGATGAACGCCACACGTCCGTCCAAGGGCGCGACGAAGCTCGAGCCAAAGGCGGCGTTCGCACCCAGCGCCAAGACGCTGCTCCTCGAGGCCAAGCAGCTCTGGCACGTCCAGCAGGACTATTCCGGCGCGCTCGCCAAGTTCAACGAGGCGCTCGCCGCCGACCCCAAGGACAACGAGATACGCCTGCAACGGGGACACTTCTTCGAGCTGCTCTCCGTGATCGTCGTTCCGAAGGACAAGGCCAAGTTCGCGGAGCGCGCGCAGCTCGACTATGAGCATGTCGCCGACGCGGATCCCGACTCTCTGATCGCCGGCATGGCGCGGGACGGCCTGCAGCGACTGGGGGGCAGATCGCTCATCGAGCCCCGGCGTGTGGACTGTCCGGAAGCCGCACTCGAGGCCCATGCCCGCGGCGACTCGCTCGCCGGCGCGCGCCGGTTCGGCGATGCGGCTCTGGAATACGAGAAGGCGACGGTGGCCTGTCCGGCCGACGCGACGTTGTGGGTGGATCTCGCCGATACCTACTACGTGCAGGAGGACTACCAGAAAGCGAAGGAGCACTTCCTCAGGGCGCTGTCGATCGATCCGTGGAATCCGGAGGCGCACCGGTTCCTCTCCGACACCGAGGTCCAGCTCGGAAACCACGAAGCCGCCGCGGATCAGCTGGTCTTGGCGCTGGTGTCGGATCCCATCTACGAGGCGGGGTGGTCGGCGTTCAGGGCCTACGCCGCCGCGATGGGCTGGAACTGGAACCGGGTCTACGGCGACCGGAGAGGCAAGCCGGGAAACCCGGATTCACCGTTGTGGTTCGCCTATGAAATCGCGAAGAGCAACGCGCGCGACGCGAGCCAGGGAACCACGTCGGCGCTCGAGATCGAGCGCGAGGCGGTGAGAGCCGCGCTCAAGGCGCGCTCCTCGAAGGAGTCGGGGCCGTTCTGGTCGATGATGGAGCGCGCCGAGCGCGCCGGCTTCCTCGACGAGGCGATCTTCATGCACATGCTCGACGAGGCGCTCGCCCCCGAGTACCCGGCGTTCCGCGAGCGCAACGCCAAGCGGCTGGCCTCGTATCTCCAGACGGTGGTGGTTCGTTAGAGCCGCTGAATGCCGAGCAACACGGCGGCAGACGCCAGGAGCCTTTCCCGTTCGGTTTTCTTGGACTCGGGAAGGTGCTGAAGGAGCATCAGCAAGCCGATGGCCTTCAGATGGCCATCGATCTGGTCGAGCTTTCGGGCGGTGTCGTCTGGCATGGGGCGGTGCTCCTCCTTGCTTGGCCTTCGCCTGTCACTTTAACCCGCTCGTTTTCGATCTCCCGAGCAGAGGCCGGAAATACCCGACCCCTGCCGATCGCCGGGAGAACCCTCCATGCTCGACACCTCGCGCTTGCCGCAGCGCCTTCTTGGCGCGGTGACCCTTGTTTCTCTCGCCGCCGTCGTGCGTGCCGCTCCTCCCCCTCCGCCGGCGGACTGGTTGTCGCGGGTTCAGTCGGGCATCGCCGCGTCCGAGTACGAGATCACCTGGCAGGGCGACACGCTCAGCGCACCGAACCGTGCGCAGAATCTTCGGAGCCAGTTCACCGATCGCGGTGTGCGGATCGTCCCTCGCCAAGAGCAAGAGCCGTCATGGGAGTGGGGCCTGATGCTCCTTCGTTATGGCCGCCAAGCGGAGCTGCGCACCGCCCACGAAGCGCCCCTCGTTCCCCAGGGCAATCGCGGCGAGCGTGATCGCGGCGGGATCGTCGAGTGGTACGTCAACGATTCCCGCGGCCTCGAGCAGGGATTCACCCTCAACGCTCCCCCGCCCTCCTCGGGGGATGTCGTCGTGGACCTCGAGCTGACCGGCTCGCTCCATCCGGCGTTCAGCGCCGATGGCCAGGCGATCGATTTCAAGGACTCCGAGGGCGCGATCGTGCTGCACTACGGGCAGCTCAAGGTCGAAGACGCCAACGGCCACGAGCTCGTGGCGCGCATGGAAGGGTTCGCGGAGAGCGGCCTCCGCGGGATTCGTATCCGGTTTCAGGACGAGGGCGCGGTCTATCCCGTGACCGTCGACCCGCTCGCGACCACAGCCAGCTGGGCGGCGGAGAGCAATCAGGCGAACGCCAACTTCGGGTCGTCCGTCGCCACCGCGGGAGACGTGAACGGCGACGGCTACTCCGATGTGATCGTCGGAGCGAACCTGTACGACAACGGCCAGACTGACGAAGGACGCGCTTACGTCTATCTGGGTTCGGCCGCAGGCCTCTCGGTGAGCCCCGCCTGGACGGCGGAGAGCGATCAAGCGAACGCCAACTTCGGCAACAGCGTCGCCACGGCGGACGACGTCAACGGCGACGGCTACTCCGACGTGATCGTCGGTGCCTGCAACTTCTCGAACGGAGAGGCCGGCGAGGGGCGGGCGTACCTCTATCTCGGCTCGGCTTCGGGCCTCGCGACGACCGCGGCCTGGACGGCGGAGAGCAATCAGTTCGGGGCCCAGTTCGGCTGGTCCGTCGCCACGGCGGGGGACGTCAACGGCGATGGTCGCTCCGACGTGATCGTCGGAGCGAACCTGTTTAGCAGCAGCGTCGCCGAGGGACGGGCCTACGTCTATCTCGGGTCGGCCTCGGGGCTGGCGACAGCGCCGGTCTGGACCGCGGACAACGACCAGAGCTTCGCGGCATTCGGCACCTCGGTCGCGACGGCGGGGGACGTTAACGGCGACGGCTACGCCGATGTCATCGTCGGAGCGCCCGGGTACTCCCTCAACTTCCAGGACTTCGGCGCCGCCTTCCTTTATCTCGGCTCGGCCTCGGGCCCGGCGGCCAGCCCGTTCTGGGTGGGCCACGCCCTGGTGAACGGGGACGCTTTCGGCAGCTCGGTCGCAACCGCGGGGGACACCAACGGCGACGGCTACGCCGACATCCTCGTGGGGGATCCCCTGTACTCCGGCGTCCTGGTGTCCCGGGGGGCGGTCTTCCTTTACCGCGGCTCGGCGTCGGGCCCTCCGCTGCAGTGGCTGGTGTTCGCGGGCGGCAACGCCAACGACCATTTCGGCATCTCCGTCTCGACGGCGGGGGACGTCAACGGCGACGGCCTCGCCGATATCCTCATCGGACAGGATGACCCCGCGACCGCCTTGCGAGAGCAAGCCCGTATCTACTTCGGATCGACGACGGGACCGGAGACGACAGCGGACTGGAACGTCTCCGGGAGCGGCGGATTCGGGAACTCCGTCGCCGCGGCGGGAGACGTCAACGGCGATGGCTATTCGGATGTCATCGTCGGAGCGAACCTCTACGACAACGGCCAGACCGACGAGGGCCGGGCCCTTCTCTACCTGGGCTCGGCCTCGGGCCCGAAGCTGACCCCGTCCTGGACGGAGGCGGGCGACCAGGCGGGCTCCGCGTTCGGCACCTCCGTCTCCACGGCCGGTGACATCAACGGTGACGGCTACACGGACGTCCTCGTCGGCGCTCCCCTCTACGACAACGGCCAGGCCGTCGAAGGGCGGGCCTTCCTCTATCTCGGCTCGGCATCGGGACTGCCATCGACCCCGGCCTGGACAGCGGAGGGCGACCAGATCGGGGCCCAATTCGGCTGGTCCGTCGCCACGGCGGGGGACGTCAATGGTGACGGCAACTCCGACGTCATCGTCGGCGCGCTCTTCTACGACAACGGCCAAACCGACGAGGGGCGCGCCTACCTCTACATGGGATCGGCCTCCGGCCTCGCAACGACCGGGGTCTGGACCGTGGAGGGCAATCAGACGAACGCCTACCTCGGCTGGTCGGTCGCCCCTGCGGGGGATGTCAACGGCGACGGTTACTCCGACGTCATCATCGGCGTGCCGGGAGGCGTGGGGCCAGCGCACGTCTATCTCGGCTCGGCCGCCGGGCTGGCGACGACGCCCGCCTGGACCGCCGCGAGCGATGTGGCGAACACCAGCTTCGGCTTGAGCGTCGCCACCGCGGGGGATGTGAACGGCGACGGCTACTCCGATGTGATCGTCGGTGCTCCGTATTTTTCCGAGAATGCCGAACTGGAAGAAGGACGTGCCTATCTCTACCTCGGATCGGCGGGAGGGCTCTCGCCGAGCCCAGCCTGGACCGTCGAGAGCAATCAGGATGCCGCCCTCTACGGCTACAGCGTTGCCACGGCGGGGGACGTCAACGGCGACGGTTATTCCGACGTGCTGGTCGGTGCACCCTACGAATTCCCCGCGGATCACACGGGGCTGGCGTACCTCTACCTCGGCTCGGCTTCCGGCCTGGCGGCGACCGCCGCCTGGACGGAGCCGGGCGACCAGCTACACGCCAAGTTCGGCCAATCGGTAGCAGCCGCGGGGGATGTCGACGGCGACGGCTACGCCGACGTCATCATCGGACAACCCGATTACTCCATGACTTCCCAACCGAGCCGAGGACGGGCGCTGCTCTACCACGGCTCGGCCTCGGGCCTCTCGCCGACTCCGGGGTGGACGGTGACGGGCAGCCAGACGGACGCTCAGCTCGGCTCGTCGGTTGCGCTGGCGGGGGATGTCAACGGCGATGGGTTCGCGGACACAATCGTCGGAGCCTCGGGCCAGGCCAGCGCCTTTGTCTACTTCGGCAACGGCGGCGACGGATTCAACCGCATTCCCCGGCAAGCCCGCACCAACGGCACAACCCCCATCGGCCTGCTCGGCAAGTCCGATTCGGAGACCGCGTTCCGGCTCTGGGAGCGCGGCCATACACCCGCGGGCCGGGGCAAGGTTCGCCTGCAGTACGAGGTCAAGCCGCTCGGGACTCCCTTCAACGGGACGGGGCTCGTGAGCTCGGCGTTGGAGAATACGGGCACGCCGGGCGGCTCGGGCAGCGCCGTGAGCTTCAACGAGCCCATCACGGGACTGAGCGAAGGGACCTTCTATCACTGGCGGTCGAGGATCGTCAGCTCCGAGGTCTTCTTCCCACGCTCCCCGTGGATATCGCTCGCCGGCAACAGCGTCACGGAGATGAAGCTCCGCACGTCCGGCTGCGTCGATCGTGACGGCGACGGCTTCGGGGACGGCGATCCTTCCTGCTCGAGCCTCGTCCCCGATTGCAAGGATGCCGATCCGGCGGTGTGGGGGACCCCCGGTGAAACCGCGAACTTGCGATTCACGTCGAAGACCGTCATGAGCTGGAACGTGCCGGCCAATCCCGGAGCACTCGCGTCGGCGCTCGTCTACGACACGCTTCGCTCGTCGCTCGCCTCGAGCTTCCTGTCGGCCGTTTGCGTCGAGTCCGACGAGGGGCCCAACACGACCGCGACCGACGGGGCCGCGCCGCCGGCGGGCCAGTTGTTCTTCTACCTGACCCGCGCACAGAACACATGCGCGGCCGGAACCGGATCGCTGGGGTCGAGAAGTTCGGGCCTCCCACGTGCGGGGGGCGGCTGTCCCTGAAACCGCGATTAGTTGACAGTCAGCGACGGCATGTTGCACGTGGTCGTGACGCCGGACGGAGTTCGAGGCGACGCTCTTTCTCCTGTCCATGCGTCCCATGCGTGTCCAGCGCGTACGATTTGCGTACCGTCCAGCGGGATGCGATCGGTGCGTCCGCAATTGCGCGAGCAATTTGGCGTTAGCCGGAGCTTTGCGATCGGTTCCCTGTTTGTGGCTGCTGCGGCGGTCGCATACGCCCCTTGAGCTCGAGCGCGGGTAGACTGCCGCTCTCGTCGGTTCTCTCGAGCCGGAGGAAGGTCGCCGCGTGATCGGCACCACCCTGTCGCACTTTCGGATCACCGCCAAGCTGGGCGAGGGCGGCATGGGGGTCGTATACCGCGCCGAGGACACGCGGCTCGGCCGGGAGGTGGCGGTCAAGGTGCTGCCCGAGGCCTTCACTGCGGATCCGGAGCGGCTGGCGCGGTTCGCGCGGGAGGCGAAGGTCCTGGCCGCGCTCGACCATGCGAACATCGCGGCGATCCACTCGTTCGAGACGGCCGCGCCGAACCACTTCCTGGTCATGCAGCTCGCGCCGGGGGAGACCTTGGCCGAACGACTCGAGCGCGGGCCGCAGCCGCTCGAGGAGGCGCTTCCCGTCGCGCTCCAGATTGCGGCGGCCCTGGAAGCGGCTCACGAGAAGGGGATCATTCACCGCGACCTCAAGCCCGCCAACGTGAAGGTCGACGCCGAGGGCAAGGTCAAGGTCCTCGACTTCGGGCTGGCCAAAGCACTCGATCGGACAGCGGTCTCGGACTCGGACCCGGCCGTCTCGCCGACGCTGACGGGGATGGCGACGATGCAGGGCGTGATCCTGGGCACGGCGGCCTACATGGCGCCGGAGCAGGCAAAGGGCAAGATCGTCGACAAGCGGGCCGACATCTGGGCGTTCGGCGTCGTGTTCTACGAGATGCTCACCGGCCGGCGCCTCTTCGCCGGCGATTCGGCGTCGGAGACTCTCGCCGACGTGCTCAAGGGCCGGATCGACCTCTCGTTCCTACCGGCCGAAGTTCCTCCACCGATCCGCCGCCTCCTGCGCCGCTGCCTCGAGCGCGACCCGAAGCACCGCCTGCACGACATCGCCGACGCCCGCATCGTGCTCGAAGACGTGCGTTCCGGCCGTGTCGATGAAGCGCCCCTGGCCGCCGCGGATCGAGCGAGGCGCTGGCCGCAACGGCTCGTCTGGCTCACGGCCGGGGTCCTCCTCGCAGCCGGCGCGTTCCTGTGGCGGATCGGAGCGTCCGGTCGAGAAGCGCGCGGCAGCGCGCTGCCGACGTTCAGCGTGCAACGCCTGACGGAGCTGCCCGGTCCGGAGCTGCACCCGAGCCTTTCGCCGGACGGTCGGATGGTGGTCTACACGAGTGGTGCTCCGGGCCATCGCGACCTCTACGTGCTGCGCGTGGGCGGCGACCGGGCGATCCAGCTCACCCCAGACTCGCCCGGCGACGACGAGCAGGCGGCGTTCTCGCCGGATGGCGAGCAGATCGCCTTCCGTTCGGGCCGCGACGGCGGCGGGATCTTCGTGATGGGGGCGACCGGCGAGTCGGTGCGCCGGCTCACGACGGCCGGATATGACCCCGTCTGGTCGCCCGATGGACGATTCGTCGCCTATTCGACGCAACCGGTGGGCGATCCCTACTTGCGGGTCGGCCAGTCCGAGCTCTGGACGGTGGAGATCGCGACGGGAACGACGAATCGACTCCTCGAAGGTGACGCCGTCCAGCCCACCTGGTCGCCCACCGGGGAGCGGATCGCCTACTGGGCGAACGCGTCGGGTCGGCGCGACCTCTGGACTGTCGCAGCCACAGGCGGCGAGCCGGTGCCGCTCACGCAGGACGAGGCGACCGACTGGTCTCCGGAGTGGTCGCCCGATGCTCGCTGGCTCTATTTCGCGAGCGACCGGGGCGGCAGCATGAATCTCTGGCGGATCGCCGTCGATCCGCGCAGCGGCGGCGCCGCCGGAGCGCCGCAGCCGGTGACGACGGGAGTGGAGAGCTTCGGTTATCCGCGCTTCTCGCGCGACGGCTCGCGGCTCGCCGTGATGGCCTACGACCGTGGCTACGAGGTGACCCTGTATGCGCTCGACTCGCAAGCGAAGGAGACGGCGCGGGCGATCCGGACCCTCCGCATTCCGTCGGCCCACGGGTGCAGGCTCTCACAGGACGGGAGCTGGCTCGCCTGTTCGGTGGTCGGCGCGCGGGAGGACCTGGTGCTGCTGCGCTCCGACGGCGCCGAGCTACGGCGGTTGACGGCCGATCCACACAAAGATCGCGGCCCGCAGTGGGCTCCGGACGGGCAGCGCGTCGCCTTCTTCTCGACCCGCAGCGGAAAGTGGGCCTACTGGACGATCCGCACCGACGGCTCGGACCTCAGGCGACTGACGCCGGATGGCGAAGGAACCATCTTCGGCGTTTTGTCGCCGGACGGGCTTCGTTTCGTCTGGAGCGCCGGCCGTAAGGAGCTTTGGCTCCTCGACGTGGCGCTCGGAGGCTCCGTTCCCGCTTCCCCCCGCCGCCTCGAGTCTCCGGCCGCCCCAGAGAACTTCCTGCCGCAGGCATGGTCGCCCCAGGGAGACCGGATCGCCGGAACCGTCACCGCGGAGGGTCCGTATGGAAATTATTACTTGGCGCTCGCCATCTGGAGCCCGGATACCGGGCGGTTCGAGCGACTCGCTGTGCCCCCGTTCGGCGTCGCGGCCCGCGCGGTCGCGGGATGGCTCCCCGACGGGCGGCGGCTCGTCGCGCGCCTGCACGACGGCGTGGCCGTGGTGGACACGGTCACCGGGACGTCGCGCATCGTCGCGCCGGCGGGTGCGTTCGACGGGGTTTCCTTGAGTCGCGACGGGCGCACGCTCCTCGTCGAGCGGGAGGTGATGGATTCGGACATCTGGCTGCTGGAGGCTCGTCAGGAGGGCGGAGATTGACGTCCTCGATGGACCCCGTGAGTAATCGGCGGGCGTTTGTTCGAGAACTCATTCTGCTCGGCTGCGTTCTTCCATTGCTGGCGTCTTGCACCCATCAGGTTCGGCGCTCGTGACGATCAACGCGAGCGCCGCCCGAAGTCTGGGCCTGGCCCTTCCACCGGAGCTGCTCACCGAGGCCGAGCGAGTCTTGCCGTGACGAAATCGCAGATAGCGGAGTGGCCCCTCCTGGACTCGAACCAGGGACCAACGGATTATGAGTCCGCCGCTCTGACCGACTGAGCTAAGGGGCCGCCTCGGCGCGCATTCTAGTGCCCCGCTACGGACAGCTCGAGCTCGTGACCCCGCAGGGCGAGGTCATCATGAAACCCACCGAGGGCGAAGGGACCTTCGGCGTGACCGGTCTGCCGCCGGGGAACTACGAGCTTCGCGTGTTCCAGCCGGGCGGGAGTACCGATAACCCGATCGCCTCGAAGCAAGTCACCGTCGCCGCAGGCCACGCGGAGCAGATCGAGATCCGCCTTGGCTCCGGCGCTCTGGGGGCGGCGGCACCGACGACGCTCGGTGCGACGAGGGTCAACTGGACGATCGTGTTGAGTGCCGCCCTGCTGCTCGCGGCCGCGGTCGTCTTCTTCTTCACGGTGCGATCTCGACGGTAGCGCCGGCCCGTCTCGGGAACGGATTCCGGTCTCCGGGCGTACGATCCCCTGAAGGAGACACCATGGCCCGACGCCTCGTCCGCAAGAACGGGATCATCGCGGGGGTCTGCGGCGGGATCGCCGATTCGTTCGGGGCAGACCCGACGCTCGTGCGCATCCTCTACGTCGTGATCTCCGCGCTCTCGGCCGCCGTGCCGGGGATCCTCATCTACGTGATCCTCTGGCTGCTCATCCCGAAGGAGGGGTGAGGGCCGCGCCCCTACGGGACCAGAGCCACGGCTCGTAGCGGGGCTCCCGAGCCGCCGGCGATCTTCATGGGAAGCGCCAGAAGCCAGGCGCCGGTCGCCGGGACGCGATCGAGATGCGCGAGGTTCTCGAATCCGGGGACGTCGGCCGCTGCCGCGACCCGGTGCACCGGGAAATCGCTCGAGGGCCCGTGGTCGAGGCTCGGCGTGTCGAGCCCGAGCGCGGCGACCTTGCGGGCTCCCACGAGCAGCTCCGCGGCCTCCTTGCCGTAGGCGGGGAAGTGGAGGTGGTCGGTCCGGCCGGGGACGTCGTCGCCGAAATAACGCTTCCGGTCGGGCCAGCGCTCGCTCCAGCCGGTGCGGAGGAGCACGGCCACGCCCTCGGGGACCGTGCCGTTCG
>Ga0137436_1000199_pt1 | contig 19366 bp, 19 predicted proteins | sample EasRivERMGT119_2_FD_102328 | JGI IMG/M metagenome (GOLD analysis project Ga0137436, IMG submission 102328) | Soil microbial communities from meander-bound floodplain in the East River, Colorado, USA - East River MetaG ERMGT119_2 | ecosystem: Environmental > Terrestrial > Soil > Floodplain ...
ACCTGCACCGCCGGCCAGGACCCCGCCACCTGCCTGACGCCGAAGCAGGTGACCGCGGCGAAGGCGATCTACAGCGGCGTGCGCACGCCGTGGGGCGAGCTGGTGCACCCGCCGCTCGTTCCGGGCGCGGAGGACGGCCCCGGCGGCTGGGCGGCGTGGACCACGGGTTCAGCGCCGTTCACCGGCCTGCACTGGCTCGCCGCCGACGGCTTCTTCCGCTACATGGTGTTCAACAACCCGGCCTACGACCCGATGACCTTCAACTTCGGCTCGGACCTGCTGTTCGCGCTGCACCAGGTCGGACACTCGGTCGATGCGGTGGACCCGGACCTGCGCAAGCTGCAGAAGCGCGGCTCGAAGCTGATCGTGTACCACGGCTTCAGCGACCCGGACATCTCGCCGCTCAACTCGATCAACTACTTCGAGAGCGTGGTGGACTTCAACGCCAAGCGCCACGACGACCGCGAGGACGCGCTCGAGCGCACCCAGGACTTCTTCCGCCTGTTCATGGTGCCGGGCATGCAGCACTGCTCCGGCGGCCCCGGGCCGAACACCTTCGACATGCTCACCGCGCTCGAGAACTGGGTCGAGAAAGGGCAGGCGCCTGAGCGCGTGGTCGCTTCGCATCTCACGGCCGGCGTCGTCGATCGCACGCGCCCGCTCTGCGTCTATCCCAAGGTCGCGGTCTACGATGGCAGCGGCAGCACCGACGACGAGGCCAACTTCAAGTGCAGGTCGCCGCGCCACGAGCACCACCACGGCGGGCACTAAGAGCAACCGGCTCGGCGTCGCGGTCGCCGCTGCGCATTGCACACTTCCCCCTCCTAGCCGATGCGCACGGTGACCGCGACGACGGCTAGAAGGCGAGCCGCAGCCAGCTGACGAACGGCGAGCCCCACACCTCGATGCGGCGCACGCCGGGGATCGGCTCGTCGTCGCGGTAGATGTGTGTGTCGCCGTGGATCAGGATGGTTTTTTGTTTTTCACCAAGAACCCTAAGCTTCTCGCGCAGGCCGGCGTAGCCGTCGCGCGGCGTGGTGACGAAGGGGTCGGCCTGCATGAGCAGCGCGAGGCGCAGGCCGCGGCGCTCTGCCAGCGCCGCCGAATCGTCGATCCACGCGTACACCGCCGCCATGCGCGGCGCGTGCTCGGGATGGCGCAGGTTGTTGTTGCTGCCCTGGACGTTGAGCGCGACGAACAATGTGCCGCCCGCCTCCCAGCGGATGTGCTCGCAGAACGGGCCGGACTGCCGTTCGATTTTCAAAGCGGTATTTTTTTCAAGACAAAAATGGCTGCGCCACACCCGCAGGCGCTCGAGCGGATTCTTGCAGTCGCTCCACTCGTTGTCGCCCGGCAGCAGGACGAACGGGTGGCGGATGCGCGCGAACTGCCGCTTGCGCGCGAGCAGCCAGTCGTCGGTGCAGGCGAGGGCGCTCGAGCCGATGTCGCCGACGTGCACCACGAAGGCGAGCGGCGCGGCGTTCATCTCGTCGATCATCTGGTCGACTCGCTCGACCTCCGCCTCGGTATAGGGAGTGTCGCCGAAGGCGCCGAAGGGAACGCCGCCCTCCGGCGAGGCGTGTGCGCAGCCGGCGAGCAGCAGGACGACAAAGAGCCTAGAGACCGTAGGCCTTCTTGAGCAGGGCCAGGGGATGCGCCTTCTCGGCCGGCTTCTGCTGCGCGCCGATGCCCTGCATGATGTGGCGCGCGGCGATAGGGCAGTCCGAGCTAACGTAATCGGGGCCCGGCTCGTTCATCTGCCGGAACACCGGGCGGCCGATCTTCATCGAGTTGTCGAAGTACTCGGCCTTCACGCCCCAGGTGCCGTCGTGGCCGGCACAGCGCTCGACGGTAGTGACCTGGGTGCCCGGCACCGCCTCGAGCATCTCGCGCGTCTTCTGGCCCATGTTCTGCACGCGCGAGTGGCAGGGGATGTGGTACGAGACTTTGCCGAGCGAGCGCTTGAAATCCGTTTTTAATAGATTCTCTTTTTTTCTCAGGACAAAGTACTCGAAAGGATCGAACATCGCGTCGCGCACCGCCGCCGCGTCCGGGTCGTGCGGGAACATCAGCGGCAGCTCCTGCTTGAACATCAGGGTGCAGGACGGCACCGGGGTGAGGATGGCATAGCCTTCCTTGGCGTACTTCGCCAGCGTCGGGATGTTCTTGTCCTTAAGCTTCGAGACCGAATCGAGGTCGCCCAGCTCCAGCTTCGGCATGCCGCAGCAGGCTTCCTGCTCCACCAGCACGTACGGGATCTCGTTGTGGTCGAGGAGCGTGAGCAGGTCATGGCCCATACCCGGCTCGTTGTAGTTCACGTAGCAGGTGGAGAAAATCGCTACCTTGCCTGGGGTGAGTTTCCCATCGCGTACCTGATAGGTCTTTGATGGGCTTGCTGCGCTCCGGAATTTGGTTGGTGCGAAAGGCGGCAGCTCGCGGTCCTTGTGGACCCCGAGAACGCCCTGCATCGCGCTGCGCGCAAGAGCGTTCTTGTTCATGAAGTTCACGGTTTGCGCGACGATCGGGATGGCGGCGAGCTTGCCCATCGCGTCGGTCGAGGTGAGCAGCTTGTCGCGGAAGCTCGCCTCCCCGTTCCTGAACTTGACCGCCTTGGCGCGCAGCATGAGGTGCGGGAAGTCGACGTTCCAGGGGTGCGGAGGAACGTACGGGCACTTCGTCATGTAGCACATGTCGCACAGGTAGCACTGGTCCACTACCTTGGCGAAGTCCTGCTTGGCGACGCCGTCCACTTCAAAGGTGGACGAGGCGTCCACCAGGTCGAACAGCGTGGGGAAGGCGGTGCATAGATTCACGCACCGCCGGCAGCCGTGGCAGATGTTGAAGACGCGCTCGAGCTCCTTCTCGACCCTGGCCGGATTGTAGAAATCCGGGTTCTGCCAGTCGAGCGGGTGCCGCGTCGGAGCTTCGAGCGAGCCCTCGCGCTCAGCCACTACTAGTCGCTCAGGACGTCGAGCGCTTTCTGGAAGCGGTTGGCGTGGCTGCGCTCGGCCTTGGCGAGCGTCTCGAACCAGTCGGCGATCTCGGCGAAGCCCTCGCCGCGCGCTTCTTTCGCCATCCCGGGGTACATGTCGGTGTACTCGTGGGTCTCGCCGGCGACCGCCGCCTTCAGGTTGTCGCGCGAGCGGCCGATCGGCAGCCCGGTGGCCGGGTCGCCGACCGTTTCCATGTACTCGAGGTGGCCGTGCGCGTGCCCGGTCTCGCCCTCGGCGGTCGATCGGAACAGCGCGGCGACGTCGTTCTGGCCCTCTACGTCGGCCTTCGCGGCGAAGTAGAGGTAGCGGCGGTTGGCCTGCGATTCGCCGGCGAACGCTGCCTTGAGGTTGTCGTGGGTCTTGCTGCCTTTGAGCGCTTTCATGGGGCCTCCTCGTAAGGAAGCCCGAGCCTAGGCCGCCGCGCTCAATAGGGCAAATCGAATTTCGTTATCCCGCCAATTGAGGGCGGCTATTTCGCTGCGTCGCGCACCTTTTCGCCGGCCTTCTCGATGGCGCGGCCCGCCTTGTCGGCGGCGTTGTCGATCTTGCGGCCGGCCTTCTCGGCGGGGCCTTCCTGGCACGCGGCGACGGTGATGACGGCGGCGAGCACTGCAAACACGGTAACCAGTTTTCTCATCCCGCCAGCGTGGGGCAAGCGGCGACAAAGCGGAATGCGCCATCCGGGGCACATAACTTGCTGCCTGTGTCATGGAAATTCTTGCACCGCCGCACCCTTAAAGGAGCCACCATGATCCAACGAATCGCAATCGCCGCAGCTCTCGCCGCGCTCAGCGGCACTGCCGCCGCGCAGACGTCCGACGCCGCCGCCAGCGGCGGCTATGTCACCAACTCGTCCCGCCAGCACGCGACCGGGGCCTTCGGCCAGTGCGTGCGCACCGGCTACTGGTCGGAGGCGCTCGCCGGCGAGCCTTGCGACGCCACGCCGCGCGCTTCGGCTCCGCCGGTACCCCCGCCCGCACCGGTCGCCCAGGCCGCGCCGGCGCCGGCGCCCGTGGTGGTCGTGCCGTTTCGGCCGGTGATCGAGAAGGTGACGCTGTCGAGCGACGTGCTGTTCGAGTTCGGCAAGGCCACGCTGCGCGACGGCGGCAAGCAGAAGCTGGACGAGCTGGCCGGGCGCATCGGCGGCGCCAACGTCGAGGAGATCGTCGCCGTCGGCCACGCCGACCGCATCGCGAGCGAGAACTACAACCAGAAGCTGTCCGAGGAGCGGGCCAACGCGGTCAAGGGCTACCTGACCGACAAGGGCGTGAGCCCGCAACTCGTCAAGGCCGAGGGCAAGGGCGAGAGCCAGCCGGTGACCGATTGCCGCAAGATGGGCCCCGAACGGGCCAACAACCGCAAGCTGGTCGAGTGCCTGCAGCCCGACCGGCGCGTCGAGATCGAGGTGTTCGGCACCCGGGAAACTTCCGGCACCGGGGCGAGCTCCGGTTCCGGTACGACCAGCCGCTAGGCCGTCGACGGCCTAGGTATGCGCGCGGGCAGGTCCGGGGGAGACCCGGCCCGCGCGGTACACCGCCGCCAGATCCCAGCGGTTTGTAGCCGAATCGTGACTCAGGACGAAGTGCCTGCCGTCGCCCACGCTGACCTTGTAGCAGCTCCGGCCGTCCGCGGCCCAGTAGCCGAGGATGGCCACCACCGCCAGCCTGCGCGCGCCGAGGTAGAACACCTGGGGTACTTCCTCGCCGGCGCGGCGGGGTTGGCCGTATACGCAAATCCGCATGTCGTGACTCCTGCGAAATGCCCATGCAAGAGGCCGTCCAGGCAGGGTGGGCCGTCCGGCGCAGGGCAGGTAGAATCCCCGGCGTGCGCTCACTAGTCGAGTCCACGCTGCGGCGGGCGGGAGAGCTGTCCAGCATCCCGTTTGCCGTGCACTTTGCCGGTGGCGGCGAGTATCGCAGCCGCGACGCCGCGCCCGCGTTCACCCTCGTGTTCCGCGACTCGCGCGCCTACTGGCGCATCGCCGCCTTCGGCCACGTCGGCATGATCGAGGCCTACCTCAACGGCGAGATGGACGTCGAGGGCAGCCTGGCCAAGGCGCTCGCCGCCGGCATGGAGGGCGGCCTCGACACCCCGCGGCCGCTGGTCGCGATGCGCAACTGGTGGCACGAGTTCCTGTTCGCCAACGCCAACGTGCTGCAGTCGAGGAAGAACGCCGACTTCCACTACGCGCTGGGCCCCGAGTTCTACAAGCTGTGGCTCGACGACCCGCTGATGCTCTACACCTGCGCGTACTGGAAGGACGGCACGCGCACCCTCGAGGAGGCGCAGCGCGCCAAGTGCGACCACGTCGCGCGCAAGCTGCTGCTCAAGCCCGGCGAGGAGGTGGTGGACGTCGGCAGCGGATTCGGCGGCTTCATGCTGCACGCGCACGAGAACTACGGCGTCAAGGTGACCGCGATCAACACTACCGGCTCGCAGGCCGAGTACGCGCGGCGCGAGATCGAGCGCCGCCGCCTCGGCGCCTCGCTGCAGATGCACGGCGACTTCCGCGACGCGCGCCGCGAGTTCGACAAGGTGGTCTCGATCGGCTGTCTCGAGCACGCCGGGCGCGGCCAGCTGGCCGAGGTGATCCGCGCGCACGCGCGCTACCTGAAGAAGGGCGGGCTCGGGCTGATCCACTTCATCGGCCACGTCGGCCGCTTCCCGACCGATTTCTTCATCCGCAAGTACGTGTTCCCGGGCGGCTGGATCCCCAGCCTGGCCGACGTGGTGGTCGAGATGGAGAAGGCCGGCCTCGAGCTGCTCGACGTCGAGAACCTGCGCCGCCACTACGCGCTCACGCTCGACGTCTGGGCCGAGCGCTTCGACCGCAACTGGGAGCGGATCCACGCCATCGACCCGCAGCGCTTCGACGAGCGCTTCCGGCGCATCTGGCGCATCTACCTCTATGGCTGCGCCGAGATGTTCCGCGCGCCCACCGGCCGCACGCATCTGTTCCAGATCGTGTTCAGCAAGGGCAACGTCTCGAGCACCAGCTACCCGATGGGGCGGGACTTCCTCTACGAGGCGCCGTTCCGCGACCGCGACAAGCGCAGCGGCCGCGCCGCCTAGGCCGCTCCTCGGCCACGCGCAAGGTTTGTCCGGCCGTCCGTACAAACGGATATAACACCGCCGGCGGCGACGCGTTTCCCTATGCGGCAGGGTAGTTTCCCTTAGATCGTATAGGAGGGTGCCCGATAGCTGCGACCGGCACCGGGTGCTAGCTTGGCCGCATGACGCCCGACCTGCGCACCGTATCGGCGATGCTAGCGGCGAGCGCGTTGCTCATGAGCGTCGTGCTTTGCGTCGGTATCCGCACGCGGCGCTCGGACGGCTTCCTGAAGTGGAACCTTGGCCTGGGCGTCCTCGCCATGGGCTGGCTGCTCTGCACGCTGCGCGGCTGGCTGCCCGATGCGGTGACGGTGGCGGCGGCCGAGGCGCTGCTGCTCACCGGGTTCTGCCTGCAGCTTGCCGCGGTGACCGAGTTCGGCCACCAGCGTGCGCCGCGCGCGCTATGGCTGCTGCCGGGACCGCTTCTCTTCTGCGCGCTGATGCTCGTGCTGCGCAACCAGGCCGCGCTGACGGTGGCGACGAGCATTGCCTGCGCCGCCACGCTGCTAGGCACCACTACCGCGGCACGGCGCCTCGCCGGAGGCGGCGCGCCACGCCGCATGCTCGCGATAGCCTGTGACGCCGGCGCGGTCATCCTGCTAGCGCGCGCCGCGGCCGCCGCGCTGCTGCCGCAGGCGTACGCCGACCTCCCGGTGGTGCGCGCGCTCGAGCCGGTCGCGCTGATCGGGCTGTTCGCTACCAGCGCCGCCGCGTCCATAGGCTTCCTGCTGCTGCATCGCGAGCGCGTGGAAACCGGGCTGCAGCGCCTCGCCGCCTACGATCCGCTCACTGCGGTGCTCAACCGCCTCGCCTTCCTGAACCTGGCGGAGGGCCAGGTCGCGCGCGCGCGGCGCTCGGGCGAGCCGTGCGCGCTGCTGATCCTCAACCCCGACCACCTGGACCGCGTGAACGAGAGCCTCGGGCGCAAGACCGGCAACCAGGTGCTGCGCGAGTTTGCCGCCGTCCTGCGCGGCGCGCTCCGCGTAAGCGACCTGATCGGCCGCTACGGCGATGAGGTGGTCTGCATCCTGCTGCCGAACACGACGCTGGCCGTGGCGCTCGAGGTAGCCGAACGCCTGCGCGCCATGGTCGGCGTGCGCCGGCTGGGCGGCGTGGCGCCCGCGGTCACCGTCAGTGTTGGCGTCGCGCCGTGCGAAGCCGGGCGCGCCGGCGCGCTGCATATGGCCATCACGCGGGCCGAGAAGGCCCTCGCCAGCGCGCAGAGGAACGGGCGCAACCGCGTCGCCGGGCCTGCGGCGCCGGCACGCGCGCAGGGCTCGGCGCATCCCGCGCACGGCAGGGCCCGCCTCGCCTAGGCGGCGCTGATCACGCACTTCTCGAACAGTCCGCGCTGGCGGCCGCCGGGGTCGTAGCGCGCCTTCAGCGCCTCGTATGCGGCGCCGTTGTAGAGGCGCGCGAACTCGGCGCGCGACAGGAAGGTCGAGGAGTAGAGCATCTTGATGCCGCCGAGCTCGAAGCACTTGCCATCCATGATGCGCGTGTAGTGATAGGCGTCGCGCCCGGCGGGCTTGCGCACCTGGCAATAGCAGCCGAGGTTGTAATACAGGGTATCGGCCTTGATCGGATAAATCGTCGGCGACGCCGGGGTGCGGATCGCGGTGACGATCCACGGCTTGCCGCCGAGGTCGACCTCGCGCAGCGCGAAGCGCGTCAGCTCCGCGGCCTGCTCCCAGGGCACTTCCCAATCCTGGATCAGCGGCTCCTGCGCATCGCTCCTCGCCGGCGCCACCCGGCCGAGCAGGCGCGTCTTCGCGTCTATGTAGCGCTTGTAGAAACCTGAATTGCGCATCGCGGCCGGCGCGAAGCGGCGGAACAGCCTGTAGGCCGGCGTCTCGGGAAGATTCCAGAACCAGTCCGGGTCGTAGCGGAACAGGTAGTCCTTGGTGGTGAGATAGACGTCGGGCTCGCGCTCGATCAGGCGGTAGAAGATGTTGCGGCGGAGGATTTCATCCACCCGCGGCGGCTTCTCGACGAAGCGCGAGACGGTGAGAAAAAGCTCGGCTGCCGAATAGAAGGTTCCTTCCACAAAGTCCACGTCGCTGCGCTGCGTGGCGGCGCGCATCGCCGCGAGGTAGGCGTCGAGATCGTCGAAGCGCGTGGTATGCAGGTGGACATGGGACCGGGCGGGCATCAGGCGCATGGTGGCGCGCAGGATGTAGCCGAGCGTGCCGTAGGAATTGGGCAGCGCGCGGAACAGATCGGCATGCTCGCCCTGCGCGCCGCAGGCGACGATGCGGCCGTCGGGCAGCAGGACCTCGGCCTCGAGCATGCCGTCGTGCACGAAGCCGTGGCGGTAGCAATTGGACTCGATGCCGATGCCGACGATGGCGCCGCCGATGGTGATGTGCTTCAGCTCGGGGGTGATCAGCGGCACCAGGCCGTGCGGCAGGGTGTGGTCGACGATCGACTCGAAGGTGGCGAGGCCTTCGACTTCCAGCAGCCGGCGCGCGGCGTCGACGCGCAGCACGCGGTTGAACCCGCTCAGGTCGATGCGCCTGCCGGCGCGCGCGCGCGGCTGGTAGCGGAACAGATTGGAGCTGGTGCGCTTGCCCAGGCTGACGCCGCTGGCCGACGCTTGCAGCGATTCGATCAGCAGCCGCTTCTTGTCCTCGTAGGCCGCAGTAGCCACGCGGCTACTCTAGCATCTGGCCCTGTTCGAACCTCTGCTGGCAGGGGATGCAGCGGGTGGCCGCGGGATGCACGCGCAGCCGGCGGTAGTCGATCTCGGCGCTGCAGTCGCTGCACACGCCGTAGACCCCCTCGTCGAACCGGTGCTGCGCCTGGTCGAGCTGGCGCAGCTCGTCCATCTCGCGCGCTACCTCGGCGCGGTCGAGCTCGCCGATCATGCGCGCCACCGACTCGTCGCCGGCGTCGGGCGCCGGGCCGAGCTCGCCGAGCGAGTCGGCGCGCGCCTGGCCCAGGTCGCGGCGCAGCTCGTCGCGCAACGCGGCGCGGCGCTCTTCGATCACGCAGCTCAGCTCCAGGGCCTGTTCTCGGGTCAGCGGCATGCCCGCGCATGCCGCAAGTTATGTTCCTAGGCGGCGGAGTTGCTATCCGCGGAACAAGTTCAGCGGCGAAAATGCCGGCGGGGGTCGAAGCGGGTCGTTTCGCGCAGCTCCTCGTACAGCTTGCGCTCGCGCTCGCCGGGCGCGGGCGGCACCACGATTGCGATCACCGCGTACAGGTCGCCCGCCGCGCCGCCGGGCGTAGGCAGGCCCTTGCCGGCGAGGCGCAGCTTCTGGCCGCTCCTCGAGCCGGCGGGCAGCTTCATCGCCACCTCGCCGTCGAGCGTCGGGATGGTGAGCTCGGCGCCGAGCGCGGCTTCCCACGGCGCCACCGGCAGCTCGAGGTCGAGGTCGTGGCCGCTGGCCTTGAACAGCGGGTGCGGCAGGAGCGAGAGGTTCAGGTAAAGGTCACCGGGCGGGCCGCCGTTCGCGCCGGGGCCGCCCTTGCCACGCAGGCGCAGCCGCGCGCCGTCGGTGGCGCCGCGCGGGATGCGCGCGCGCACGCTGCGGCCGCCAAGCATGAACTCGCGCTCGACGCCGCGCGCCAGGTCCTCGAGCGTCAGCGGCACCGTCACCTCGTAGTCCTCGCCGGGGACCTTGAAGTTGCGCCGCTGGAAGCCGCCGCCGCCGCCGCCGCCGCGGCCGAACGATTCGAACAGCTCCGACAGGTCGATGCCGCCGAGGTCCTGCTCCTCGCCGCCGCCGCCGCGGCCGAAGCGGCTGAACCAGTCGGGCGGCGGGCGGAAGTCCTGTCCCGGGCGATGGCTGCCCAGGCTGTCGTAGCCGGCGCGCTTCTCCTTGTCCTTCAGCGTCTCGTAGGCCTCGGCGACCTCCTGGAATTTCTCCTTGGCGTTCGCTTCCTTGGACACGTCGGGGTGGTACTTGCGCGCGAGCTTGCGGTAGGCTTTCTTGATCTCCTCGTCGCCCGCGCCGCGCGCGACGCCGAGGATCTTGTAGTAGTCCTTGTATTTCATCCGGGGTAGATGGGGTCGGCGGCGGGGCTATTTCAACCGGCGGACCACGGTCACCGCGTCGCTGTCGCGGCCTTCCTCCGCGAAACCCAGGCGCGCCGCCAGGTCGAGCATGTCGCGGTTGCTGCCGAGGATGTGCCCATAGAGGGCATCGTAGCCCGCGTCGCGTGCCGCGCGCACCAGGCGCTCGAGCAGCGCGCGGCCGAGCCCCTTGCCCTGCCATGCATCGGCCGTCACGAGGGCGAACTCGGCGCTGCGGCCGTCGGCGTTGGGCGCATAACGGCCTACGGCGACGAACTCGTCGCCGGAAAGGGCCACCAGGGCGAGCTCGCGGTCGTAGTCGAGCTGCGTGAAGCGCGCGAGCATCGGCGGTGAGAGCTCGCGCAGGTACTGCATGAAGCGCTGGAAGCGCGAGCGGTCCGACAGGCCGTCGAAGAAGCGCCGCTCGAGCGCCGCGTCCTCCGGCCGGATCGGGCGCAACGTGACGACGCGCCCGCCGGCGATCTCGATCTGCTCCTCGAGCTCGGCCGGGTAGGGGTGGATCGCCATGTGCCGGTAGCGGGGGTCGGCGCGCGGCAACTGGGCCGGATCGATCGCCACGCGTGCGTCGGCGACGATCGCGCCCCCGGCGTGCGCGAGCACCGGGTTGAGATCCATTTCCTTCAGCCAGGGCAGCGCGCACGCCATGCGCGAGACGCCCTGCAGGATGCGCTCGAGCGCATCCAGGTCGGCGGCGGGCACGTCGCGGTAGCCCGCGAGCAGGCGGTGGACGCGGGTGCGGGCCATCAGCTCGCGCGCCAGCATGGCGTTGAGCGGCGGCAGCGCGACCGCGGTGTCGCGCACCGCCTCGACCGCGACGCCGCCCGCGCCGAAGCTGATCACCGGGCCGAACACCGGGTCGGTCGCGACGCCGACCAGCACCTCGCGCGCGTGCGGATAGCGCAGCATCGGCTGCACTTCCACGCCCTCGATGCGCGCATCCGGGCGCAGGGCGCGCACGTGGCGCAGCATGTCGTCGAAGGCGGAAGCGACCATCTCTTCGTTCTGCAGGTTCAAGCGCACGCCGCCGACGTCCGACTTGTGCGTGACATCGGGGGAGTGCAGCTTGATGACCGCCGGAAAGCCGATCTTGCGCGCGGCCTCGACGGCGGCCTCGCGGCTCGCCGCGACGATCGACTGCGGCAGCGGCAGCCCGAACGCGGCGAGCAGGGCCTTCGTCTCGTGCGCCGCGAGCAGCTCATCGCCGCGCTCACGCGCGCGCTCGAAAATCGCGCGCGCCGCGGCGAGGTCGGGCCGCGGCTCGGAGGTCTCGGCAGCCAGCGCCGCGGGCGCCTGCATGAGCTGCGCACGGTTGCGGCGGTGGGCGCAGAGAAACGAGAACGCCTCGACCGCGTTCTCCGGCGTGTAGAAGTTCGGGATGCCCTGCGCGTCGAGCCAGGCACGGCTGCGGCCCGGGTTGATGTCGCCCAGCCACGCGGCGAACACCGGCTTGCGGCTGCGCTGCGCCGCCTGGGCGAGGGCATGCGCCGCCGCTTCGGGCTCGGTGACCGCCACCGGCGAGTACATCGCGAGCAGCGCGTCGACCCCGGCGTCGGCGAGCGCCGCGTCGGCGGCGTCGGCGAAGCGCTGCGCCGGCGCGTCGCCGATGACGTCGATCGGGTTGCCGTGCGACCATTGCGGCGGCAGCACGCCATTCAATCTTTCCACCGTTTCCTTCGACAGCTCGGCAAGCGGCACGCCGTTGTCCGCCGCGCTGTCGGCGGCGACCACGCCCGGCCCGCCGCCGTTGGTGAGGATGGCGAGGCGCTCGCCCTCGGGCAGGCGCGCGCCGGTGAGCGCGCGCGCCGCGGCGAAGAGCTGCGTATACGTCTTCACTCGCACCGCGCCGCCGCGGCGCAGCGCGGCGTCGAACACCGCGTCGCTGCCCACCAGCGCGCCGGTGTGGCTCGACGCGGCGCGCGAGCCGCCGGCGTGCCGCCCGACCTTCAGCACGACCACCGGCTTGACGCGCGCCGCGGCGCGCAGCGCCGACAGGTAGCGGCGCGCATCGCGGATGCCTTCGACGTACAGCAGGATGGCGTCGGTGGCGGCGTCCGCCACCAGGAAATCGAGGATCTCGCCGAAATCGACGTCGGCGGCGCCGCCGAGGGAGACCACGCTGCTGAAGCCGATGCGCGAGCCGCGCGCCCAGTCGAGGATCGAGGTGCAGATCGCGCCCGACTGCGACACCAGCGCAAGCTTGCCGGGCAGCGCGGCGACCGGCGAGAACGTCGCGTTCACGCCGGTGTCTGTGCGCATCAGGCCCAGGCAGTTGGGGCCGAGGATGCGCAGGCCGTGCGGGCGCGCCGCGGCGAGCATTGCCTCCTGCAGCGCCTTGCCTTCGGGGCCGGCCTCGCCGAAGCCGCTGCTCAGGACGATCGCGGCGCGCACGCCCGCGGCGCCGGCTTCCGCGATCAGGCCGGGCAGGGTGCGCGCCGGTGTGACGAACACCGCGGCCTCCGGCGCCTGCGGCAACTTGCCCAGGCGCGCGTAGCAGCTCTGCCCGAAAACCTTGGCGTGTTTTGGATTGACCGCGCTCAGAGCGCCGCGCAGGCCGGCGGCGGCAAGGTTCTGCCACACCAGCCGGCCGAGAGCGCCCTCGCGTTCGGTGGCGCCCACCAGCGCGATGCTGGTAGGAGCGAGGAGCGGAGCGAGAGCGTGTCGGAACACAGGTCAATCTAACCGATTGGCGTGCCGGCACCAGGCTCTCGGACGTACGGCACCGCACATACCTCACCGTCGCATCCGTGCCATCTTCTGCCGCTTGGCATCGAAGCAGTCATACGACAAGGAGTCATACGATGAAAACCATCTTCCTCGCCCTAGCTGTTGTGCTTGCCCTGGCCGCTTGCGAGAAAGGACCGGCGGAGAAAGCCGGCGCCGCCGTCGACCGGGCGGTCGAAAAGACCGGCCGCGCCATCGAGAAAGCCGGCGAAAACGTGCGCGACGCGGTCAAGAAGTAGCGTTACTGTGCCACCTTTGCCCCGGCAGTAGAACAGCGAGAGGAATCGAGAATGGCGAACATCGGATACCACGGCCTTTGGGGCCTGCTGCTACTGGTCGGCGACGTCTGGGCGATCATCAACATCTTCCAGAGCTCCGCTTCCAACGAGAAGAAACTGCTCTGGACCATCGTCGTGCTGCTGCTGCCGCTGATCGGCCTGATCCTGTGGTATTTCCTCGGGCCGCGGGGCAGCCGCTAGCGCTGCGCTATCTCCTTCAGCTCCCCCGGGCGCTCGATGACGCGCATCGGGAACAGCGAGACCTTGCGCGTGGCGAGTTTCTTGTCCAGCGCGCTTTGGGCCGCCACAAGCGAGGTGCGTTTCGGGTCGAAAGCGAACGCGATGGTCAGGGTATCGAGCGATACGCGCACGCTGCCCTTGTCCACGCCCGGCACCGATTCGGCCGCCGACAGCAGCGCGCGCTTGGTGGCGTCGCTCGCCTTCAGCGGCCCGTCGAGGTGATAGAAGGCGACGTGATGCCTCATGCCTAGCGATTTCGCCACAAGCGCGTGATCGTAGGCTGAGGCGATCTTGTCCTCGACGCAGTAGCCGCAGGCGAGGGCGGAGGATGCCGCGCCGAGAAGCAGCGCCGCGATGAATGCCTTCATCCTCAATGCCCGGCCGCCGCCGGCTTGAGCGAGCCGGCCGGCTGCGCGTCGATCCACTCGAAGTACTTCAGGTACTGCCGGATCTCGGCGTCGCCCAGGCTCTGGTTGGGCATCGGCAGGTTGTTGTACTCCTTCAGCATCGCCTTGGCGTCGGCGTCGGTCTGCAGCATCTTCTCCGGCTCCTTCAGCCAGCGCGCCAGCCAGTCCTTGCTGCGCCGCTTGGTGACGCCGGCGACGTCGGGGCCGAGCTTCCTGCCTCCGCCCACCGAGTGGCAGGCCAGGCATTTCGATTCGAAGGCCAGCTTGCCGGCGACCGCGTCCGGGTCGGTCGGCGTCGCCGAGGCCGGGATGTTGTGGTGCTCGAGGTCCTGCGCCGGAGGCTTGGCCGAGGTCGACACCAGGCCGATCGCGCCCTGCGAGGCGTTGGCGAAATGGTGGTCGACCATGATGTAGGAACCGTCCTCCGGAATCATGAACTCCACCGTCGCCGAGTTGGACGACCCCAGCAGCACGGTCTGCATGCCGCGCATCTGATTGTCCGGGTTGCCCTCGAACCATACGCGGTCGAAGATCGTGCCGACGACGTGGAAGCTCGAGGTCTTGCTCGGGCCGACGTTGAGCACGTGGATGCGCACGCGCTCGCCGGTCTTGGCGGGCAGGGGGTCCTTCACCATGCCGTTGTGCACTCCGTTGAACACAGTGTGCGTCGGCTGAGCGGCGCGCAGGCGCTCGGTGTCGAGCACGTAGAGCGGCGCGCCGCCCACCTTCTGCTTGCGCGGGTCGAGCTTGGCGTAGAACTCGCTCTGGATGACGACGTATTCGCGGTCCGCCCTGGTCGGGTAGCCGTTGCGCGGCTCGACGACGACGGCGCCGTACATTCCCGAGGCGATGTGCTCGAGGATCATCGGCGTGCCGCAGTGGTACATGAAGATGCCCGGGTAGTTGAGCGTGAACTCGAACTCGATGGTCTGGCCGGGGGCGATCGAGCGGTACTTGTCCTGCGGCGAGACCATCGCGGCGTGGAAGTCCATCGAGTGCATCATCGGCGCCGCGGTGACGCGCACCCCCGGCACCGGCTCGTCGCTGCGGTTGGTCATGCTGAACTTGATGCGGTCGCCGACGCGCGCGCGCACCGTCGGCCCCGGCACCGTGTCGCCGAAGGTCCAGGCGCTGAACTTCACGCCCGGCGCGATCTCGATGATCTTGTGCGTGGTGTCGAGACGCACGGTCTTCACCGGCGAGGGATCGAGTGGCTTGAGCGCCGCACCCATGCTGAGCGAGGCGCCCTCGGCGAAGGCCCCCTTGTGGCGCTCGGCCGAGACCTTGGCGGGCACCGGCTTGAGGTCCATCTTCGAAACGTCGTAGGCGTCCGGCGCGCCCGAAGGGCCGCAGCCCCCGATCGATGCCGCGGCCAGAAGTCCCGCGCCAAGCTTGTGGAGTCCGTTCATAGACATCCTCTTTTCGTTTTGTGCCTGCAGGCAGGCTAGTGGACTACTGGTCCATCGGTTTGATCTGCATCAAGGGGTCCGCCGCCCGGCGCGGGATCAGCAGCTTGCGATAGCTCACGGCGAACAGGAGAAACGCGCTGCTCCAGGCCGCGGCCGCGGCCCACGTGAAGGCGAGGTACGCCCCGCCCGCCATCGGCGCCGCGATCCGCAGCAGCGCGGCCAGGGTAACCAGCAGGTAGACGAGCACAGTCGCCCGGTCCGCCGACAGCGGCCGCGCGCTGTGGCCGAGGATCGCCCGCGTCATGACGGCGAGCGTCATGGTGCCGATTGCGCCCACCGTGAGGGCGTGCAGCGCCGCGGAGTGGGGCACGAGCGGCACCACGCCGCTCAGGCCGAGCAGCGCGAAGCCGAGCACCAGCCAGCAGTAGCCGGCGTGCAAGGCGAACAGGAGCGGCTCGCCGAGCGTGGCGAGGCCGCGCCAGCGCGCCAGCCGCAAGCCGAGCGCGAGGCTCGCGGCGAACGCGAGCCACGGCGTGAGCGGGCCGCCGGGAGAGGCGACCCAGGCGGCGAGCGCGGCGAACGTGGCGGCGAGGGCCGCGAGGTCGAGCGGGCCGGCCGGCGCCGGCAGCGCGCTGCCCGGGCGGTGCTTGGCCAGCCAGTTGCGCGTGAAGCTGGGCACGATGCGCCCGCCGACCAGCGCGATCAGCATTAGCAGGGTGGCGATTCCCAGGCGGTTGCCGAGCAGCGCCGTGTAGGCGACACCGATCGCCTGCAAGTGCACCAGCAGGCTGCCGCAGAAGAGCAGCGCGAGCGCGGCGAGCATCGGCAGGTTGCGCCAGTTGCGCCCCGCCATCAGCTCGCGCGCGACGACGGCGATCAGGGCGGCCGGGAAAGCGAGGTCGAGCGCGGCGGCGGCGTGCGGGCCGAGCGGCGTGGACAGCAGGAGCGCGATGCGCCCGGCAAGCCACAGCCCGGCCAGCGCGGCGAGGCGCGCGCCGCGCAACGGCAGCCGGCCGGTCCAGTTCGGGATCGCGGTGAGCAGAAAGCCCGCGACGGCGGCGAAGCCAAAGCCGTAGACCATCTCGTGGCCGTGCCAGATGAAGGCCGGCAGGGCGCCCGGCAGCGCGGCGCGGCCCGAGAACGACGCGAGCCAGGCTGGCACTGCGAGCGCGGCCCAGAGGGCCGCGGCCAGGAAGAAAGGACGGAAGGCGGCCGAGAACACTGCCGGCATCGTCCCGCGATGGGGCGGCACGGGTTTGATGCAGGTCAAACCGCGCGCGCGCGCCGGTCCTACGATCGTGGCTGTCAACGATCCAACCATGAGCGTCTGCTTCCATTGCGGCCTGCCCGCGCCCGGCGGCGTGCATCGCGCCACCGTGCTCGGCGCCGAGCGCGAGTTCTGCTGCGCGGGCTGCCGGGCGGTGGCGAGCACCATTGCGGCGGCGGGCCTCGGCGGCTACTACCAGACCCGCACCGAGACGGCGGCGTGCGCCGAGCCCGCAGTCGAAGAGAAGAGATCGTTCGACGGTCACAAGGGCGAGGCATCGTTGGTGCTCGGCCGGGTGCGCTGCGCGGCCTGCCTGTGGCTGATCGAGGAGCGCCTGCGCCGCCTGCCCGGCGTGACGCGCGCGGCAGTCAATTACGCGACGCAGCGCGCGCAGGTCGCATGGGATCCGGCGCGCACCGGCCTCGCGCGCATCGTCGAGGCGCTGCGCGAGGTCGGCTACGACGCCTTCCCCTATGACCCGGCGCGCGCGGCGGCCGCAGAGCGGCGCGAGCGCCGCGCCGAGATCTGGCGGCTGTTCGTCGCCGCGTTCGGCGCGATGCAGGTGATGATGTACGCGTTCCCCGCCTACTTCGGCGGCGGCGAGCTGTCCGCCGATGCCGAGCAGCTGATGCGCTGGGCCGGGCTGCTGCTGACCCTGCCGGTGGTGCTGATCTCGTGCGCTCCGTTCTTCTCCGGCGCCCTGCGCGAGCTGCGGCTGCGGCGCGTCGGGCTCGACACGCCGATCGCGCTCGGCCTCGCCGGCGCGTTCCTCGCGAGCGCCTGGGCGACGGTGGCCGGTAGCGGCGCCGTGTACTTCGATTCCATCTGCATGCTCGCCTTCCTGCTCCTGGGCGCGCGCTATCTGGAAGGCGCCGCGCGCCGGCGCGCCGGCCGCATGCTGGATCCGCTCCTCAGGCTGGAAGCCCCGAGCGACGCCATTGCCGGAGACATCATCGCCGTTGCCCCCGGCAAGACCATCCCGGTCGACGGCGTGGTGGTGGCTGGCGATTCCAGCGCCGACGAATCCCTGCTCACCGGCGAGTCGCGCGCGGTGCGAAAAGGAGAGGGCGACGAGCTGCTCGCCGGCTCGGTCAACCTCGAGCAGCCGCTGTCGCTGCGCGTAACGCGCACCGGCCGGGAAACACGCGCCGCGGGTATCGCGCGGCTCGCCGAGCGCGGCGCCGCGTCGCGGCCACCGCTGGTCGACGCCGCCGATCGCGTCGCGCGCCACCTGACCTGGATCATCGTCGTCACCGCGCTCGCCGCCGGCGCCTGGTCGCACAGCCCATGGGTGGCGATCGCCGTCCTGGTGGTCGCCTGCCCGTGCGCGCTAGCGCTGGCCGCGCCGATCGTGCTCACCCGCGCGAGCGGCGAGCTGCTCGCGCACGGCGTGCTTCTCACCCGCGCCCGGGCGCTCGAGGCGCTCGCCCGCGTTACCGACGTGGTGCTCGACAAGACCGGAACGCTGACCCACGGAGAGCCGCGCGTGACGCGCGTGACGGCGTTCGGGGCGATGGGCGAGAACGCCTGCCTCAAGCTGGCGGGTTCGCTCGAGAGCTCGAGCCGGCACCCGCTCGCGCGCGCCTTCATCGGCTGGCGCAGCGGCCCGATCGAGGCGCCGCGCGACTTCCCCGGCGAGGGGATCGAGGCGCGCGTCGAGAGCCGCCGCGTGCGCATCGGCACCGAGGCGTTCTGCCAGGCGCTGTGCGGCTTCCCGCCGGCCGGCGCGGCGCATCCCAATTTCGACGGCAGCCACGTCTTCCTCGCCGACGAGCGCGGCTGGCTCGCCGCCTTCGAGCTGGCCGACACGCTGCGGCCGGAGGCCGCCGGGGTCGTCGCCAGCCTGCGGCGCGCCGGCCTGACGGTGCACCTCGCCAGCGGCGACCGGCGCGAGATCGGCGAGACGCTGGCGCATGCGCTGTGGATCGACAACTGCACCGGCGCCATGAGCCCGCAGGACAAATACGCCTACGTCGCGGCGCTGCAGCGGCGCGGCGGCGTGGTCGCCATGGTGGGCGACGGGCTGAACGACGCGCCGGTGCTGGCGCGCGCCGACGTGTCCTTCGCCATGGGCGCTGGCGCGGACGCGGCGCAGCTGCGCGCCGACCTCGTGCTGCTCGGCAACTCCCTGGACGGAATCCTTGCCGCGCGCACGATCGCCGCCAGCGCGATGCGCGTCGTGCGTCAGAACATCGGCTGGGCGCTCGCCTACAACACGCTCGCCCTGCCGCTCGCCGCCTTCGGCCTGATCGGGCCCTGGGAGGCGGCGCTCGCCATGGGCGCGAGCTCGCTCACCGTCCTGCTCAACGCGCTGCGGCCGCTCGACACGGAACCGGAATGGAAAGCCTCTACCTCCTCATCCCCCTCTCCGTCGCCCTCGTATTCGTGATCGGCTGGGCGTTCTGGCGCGCGCTCGACGGCGGGCAGTTCGACGACCTCGAGCGCCCGGCGCACGACATCCTCTCCGACGACGACCGCTCCAAGTGACCAGGGGCCTTCGCCAGGCCCCTTTGCCGGGCTAGAGGTCCTTTGTTTCCGCGAAGCTGAAAGGCAGCCCGGCGCGCTTGACCAGCGACATCGCGGAGACCATCTCCCCGCGCGAGACCCAGAGCTCGCCGATCGTCTCCTCCGAGCTGCGCAATTGGGTGGCGCCGAGCGCGAAGCGCGCCTTGGTGAGATCGACCGCAACCGCGACGCGTCCTTGCCGGGGATCTCGCAGCGTGTAGATGGAGATCAGGCGCGACAGGGCCGCCGCGGCGATGCTGAGCGCTCCGTCATACTCGCGCCGGCTGACTATGGCCGTCGTGTTGCGGTGGACCTGATGAAAGGTGATGGCCGCGGCCGCCGGAAGCGGGTAATACGCGTCAGCACGTTTCAAAAGCGCGCTTGTGCGCTCCGACT